>Ga0209162_1000684_pt1 | contig 36017 bp, 22 predicted proteins | sample YNPNPMetaG_FD_187121 | JGI IMG/M metagenome (GOLD analysis project Ga0209162, IMG submission 187121) | Anoxygenic and chlorotrophic microbial mat microbial communities from Yellowstone National Park, USA - YNP NP MetaG (SPAdes) (version 2) ...
CTTTCTGCTGACGGCGATGCTGACGGCGCTGGCGATCGTGCGCGAGCGGGAGCGCGGCACCATCGAGCAACTGATGGTCACGCCGATCCGGCCGGTCGAACTGGTCGTTGGCAAGGTGCTGCCCTACTGGTTTGTCAGCTGTAATTTTGTTTTGCCCTCCAGCATCCATGAGCAGGATTTAGGCAGTCAATCCACCATATCTGGTTACTTGCAAGGCAGGGATGCTCATATATGGCGGTATCGTAGCTATGGGTGCCGGAGCCTGAACTCACAAAAACAGACTTGACAAACCACTACGTTGCCGTCGCCTTTTTCGACGTGCTCGAAGTGCTCGCCATCGGAGTCTTTTGGTTCGGCGTGCCGGTTCACGGGAGCATATGGCTGCTCCTGGCGCTGGCGACGCTCTTTCTGATGACCACGCTAGGCATCGGTATCTTTGTGTCGTCCGTGGCGAACACGCAGCAGGAGGCGATGTTGCTGGTCTGGCTGTTGCTGTTGCCCTCGATCTTCCTGGCGGGGTTCTTCTTTCCCCTGGAGGCGATGCCCCGCGTGTTGCAGTGGCTCAGTTACGCGATCCCGCTGCGCTATATGCTGATCATCCTGCGCGGCATTATCCTCAAGGGGGTGGGGCTGGAGGTGTTGGCGGAGCAGGTGGTGGCGCTGGTGATCTTTGGGGTGGTGATCATGGCGTTTGCGGCGACGCGCTTCCGTAAGCGGCTGGAGTGATCTCAATGAGCAATGACCCATGGGTCATCGAAACGCAAGGATTGACCAAACGCTTCAAGAAGGTCACCGCCGTGGACGGGCTGAACCTCTCCGTCCGGCGCGGCGAGATTTTCGGCCTGCTGGGGCCCGACGGCGCCGGCAAGACGACGACCATCCGCATGCTGTGCGCGATCATGAATCCGACTTCAGGCCAGGCGCGCGTGGCGGGCCTGGATACGGTCCATCAGGCGGAGGCGATCAAGAAGCGCATCGGCTACATGCCGCAGCAGTTCTCGCTCTACGGCGACCTGACGGTGATGGAGAATCTGCTCTTTTTCGCCGACATTTTCGAGGTGGGGCGGGAGGAGCGCAGGGAGCGCATCCCGCGTCTGTTGGGATTCTCGCGGCTCGATGCGTTCAAGGGGCGGCGGGCAGCGCACCTTTCCGGCGGCATGCAGAAGAAACTGGCGCTGGCCTGCACGCTGATCCACGCGCCGGAGATCATCTTCCTGGACGAGCCGACCACCGGCGTGGACCCGGTCTCGCGGCGCGAGTTCTGGGACATCCTGACCGAGTTGCACCTGCAGGGGGTGACGCTCTTTGTGAGCACGCCGTATATGGACGAGGCGGAACGCTGTTCGCGCGTGGCGCTGATGTTCGAGGGGCGCGTGATTGTCTGTGATACGCCGGAGCGCATCCGGGGGCTGGTGGAAGGGGAGTTGCTCGAACTGCGGCCCGACCGGTTGCGCGAGGCGGCCCAGATTATTGCCGGTCTCCCTGGTGTGCTGGAGGTGCAGACCTACGGCGATCTCCTTCACGTGTTCGTGGACGATGCGGCGCGGCGCGGGCCGGAACTGCAGGCGGCGCTGGCGAATGCCGGCATCGCCGTGGCGGGCCTGCGCCGCACCCGACCACGGATGGAGGAGGCGTTCATTTCGTTGATTCGGGGGCGGCAGGAGGAAACGGAACACGCGATACGGAACACGTAGTGCGTATTGCGTAGTGCGTATTGCGTGTTGCGTAGTGCGTATTGCGTGTTGCGTAGTGCGTATTGCGTGTTGCGTAGTGCGTAGTGCGTGTTCCGTGAGGAGGTTGCAGGAGTGGTCGAGTCCTGGAAGCAACGCGCCCATCAACTCAAGAGCGAGACCTATGCCCTCTACCTGGCCTACCGTGATCCGTGCACGCCGTGGTACGCCCGGCTATGGGCGGCGCTGGTCGTCGGGTACGCCTTCAGCCCGATTGACCTGATCCCGGATTTCATCCCTGTCCTGGGCTACCTGGACGACCTGGTGCTGGTGCCGCTGGGGGTGCTTCTGGCGCTCAAGATGATCCCGCCCGACGTGTGGGCCGAGAGCCGCGAGCGGGCACGCGAGGCGATGGCAGAGGGCCGGCCGGTGAGTTGGGCAGCGGCGGTGGTGATCGTCTTGATATGGCTGCTGATTGCGGCCGTGGGGGTTGCGGTTTTGGTAAGAGTGTTGCGGAGGTGAGCATACTGCGTATTTCGTGTTTCGTGTTGCGTGTTCCGTGGGCTGGCCCCGCGTCAGAATACGGAATACGCAACACGCAACACGTGCTGTTTAGCGAGAGCCTGTCATTGTGAACAATCACGCAGTCGAAGTCATCAACCTGACCAAGAAATTCGGCGACTTTACGGCGGTGGACGGCATCTCGTTCACCATCCGGCGCGGGGAGATTTTCGGCTTCCTGGGGCCCAACGGCGCCGGCAAGACGACGACGATCCGCATGCTGCTGGGTCTCCTGCGCCCGACGTCGGGAACGGCGCGCGTGCTGGGCTTCGATGTGGCACGCCAGCCGGAGGAAGTGCGCAAGCGCATCGGCTATATGTCGCAGCGCTTTAGCCTGTACAACGACCTGACGGTGAGCGAGAATCTGGATTTCTACGGGCGTACGTATGGCGTGCGGGGACAGCGATTGCGGGAGCGCAAGCAGTTCGTGATCGAGATGGCCGGGCTGAAGGGCCGCGAGCGGGAATTGACGCGCAACCTCTCCGGCGGCTGGAAGCAACGGCTCGCGCTGGGCGCGGCGATCCTGCACGAGCCGGAGATGCTCTTCCTCGACGAGCCGACCGCCGGGGTGGACCCGATCTCGCGGCGGGCGTTCTGGGACCTGCTCTACACCCTGGCGGAGCGCGGGACGACGATCCTGGTGACGACGCACTATATGGACGAGGCCGAGCATTGCGAGACGTTGGCCTTTATCCACGGCGGGCGCATCATCGCCCAGGGGGCGCCGGCGGCGATCAAACTGGACAGGATGCGCGGCCAGGTGCTGGAGATTGATTGTGACCGGCCCGACCTGGCGATCGGGGTGCTGCGTCAGATGGGCGATTTCGACGAAGTGGCGCTCTACGGCGCCCTGGTGCACGTGGTTGCCCCGGATATCCACGATCTCAAGCCGTGCATCGCTCGGGCGCTCACCGAAGCAGGGGTGCAGGTCAATACGATGGATGTGATCATGCCGTCGCTGGAGGACGTGTTCATCTCCAGCGTGCGAAACAATGCAAAGTGAGGAAAGTATGCAAGTGTGCAAGTGTGCAAGTGTGCAAGTGTGCAAGTATGCAAGTATGCAAGGTTGTTCATTGTCGCATTGTTCATTGTTCATTTGACGCTGTTGAGCGCATGCGGCGGTACAGAACCGGCCGGCCCGATCCAGGCGTCGGGGTTTATCGAGGCCGAGGAGTTGGCGATTGCGCCCGAGTTGGGCGGGCGCGTGGTCGAGTTGGCCGTCGAGGAGGGGGACGAGGTCGAGGCCGGGCAGGTGCTCGTGCGGCTGGACGGGACGCTATTGGAGGCGAAGATCGCGGCGGCGCAGGCCGCGTTGGAAGTCGCGCAGGCGCAGTTGGCGCAGGCGCGGGCCGGCGCGCGCACGGAGCAGGTCCGACGGGCCGAGGCGCAGTTGGCCCAGGCGGAGGCCGCCCGCGATGGGGCCTATCAGGCCTGGCAGGATGCGATCGCCTTGCGCGATCATCCGCAAGAGTTGGACGCGCAGATTGCCCAGGCGCGCGCCCGGGTGACGGCGGCGGAGGCGGCTCTGGCGCGGGCCGTCGCGCTCAAGGACGCCGCCGAGATCGGCAACGATGCGTTCTACGATGCACAGGAGGCGCTCGATGAGGCCCGGCGGCAGTGGGAGCAAATCCCGGAGCCATTTCGTCCGCCGTTGCCGGTGCTCCCGCTGGAAGCGCATCTGGCGCCCAACGCCTACTGGAAGGCGTGGGTGGGCGTCAACACGGCGCAGGCAGCGCTGGATGGCGCGCGGGCGGCGCTGGCCGACCTTTACCGGTTGCGCGACGACCCGCAGCAGATGAACGCCCAGGTCAACGCAGCGGAGGCACAGTACCGCGCGGCCGAGGCTGCCGTTCAGGTGGCGCAGGCCCAGTTGGAGGCGCTGCGGGCCGGCGCGACGGCGGAAGAGATCGCCGTGGCCGAAGCGCAGGTGGAGCAGGCGCAGGCGGCGCTCGATGCTCTGCTCGTGCTGCGCGACAAACTCACGCTCACCGCGCCGGTCGGCGGGCTGGTGCTGGAGACAAGCATCCACCGGGGGGAACTCGCCGCGCCGGGGGCTGCGCTACTGACGTTGGGCGATCTCGACGAAGTGACGTTGACCGTCTATGTGCCGGAGAACCGGCTGGGGCAGGTCTCTATCGGCCAGCGGGTCGAGGTGCGGGTGGATTCGTTCCCCGGGCGCGTCTTTACCGGCGCAGTGGTCGCCATCGCCAGCGAGGCCGAGTTCACCCCGCGCAACGTGCAGACGAAGGAGGAGCGGGTGAATATGGTCTTTGCCGTGGACGTGCGGATTCCCAATCCCGATCACGCGCTCAAGCCGGGCCTGCCGGCGGATGCGGTGTTCGTGACACAGGAGCAGTAGAGATGAAGTTTGCAAGTCTGCAAGTTTGCAAGTGGATAAGTGCACCATTCGCCGTTCGCCGTTTGTCGTTTGTCGTTTGTCATTTGTCATTTGTCATTCTTCTCTTGACCGGTTGTAACGGCAACCAGACGAATGGCCCGATTACCGCGTCCGGCTTCATCGAGGGCGAGGAGGTGAGCGTGGCATCGGAGGTGAGCGGGCGCATCGTCGAGATGGCGGTGGATCGCGGCGATCGCGTCACGGCGGGGCAGGTGTTGGTGCGGCTGGACGACGCGGTGTTGCAGAGCCAGCGGCGGCAGGCCGAAGCGGCGCTGGCTGCTGCCCGCGCGAACCTGGCCCGCGTGCGCGCCGGCGCCCGCCTGCAAGAGATTGCCGCTGCGCGCGCGGCGTTGGCGCAGGCGGAGGCCGGCCGTGACGGCGCGCATAAGGCAGTGCTCGATGCCCAAAGCGTCATCAGCAAACCGCTCGAGTTGAACGCTCAGATTGACGCGGCGCGCACGCAGGTGCGTCTGGCGGAGCAGAACGTCGAGATGGCGCGGGCCGGCCTGGCGGAGACGGAACTCAAACGCGGCGTGTACGCCGGGCAGGGTGGGGATGTCGAGCGGGCGTGGAATCTCCAGTTACAGGCCGCGCAGGCGGCGCTGGCGCAGGCGCAGGCCGAACTTGATGGCGCCCGCGCGTATCTCAACACGTTGCTGGGGATCCGCGCCAATCCGCTTGCGTTGCAGGCGCAGCTCCACGTCGCCGAAGCGAAATACCGGCAGGCCGAGGCCCAGGTTGCCATCGCGCAGGCAACGCTGGACGAATTGGAGGCCGGCCCAACGGCAGAAGAGGTGGCACTGGCGGAGGCGCAGGTGCGGCAGGCAGAGGCGGCTGTGCGTCTGGTGGATGCGCAGATCGCCCAACTCACGCTGACCGCGCCGCTGGATGGCATCGTCGCCACGCGCAGTGCCCAGGTCGGCGAGACGGCGACGGCCGGGGTCCCGCTGCTCACCATCGCCAACCTGGACGAGGTCACGCTGGTCCTCTACATCCCGGAGAATCGCGTGGGGCAGGTGCGGTTGGGACAGGAGGTCGAAGTGCGGGTGGATTCGTTCCCCGAGCGGGTGTTCGGCGGGCAGGTGGCGAGCATTGCGGGCCAGGCCGAGTTCACGCCGCGCAACGTGCAGACGCAGGAGGAGCGCGTCAACCTGGTCTTTGCCGTCAGGGTGCGCATCCCCAACCCCGACGGTGCGCTCAAGCCGGGGATGCCGGCGGATGCGGTGATACGGTAAGCATATGCCTGTGTAGGGTGACGGTCGCGTATGCATTTGCGCGTTTAATCGCGCAAATGCACAAAATATCGCCACGCCATATTGACAAATCGCGCATAATGTGGTAGAATGCCGGTATGCCATCCCAGGTATCACCTTCCCTGAGCGCTGCCAGGCGTTCCGCCATCGCCAGGATAGTGGCGCAAAGTGGCGCTGCCCGCGTGGTGGACCTGGTCCAAAGGTTCGGCGTGAATGCAGCCACCATCAGGCGCGACCTGAACGAGCTGGAGCGCCAGGGATTGCTGCGCCGGGTGCATGGTGGCGCTGTGGCGGTCGAGCCGGGAAGGTTCAAGGATGCTGCTGCCCAGGCAACACGTATTGGCAGGGCTGCAGCAGAGATCCTCACGGATGGCGAAACCGTCTTCCTTGGTCCAGGGCCGTTAGTACTCCAGGTCGCTTACTGGCTGGCCGACCGTCCGCAGATGACCATAATCACCAATGGGCTTGAGATCGCTCATTGGATCGCCACCCACACTCACCACAACCTGATCGTCACAGGTGGACAGGCTGAGGGTAGCGAGTTAGGGCTTGTCGGCCATCTGACCAGAACGGCCCTCTCCAGCCTGCGCGCTGACCATGTGGTGCTCGAGCTGGGCGGTGTCAGCGCGGTGGAAGGGCTGACCGATGATAGCCTGGCGCAGGCAGAAATAGCCCAGCTCTTGTTGGGCACAGGAGCAGGCGTAATTATACTTGTACCGGTTGAGCGGGTGGGACGGGTAGCTGCGGCCTACATAGCTCCCGCATCTGATGCGGATGCTATTGTCACCGCCCGCGAAGCCCCTTCCCCGGCACTATGGGACCTGACCGAGTGCGGCGTGCGCGTGGTGCTGGCATAAAAACGGCGGGTGGATGTAACTGGGGAGTAATGCCCATGCAGTGCCGTGCGGACCACAGTCCGCACGAGGCAGATACTGCAAACGCTGGCTACACTGAGACACCTGCAAATGGCTCAGATGGCCTTCGATCCGCCGGTGTAGTCCGGCGGGCACAGGCTGAATAGATACACTGGGGAGCACACTGCCTCTCTATCGCTTTGAGGACGGGGATACGCTGAATCTTAGAGCCTATCTGAAAAACTTAACCGACGCATCCCTATGCGTCGGTAAGTGGTATAGTGATGCCGCCTGTACGGTTTTTCGATAGGCTCTGAACAGATCAACTTGAAAGGAGCAAAAGTAACAGATGGCAAGCGTAACATATGAACATGTAACCAAGCGATTTGGGGATGTCATAGCAGTCAACGACCTGAACATTCACATCCCTGACAAGGAGTTCCTTGTCTTCGTCGGCCCCTCGGGGTGTGGGAAGTCCACTTCCCTGCGTCTCCTGGCCGGCCTGGAAGAGGTCACCGAAGGTAACATCTACATTGGTGATCGGCTGGTCAACGACGTTCCGCCAAAAGACCGGGACATAGCAATGGTCTTCCAGTCCTACGCCCTCTATCCTCACATGTCGGTCTACGACAATATGGCCTTTGGCCTCCGGCTGCGCAAGGTACCCAAGCAGGAAATTGACCGACGCGTCAAGGAGGCAGCCCAGATTCTGGGGATCGAGAACCTGCTGGATCGGAAGCCCAAGCAGCTATCCGGCGGTCAGCGTCAGCGGGTGGCGGTCGGGCGCGCCATCGTACGCGAACCGAACGTCTTCCTGATGGATGAGCCACTCTCCAACCTCGATGCGAAACTGCGCGTCCAGGCCCGCGCCGAGATCAGCAAACTCCATCAGCGTCTGGAGACGACCTTCATATACGTGACCCACGACCAGATGGAAGCGATGACGATGGGCACCCGCATCGCTGTCCTGAAGGATGGCATCCTGCAACAACTGGACACCCCCCAAACGCTCTACGACGCGCCGATCAATGTCTTCGTCGCCGGCTTCATCGGCAGCCCCTCCATGAACTTCTTCGACGCGCGCCTTATTGAGCGGGACGGCAAGATAGCACTGGACTGCCGGGACTTTATCGTTGACGTTCCTGAGAACAGGGCCAATACCTACCGTCCACACCTGGGCAAAGAGGTCATCTTTGGCATCCGTCCCGAGGATGTGCACGACCCGGACTACGCCCCGCCTGGCATCAAGCAGGCTCTGGTCGAGGCCAAGGTGGACGTCACCGAGCTGATGGGTAACGAGGTAATCGTGTACCTGGTGACCGAGCACACCCAGTTCCTGGGCCGCTTCGATCCGCGCACGAGCGCACGGGTGGGGAATACGATGTACGCGGCAATGAATATGGATCGCATGCACATCTTCGATAAGCAGACGGAGATAGCGATCCGCTAGTACCCATTAATTCAGACGGTTGGAACAAATAGACAAGGGATACCCCTTGTCTATTTGTTCCTTACCGGTCTGTCACCGGTATCAACTGTTCGGCATGGAGGGCGTCCTGACGCGGGTTACCACAGTGCCTGAACGCAATTACCTGCCCACACCGCCTGAAGTCGCCCGCTTTGGGCCTCAAGCGCCCGGAAAGGCCGATTTCCAATCGGCACACTGTGGCAGGCACCGGGCAGGTAATTATGCCTGAACAGTCCACCACCGGTCTTTTCCCCTGACGAGGCGACAATGAACAATCTGGATTTGATGCGTGAACTCGCAATCGAGGGCAAGACCAAGATCCTGCTCCTGGTGCTGGATGGAGTCGGCGGACTGCCCCTCACTCCTGAAGGCCCGACCGAGCTGGAAGCGGCACGTACCCCAAACCTGGATGCGCTGGCGGCTCGCTCTATCTGTGGGATGAGTACGCCGGTCGCTCCAGGTATTGCTCCGGGCAGCGGCCCAGGTCATTTGGCCCTTTTCGGCTACGACCCGCTCCGTTATGAGATCGGGCGGGGGGTGCTGGAGGCACTGGGCATCGGTTTTGATCTCCAGCCCAATGACCTGGCAGCGCGTGGCAACTTCTGCACGCTGGACTCTGCCGGACTGATCACCGACCGGCGGGCCGGACGCATCCCTACGGAGGTGTGCGCGCGCCTGTGCGAAAAGCTGCGCCGCATCCAATTGCCTGGGGTGGAGACTTTTGTCGAGCCTGTCAAAGAATACCGTTTCCTCCTCGTCCTGCGCGGTGAAGGGCTGCACGACGGCCTGACCGAAACCGATCCCCAGCAGGTGGGCAAACCGCCCTTACCCGTACAACCGCTGCGACCTGAGGCAGCTCGTGCAGCAGAATTGTTTAACCAATGGATGGCTGAAGCACGCAGGCTCCTGGCAGATGAGTATCCGGCCAACGGTTGTAACCTGCGCGGCATTGCCAGGGACCCCGGCCTCCCTAAAATGCCGGACATATATAAACTGCGTTGCGGGGCTATCGCCACTTATCCAATGTACCGCGGTGTGGCGAAACTGGTCGGGATGGATGTATTGCCTGCAGGTGAGACCATCGAGGACGAAGTCGCGACACTCAAGCAGTACTGGGGCGCATACGACTTCTTTTTCTTCCACGTCAAGAAGACGGATTCACGGGGCGAGGATGGGGACTTTGCAGGCAAGGTGGAGGTCATCGAACACTTCGATGCCCTGCTGCCCGAGATTCTTTCGGTGGAGCCGGATGTGATTATCGTGACCGGCGATCACTCCACCCCGGCCCTGTGGAAGGCTCATAGCTGGCATGAACTGCCGGTGCTGCTGTGGTCCAGATATATCCGCCCGGATGGTGTGAAACAGTTCGGCGAACGGCCCTGCATGGCCGGTGGGCTGGGACATATACACCACACCGATCTGTTGCCCCTGGCGATGGCGCATGCCGGGCGGTTGACCAAGTTTGGTGCTTAACTCAACCCCGGCAGGTGGCGGTCACTTCTGACCGTCACCTGCCCGAGGAGGCCTGTATGAGCGGACTGGAGTTGGCAGGTAAGGCTTTAGTGGTGATAGGGGCTGTCACAATCGCGCTGGGGGGACTGCTGTGGTTGCTTTCTAAAGTCCCCTTGGGTTCATTTTGGGGACACCTTCCGGGTGACATCCGCATCGAGCGCCCCGGCTTTACCTGTGCCTTTCCACTGGTAAGCTCTATCATCATCAGCCTGCTGCTGACGGTGCTGTTGAACCTGATAGTCCTGGTAGTGCGGTTCCTGAGCCAGCGCTGACCTCAGCAAAAGTGGCAGGTAAACGCGTGCCCCAATTACCCACAAGGAGCGGGCACGCACGTCACAGCCACAACCGTTGCAGGCGCTCAGCGTCGTAGTGTACAACCCGGTAGTTGTGTATGTGTGTACCGGGTTCCGCAAAGTCGAGCTGATCCCATCACCAAAATGCCATAAATAACTCGTCGCATGGCGGCTGAGATTGGTGAAACTCACCGGAACACCTGCCATAACCGGCGTCGGGAAGGTAAAATCTGCTGCGACTCCCTCGCCGGTCCCGGTGACTGTCACCGATGACCCCGTGGCAGGGGTCGGCCATTCCGTGGCCGTCACGCGATAGCTGGCGTTCACCACCGGTGTGCCGGAAGGCACGCAGGTAAGGGTGACGCCGAATGATATTGTCAGCGCGCTGCGTGCGGGCAGGCCCAGCCCGCTCCACCTGATACTTCTACCCTCTCCTGTGATGACACCGCCTGTGTCCGCCCAGGCAAACAAGACACCCTCCGGCAGGGTATCCTCCACCGCTACAGTGACACTCAGGTGACCGAAATTCGTCACCACAATTGTGTAGGAAAGTGGGGTGCCCGCTTCCACCTGCCCGGCAGACGGCGTTTTCAGGACGGCCAGCGGAGGCAGGAGCAGACGGAGCGCATAATTACGCTCCAACAGATCGCTCTGCGGAACTGTCACTGTTTCCACGAGCGTCTGGTGGAGCCGGGATGATATGGATACCGTGTACAGGCCGTGTGGTACCTGAAGTTCGTAGCTCCCGTCGGCCCGGGAATGGGCCTCAAATTCACCCGGGTAGAGACTGATGACCGCCCCGGATATTGGTTGGTTGCTCTCCAGCTCAGTTACACGGCCCCACAGGATACCATCTGTAGTGGTGGCAACGAGGGGGAAGTTTACCAGCGTGTCCGACACAAGCTCCACGAAGGTAGTGGCCGGGTAATGCAAACGGGCGGAGGCGGTGATGGTGTACGGTCCTCCGTGAAGTATGAGAGCATAGCAACCAGCCGGGAGATGTGTCGTGGTACGGGTCAACACCGCGCCGGTCAACCCGATTACTGAGATGGTCGCGGAGAGTGGTCGGGCGGTGAGCGCATCGCTCACACAGCCGGTAAGCGAGAAGACAGGTGTGGCGGTAAGCATGAAGGGGAGGGTGATGCTGCCGCGATATGGCACGGTCACGCTGGCAATCGTCTGGGGGGCGAAGCCGTATTTCCATGCTGAAACGGTATACGTGGAGGAGGGCACGGCCATGGTGTAATACCCTGTGCTGCCGGTAGTGGCGGTGTAGCGGGCGCTGTTGCCGACGGCGATCACCGTAGCGTTCTCCAGGGGTACGGCCGCAGAGGCGCCATCCAGCGCCACAACTGTGCCCTCGATGTAGCCGGTGAGCGGTTCTAACGCCCGCTGTACGGCTGCCAGCACGTCCAGCCGCCCCCAGCCATAGACGTTGTTTGGTACGCTGGCCGGCGGATCACCACACTGGGTGCTGTAGAGTGGAAGGGCCGTCTCATTCAGAATGGCTTCCGTCAGCTCAATCTGGTTGCGTAACGCCGGCCGGGCCGACCACAGGAGTGCCACAGCCCCGGCGACGTGTGGAGCAGCCATCGAGGTCCCCTGGTTAAGCTGGTACCCTCCGCCAGGCACGCTGGAGCGGATGTTCACGCCCGGTGCAGACAGGTCGGGTTTGAGCCGTCCGCTCCCATCTATCGTCACCGGGCCGCGCCTGCTGAAGGAGGCGATGGTGTTGGAGCTGGTGGTGGCACCGACAGTGTAAGCAGCGTCATACAGGGCTGGTGGCTCGCTGATGGTACTGCAGCCGGCGCCCGAGCTGTTGCCCGCCGCCACGACGGTGAAGATGCCGGCTGCCCGTTGTGCCTCGACGGCAGCCTGGAGTGTGTTCCAGGAGCATCCTTCATAGGCCGGGCAACTCCAGGAGTTGTTGGTGACGTCAGGTCCCAGCTCCGGGTTACCCTGATCAGGCGTGCCGTCCAGGGGGTACGGGGCCAGGAAGAACTCAAAACAGGTCAGATAAGTGGCTGGAGAACCGTATCCTTTGCTGTCCATATTGCGGCAGCCGATCCAGCGCGCGCCCGGGGCCATGCCGATCTGATTGCCTGCCCCATCATCGCCGACCAGGGTGCCTATGGTGTGTGTGCCGTGACCATAAGGGTCCACCGGCACAGGCGAAGCAGCGACGGCATCGTACCAGTTGTAATCGTGGCTGGCGACGGAGCCGTCCCAGCCACGGTACTGGTTGATCAGCGCGGGATGTGACCACTCATATCCGGTGTCCTGGCCGCCGACAACGATCCCCTGGCCGGTGTAGCCCATCGCCCATACGGCTGGTGCGTTGACCTGCTGGATGTTCCATTCGATAGTGGTGGGAGAGTGCATTCGCGGCCCTTCCGTACGCCCCGGCCTGGGGAGGGAGTTGCGGATACGCGGGTTTGCTTCGATGCGTGCAACGTCCGGTCGGGCAGCCAGTGCCCCGGCCAGGGCCAGATCGCCCGACCGTACGAGGATGAGGTTGACTATGTAGAAAGAGCGGTAGGAAACGCCCTCAGCCTCAAGCCAGGCCCGGAGCGGGGCCTGGGTACGCGATGCTGTCTCCAGCAGCGTCCGGTAGACCAGGTGTCTGCGGGCGTTTCTGGTGGGGATGTGGTATGCCGGCGTGAGGTCGGCCTGTTCTTTCAGCAGGATGAGGAAGTCGGTCCGGCCGCCGTCTTGTGTGGCCTCCAGCACCCAGGGGGAGATTTTATTGTATGCGGAAAGCTGTCGCGCACGGACGCGATGAGCGCTCGACGAGGGGAGGCCACTGAGCACAACCGGCAGGTAAAGTTGACGGATGTGAGCCGCTGTCACCACGACAGTATGCTGCACGCTATCGCTGCCCAGGTTGTTGGTTACAACCAGTGTGACTGTGAAGTAGCCACCGGTCGGGTAGGTGTGGGTTGGATGTCTGGCATCCGAGATACCACCGTCGCCGAAATCCCAGTGGCAGAGCAGTGGCTCCACCCCTCTGGTCTGGTTGGTAAAGACCACCGTCTCGCCGGGAGCGACCGGGCTGTTGCTGGTGAAAGCGGCTCTGGGCACGGCGCAGGGCAGGCCGCCGCCGGTGATGGATATATCATCCAGGTACCAGCCATCGGCTGTGGAGAAGGAGTCGCTCTCAAGGCGGAAGCGCACCCGCGCGTTGGCGTTGCCATTCAGTGCCGGTAGCGCTACCTCTTCATAACTCCAGGTGTTGTGGCCGTAGTCACTGTAAGAGGCTGCCTGCATCCAGCTCGCTCCGCCGTCGGTGGAGTATTCGACGTATCCCCGATCATGCCCGGGTTCGAGATCGTAAGTGTGCCAGAAGGACAGTTTGATCCCGCCATAGCCGGACAGGTCCAACGCCGGCGAGGTCAGCGCCGCACTGACGTTGTTCTCGTAATCTCCGCCGGGGCTGTCACTCCAGGCGTGGATGGGACTGTGGGCGCTCTCCGTTGTGGAGGTCCAGGGGGGCTGAGCCTCCCAATCATTACCGCTTTCTTCGAGGGTCTCGCTCAGCACTTCGCACAGGGGATAGAGGGTGAAGTCCTGCCGCACAGCGTGATGATCCGAGATTACGACACCGGCCACAGTCGAGGTGAGATGACCGGCAGCGATGGCACTGAGGTCATATGTGCCGCCCGGGAGTGTGATGCTGTAGTAGCCGGTTGACTCCTGGCTTTCAGTGCGAAACGGGCCTGCGCTCACAGCAGCATACAGCGGGATGCCGCTGCCCGCCTGCCGGACGTACCCGTCAATTGACGCTGCTTCCTCCGGTTCGAGTATGTGCAGGAACAGGGCACTGAAAGCGCCCCAGTTTCCCGCTGTGTCCTCTCCCCGCACAAAGACGGTGTGCCATCCCGGGCTGAGATCGCCGGTATCGAGGACGGCCTCGACCTGTTCGATCTTTTCATCAAGGGCGCCGTCTGTCACTGTCATCGGATGAGCGATGGGAACGGTTGTCGTCAGCCAGGGCGGGACGTCCACGTAGTACTCGGCCGCAGCGATATTTTGTGTCGGTTCGGCGCCGAAGTTGTGGTTGTAACGGGTATCGTCAACGGTGGCTTTCAGGAGCACCGGTGTTCCAGGGAGTACAGTCTGTGGGGAGATGGACAGATCAGGTGTGTCCGGGCCGGCAGGGATAAGATAGGGGGAGCGAGCCACTTTGGCCGCATAGATCAGTGCCGGGAGGTTTGTGGGCCATATAACGTTCTCGAACGTGGCGCAGTCCTGGAAGAAAGCCGTTCCCAACTCAACGGTGTAAGCTGCCAGTCCCAGCTCGCCGTAGGCGAAGTCCTCGGCGGCACCGTCGGTGGGGTAGAGAGATACCGCCTGCTTCGGTTCGTAGCCGTTGAAGTGGGCCAGTTTTCGCCCGAGCGTCTGCAGAGCGGTGGAGTTGGGAGGCAGACGGTAAGCAAAGCCCCATGGCCACAACACCAGTCCGCCATAACTGTGCAGGTCCAGCACTATCCCGCTCGCCGTAAGCGGCGCTGTGGCCTCCAGCGTATCTCCTCGCAGGTCGGGGAATTGTGCCCGCAGGTATTCCTGGATGGCCTGTGTCTCCGGTTCGGAGGTTGGAGCAGGGCCACGGTAAGTTTCGGCGCACGGATTTCCGCTGGAGCCGTTGCAGCAGTTCCAGTAATAGGAGAAGTTACGGTTGAGGTCGGTGCCCCACAGCTCCGGGTTTGCACAGCCGTCGTCGTGGTCGGTGTTTTTGCGCCACAGGAGTCCCGTCTCCGCCATCTTGCGCCCATCGGGGTTGGCGTGGAATATCAGGTGGATTTCGTGATAATCGAGCAGCCACGTCACGTCTGGAACAGAGCCGTAGCTGTGCACCAGGTATTCGGCAAAGCGCAGGTTCATCTCAGCCGTGGCATACTCGCGGGCATGGATGGCAGAGATGATGAGAATTTTGGGCTTGGGGAGCGTGATCTCTTTGTTGGTGAGCACCAGTACCACTAAATCGTAGCCCGGGCTGCCATCAGTGGTTACTTTTTCCCATGAGTCGCCGATGTCTACCAGGCGCGCCAGGCGCGGGTAGTCTGCGGCAAGGGATGTGATCTCATCCAGGGTCTCCTCAACGGTGCGGTAGCATGGATAGCCGGGGATGCCGCCGGACTGGCCGGGCAGCGGCGCGTTGCGGCGGAAGAGGAGAGCTGTGAGGCGCTCGTCTACCTCGACGCGGAAGCCGGCCTGCAGCAGTCGCTCGTACCCGTCGCGGGCCACCTGGGCGACGAGATAGCCTTTATCGTGATGTACTTCCCAGGGCGCCAGCCACCCTGTCACTTCATCCACCATCCGCCGCCTGGTGTAATAAGCGCGGACCACCCAGGGGCCGCCTCCCTGAGGCTGAGGGGACGAAGGGAGCGCAAACCAGGCAGGTAATAAAGGTGTTATAATCTCTCCGCTCTCCACAGTGGGCGAATGACCTGAGGCGGACATCTGTGGTGTGAGCAGGAGAAGCGCAATGACGGGCATCAGGATGTATAGTCGCCTGGGGTTTGTGTTCATCGGGTCAAGATGATAGCATGCACCGGCGAGAGTGTCAACGGGTGCGACGCTCGGGCCGGTCCGCGCCTGACGTCGGACCGGCCACAGTTGTCCTGCACCGCACGTGACGTTGACAAGAGTATCCCACTGGACTATAATCGCGCTGTCCAAAATCACAGGAGAGAAGGGGAGATGAAAAAATCCGCAAGCTGGCAGTTGATCGCTATCATATTAATCACCCTCGTCGCCGTCGTTGTGGACCTGAACATAGACCATCCCGCATGGGTCAAAAGCCTGGCCTTCTGGCAGCCGGCCGCTCACCGCGACATATCCCTGCGCCTTGGCCTTGATCTGCAGGGGGGGCTTCAGGTGCTTCTGGCCGCCGATGTGCCGGCAGGTGAGGCACTCGATGCCGCCTCTATGGAGACCGCCAGGCGTATTGTTGAGAACCGCGTCAACGCGCTCGGTCTGACCGAGCCTGTTGTCCAGGCACAGGGTGAACGCCGTATCATCGTTGAGCTGCCGGGCATAGAAAACCCCGAGGAAGCAGCAGAGACGATCAAGAGCACGGCTCTGCTGGAATTTATTGATACCAGGAATATCTATCTGCCTCCAGGGACGGTGGTCACCACCACGCTGGGCGGGCCGGCCTTCTCCACGGGCGGGATCGTGGAGACCGCTCCCCTCACTACCGCCGTAACAGTGACGGGGACCCAGGAATTCCCGCCTATGCCGGAAAATCCCGCCGACCGCAACGGGATGTATTCCGCTCCACCGCCCATGCAAATAGATCCCACGAAGCTTTACACCGCTACCATCTCCACCTCCAAGGGAGACATTGTCGTGCGGCTTTTTGCCGATAAAGCCCCCCGCACCGTCAACAACTTTGTATTTCTGGCCCGCCAGGGGTTCTATAACGGCACGACTTTCCACCGGGTCATCCCCGGCTTTATGGCCCAGGGAGGTGATCCAACCGGAACGGGCACCGGTGGCCCGGGCTACCAGTTCCCCGACGAGTTCCACCCGGATTTGAGACATGATCGTCCCGGCATCCTCTCGATGGCCAATTCCGGCCCCAACACTAATGGCAGCCAGTTTTTCATCACTTATAAAGCGACCCCCTGGCTGGATAATGTGCACTCCGTGTTCGGTGAGGTCGTTGAGGGGATGGATGTACTGGAAGCGCTTACCCCCCGCGACCCGGAACAGTCGCCCACGTTCGCCGGCGATTTGATTAAAGAGATCGTCATCACGGAAAGCGGCGCTCCGGTCACCACGACGCAGGAGACCGTGTCCACCCCTGTGCAGCCGCTCCAGGCAGGAGCGCAGGTGTATGAGACCATCCTCACCGGTGCAGGGCTGAGCCGCGTTGGCCTGGACAGCACTCAACAGGGGGAGTTTATCATCCCCATCGAGTTCAATGACGAGGCCGCTCAGCGCTTCGCCGAGTATACCCGCGACCATGTCGGCCGGTACCTGTGCATCGCGCTGGATAAAGTCATCATTTCCTGCCCTACGATCCGGGAGCCCATTCCCAATGGCCGCGCCTCCATCTCCGGCAGGTTCACTTATGAATCGGCCAGGCAACTGGCACTCCAACTGCGTTATGGCGCTCTGCCTGTGCCACTCAAGGTGGAGAGCATCAGGCGGATCGGTGCCACGCTGGGCGCCGAATCGGTGCAGAAGTCTGTACGCGCCGGCATCATCGGCCTGGTGACCGTACTGCTTTTCATGCTGGCCTACTATCGCCTCCCGGGCCTGCTGGCCGACCTGGCGCTGATTATCTATGTGTTGCTCAACATTGCGCTCTACAAACTGATACCGATCACGCTGACCCTGCCGGGCATCGCCGGCTTCATCCTGTCGGCGGGGATGGCCGTGGATGCCAACATTCTTATTTTCGAGCGGATGAAGGAGGAGCTGAGGAGAGGGCGACGTCTGGCCACGGCCATCGAGATCGGCTTCGAGCGCGCCTGGCCTTCCATCCGCGATGCTCAGCTCTCGACGCTGATTATCTGCGCCATTCTTTATTTCTTCGGGACCAACTTCGGCGCCAGCGTGGTCAAGGGATTCGCCATCACGCTGGCACTCGGTACTATTGTCAACCTCTTCACGGCTGTGTTTGCCACACGTACCTTTATGCGCCAGATGGCTGTAACGGCCGGTGAGCGGGTTGCCGCGCATAAGTGGCTGTTGGGGACAGAGGCACCGGCCGGTGGCAAGGGGGGTATATTCAATATTGTGGAGAGACGCCGCTGGTATTTCGCCCTCTCCGCCGTGTTGATCGCGCTGAGTATTGCTGCGCCGGTGGTCTCTTTCGTTCGCTTCGGCAAGCCGGTACGCCTGAGCATTGATTTCACCGGTGGCTCTATCTTTGTGCTTAAGTTCGATCGGGCCGCAAGCGAAGAGAAAATACGGTCGGCTTTCGCAGATTACGGGCTGGAAGGCGCGATAGTGCAGCCGCTTGGCAGGCCAGAGGAGCACACCTGGCAGATCCGTACACGTCAGGTCGCTGCCCACGAAGTGGGCGCACTTCTGAGTATGCTGGAGGAACGGATCGGGCGGGTTGACCATGACTCATTAACGTTCGACACGGTGGAGCCTGCGGTGGGCAGCGAGGTAACCCGCGCTGCCGGCTGGGCCATCCTTGTCGCAGCACTTGTGATCATGGCCTTCATGTGGTTCTCCTTCCGGCGTGTGCCCAACGCTATGCGGTATGGCCTGTGCACTGTGGTCGGTATGGCTCACAACCTGTTGCTCTCCCTCGGCTTCTACGTGCTTATGGGCATCATCTCCGGCTGGGAGATAGATGTGCTCTTTCTGACCGCCGTGTTGACCGTGATCGGCTTCTCGGTGCAGGATGTGATCGTGGTGTTTGACCGCATCCGCGAGAACATCCCGCGTCACAGGAGCGAGCCATACGAAATGGTGGTCAACCGCTCCATTCTGGAAACCCTCCACCGCTCGCTGGCGACGCAATTGAACGCCATGTTCGTGATGCTCGCCATTATCCTCTTCGGAGGGACCACGATCAAACCCTTTATTTCCACCATGCTGGTGGGTATGCTGAGCGAAACCTACTCGGCCATTTTTGTTGCCGTGCCGCTTTTGGTGGTCTGGGAAAAGGCATTTGCACATGCGCGCGCTACTGCTGGACAAAAAGCTTTATCTGAGCGATAGTTACCCCGTCCCTGTGCCCCCTCCCGGCGAGGCGCTGATCCGGGTCAGGCTGGTCGGCGTGTGTAACACCGACCTGGAACTGATGCGGGGTTATATGGGATTCCGTGGTGTCCCCGGTCACGAATTCGTCGGGATGGTGGAGCGGGCGCCAGGGGCAGATGAGTGGGAGGGACGCCGCGTGGTCGGCGAGATAAACGCCGCCTGTGGTACCTGCCCGACCTGCCTGGCAGGCCGGCCGACGCACTGTCCGTCCCGCACCACGCTGGGTATCTCAGGCCGGGACGGAGCGTGTGCTGAGTATTTGCTTCTTCCCCTCCGCAACCTTCACCAGGTGCCTGAGGATATGCCGGACGAAGTGGCCGTCTTTACCGAGCCCCTGGCCGCTGCCTGTGAGGTGCTCCAGCAGGTTCACGTGCATCCTGCCGACCGGGTCATTGTGCTCGGCGATGGGAAGCTGGGGTTGCTATGCGCTCAGGTGCTGGCGCTGACCGGCTGCGACATCATCGTGATCGGCCGTCACCAGGAGAAGCTGGAGATTCTCAGACGCCAGGGGATCAAAGCGGTCCTGGAGGGGGAGGAAGTTGAGGGAGGGGCCGATCTGGTGGTCGAAGCGACCGGGAACGCCGGGGGATACGCGGCTGCCCGCCAGCTCGTACGTCCCCGGGGCACGATTGTGCTGAAGTCCACCTACCACGGTTCGTTTGACGCCGATCTGACGATGGCTGTGGTGGATGAGATCACGCTGGTGGGATCGCGCTGCGGGCCGTTCGCGCCGGCCCTGCGGCTGCTGCAGCGGGGGCTGGTGCAGGTGAGGCCATTGATTGAGGCTCGCTATCCTCTGGCCCAGGCACTCGCCGCGTTCGAGCATGCCGCCCGGCGTGGGGCTTTGAAGGTGTTGATAGAGGTATAGGCGGCCAATACGACGCATATGGATGCGTCGCTACGTTCTCTGCGTTCCGGCGGTGAGATGATCTTTTTGCGGTGGACTCAATTTCCGCAGGCACCGGTTTAACATGGTACAGACAGGACGCCCCCGTTTCTCCCGCCAGGAATTCGGCGCACACAAATGATTACCCTCCCGTAACTATTCACGCCGATTGAAAATCGTCCTCCCTGGGCACTTCGTGCCGGTTGTCGGCGAAGGCCGACAACCCATATGTGCTCGTCTGAGAGACATGGTCGGCGAAGGCCGACCAAAGGCCTGCGGCCCAAGAAGGGTGTACGGGCGAGGCGCGCCTCGCCCCCTACTACAGTCACCGCCTGAATAGTTACACCCTCCCGCAGTCAGACGAACGGGAGGGCAGGCAGTGTGTGTGTCCCAAAGTTGTAGGACAGGACAACTGCGAGCAGTTGTTCTACAAAGCGACCAGGTTCGACAAAATTGGGACACACCCCAGGCAGTTGCACAGTTACTCCGAATGTTGGCTGTACACCTCTTTTATGCTGCTGACCAGGTCGTCCAAGCGGTTGATCTGTTCCTGGATGTCCTCCTGAAGCCGCGTGGAGCGGCTGTCGTCAAAGTCCCTGGTGCCGATCAACTGTATCTGGCTGTAGATGGTTGCCAGCGCAGTCAGGCTCTGCTCCATCTGTAACTCGGCCTGTTTCATACGGGCATCCAGTGCCTGAAGAGTCTGCCACTGTTTCTCCTTGCCTGCCAGCACCTCGTCCAGCTCCTGCCGGACAAGCAAATCGCTTTCCTGCTGGCGCCTGGCAGAGAGGGCCCTGATCTCTGCGGGTACCCTGCTCCGGTCGCGCGCCAGAATCTCGTCCGCACGGTAGAGGTCAAGCTGGAGAGCCAGGCGATAGATACCGCCCACCCACTCGCCGAGTTGATCGGCGGTGTGCTCCAGCCGTTCCCGCAGCGGCCCACTCCGCTGTCTGCGCACCAGTGCCTCGATGCTTTGCTGGTATTCCAGCGCGGTCTCGACGCTCCTGCGCAATGCCGCATCCCGGATACGGCGCGGATTGAAGTGTTCCAGCAAAAGCTCCCTCAGCACGCGGGCGTTGGTCTGGGGATCGGTGATACTGGAGTAGAAGATGGCTACCAGCCCCAAAAGCCCCAGCAACGGCCAGCCCCATACCGGCCACCAGGGAAAAGGCCGCTGCCAGAGCGCCGTGAGCAGGATGGTGCCGGCCACCGTCACGGCGCTCTCCCAGCGGAAGATTGCGTACTGGATGATGGCGCTTTGGGCCTTCTTTTGGAGGGTGGAGCGAACGTGGCTATCCACTCAAGCCCAGCTTCTTCTTGCGTTCGGCCAGTTGCGCGTCTATGGCGCTGCGATCCAGCACCTGGTCTATCTGCTCATCGAGGCTGGCGGCCCGCATCTCGGCTGCGGTGGTGGCCTTGTCGAGTCTGGCGTAGATGCTTTGCGCCAGACGCCCGATGTCAGCATCGCCAGAACCCATCAGATCGTCCAGCCCTCGCATAGCCTTCACCGCGGTCTCCTTGCTCCGGGCCAGCTCCATCAGCGCCTGCAGTTCTTCCCGTTGCTGTTTCATAATCCCCAGCCGCGCCTCCAGCTTGACCCTGGCATCGAGAAGCTTTTGATATTCAGTCTCCAGGCGTGTAAGCTGCTCGCGATAGGTTTCGATCAGCCGACGGGTGCTGTTGAGTTTGCTCTGCGTGGCTGTGGCCGTGGCCTCGTTGCCCTCCAGGAGAAAAGCGTCAACGGCGCGGTCAAGCTCCGCGGCGCGCTTTTCCTGCTCGTCCAACTTCCGCTTGATGGACTTGACTTCGCCGCCGACCGTGGCGGCTGCATCCTCCAGGTCGTCCAGATGGTCCTCAACCTGTCGGATGTACTGGTCTATCACGGCCAGGCTGTTGCTTTTCAGGGCCTGGTCCACCAGAGCATGCAGGTTAGCAGAGATTAAAGTTGCCACTTTCTCCAGCAGAGTCGCCATTTGAGACACCTCCTGAAATAAAGATTGGCTGCCAGTCAGCTTGTTTTAATGCGCCCTACCTTCCGATACCTGCGCTGCCGCCAAAGGCAGCGGACAGCTCCTCATAGATGGCGGCGATATTGGCCTCGTCACCCCGGTAAAACAGGCCATTGGTTTTGATGGCCAGTTCGCTCAACAGCTCCTCATCGGCGTCATCGCCATAAGCAATTGTACAGACGATGGTGCCGTTGGCAGCGGCCAGATCAATCAGTTCCTGATCGAAACTGAAGCTGAAGCTGCTCGTGTCCACACCGTCCGTCAGCAGCACCATGGCATTACTCGTCTGAGGCGCATTGGTGCGGGTAATGGCAGCCGCACCGGCAGCTATCGCATCGTAGAGGGCCGTGCCGCTCTGGGCCTCCAGCCCGCTGAGCAGTTCGATCACTTTGCCACGCGATGCGCCAGCCTGTTCATGTTCCGCGAGTATCTCGGGACGATCGGAGAAGGTGATGAGCGTGAGGAAATCCCTGTCCCCCATCTGTTCCACGAACTGGATGGCGGCCCGACGGGCGTTTTCGAGCTTATCACCCTCCATACTGCCGGAGACGTCGAGCAGCATCACCAGGTTGACATTTTTGCGCGCTCTCTGCCATAGCTCCTGTACCGCATAGAGCGCTTCCACCCCCGCCGTCCCGAAGACGTTTCCCGGTTCCTCCAGGTCAACCCCGTGTTCTCTGTCCAGGGGTGCCCCGGGCGCGACATCTGCAGCAACAGGGCGCAGGCCGACGGAGAGGGCCATCTGTTGGGCTTTTTCCTCCAGCAAGTAGGAGCGGAACAGCGCAGCAGCTTCCTGTAACTCTGCACCGGCGGTGCTGTTTATGCAGGCCGGGTGTGTGGCAACGAAGGTACCCTCAAATGGGTAGATGGGAACGAGAGCCGGATCGCCGCTGCCGTAGTAAACAACTGTGCTCTCGTACATTATCGCAGCCCCCAGATAGCTTACCCCTCGCTGGCGCATGGTGCGCCCCAGCTCATCAGTGGTGGGGCTGAACCACGAAACGGCCGCTTCAAAAGCACCTACAGAAGCCTGCACGATGGGCTGGCGGATGTCGTCCACAGTGACTGCTGAAGTGCGGGCCTGCGCTGCCTGTACGATGGCCAGCAGCGTGCTCGCACCACTGCCGGAGAGACCGGGATGGGTGTGTCCCAGGCGCAGCGTATCGCCGAATTTCCCTCCACTGTAGTAAGCCCAGGCAGAGGGATCGGCAGCCAGGCTCCCTATGTCAAGCCAGCCCAGTGAGCGGCCGGGCCAGCCCAGCGCTTCGGCCAGCGGCTTCCACATGGCGATCACCAGGGGGCTTTCGGCAACACTGAGACATTGGCCTTGAAAGGCGGGATAACCACGGTCGGCCAGCAGGTCAACCCACACCGGATCGTCCGGAATCCACAGCGTCGGCAAAGCGCGGCCATCGGAGACCTCCCGTGCCAGCCGGCCGGCCTCCACGGGGCTGAGCACGGTGTAAACGGGCCTGCCGGCGGATGTCTTGTGGCGGCCGGTGTTAAAGTCTTTGACCGCCATCTCCAGCCAGGGGGTGAGGGCAGTGTTCGCCGCCACTTCGAGTGTCACTGCGTTGCGCGGTGGGGTGTCACTCTGTCTGCTCAGACTGCAGGTGCAGGTCATCGTGACCAGGCTCAGGAACGCTATTGCGACCAACAACAGACGACGGGCTTTCCGCATCCTTATCCTCCCCAGGGGATCACCGCCCCACCGTGACCAGCGTCATTTCCACGTAGCGATCCTCTGCCTGGATCGCCGGGTCCTCTGTTTCCCAATGCTCCTCAGGCGGCAGGGTGGCCTCGACGATGAAACGAGCCGGGTCAATTCCCTGGGAGACCAGGTAATCCACCACCGATTGGGCACGCGCCCTGGCGAACTCCAGTATATCTTCTTTCGTGTAGGTACCGGGCGGACCAGGCCAGGCGGCACATCCTTTGACTCGCAGGAAGAGACCGACGCTCTGCGAGAGTGTGGGCAGTACACAGTCGTCCAGAATGCGGCGCGATTCCAGTGTCAACTCGGTGGACTCAGGCAAAAAGGTAAAACGACGACACGGCAGAACCGCCAGTGTGGCCGCTTCGTCGGGATTGATGCTTGCAACATCGAGCTGAGCTGAGGCAGAGAGGGAAAAAGTATCGTTCACCGGGTTGCCGTTGGCCTGGAGCGAGGCCTGAGCGGCGGAGCGGGAGACAAAGCCTGGGTTGACCAGCCCGGCCACGTCAACGTCTTCCACTGCCAGGCCGGAGGCTGCCCAGACACGCCGTGCGATCTCAAGCCGGTTGATGAGGGGGCGGGGATCGCGCATCACGAAGGCATTGTCCCCCAGGTCGGCCTGGGCCACACTCTTGAGCCATTCCCGCAGATCGTCGGAAGCGCTTTCGGGGTAGACGTAAGTCCAGTCGTTGTGACCCCACGCGGCGATCTGGGCGGCGGCCGCATCAAAGTCCTCAAGCTGCGCCTTGAGAGTATCGAACCAGGCATCGTGAAAGGCCTGTACCAAATCAGCTTTGTTGGCAATAGAGTGGCGGGACGTGACGATCACGTCAATGATGATGCGCAACTGGTTGGAGCTGAGCAGAGGCACACCGCCGCTATTCCTGGCCTCGTAAATATCCGGCTCCCAACCTGAGACGGCATCGGCCTGACCGCTATTAAAGAATGCTACCGCCTCGGCCACGCTGTCCTGGGGCAAAAGTGTCACGTCAAAGCGGGGATTGAGCCGGGCGATAGATAGAGCGTAGTACACAAAATATTCACCCACACTGCCCCGTGAGAAGGTGATGCGTTTTCCCTTCAGATCGTTAACGGTGGAGATACCGCGCACCCATAACTGATCGGCACCGGCGCTTTCGTCCACTATGGCGGTGACGACGCCGGGGCTGCTCAACGCGATGGACTCCAACGTGGCAAGCATGCAGTCCCACTGACCGCTCCGGAGCAGGGCACCGCGTTGCTCTTCAGAAATCTCATACGTCTGGTCCAGTGAGAATGGAATGATGCCCAGGTGAAAGCCGTGGGCAACGTCCTTCCCCGACATCTGCATTTGTTGCAATACGAAATAGCTGCCGAATGAGTCGGCGCCGCAGATGTAAACGGGCAGGCCGTCGTCAGGGTCGTAGCGCGGGGCGAAGATGGGAGGCGGCGATTCCAGATGCGTCGTGGGGATGGGCTGCCCCAGAGACGGTGTCTCCGTGGGGGGCGTCCGCAGCCCGATGCTCATCCTGCTGACGACGTTGTAACCCACTGCAATGCACGCGATCAGCAACGCCAGGCCAACGATCACAAGAAAGACAAGGCGTGTTCTCTCTATACCTTCCATAGAAGCGCTCCTCGTAAGCTGGATGGTAACCGTTCAGGCCGATTGAAATCGCCCTGTTTGGGCGCTTCGCGCCACGTGTCGGCTGCGCCGACGCTGTCCGGCGGTGCGGCCAGATCAGGTCGGCGAAGGCCGGCCGAAGGCCTGCGGCCTGAAAGGGTGTACAGGCGAGGCGAGCCTTGCCTCTACGGTCACCGCCTGAGCAGTTACGCCGGATGCAGCAAATCAGTCTCTCTATTATAAGGTATTACGTTGAAAGACACAAAGAGTTGCCGGGTTGGACAGAGATGGTGTCCGAAGCTGAAGTGATTTGTGCGACGCCGGGGCCGCTTTTCCCGCCCCCGGATTGGAATTTGCTCTGAAATCCCAGATACAACAGGGGAACTTGCGCCAGCGTCCAGATAGGGGTATCATAAAAACCTGCATCCCCGACGTGCGGCAAGCTCGTGCAGCATCCAATATCAGACAGGGAATCAGATGAGGAAGAACCCGGTTTCAGCATTCCAGTCTCTTCATCTCCGGAGATCAGATGTTTACCGATGGGGAATGGCGTTGATCCTGATCGTGTTTACCGGGCTGGGCGTGCTTTACAGCATTGTCGTACCCCCTTTCGAGGCCTCGGATGAACTGTGGCACTACCCTATGGTCAAATACATCGCCGATCACTGGAGCCTGCCAGTCCAGGTGCCGGGCGTCGAAACGCCCTGGCGTCAGGAGGGCAGTCAGCCTCCGCTTTACTATTTCCTGATGGCTATCGCCACCTCGTGGATTGACACCTCTGACATGGAAACCGTGCGCCACCTTAATCCGCACGTTGACAACGGCGTCGCCATGCCTGACGGCAACGTCAATCTTGTCGTACACCACCCGGCACGCGAAGCGTTCCCCTGGCAGGGCACCATCCTCGCCCTCCATATTATCCGTTTTCTGTCTGTGCTGATGGGGGCCGGTTCAGTTTATCTGACCTTCCGTATCGCTCGTATAGTCTTTCCTCTCCATCCCGAGCTGGCATTGGGGGCGGCGGCCATACATGCCTTCACCCCTATGTTCATCTTCATCTCCGGCTCGGTGAACAACGACAACCTGGCCATTCTGTTATGCAATCTGGCGTTATTGATGATCCTGAAACTGGCCGACCATGAAGCCGGTGCTGCAGCGCAGATACCGCTGGTCTCCTGTCTCTTCACAGGGGTGGTGCTGGGACTGGCGGCGCTGACCAAGCTCGGCTGGCCGGCCCTGACAGTGCTTACAGCACTTGTTATCACGGTACGGGCATTGCGCCGGCGCTCGTGGAGGGAATTTTTGTCCGGCGGCGTGGCAACGGCCCTGCCACTGGTGTGCATCGCCGGCTGGTGGTACTGGCGCAATTTCAGGCTGTACGGTGACTGGCTCGGCCTCAACGTCTTCAAGCTGATCCTGGGCACCCGTGAGGTGCCGGCTGACCTGGCGCAACTGTGGCGCGAGCGTTATAGCTTCGCGGCCGGCTACTGGGGTAACTTCGGCGGCCTCAACGTGCCCATGCCCACGCCGGTCTACGGGGCACTGAACTTCGTCGCTTCTGTTGCAGCCATCGGCCTCCTGCCAGCTCTCATAAAACTGCGGGCTTCAGTGCGCAGATTCCCCTGCACCATCTGCCTGTTGTGGGGGCTGGGTGTGCTCCTTCCCTGGGCGCTTTCCTGGGCACGTGACACCTGGTCGTCTCAGGGCCGCCTGGTCTTCTCCGCCATCTCCACCTGGTCGCTGCTGCTGGCGGTGGGACTGGGAGGCTGGCTTACCCGCCGCCTGAGGCCCGCGGTACTGCTCGCCTGCGCTGTGTTCCTGCTCGCCCTCGCGCTCGTCGCTCCGTTCGCCTGGATCAGACCGGCTTATTCGCTGCCGGAGCGTCTTACGGATGTGAATGTGCCATACCCTCTGGAGGTAGCCTTTGGGGAGGTACTGCGCCTGCGGGGATATGATCTTGAAGCAACGACTGTACAGCCCGGCGGACAGGTGGCCGTAACTCTCTATTGGGAAGCCATCGCGCCCGCCGATCGGGACTACACCGTTTTCGTCCATCTGCTGGGTGAAGGGGACCTGCTCGTAGCCCAGCGGGACACCTTCCCCGGCCTGGGGCGGTTTTCCACGACCTGGCTCGAGCCAGGCTATGCCTGGTCTGACCGTTACGTGTTGCAGATCCCACGGACCGCTTACACTCCTGACGTGGCCCGGCTCGAAGTCGGCCTGTACGACCGGGGCAGCGGGGTGCGTTTGCCCACCAGCAGCGGGGCCGATAATGTGCGCTTTGGAAGAGTTGAAGTGCTCCCTATCCCGGGCGATTTCCCCCATCCGATCTTCATCAACTTCGGTGACCAGATGGCACTGTCCGGCTACGAGCTTGGGCAGAGAGTGGTGCGTCCGGCTGAGACTATTGAGCTGGTGCTGTACTGGCAGGCCCTCCGGCCAATGGACACCGACTACAACATCTCAGTACAGGTGATAGACAGCGCCTGGCGTAAGGCCGCCCAGCGGGATGGCTGGCCTGTGGACGGTACGGTCCCGACCTCTACCTGGAAGCCCGGCCAGCCCGTGACCGATGGGTATACCCTCCCGGTCGCTGCGGATGCCCTCCCTGGTGTCTACGAGGTACGGGTAATTGTGTACCAGCTCAGAGATGGGCGTATCGTTCATCTGCCCACGGTGCCGGAGGACGGACGTATGCAGGCCACCAGCGTCTCGCTCACGACGGTGCGGGTACTGCCGGCGGAGAGGTAAGGTTGTGTCAATTTTGCGACCTGTGCGGTTAGATTGAATTCACCGCAAAGCAAAGATTTCTACAGGTCTTTGCGCTCTGTGCGCCCTTTGCGGTTTTCCAATTGCACAGGCGGCGAAGTTGTAGGACAACTGCGAGCAGTTGTCCTACTGCGACCCGTGCGGTGGGATTGAATTCACCGCAAAGAACACAAAGGGCGCAAAGATTTTCTATAGCTCTTTGCGTTCTTTGCGCCCTTTGCGGTTTTCCAACTGCACAGGCGGCGAAGTTGTAGGACAACTGCTCGCAGTTGTCCTACTGCGACCCGTGCGGTGGGATTGAATTCACCGCAAAGAACGCAAAGGGCGCAAAGATTTTCTATAGCTCTTTGCGTTCTTTGCGCCCTTTGCGGTTTTCCAACTGCACAGGTTGCAACTTTGGGACATATCCAGAGGTGACGGATGCGCATTGGCATAGATTACACTGCCGCTGCCCGCCAGCGTGCCGGCATCGGGCGCTACACCCGTGAGCTGGTAAATGCGCTCCTGAAGCTGGAAAGCCCTTATCGTTACGTCATCTTTGCCGCCGTTGGCGGCCTGGACCCGAGCTGCCGTAAGGAAAACATCGCCCCTCTGCATGGCCATACAGAGATACGCACGCTCTCTCTCTCCGATGACTGGCTTGCCCGCCTCTGGCACAGGCTGCGTCTTCCCGTTCCCGTCGAGGTGATCACCGGCCCCATCAACCTGTTTTACTCGCCGGACTTTGTCCTCCCCCCGACCAGGAGCACCACACGCACTCTGCTCACCGTCCACGACCTCTCCTTCCTCCGCTACCCCGAGGCGTTCGTCCCCCCACTGTGCCGCTACCTGGAGCAGGTGGTGCCGCGTTCGGTGGCCCGGGCGGACCTGGTGCTGGCCGATTCTGCCCACACCCGCGCCGACCTTGTGAACCTTCTGGGGACACCGGCTCAAAAGGTGCGTGTGCTGTACAGCGGCGTTGATGCGCGCTTCTGCCCGCAACCTGAGGAAGGGGAACGGCAACGACTGCAGGCACGCTATGGTGTCGGTGAGCGACCTTATATCCTTGCCGTGGGCACCATACAGCCGCGTAAAAACTACCCTCGCCTTATTCAGGCTTTTGGCAGGCTTGATGTTGAGGCGCAACTGGTCATCGCCGGTGCGCCGGGCTGGCTATATCAGGACACTCTTACGGAGGCAGAGAAATACGGTGACCGGGTGCGTATACTGGGTTTTGTGAACGATGAGGACCTGCCGGCGCTGTACCGTAATGCCGTGCTCTTTGTCTTCCCCTCCCTCTACGAGGGATTCGGGCTGCCCGTGCTTGAAGCGATGGCCTGCGCTGTGCCTGTGGTCTGTTCGAACGCTTCCTCGCTCCCGGAGGTGGCCGGTCATGCAGCCCTGCTGGTAGATCCGCTTGACACCGATGGCCTGGCTCAGGCCATAGCCATGGCGCTGACAGATGCCGATCTGCGCCGGGAAATGGTCGCGCGGGGACTGGCCCAGGCGGCCCAGTTCACCTGGAAGCGTGCGGCCACCCAATTGCACGAAGCCTTCGATTTGCTTTTAACTCCATAATGGCTATAATGGGTAATTGCCGACGCATGGGGATGCGTCGGCTACGTTCGATGGGGATGCGTCGGCTACATTTTTCGGATAGGCCCTGAATGCGTGGGGGTGACACGCACCTGCGGTAACAATTGCCAGCGTTGTGTTGGAGTACACTTTCTGGGCCTGCGGCCGATGGTCGGCCTTCGCCGACCATATCTCTCAGACGCGCACATAAGGTTTGTCGGCCTGCGCCGAAAACCGGCACGAAGTGCCTGGGAAGGACGATGTCAATCGGCCTGAATAGTCACGTGTTGGGAAGGAGGCTCTGATGAATGCCCGACGTCACTTTATAATGTCACTGGCCATTCTGGCAGGATTAACGCTAACCTCCGTGCTCCTGATCCTCCTCAGTAACAATCCTCTGGCGGTTCGCGCCGCCCCGAACATATATTATGTGCGCCAGGGAGGCACCGGGTCATTATGTACCGCTGATGACCCCTGTGGGATGATCACTGAGGCGCTGAAACTGGCCACTTCCAGCGGGGATCAGGTATGGGTCGCTGAGGGAACTTACCACGAAAATCTGATCGTGCACTACGGCATCAGCCTGCTCGGAGGATGGAATCCCACTTTTACCTTCCGCTCACCGATCTCCTGCCCGACCATCGTTGACGGCGGGGGAAATCATATTGTGGAAGTGACGGTCGGAGAAGGGGCTGCATTGCTCGACGGCTTCATTTTCCAGAACGGCCGCGACGGTCTCCACATCTACGCCGGGGCCGTCACCGTGACGAACAATATTATACGCAACGTCACCAGGCAGGGGATTGAGATCGAAAACGGTAGTATCTTGCTCCAGGACAACCTGATCACAGCGATTGATCGGGAGGGGATCGAAATAGATGGAGGTGCGGTTACTGTGCGCGCAAACCAGGTCTACACGACCGGCCGGCATGCCATCCTGGTGGAAGGCGGCACCACCGTGATCGAGCGCAATGTTATCCATACCGTCCTGCCGACCCCCCAGGCCGATTACCACGGCATTAACATCCTCACCGGTACTCATGTGATCAGCGGGAATCAGGTCAGCAACATAGACGACCGGGGCATTTACGTTCAGGGGGGAGATTCTCGCATCCTGGGCAATCTCGTCAGCGATACCGGTGGCGACGGCATCCGCACCGGGGTGGCGAGCAGCCACGCTGAAATACGCGATAACATCATTCGCAACCCGGGCAACGATGGGATTGACGCGCGCGGCGTGTATTTGATCGTGGCCGGCAATTCGGTTGCGGATGCCGCGGATCGCGGGATAAACGGCGAGAACGGTGTGCTGACCATCGTGGACAATATGGTGTGCAACGCAGGCGGGGACGGCCTGCGCACGGCCGGCTCAGCCACCCGGGTCGAGATACGCGGTAACACCGTTTACACTGCCGGCAACGATGGGATGGATGTGCGTGGCAATTTTATCACCATCTCACGCAACGAAGTGCGCGGTAGCACTGATAACGGAATCCGCGCTGAAGGAAATAAGACGGTTGAGGTTCAGGCCAATCTGATATTCGGGAATGGTGCAGGTCTGGCTGTGCGGGGAAGCCCGTTCTTTACAGTTGCCAACAACTTTATCGGTGAAAGCATCACTTCCAGCATCGAATTGAGCGGCACGGGCAGCGGCTACGTCTACCATAACACGCTCGTCGGCGGCACAGATATGGCCCGCGGAGTCGGGGTACACATCCTCAGCCCGCTTACACTCACCTTCTACAATAACATCGTGGTCAGCCATACGGCCGGCCTGACAGCCCCCGGGGGGGTGCACCTGGATGCGGGTTATACACTCCTGTGGGGGAATGAGGACAACACGCCCTTTGGCAATGCCCCGATCATCGCTCCCCCGCGCTTTGTGAACCCGGATGGGGAAGACTATCACCTGTCACCCGGCTCACCGGCCATTGACGCCGGCGCAGAGGTCGGCATAAGGGATGATATTGACGGCCATCCCAGGCCCCTCGGTGTGGCTCCGGACGTCGGCGCAGACGAGTTCCCGGCTGCGCTGCGGCTGACCAAGCATTCCGTCCCGGCCTGGGCAGAGATGGGGCAGCCTCTTAATTATACCATTTTCGTCACCAACACCGGCTTTGTGACGCTCACTCTGGCGATCACCGACACGCTGCCACCAGGGGTCAGCCCGTCGGGATTGCGTGTGTGGGCGGCGACCATTCCTGCGCCCGGCGGCGTCTGGTCTGCCACGTTTACCGTCACCATCAATGCCGGCCACACCGGCCCGCTTGTCAACGTGGTGCGGGCTACAAGCGCGGAGGGGGCCACAGGAACCTTCACCCACACAATGGCCCCTGCACTCTCGGTGGTCAAGCTGGTCACCCCCCAGGTGGTACGGCCGGGGACAATGTTGACTTACACGGTCATAGTCACGAACACCGGTGACTTTGTGCTGCACACCATCATCACCGATGAACTTCCGCCGGGGGTCAGCCCGTCGGGGTCGCGTGTGTGGGCGGCGACCATTCCTGCGCCCGGCGGCGTCTGGTCTGCCACGTTTACCGTCACCGTCAATACCGGCCACACCGGCCCGCTTGTCAACGTGGTGCGGGCTACAAGCGCAGAGGGGGCCACAGGCGCCTTCACCCACACAATGGCCCCTGCACTCTCGGTCGCCAAGCTGGCCACCCCCCGGATAGTACGGCCGGGTGGGCGGATTGAGTATACGCTTTTGGTTACCAACACCGGCGATTTCGACCTGCACGCCACCATCACCGATACACTGCCCATTAACATTGCATCATGGTGGTTCCCCGGTGGCACAGGCCTCACTCCCGGCACCCAGATTACCTGGACCGCATTCATCACCGCGCCGGGCGGGGTCTGGAGGGAGACGGTCGTTGTCACGCCCGAAGCCGGGTATACGGGTCCGTTGACCAATGTGGTTGAAGTGACAACTCAGGAGGGCGCCGGGGGAAGACACGTCTCGGTTGCGTGGGCCATGCACGCCGTCTACCTGCCTCTTGTGATGCGTCAGTTGGGGGCCGGCCTGTAACCTGAATCCCGTGGACCGCGTGGCATCTGTGCTGCACCTGGCGTGAAGCGCCAGGTGTCAGTCACGGGTGTGGCAAAAAGGTAACTATTCAGCCGATTGAAATCGCCCTCTTCAGGCGCTTCGCGCCAGTTGTCGGCCTGCGCCGACACTGCCTCTGGTGGTGCAGCAAGGCAGGGGCGATTGATTCATCGCCCGTACCTGGCAGAGGCCGACCAATGGCCGCAGGCCCAAAAGGGTGTACGGGCGAGTTGCGCCTCGCCCGTACAGTCACCGCCTGAATAGTTACGCAAAAAGTTTCCTATGGGTACACTTTACCTTGTTGGCACCCCCATTGGTAATCTGGAGGACATCTCGTTGCGCGCCCTGCGTGTGCTCAGGGAGGTCTCGTTGATCGCTGCCGAGGACACCAGGCGCGCACGCATACTTACCGGCCGCTACGAGATACATACTCCTGTCACCAGCTACTTTGAGGGTAACAAGCTGGTCAAGCTTGAAGCTATACTTGGTGCGCTGGAAGAAGGTGATGTGGCGGTTATCTCCGAGGCCGGCATGCCCGGGCTGTCCGACCCCGGCTACGAACTTGTCCGTGCTGCTATTGAGCGTGGCTATTCTGTAACGTGCATCCCTGGTCCGTCTGCCCCTATCACGGCTCTAGTACTCTCCGGCCTGCCGACAGATGGCTTTGTCTACCTGGGGTTTCTTCCCAGGCGTCGGCAAGAGCGGTGTGCCCTGCTGGCAGAGGTGGCACACGAGCGACGCACTTTGATCGCCTTTGAGGCGCCTCATCGCCTGTGCGCCAGTCTGGCCGACATCGAGGATAAGCTTGGCGACCGGCCGCTGGTGGTGTGTCGGGAGCTGACCAAGCTGCATGAGGAGGTATGGCGCGGCACCGTCTCTGAAGCTCGCCTGCACTTTGGAGCGTCCCGGCCGCGCGGGGAGATTACCCTTGTGATCGGCGGTGCTCCGCAGACAGGTGAGAGGTGGGATCAGGCGCGGGTCCAGGCTATGCTGAATGAGCTGCTGGCCCAGGGAATGTCCCGCACCGCAGCAGCACGGCGCGTGGCGGAGCTATCAGGCTGGAGTCGGGCGGAGGTCTACTCGCTTGGTCTCAAGTCTTCATAAATCCCCCGGCAATGTGTCCATGACAATAACCGACGACTCCTTACCCATCCTGTCCCCTGAAGAGGAGGCCATGTTGGCAGGCGAGTTCGGCCCGGGTGTACAGCGGGCGATGGAGATCATCGTGGCACTGGGGCGCATCTTTCACGCTCGCCGCCTGCTACCGGTGAACTCTGTCCAGGTGGCCGGAGTGAGTTACCGCAACCTGGGCCAGGCCGGGCTGGAGTTTCTCTCCGAATGGGCAGCGCAGGGTGCACAGGTCCGCGTCCCGACAACGTTGAATCCGGCAGGGATGGATTTGCGCGCCTGGCGCGAGTTGGGATTCGCCGGCGACTTCGCCCATAAACAGTTGGCGGTCATAGAGGCCTTCCGCAGATTGGGCGTGCGAACCACCTGTACCTGTACGCCATACCTGGTGGGGAACGTCCCGGGCATCGGCGAGCACGTAGCGTGGGCGGAGTCCTCGGCAGTGGCCTATGCCAACGCGGTGCTGGGAGCACGCACCAACCGGGAGGGGGGGCCCGGCGCGCTGGCTGCTGCCATCACGGGACGGACTCCCGCCTATGGTCTCCACCTTGACGAGAACCGGCGTGCCACACTGCGCGTATTTGTGCGCTGTCCGGTGCGTACTGTCTCTGACTTCGGTGCTCTGGGGTATCTGGTGGGCAGGCAGGCTTGCAACGGCGTGCCATGCTTTTTCGGCATGGAAGGCTCATCGGGTGCTGCACTGAAGTCGCTGGGTGCTGCTATGGCAGCCAGCGGCGCGGTAGCATTATACCATGTCATGGGGGTCACCCCGGAGTGTGAGCGGCCCGATCTGATACCACCCGGCTGCGATTGCTTCGTTGTGGATGACCTGAGGCCTGCTTACGCCGCGCTGAATTCGGAGGCACGTGAGATTGATCTGGTCTGGTTTGGCTGCCCCCATGCCGATGTGGAGGAGGTCAGAGAAGTGGTGCGGTTGTTGGGTGGCCGGCACGTGCGGAGCGCGCTGTGGATCACGGTGGCGCGAGGAGTACAGGAGCAGGCCGCAGCAGAAGGTTTGATGGATACCCTGGCGTCCGCAGGAGGGCGCATGGTGGCCGATATGTGTGTCGCCATTGCGCCGATGAGGGAGCTGGGCTTTCGTACTCTGGCCACTCCCTCGGCTAAGGGGGCGGTTTACGCCTCCTCACATGCGGGTCTGCAGGTACGCTACGGCACCCCGGAACAATGCGTTGAGGCAGCGGTGACAGGTCGCTGGCCAGGGTAGCGCTCGCCCTGGATAACGGCAGTTATGGGTACTTCTCCCGGCTCAGGGAGGTGCTTAGAAATATCCCCTCCCACAGCAGGACAACTGCGAGCAGTTGCCCTACAATATTTCGTGCAAAAAAGTGACGGACACCCTCAGCTACACAGCTCAAAGCCAGTTGCCAATTTGCCCTATATTTGGTACACTACCACAGAAAGTCATGCCATTGTTAGCCAGCGCTTTGGAGTTCCAGCATACGCTTGAGGAGTGAATTAATAGTCGAATTGCAGAAAAAGTGATGGAACAATTACAGTTCCTGCCGTACGACTTACAGCGTCAAGTTTTGGAATTCACTCGTGCTCTGGCGCTTTCTGTACCACGCGGCGTGGCAGGAAGACAATTGTTATAGTTTGCTGGGGCATTCCTTACAGCGATGTGAGTTGATGCAAGAAGCCATAGAGCAAGGATGCGAACAGGTAGACACCAATGAATGGTAGATATCTCTTGGATACCAGTGTCCTCATTGCCTTGTTCGCCGATGAGACGTCAGTCAAAGAGAAGTTGGGCGGCACTCTCAAATGCCGTTCGTACCGAAAGGTGACGATATGGACGCTGTGGAACAAGAAAAGGTAACAGCAACCCTACCGCTAGATACAGATACCCGCGTTGAAATCCTTCTAAAGGAATATGAACTTTGCACCAATGATGCCAATCATCTGGAAGAAGTCATCTGGACAACAGCAGGAATACTCTTCACAGCATCTATTGCAGGGATAGGTGTTCTGGGTGGTACAGTCCCAGCCAGCCCCAAGCCATACGATTACTTACTTCGGATAACTCTTTCGATATTATCAATCATCTTCTTGTGGTCCTGGAAGGCAATCGCATCAAGGTGGTATTCCATTCAAAGAATGATGTACTATCGTATAGTTGAAATCGAAGAAGAACTTGAGATGTACAAAGAACGCTATGTGAGTTATCTTGACAAAGCCGTTGAAGGGAAACCGTATCCTCAGACTCAACGCATCAATACTGTGGTTGAAGCAATGAGAGCGAAACATATACCTGGCGGTGTGAGACGAACAGTAAACAATATTGTTTGGATACTCTCTGTAGTGTGGCTTCTTTTCCTCGTTTCGCAAGTAGCAGCAATGATAGGTTGGATTTAAGGTGGCGCAGGTTCTATGGTGCCGCCCAACACGCGCTGCTAAGAAACAGACCCGGCTTCGGGGATAGGGGTCAGGGAGAAACCTAGCCGGGCTGCTTTACGTTGCAGATGGCGAATCTCCCGCTCGCGGAACTGCTGTTCGTATTCCTGGGCCGTCGTCTGCCGGTATTCCACCTGGTACTTTAACAGAT
>Ga0209162_1000686_pt1 | contig 35977 bp, 39 predicted proteins | sample YNPNPMetaG_FD_187121 | JGI IMG/M metagenome (GOLD analysis project Ga0209162, IMG submission 187121) | Anoxygenic and chlorotrophic microbial mat microbial communities from Yellowstone National Park, USA - YNP NP MetaG (SPAdes) (version 2) ...
GCACTGCCGCGAGAGCTGCGGCGAATGGGCCGCGGCGGCTTTCTTCCAGCACCTTGTCCAGCTCGCCGGCATCCGGGAAGATCCCGCCGCAAGCCGGGCAAACCTCCACCTCCACCCCCGAGAGGTGGGAGGTTTCCATCTTCTGCCCGCACTTCGGGCAGTGCATCCAGTGCAGCTCCTTGAGCTTGCGCCGCTCCTCCTCCTCGAGCTGGCGGCGGTACTGCTCCCGCAGCTCCCGCAGCCGCGCCAGCTCCTGGGCGAGAAAGTACTCCTGCTCCTTGTCAGAAGGTTTCTGCAGCATGCCTCCCCCCGAACGTTACGCTTCTTCCCAGCCCCAGCCCTCCCGCTGCAACAGCTCGGGAAGCTGGCGCAGATCCTCGATGACGAAAAACGCCCCCGCGGCCCAGAGCTCCGCCGGGGAGCGGGAGGGGCCAGCGAGCCCCACCACGGGGACCTCGGCGGCTTTTCCCGCCTCCACGTCCACCTCCATGTCCCCCACGTACAGCGCGTCCTCTGGGGCCACCTGGAGCTGCTGCAGCGCCGCTTGGAGGAAAGCCCCGTCCGGCTTGCGGGTGCCCACGGTATCGGGGCCCACCACCACCGCTACCCAAGGATCGAGCCCCCAATGGGCGAGCCATGCCCGGGAAAGGCTGGCGTACTTGTTGGAAGCCACCGCTACCTTGCCGGCGGTTTTCCGATGCACGTACTCCAGCACCTCCGAAGCCCCGGGCAGCGGTGGCGTCGCTTCCAGGAAGCTTTCGCGGTACAGCTCCCCGAACCGCTGCCCCACTTGCTTGGCAAGCTCCTCTGGGGCTTGCTCTCCCACCGCGGCCCGCACCAGCTGGCCGGCCCCGTACCCCACGTGGTACTTCACCCACCCAAGCTCCTTGGCGGGCAAGCCGAACTCGCCAAGCGCCTTGTTGAGGCTCGCGGCAATGGCCGCGAAGGAATCCGCCAGCGTGCCGTCCATGTCGAAGATCACCGCTGCCGGCCGAAGCTTCCGTTCCACCTTCCCCCCGTCTGCCGGCTTTCCCGGCGTTGCCGCTACTTTACCTCAAAGCCCGCAAACCCCGCCAAGGCCGCGCGTCGGCAACAAACCTCAAGCCAGAAGGAACTGGCGGCGGCGCTGGGCGAAGCCCCTGCAGTAGTCTTCCCAGAGGGCCAAAACCTCCTCGAGCTCCCTCCTGCCCTCCACCGCTTCCCGGGCCAAGGCCGATCCCGTGAGCAGGTCCATGGCCGGAACGTCCGCCACGAACTCGTAAGGCTCGGTTCGCCAGGCGAACGCTTCGGGGTGCAAGCGGTGCACCTCCCGCAGCAGCGCGAGACCCACCGCCAAAGGGCGAAACTCCCCCCTGTGGGTGACGTGCCATTCCACCCCGGCGCAGACCTGCCCCGCGTACTTCTGGAACTCCGGCCGGAAAAACGTGGCCCGGAAACGCACTCCGGGCAGCTCCAGCCGGTTCAGCGCCGCGGCCAGCTGTTCCGCCGCGAGCCACGGCGCCCCGGTGAGCTGGAACGGCCTGGTGGTGCCGCGCCCTTCCGAAAGGTTCGTAGCCTCCACCAGGCACGCCCCGGGGTACACCGTGGCCGTGGCCAGGGTGGGCATGTTGGGGGAAGGGGCGACCCAAGGCAGGCCCGTTTGGTCCCACCACTGGGAACGCTCCCACCCCTGGCAGGCGAGCACGGTGAGCGGCAGCTGCGGGTGCCGTTCCTGCTGCAGCAACAGCGCCAACTCCCCCAGGGTGAGCCCGTGCCGCACCGGCACCGGCAGCTCCGAGACGAACGAACGAAAACCGGGCTCCACCGGCCCTCCTTCCAGCACCTCGCCCCCCAAAGGGTTCGGCCGGTCGCAGACGATCACCTCCACCCCTAGCTTTTCGCAAACCGCCAGGCAGTAGGCCATGGTGGCGGCGAAGGTGTAGTAGCGGCAACCGATATCCGGCAGGTCCACCACCAGCGCGTCCACGTCCGCCAGGTGCTCCCGCCGGGGGTGCAGCGCCGCGGCGCTTTTGCCGTAAAGCGAAACTACCGGTATCCCCCCCAAGCTCCCGGAGGCCACCGGCTCCATGTCCTGAGCCAAGCCGAAAAGCCCGTGCTCCGGAGCGAGGATGCGCACCAGCTCGGCCCCCACCCGGGGCAGCAGCTCCCAGGCTGGCTCGAGCTGCGCGGTCACCGCCGCCTGGTTCGCCAGCAGCGCGACCTTGCGCCCTTTGACGAGAAACGGGTCCTCCGCCAGACGCTGCAACCCGGTCCGTACCACGCCGCGCCCCTCCCCGGGGCATTGTAGGGCCGTGGGCGGCGGGGGCTCGCCGCTGGGGCCGCGCTCGGGCCGCCGGCGTGGCCGTTACTTGATGGTAAAGGCCTGCTGGGCTAAGACGTGCCCTTCCCGGTCCTGGACCTCCACCCGCCAGCTACCGGTTTGGTTGGGGAGGATGCGCTTTTTCGACCAGGTGCGGTACCGGGCCCCGGAGACCGGCAACTCGATGCGCGCCACTTCCTTGTCCCCGTAAAACCAAACGTGGACCACGCTGCCTTCCCCGTTTTTCACCTCGGAAAAGCAGAAAAGCTGGCCCACGTCTGCCGGAAACTGCTCCCCGGCCCCCTGGGGTGTGCGGTTTTCCACGTTCCTGCACACCACCGCGGTGGCCTGGGTTTCCGCTGCAGCCACCGCACCGGCCAACACCAGCGCCACCACCGAAGCAACTGCCAGCCCTCGCATGTTTCCCTCCGTGCTGGGGGGAGTCTACACCGCCACGGGGGCGGTGATCAACTGGTCCAGGGCTTGCAAGAAGCGGAGGTTTTCCCCCCTGGTGCCCACGGAAACCCTGGCACAGTTCACGAGCCCCGGTCCCCCCACCGGCCGAATAATCACCCCTCGCTTCTGGAACTCCACGAAAAGCTCCTGGACGTTGCGGTCGAACTCGATGAGCACGAAGTTGGTCACCGACGGGGTGAACCGCACCCCCCGCCGGCTCAGCTCCTGCTCGAGAAACGCCAGCTCCTGGAGGTTGTGGGTGCGGGAGGCGGTAGCCCAGGCCTCGTCGTCCAAAGCCGCCAGCGCCGCGGCTTGCGCCAGGGAGGAGGTGTTGAACGGCGAGCGCACGCGGTTGAGGGTGGCAATGACCTCCGGGGATGCCACCCCATAGCCGATGCGGATCCCGGCCAAGCCGTAAATCTTGGAGAACGTACGCAGCACGATCACGTTGCGCCCCCGTTTGAGGTCCCACAACCCGTCGGGGTAGTCGGGGCGGTCCACGTACTCCTGGTACGCCTGGTCCAGCACCGTGAGCACCCGATCCCCCACCAAGGCGAAGTACTCCTCCAGCTCCTGGCGCGTCACGTAGGTCCCCGTGGGGTTGCAGGGGTTGGCGATGTACACCAGCTTGGTGCGCTCCCCCACCGCCTCCGCCATGGCCCGGAGGTCGTGGCGGCGACCCGGGGCGCAGGGCACCGCGATGGCCCGCCCGTTCACCTGGTTCACCGCCAGCTCGTACATCACGAACGACTGCTGGGAAATCACCGCTTCGTCGCCGTCCGCCAGGTAAGCCCGGGCCAGCATCTCGATGAGCTCGCAGGACCCGTTGCCGAGGATGATTTGCTCCATGTCCACCGCCAGGCGCTCGGCCAAGGCCTTGCGCAGCTTGTAGCCGCTGCCGTCCGGGTAACGGTGGAGCTCGCCCAGGGCAGCCTTGATGGCCTCCAGGGCCTTAGGGGAGGTGCCCAGGGGGTTTTCGTTGGAGGCGAGCTTGACGATGTCCCTCACCCCCAGCTCCCGCTGCACCTCCTCGATGGGTTTTCCCGGCACGTACACCGCCAGCTTCTGGATGTAGTCCGGCACTCGGGGTCCGCCCATGGCTTGCCTCCTCCTCGTCCGCAAGGCCCACAGCGTGGTAAAGCTCCCGCACCTCCTCCGGGGTGAGGTCGCGGAAAAGCCCTGGTTTGAGCCGCTCGTCGCGCAAAGGCCCAATGGCCACGCGAATCAAACGCTGCACCGGGTGCTCTATCCGCTTGAAGAACTCCCGCACCTCGTGGGTCTTCCCCTCCCCCACCACCACCCGCCACCAGGAGTTCACCGCCTTCGGGGTGGTGCGCACCAGCTCCACGGTCTTCGGCACCACCCTTTTCCCCTCGATCACCGCCCCCTTTTGCAGCTTCGCCACGTCCTTCTCGTCGGGAACGCCTTTCACCTTCACCAGGTACTCCCGCAGCACCCCGTACCCCGGGTGCCCCAGGCGGTAGGCCAGCTCCCCGTCGTTGGTGAGCAGCAAAAGCCCCTCGGAGTGGTAATCCAGCCGGCCCACGGGGAACACCCGCTCCGGGACCCGGGGCTTGACCAGATCCACCACCGTGGTGCGCCCCTCCGGGTCCTCGCTGGTCGTCACCACACCGGCAGGCTTGTAGAGCAGGATGTAGCGCAAGCGCTGGGCCAGCTTCACCCGCTTGCCGTCCACCTTGATGGAGTCCTTTTCGGGATCCGCCTTGGCTCCCAGGCTCACCACCTGGCCGTTCACCGTGACACGCCCCTCCCGGATCCACTCCTCCGCCTCCCGGCGGGAAGCGAGGCCGGAACGGGCGAGGATCTTCTGCACGCGTTCAAGGGGCAACCGAACCCTCCCCTTCCCCCAGCTCCTCCAGGGTAGGCAGTTCCGCCAGGCTCGAAAGGCCCATGAGCACCAGGAACTCCTTGGTGGTGCGGTAGAGGAGGGGGGTCCCCACCACCTGCTTGCGCCCGGCCACGCGGATGAGCTTGCGCTCCAGAAGCGTCCGCACCACCCCGGAAGAGTTTACACCCCGCAGGAAGTTGATTTCCGGCAGCGTCACCGGCTGGCGGTAGGCGATGATCGCCAGCGTCTCCAGCGCCGCTTGGGAAAGCCTGGTGCTCGCCCGCACCCCCAGGAACTCGGCCACGGCTGGGGAAAACTCCGGGCGGGTCACCAGGCGGTACCCTCCGGCCACCTTCTCCAGGCGCAGCCCGGAGCCCGGCGCCTCGTGCCGCTGCCGCACCAGCTCCAAAGCATCCGCCAAGCGCTCGCGGCTCGCCCCCTCCCCCAGGGCCTTGGCCAGAGCCTGCTCGCTCACCGGCTCGGAGGCCACGGCGAGTATTGCCTCGCAAGCAGCCGCCAGCTTCGCGAGATCATCCACGGGCCAGATCCTCCCAGCGCACCGCTTGCCCGGTGGGCCGCAAGTAAATTTCCGCGAACGGCAAGCGCTGGTACACGCAAACCGCCTTGAGCCACACCAGCTCCAGGCCAGCCAGAAACCAGGTCACCGCTTCCAGCCGGTCGGGGCGGGTGAGCATGTGGGAAAGCAGTGGAAAGCTGCGGGTGCGCACCACAAGCTCCGCCAGCTCCCGCATCTTTTCCTGCACGGTGAAGCGCAAAGGCGGGAGCACCAGCGCCGGGGGGTGCTCCCGACGGTACCGCTCCAGCACCTCCTTGAACGCCCGGGCCAAGGCCGCCACGTCCACCTCCGCGAGGTCGTAGCTCGCCTCTTCCTCCCGAGGCGAAGGGGAGTCCAGCTGCACCGGCCACACCCCCTCCCGCAGCGCCAAAAGCCCCGCCAGCTCCGCCGCCTGCCGCTTCACCTTCTCGTAGGCCAAAAGCCGCTCCACTAGCTCGGCTCGGGGATCCTTTTCTTCCTTTTCTCGGCGGGGAAGCAGCATCCGCGACTTGATCGCCAAAAGCCAGGCGGCACAGACCAGGTACTCCCCGGCCACGGTCAAATCCAGCTCCTCCATGGCAGCGAGCCAGGCGTGGTACTGGTCGCAAATCGCGGCGATGGGGATGTCCCAAATGGAAACCCGGTTTTCCCGCACCAGGTAGAGCAGGAGGTCCAAGGGCCCCTCGAACACCGGGAGGGAAACCGCTGGACCCTTGCTTTCCCCTAAGCCAACAGCACCCACAGCAACGCCTTGAGAAACGGCCGCAAGATCGCGTCGAATACCCCGGTCCACAGCAAGGCAAACAGCAGCAGCATGCCGTAGCCCCGCAGCTGGGCGAACTGCCAAGCCCAGCGGCTGGGGAGCAGGTACTCCAGCAAGTGCGAGCCATCCAGCGGAGGGATCGGGATCATGTTGAACACCGCCAGCACCGTGTTGATCATCGCCAAGGAAAACAGCAGGTACACCAGAGGTGCCAGCACCCCGGCCGCCCCCAGCGCCCCGGCGTTCAGCACCGCCGCGAGCAAAGCGCGAAACTCCGGCACCACGAGCTTTGCCAAAAGCAGCAAGCTCAAAGCCGCGAGGCCCAGGAGCACGTTGGATGCCGGACCTGCCAGCGCCACCAGCACCGGGTCCCGCCGGGGGTTGCGGAGGTTGCGGGGCACGTAAGGCACCGGTTTGGCCCACCCCAGCACCGGGGCCCCCAGCACCGCCAGCAGCAGAGGAAAGACCACCGTGCCCACGGGATCCACGTGCCGCAGCGGGTTGAGGGAAATCCGCCCCAGCCAGCGGCCGGTGGGATCCCCCAAGCGATCCGCGGTCCAAGCGTGGGCGGACTCGTGCACCGCGATGGCGAACCCCAGGGCCAGAAGCTGGATGACGATTTCCGGCAGCCGGAGCAGGAAGCTCTCCATGACCCGCTCATGCTAGCAGATCCACCTGCCCTCGGGGCGCACCCTCCCCCACCCACAGCTCCACGCGCACCTTCCCTTCCCCCACCACCACCCGGAAGAACCTCTCACCGCCAAGCAGCAGAAAGCGCCGCTCCACCGGTCCGGGACGCTCCCCGCCCACCGTGGCTTCCCCGAAAAGCTCCACGGGCCACCGCTTGCCAGCGAAGAAAACCCAGTAAGGCCTTTCCCCCCCTCGCCCTCCGGCGTAAAAGCTCACCCGGGCCAATACCGGCACCCATGCCACGGTTGCCAGTGTAGGCGAGGGCGGGTTTAGAATCGCCTTCGGAGGCGGGCGTGGATCAGGTCTTCATCTCGCAGCTCGAGGCCTACTGCATCATCGGCGTCCAGCGCTGGGAGCGGGAGGTGCTGCAAAAGGTGAGCCTCGACCTGGTGCTGGAGTGCGACTGCCGGCAAGCGGGGCAGACCGACGACGTGGCGGAGGCGGTGGACTACAAGGCCGTGGCCAAGGAGGTGCTCCAGCTGGTGGAGGGCTCCAGCTTTTCCCTGGTGGAGGCCCTGGCGGAGGCGGTTGCCCAGCGCATCCTCCAGCGGTTCCCCCGGGTGGAGGCGGTGCACGTCACCGTGGCCAAGCCCGGGGCGGTGCGCTTTTCCCGGGAGGTGGGGGTGCGCATCCTCCGGAGGCGCCAGGGATGACCCCGGTGCTGCTGCTTTTGGGGTCCAACGTGGAACCTCAGCGCCACATCCCCCAGGCGGTGCAGGAGCTGCGCACGCTTTTCGGCGAGCTGGCCACTTCCCGGGTGTTCCTCACCCCCCCTGTGGGGGACGAGGCGCAACCACCGTTCTGGAACCTGGCCGCCAAGGGTTGCTCTTCCGAAAGCCTGGAGCGCTTGCAGCGTGCGCTGGCGGCGCTGGAGGCCCGCCACGGCCGCCTGCGGGACCCCGCCCGCCCCTGCGGTCCCCGCACGCTGGATTTGGACATCCTGCTCTTCGGCAGCACCGTGGGGAAGTTCGGCAAGCTCCAGCTCCCCTCGCCGCTGCTCGCCAGCCAAGCTTTCGTGCTGCTCCCCGCGGCGGAGGTGGCCCCGGACTGGGTGCACCCGGTTTTGGGCAAAACCCTGCGAGCGCTTGCCGCCTCGCTCCATCACCCGGGCTTTCCAGTGGTAGCGGAGGCGCTGCCGTGAGCGCCACGCGGGTGGTGCTGGTGACCGGAGGGGGGCGGCGGGTGGGGCGGGCCATCGTGGAGGAGCTGGCCCGGGCCGGGGTGGAGGTGGCGTTCACCTACCTCACCGCGGCGCAAGAAGCCGAAGCGCTGGCCGCGGCGTTCCCAGGACAGGTTTTCCCGTTCCGCTGCGAGCTTGCCGACCCTGCCCAAAGGCAAGCGCTGGCGGAGGAGCTGCGCCGGCGCTTTCCCAGCCTTTTCGGCTTGGTGAACAACGCCGCGGTTTTCCCGAAAACTCCCTTTTCCGACCTCACGCCCGAGACCTTCCGCCAGGTGATGGCCGTGAACCTGGAGGCCCCGCTGTTTCTGGCCCAAGCTCTGGCAGCGCAGCTTTCGGAAGGCGGCGCCATCGTCAACATCGCGGACATTTACGGCCAGCTCCCCCTCCCCGGTTACACCGCCTACGTGCTCTCCAAGGCTTGCTTGCTGGCGGCTACCAAGCAGCTGGCGGTGGAGCTGGCCCCAAGGATCCGGGTGAACGCGGTGGCCCCGGGGATCGCCCTTTTCCCGGAAGGTTACGACGCGGCAAAGAAGGCGAAGCTTTTGTCCCGCACGCTTTTGGGCAAACCGGGCTCGCCGGAGGAAATCGCCAAGGCCGTGCGCTTTTTGCTGCTGGAAGCGGTCACGGTGACCGGTCAGGTGCTGGTGGTGGACGGCGGCCGCACCGTGGGGCAAGCCGCCCTCTGAAACGCGAGCTTCAAAGCTACTCCAGGAAAGCCATGTCCGGCGGGTACGGGGCTTCTACCGCAAGCCAAGCTCCCGTGGCGGGGTGGCGCAACGCCAACCCCCGAGCGTGGAGCAACGGACGCGGCGCCAGGGGCTTGCCGCCGTACAGCGCATCCCCCACCACAGGGCACCCCAGCGCTGCCAGGTGCGCGCGGATCTGGTGTCTGCGCCCGGTCTTCGGGCGGGCCTCCACCAGCGCAAGCTCGGAAAGCTGCCGCAGCAGGCGCAGCTGGGTTTCGGCGCTCTTGCCCCGTTCCCAGTCCACCACCGTGCGGTGGCGATGGTCGCCATCTTCCCGCAGCGGCATGGCAGCGAGCGTCCCCTGCCAAGCGGGGGGCGGTGCCACCACCGCGTGGTAGACCTTTTCCACCTTGCCATGGGCAAAAGCTTCGCTCAGCACCCGCTGGGTTTCTCGGTCCCGGGCGAAGAGCAGCACCCCGGAGGTGTCCCGATCCAGCCGGTGCACCACGAACACCGGGCCCAAAGTTTCCCAAACCTTTCTCCAGAGGTGCCCCTCCCCGGGGCGATGGCGATCGAAAACCACGGTAATCCCCGCAGGTTTAGCCACCACCGCCAGGTGCTCGTCCAGGTAAAGCAGCGGAAGCTCCCCGGTGCTCACGCCGTTTTTTTGGCAAACTTGCGCGATGGCCACACCCCCCAGCGGTGCAAGGTGAATCGGAAACACAGCCACAGGATGGAGATCCCGTAGCGCACCGAGGGCAAAAAGCCAATCTGCGATGCCTCGGGAAAATACCGCGTGGGAATCGGGATTTCCGCAAAGCGCATCCCCGCCAGGGCTCCCTGAGCGATGATTTCCGAGTCGAACACGAACTTGTCGGAGTTTTCCTCGAAAGGCACGGCCTCGAGGTAGCGCCGGCTGTAAGCCCGCAGTCCCGAGTGGTACTCCGAAAGGTTCAAACCGAAGAAAAAGTTCTCGATGCGCGTGAGAACGATATTTCCGAGGTACTTCCACCAAGGCATGCCGCCCTCCCGCGCTTTCCCGTCGAGCATGCGACTGCCGAACACCGCATCGCAGCGGCCTTCCGCGATCGGGCCGATGAGTTGCGGAATGACCTTGGGATCGTACTGGTGATCCGGATGCACCATGATCACGATATCGGCCCCCCGGGCCAGCGCTTGGCGGTAGCAGGTTTTTTGGTTCCCCCCGTACCCCCGGTTCTCGCGGTGCGCGAAAACCACGAGCCCGAGCTTTTCGGCCAGCTCTACCGTGGCATCCTGGGAAGCATCGTCCACCAGAATGACCTCGTCCACGTACTCCTTGGGAATGTCGGCAACGCAAGCGGCAAGCGTGCGCGCCGCGTTGTACGCTGGCATCACCACCGTGACTTTCATGCTGTGCTCCGCGTCCTCGCAGCTAATTGGTAGGCCCAAAGCGTTGGCCACAACCTGGCGGCAACGGCAGCCACCTCCAGCAGAGCTCGCCCCGGCCATCGAGCGCTCCAGGGCAAAACCAAGGGGATCGGCGGCGGCAAACCCCGTATCGAGACCACCTCGAGCCCGGCTTCGTGCAGCAGGTCCTGAAAGGTCCGTTTGGTGAAAAACCGAAGATGCGACGCGTCGAGAACTCCTCGCCCTCGATAGGTGAACCGGCCGAAAAGCAAAGCCAAACGAACATGCACAAACGCGACGTTCGGAACGCAAGCCAGAAGCCACCCCCGATGCTTCAGCCAGGAAATCATTTTCCGCAAAGCGCTGAGCGGGTCCACCAAATGTTCCAGAACATCCCCGCACAGCACGATGTCGAACGGGGCCCCTGGCATCTCCTGCAGCTCTTCCAAACTGCCCACCACAAGCTCCTTGTAGCAGCCCGAAGCGACCCTTGCGGTTTCGGGGTCCTTCTCCACTCCCCACACCGTGAAGCCCCGCTGGGCCAGCGCCCGCCCCAAAAAGCCCGTGGCCGCACCCACATCGAGCACCCGGCCTGGTCCTGATCCCGCGGCCTCAAGCAGCCAGCGGTGCGAGGAATGGGGGAAGTCCTTGAAAATGTACGGGCCCGTCCGCGTTGACCACACGCCTCGATTCTACTACCCTTGGGACGTGCTTCGAAGCCGTTGCTTTTGGCTGCTCGCCCCTGCCCTCCTCGCGCTCTCCGCGGTCCATCATTTTTGGCCGCCGTTTCCCTCCCCCAACGAGTGGCCCAGGGTTTACCAGGCCCTGGCGGTGGTGCATCGTGGCACGCTGGCCATTGACGAAGAGGTACACCTCTACGGCTAGAACGAGGACTTGAGTCGTTGGGGCGGCCACCTCTACCCCAACAAAGCCCCCAGGGCTCCTTCCGCTGCTGCTCCCCGGGGCGTGGCTCGCCCACATCCTGGCCCACGGCTCAGCGGAGCTGAGCCTGGCGCTCTACCTCGGCCGCATCTTGGCGGTGACCTTGCCCTGGTTTTTCGCCACCCTGGCCCTGGCTCGTTTCCTGGAGCGCCGCTTCCCGAATGCCGGGCTTGCCCTGGTTCTTGCGTTAGCCTACGCCAGCTGTTGGTTCGCCTACGGGGGGATGTTGTTCGCCCATGGCTTTTCCGGGGCGGCGGTTTGCGCCGCGGTGCTCCTGGCCCTGGGGGACAAGCCGAGCAAGCTGGCCCTTTTTGCTTCCGGGTTTGCCATGGGGTGGGCGGTTACCGCGGAATACCCCTTGGCGGTGCTGGCGGTGCTTTTGGGATGCGCCGTTTTACGGCAGGCAGGTCGAAGTGTTTTCTGGTTCGCCCTGGGCGGTCTTTTCCCTCTTCTGGGTCTCGCGTACTACAACAGCGTTTGCTTCGGTGCCCCTTGGAGCCTTTCCACGGCCCACGAGGTGACCCCGTACTACGCGGCTTTGAGCCAGCGAGGTGTTTTTGGCATCGGTTTGCCCACGGGCAGCGGCCTCTGGCTTTTGCTGTTTTCTCCTGAACGCGGGCTTTTGTTTTGGGCACCGCTCCTGCTGTTCGGGTTCCTCCCGCCCAGAGGAGAGAAAGACGTGCTTTCCTGGTTTTCCTGGCTCGCATCGCTTGCCCATTTGCTGCTGATTTCCGGGTATCCCAACGCCGACGGCGGCTGGTGCCCTGGACCGCGCTACCTGGTGGCGAGCTTCCCGCTTTTGGCGGTTTGCGCTGCGGCGTTTTTTTACCGGCATTGGCACAAACCGTGGGCCCGTCTGACCGGCGGCGTGCTGGCTTTATGGTCCGTTCCCGCGGCGTTCCTGCCGCTGGCTTCCTTTCCGTTGACGCCGCCGGAATTCCCCCTTGGTCCGGCCAGCTTCCACTGGCCGCTGCTGCGGGATGGCGTGGTGGCACCCGGGCTTTGGCTCCGCTCCGCCGGCCCCGTTCTGCTGCTGGTGGCTGTCGTGGGCTTGGCTCTCTGCGCCACCGCGTGGCTCGCCAGTTGGTGGCTGCGAGCTCTTGGCGTTGTAGCCGCTTTCGCCCTCTGGAGCCCCTCCTACGCCCTTCCCCCGCGAACGTTCGAGCAAGAGCTGGAGCTCGCCATCGTTCGGGACGTGTGGGCTCAGGGGGACGGCCAGTGGCTCGCCCGCCTCAAGCAGCAGGTAGCCTCCCCCGCGGAACGCAAACGCTTGGCCTCCTGGATCTGGAGTTTCGAGGCGAACAAGACCCGAACCTTGCCAGCTCGCCGCCCGTGAAAGCGAGCCCTCGCCAAAAAACCGCGAGAACCGGTGGGAGCACCGCGGCCCGCGGCCTCGGCGAAAAGCTTTTTCTAGAGGGCGAGCTCGAGAACCGCGAACAGCACCATCCAGACCACCGTGAGGAAATGCCAGTAGGTGGCGGTGGCAGCCAGCATGCCGCCGGTCAAGGTGCGCTTCTTGGCCCGGGCGGTGGTCAACGCCAGCGCCCCGAGCCCTCCCAGCACGTGCAACGCGTGGAGCCCAGTGAGCAGCAGGAAAGCGAACACGAAAAGCCCGGCCTTGGTGGCCAGAGGAACCGCCAGCATCCTCGCCCAGTTCGCCGTTTGATTGACGAGAAAAAGCAGCGCCAAAAGGTCCGTGGCGAGCAGGTAGCGGAACGATCCGGCAAGCTGCTGTCTCGCTGCGGTCTTTTGCACCAACCCCATGGTGGCGGAGCTTGCCAGGATCAAAAGCGTGGAAAGCCACAGGCCAGCAGGCACCGGTGGCGCCCCCTCCGGCGGCCAGACCGCCGCCCGCATGCGGATCACCAAAATACCCACGATGCTCGCGGCAAACAGCACGCTCAAGCTCAGCAGGAACAGGCGCATGCCGAGCCTGCCGGTGGCCGTGAGCTGCGCCTTTTGCACCACGTTCACTTCCCCATCCCCGGGGCGTAGCCGGGGATCAGCTCAGGCTGGTACGCCTGGGTATCCAGCAGCGCGAGCACCACGAAAAGCATCACGAACAGCAAAGAGCCGATGAACACGATGGCGTTGAACGGGTGGTCGTAGCGCATGTGCATGAAGTACAGCACCACCAGCGAAGCCTTGAACGTGGCGATGGCCAGAGCCAGGAAAAGGTTGAAGCTCCCCAGGTCCACCCAGGTGGCGGCCACGGTGATCACCGTGAGCACCATGAGCGCCGCCCAAACCCGCACCAGCACGCCGAAAGGCACCACGTGCACGAAGCTTTCGTGTTCCGCCACGGCCACCTCCTAATGAATCAGGTACAAAAGCGGGAAAAGGTAAATCCAAATGAGATCCACCAAATGCCAGTAAAGCCCGGCCAAATCCACCGGGGTGAAGTAAGCTGCGGAAAACTCCCCCAGCCGCGCTCGCAGGAGGATCCAGGAAAGCACGATCATCCCCGCCACCACGTGGATCCCGTGAAGCCCGGTCATCACGAAGTACACGCTGAAAAAAAGCTGCACGTTTTGCGGCACGATGTGCTCGCCGTGAGCCTCCGCTGGCCGCACCGCGAGCCCCGCCGGCGGGTCGGCGGGTGGAGCCAAGGTGCTCCGCTCTTCCGGGTTCACCCAGGTCAACGCCTTCGGAGGTGGCACCTCCCGCGGCGCCGCTTTTTCCTCGTGGACCGGCTTGAAGCGCTTGCCCCAGAGCAACCCCTCCTTCCACTTGTGCTCGTACTCCACGTACTTGATCCCCAGGAACACGAAACCGCAGGCAATGGTAGCCGACAAAAGCCTTTGCAGCGCCTTTTGCCGACCCAATTGGGCGGCCCGCACCGCCAAAGCCATGGTGAACGAGGAAAAGATTAGCACTGCGGTGTTGATGCCCCCGAGGAGGTTGTCCAGATACCTATGGGCGTAAATGAAAATCTCCGGGTGGTTGGCGCGATAGACCGCGTAAGCGCAGAAAAGGCCACCGAAAAGGAGGATTTCCGTGGCGAGGAAAATCCACATGCCGAGCTTGCCGGCTTCGAACTGCGCCTTGACCCCGGGGAAGTGGTGGGCGAGGTGGGCTTCGCTGGAATGCGCGGCGTGCACGGCGTACCTCCTAAGCTCTTCCCGCGGAAGCTGCGGCCGGCACCAGCACGTAGCCGCGGGCCGCCGGGTCGTAAACCCACTTGTCCACCTCGTAGGGATCCCCAGGTTCCGGTTGCGTGGGGAAGTTGTCGTGGGGCGGTGGCGAGGTGGTTTGCCACTCCAGCGTGGCGGCGCCCCAGGGGTTGGCAGGGGCGGGCTCCCCGGCAAAGAGCGAGTGCACCAGCGTGGCCGCTGCGATGAGGAAGCCCACGGCCAAGATGAAGGCGCCGAGGGTGGAGACCTTATGGTACGGTGCGAACTCCGGCAGGTAGTTGTAGTAACGCCGAGGCATGCCTTGGGCGCCCATGAGGAACTGCGCCAAGAATGTTGTGTTGAAGCCGATGAAGATCAAAAACGCCCCGAGCCTCGCCCAAGCTTCCTTGTAAAGCTTTCCGGTGCTCTTCGGCCACCAGTAGAACAGCCCACCGAAAAACGCGATGGCGGTGCCACCAAACATCGTGTAGTGGAAGTGCGCCACCACGAAGTACGTGTCGGTGAGGTGCACATCGGTGGCCAAAGCCCCGAGGAATAGCCCAGTGAGGCCACCAATGCCGAAAAGGAACAGGAAAGAGAGCGCGTAAAGCATTGGCGTGGCGAGCTCCACCTCGCCCTTGTACATGGTGGCGATCCAGTTGAAGACTTTCACCGCCGAGGGGATCGCCACGAGAAACGTGAGGATCGAGAAGATCAAGCTTGCCAGGTTCGACTGGCCGGAAACGAACATGTGGTGCCCCCACACCAAAAACGAAATCACCGCGATGGCGATGGAACTCATGGCGATGAAGCGGTACCCGAAGATGTGTCGGTGGGAAAAGGTGGCCACTAGCTCGCTGATGACGCCCATGGCCGGGAGGATCATGATGTACACCGCCGGGTGAGAGTAGAACCAGAAGAAGTGCTGGAACAGCACCGGATCCCCCCCCAAAGCCGGATCGAAGATACCAACCCCCAGCGCCCGCTCAGCGATGAGCAACAGCAATGTGATCCCCAGCACCGGGGTTGCGAGGATCTGGATGATCGCGGTGCCGTAAAGGCCCCAGAGGAAAAGCGGCATCTTGAACCAGGTCATGGAGGGGGGCCGGAGCTTGTGGATGCTCACGATGAAGTTGAGGCCGGTGAAAATCGAAGAAAAACCGAGGATGAAAGCCCCCAGGGTCATGGAAATCACCGAGGTGTTGGTGGTGGTGGAGTAGGGGGTGTAGAAGGTCCAACCGGTATCCACGGCACCGGTGACGATGGAAACCAGCGCCAACAGCGCACCCACCACCCAGAGGTAGTAGGAAAGCAGGTTCAACCGTGGAAATGCCACGTCCTTAGCCCCCAGCATCAGCGGCAAGACGAAGTTCCCTAAAGCCGCGGGGATTCCCGGGATGATGAAGAGAAAGATCATGGCAGCGCCGTGGAGCGTGAACATCTGGTTGTAGGTGTGGGCGTCCATGATCGTGCGCCCCGGCGTCCAGAGCTCCATGCGGATCAGCAACGCGAAGATACCACCCAAGAGAAACGAAGCCAAGATCGAAACCAAGTACATCACGCCGATGCGCTTGTGGTCCAGCGTGAAAAGCCAGGAGCGCCAGCCCTTCTCGTGGTTCAAGTAGTTGTCCGCCGCCAATGCGTTACCCAGCGGTACGCTCATAGCTACCTCCCTTTTTCTTCCGCTGCCGGCCGGTTTTCAGCCGCCAGCGTTTTCAGGTAAGCGATCAGCGCGGTGATTTCCTGATCCTTCAACCGCCCTTTGTACGTAGGCATCACCGGCTCGAACCCCGCCACGATCTTGGCCATGGGCTCGAGAATGGACTCCCTCACGTAATCCTCGTCTGCCACCGCTTGGCCGCCCCCCCGGAGCGCCACCTTGTGTCCGAACAGCTCCTTGAAGGTGGGGCCGATGCCACCGCTGCCGTCCACCGAGTGACACTGGGCGCACCCCCTGCTTTGGTACAGCTTGCGCCCCGCCTCCGCCGGCGGCAGCGTGTTTAGCAGGTTGGAGGCCTGATCCAGCCATTTTTCGAAGCCCCCGGGCTCGTGAACCGCCACGCTGGTGAGCATGTCCGAGTGGCCCGTACCGCAGTACTCGGCGCAAAAGACCTGGTACGTTCCGGGTTTGGTGGCCCGGAACCAAAGCTTGGTGTACCTTCCAGGAACCACGTCCCGCTTCACCCGGAACGCCGGGACGAAAAAGCTGTGGATGACGTCCTCGGAAGTCATCACCAAGCGCACCGGCTGATCCACGGGAACGTGCAGCGCCTCGTCCACGTAGCCGTTAGGGTAAGTGAAAAGCCACTTCCACTTCTGCCCCGTGACCTGCACCTCGTACGCGTTGGCCGGGGGGGTGTTGATATCCAGGAAAACCTTGAACCCCCACACGCCCATGACCATGACCAAGATCAAGGGGATGCCGCTCCAGGTGAGCTCCAATAGCGTGTTGTGGGTGGGGGCATGGGCTGGTTTGGTGTAACCCGGCCGCTTGCGGAAGCGGATGACGAAGGCCAGCATGAGCCCCACGATCAAAAGGAAGAAAAACGCAGAAATCCAAAAGATGAACTTGAAAAGCGCGTCCACCGCCGGCGCCACAGTGGAGCCTTGAAACGGCAAAAACATCCCCTTTTCCGCCACAAAACTCAAAAAGCTCACACCCCCTCCCGCTTGCTCCGCCTCCAGGCTACGAAAAGCCAACTTCCCAGACCCAGCGCGGTGACGAGCCCCCCGGCCCGCATGATGCGCGTGGCGGCCACCACGTAACGGCCCTCGTTGGCATCGTAGTGGAAGCAGTAAAGCACGATTTTCTCCCCGAAAGAGGTTTTCCCTTCCCGGGCTTCGCTCAGCGCGAGCTTGAGCGTCCTGGGTTCAAAGAGCACCCCGTAGAGCGTGCGCGCCACCTTGCCCTGGGGGGTCAGCACGAAGATTCCGGCGCCGTGGGCGTACTCGCCCCGTTCCTCGTTCCACTTGTAGTGGAACCCCACGCTGTCCGCCACCGCGCGGATGTCCTTCTCCGTGCCGGTCAAAAAGCGCCAGCCAGCGGCAGCGCCCGGGCGGCCGTACTCCCCCAGGTAGGTTTGCTTTTTGAGCTTGGCGAGGGTGGGGGTTTCCAGCGGGTCGATGGAGATGGTCACCACCCCGAACCCCTCACCTACCGTGGCGGGGAGCTCCTTCAGCCCAGAAAGCAGCCCCTGGAGCACCAGCCCGCAGAGCATGGGGCAGCGGTAGTACACCAGGGCGAGGATCGTGGGCCTGCCAGCCAAAAGCTCCCCCAGCTTCACCTCCCGCCCATCCTCGTCGAAAAACACCGCATCCAGGGGTACTTGCGCCCCCGGGCGTTCCTCGATCCCCACCCCTTCCAGCTCCTTGGGGAGCGGCTCCGCTCGCTGCGCCGCAAGCGGCGTTACGAAAACCGTGGCAACCAAGCACGCAAGCAACCGCTTCATGGTTTTCTCCCGGCTCTCGCCTCTTGCAAAACCAGCTCCATGGCCCGGTCTATGGGGATGGCCACGATCCCTTGCTGCGGGTCCACCACTCGGTACCCCTGGAGCTGCCCCAGCTGCTCGGCCCGCACCGCCTGGGCCTCCGGCGGCACCATCACTGCCTTCGCGAGGTTCTCCTTCTGCTCGGCGCGGTAGTAGATGGCCTGGAGCAGGAGGATCACCGCCACCAGCAGCACCGCGCTCACCACCCCCACCACTGCTACCAAACCGCTTTTCGGCTCGTAGGATTCCATGGCCACCTCACGCGTTCTCGAAGGTCAGCGATTCGAAAAGCCGGGGATCCTTCTGGCATGCCAAGGGAAAACGCACAGCCAGGTGCGCGAACCCCGCAAGCCAAACGCCGCCCAGCCCCACTGCCAGCAGCAGGTCCAAGGGGTGCGGGGTAGCCGAGCCCACCTCGGGCATCACCAGCCAGTACAGGTCCAGGTAGTGCACGAGCACCAGCCACACCGCGGGGTAGAAGAGAACCCCCGGGGAGCGCTTGATCTTCCTGGGCAAAAGCAGCAGGAACGGCAGCAGGAAGTGGCCGAAGAGCAGCACGAGACCAACGATGCCGAACCCCTCGCTCATGCGCCGCATAATCCAAGCGGTTTCCTCCGGGATGTTGCCATACCAGATGAGCATGAACTGGGAAAAAGCGATGTACGCCCAGAACACCACGAACGCAAAAAGCAGCTTGCCCAGGTCGTGGTAGTGCTCCACGGTGATGGTTCGCCGCAAGAACCCTGCCCGCTGCAGGCTCACCGCCAGCACCACGAGAAGCGCGAAAAACCCCACCACCGCCCCAGCGAAGTAGTAGACGCCGAAGATCGTGCTGTACCAGTGGGGGTCGAGGCTCATGAGCCAGTCGAAGGCGGCGAAGGTGAGGGTGAGGGCAAAGCCGATCATGAACGGGGCCGCCCGGCGTTGCAGCTGCCTGGTGACGTTCACATCGCCGCTTTGGTCCTGGGAAAAAGAGCTGCGGGTGAAAAACCGCGCGGCCCACCACCAGAACCCCAGGTAAACGAAAAACCGCAGCACGAAGAACGGCACGTTCAGGTAAGGCGCCTTCGCCTGGAGCAGGGGATCGGCTGCCACCGCTTCCGGGTGGCTCCAATGGTAAAGCTGCCCGAGCCCCATAAGCAGCGGCAGCGCCAGCAAGGCGCACAGCGGCAAGAGCGAGGCGAAGAACTCCGCCAGCCGCCGCACCACCACGCTCCAGCCGGCGTGCACCAGGTGCTGCAGCATCACGAAGAAAAGCCCGCCCAGGGAAAACGACAGCACCCAAGCGAACGCCACCAGGTAGGAAGCGAAAAACCGCGCCTTCCACGCCGGCACAGCCAAAGCCCCGCCAACGGCGAAAGCCAAGGCCAAAAGACCCAAGAGCAAAGCGCGAGTGCGCAGCTTTTCCCCGGTTTCCCCCAGGGTGCGACGTTCCAAAAGGAGCTCAACGGTTTGCTGCATGGCCTGTCATCCTCGTTTGCAGTTCCTGGCGCAGCTCCGGGGGCACGTCCGCCAGGGTGGCGTGCTGCGAGCGCTGCAGCGCCCGCACGTAGGCCACGATGGCCCACCGGTCCTCCACGGGGATCAGCGCGCCGTAGGGGGGCATGGTGCGCACGCCGTTGGCAATGGCGTTGTAGATGTAGCCCGCCGGCCGGTTCCGGGCGGTGTCGGTGTGGAACGAGGCTGCCGGGGTCCAGGTCCCCTCTTCCAACCGCTCCGCCCGGCGGCTCACCACCCCGTCGCCGTACCCGGAAAGCCCGTGGCAAGGGGCGCAAAAGATCCCGTACCGCTCCTGCCCGCGGAGGAGCAGTTCACGGGTCACCGGCACGGGGATCGCCATCACCCAGCCCTCCTTGTCCCGACCGGTGGCCACCCTCTCGTCCTCGACCAGCGTGCCCCGGGCAACGGTTCCCGGCACCTGAGGGCGCATGGCCCGGCCATCGGCGAAGAGCGGGCTGGCGGCCTGGGCCTTGAACTTGGGCTGGTTGTCCATGTCGTAGATCAGGTGGATACGGGGTTTTTTGGAAACCGTGGTGCGCGCCTTGGCCACCAGGGCCAAGGGAACCAGGGCCAAGGCGGCGAGGATCACCAGCGTGTAGGTCAAAGCCCTGGGCATCACGCCACCTCCACCCGGTGCACCGCCACGGCTCCCAGACGCTGCAGGAACCGGGAGGTTTCCTCCTCGGCAAAGCGCGGGTCCCTGGCTTCGATCACCAGGAAAAACTTGTCGTCGCTGCCTTTGGCAAAAGCCGGAAGCTCGAAGAGCGGGTGGTAGAGCTCGGGGTGCCTGTTGGCCACCAAGAGCCCGAACACCGCAAAAAGCGCCGAGAAGAGCACGGTCATCTCGAACGTCACGGGAATCGCCGGAGGAAATGCAAAGAGCGGCTTGCCGGAAATGCGGAACGGGTAGTCCACCCCGTTGGTCCACCACTGCAGCGCCAACCCGCCCAGACACCCCAAAAGCCCCCCGAGGAAAACCAGCTTGGGAAGCTGGCTGGGGCGGATCTCCATGGCCTCGTCCAGCCCGTGCACCGGGATCGGCGCGTGGGCGTCGTAGTGCACGAACCCCTCCTTGCGGCACGCCTCCACCGCAGCCAGGAACCTGTCCACATCGGCAAACTCCCCCGCCAAACCCCAGAGGGTGGGCGGGGGCAACGGACGCACCTCAGCGCCTCTCACCGTTGTCCCCTCCCAGGATGGCTTCGTGTTGGTGCGGGATCTCCCCCCAGTACTGGCCGTGCCCCCGGTGCGGCCCCCGCTCCAGCCCCGCTTGCGGCATTACGCTCTTCACCTCGGCCATGGCGATCATCGGCAAGAAGCGAATGAACAGCAGGAACAACGTGAAAAACAACCCGAAGCTCCCCGCCAGCGTCAGCAGGTCCACCCAGGTGGGCTTGTAGTACCCCCAACTGGAGGGCAGGAAATCCCGGGAAAGCGAGGTCACGGTGATCACGAACCGCTCGAACCACATCCCCACGTTGACGAGGATCGAGGTGACCATGAGGATCCAAGGGGTGGTGCGGGCCTTCTTGAACCAAAGCACCTGGGGCACCACCACGTTGCAGAACACCATGATCCAGTAAGCCCAAGCGTAGGGGCCCAAGGCCCGGTTGTAAAAGGTGAAAGCCTCGAAGTGGTTGCCGGAGTACCAAGCGGTGAAGAACTCGATACCGTAGGCGTAGCCCACCATGAGCCCGGTGGCCAGGAGGATCTTCGCCATGTTGTCGAGATGCCGCACGGTGACGATGTTCTCCAGGCCGAACGCCTTGCGGATCGGGATGAGCAGCGTGAGCACCATGGCAAACCCGGAGAAAATCGCCCCAGCCACGAAGTAGGGCGGGAAGATCGTGGCGTGCCAGCCAGGCAGCTGGGACACCGCGAAGTCGAAGCTCACCACCGAGTGCACCGAAAGCACCAGCGGCGTAGCCAGCGCCGCCAGCAGCAGGTAAACCCGCTCGTAGCGGTGCCAGTGGCGAGCCGAGCCGCGCCAACCCAAGGCGAGGATGCCGTAAACGATTTGCCGCGCCCGGGTCTTGGCCCGATCCCGCAAGGTGGCGAGATCGGGGATCATCCCCACGTACCAGAACATCAGCGACACCGTGAAGTAGGTGCTCACCGCGAACACGTCCCACATGAGCGGGGAGCGGAAGTTGGGCCACATTTGCATTTGGTTCGGGTACGGGAAAAGCCAGTAGTCGAACCAGGGCCGCCCGGTGTGGATGGCGGGGAACAGCCCCGCGCAAATCACCGCAAAAATCGTCATGCCTTCGGCGAAGCGGTTGATGGCGGTGCGCCATTTCTGGCGGAAAAGGAAGAGGATCGCGGAAATCAACGTGCCTGCGTGGCCGATCCCCACCCAGAACACGAAGTTCACGATGGCGAAACCCCAAGCCACCGGCATGTTGAGGCCCCAGACCCCCAAGCCGGTGACGAACAGGTACCCCAGCATGGCCAGCAGCACCACCGCAAAAAACAGCGAGATCGCGAACGACACCGTCCACCAAAGCGGCGGCTTGGGGCGCTCGGCGATGGCCGAAACTTGCTCGGTGATCTCCGCGAAGCTGGGCTGCCCCAGCACCAAGGGGGGTCTGCTGGTGGGGTCGTCCAGGGTCGGGTCCAAATGCGCCGGGAGCGACATCAGGCTTCCTCCGGGGGGTTGGTGATCTTGGCCAGGTACAGCACCCGGGGCCGGGTGTTGAGCTCGGTGAGGATACCGTAAGCGCGGCCATCCCGCTGGAGCTTGGCCACCCGGCTTTCAGGATCCGCGAGGTTGCCGAAGGTAATGGCCTGGGTGGGGCAGGTCTGGGCACAAGCCGGCACCACCGCGCCGTCCGCCAGGGGCTTGCCGGCGTTGCGGGCAGCGATTTTCGCTGCCTCGATGCGCTGCACGCAGAAGGTGCACTTCTCCATCACCCCCCGCCCGCGGACCGTGACCTCCGGGTTGAACGCCATCTTCGTCACCTGGCTCACGTTCTTGAAGTAGTTGAAGTAGTTGAAGCGCCGCACCTTGTACGGGCAGTTGTTGGAGCAGTAGCGGGTGCCCACGCAGCGGTTGTACACCATCTCGTTGAGCCCTTCCTCGGAGTGCACCGTGGCCGCCACCGGGCATACCTGCTCGCAAGGTGCGTTCTCGCAGTGCTGGCACATCACCGGGGCAAAGGCGAAGCTCGGTTCTTCGGGGGAGCCCGCGAAGTAGCGGTCTATGCGGATCCAGTGCATCTGCCGCCCCTTGGCCACCTGCTTGGCCCCCACCACCGGGATGTTGTTCTCCGCTTGGCAAGCCACCACGCAGGCACCGCAGCCGATGCACGCCGCCAGGTCTACCGCCATCCCCCACTGGTACTCGCCGGAAAACTGCCGCTCCTTCCAGGGCATGGGGGGGCGGAGCTCGGTTCTTTCCTCCGGCGGCAGGACGGGGTCCTGGGCCCGCACTTCCCGCACCAGCTCCCCCAGGCGGTGACCCAGCGCCTCGAGACCCAGCTTGTCAATGGCCTGCTGCTCCTGGGTGGAAACCACCTCCCCTGTCCGGCCTGTTCCCTGGAGCGAAACCACCGCCAAGCTCCCGCCCACCGCTGCCACCCCTGGCAGCGCCACGCCCACCCCGTCCCCCACCCGACCCGCTGCTTGCCGGCCGTAACCGGTCACCAGCCCCAGGGTGCCTTCCGCCACGCCGGGCAGCAAGAACGCCGGCAGCACCGCTTCGCCCCCTTCCCACGCCACGCGAAGGAGCTCCTTGTGCCGCACCCCCAACGCCTTGGCGGTAGCGGGCCCCAGGAGCACGGCGTTGCCCCAGGTGAGCTTGGTGATGGGCTCCGGGAGCTCTTGGAGCCAAGGGTTGTTGGCAAACCGCCCGTCTAGCACCTTGCTGTCCGGCATCACCCAGGCGGCGAGCTTGGTTTCCTCCGGAAAGCGCAGCGCCGCGAGCCAGCCGGTGTCAACGAGCTGCACCGCCACCGGGGCAGCGAGCTTTTCGCTCCACACCCCGTCGTGGAGGGTCTTGCGGAAAGCCTGCTCCCAATCGGCTCTCCCGACAAGCGCCGCGAAGCTCTCCCGCACCAGCTCGTAGCCGCTTCGTTCCTCCCCCAGCACGAAAGAGAGCAGCTCCTCGGCGGTCTTGCCACCGTACAGCGGGGCGATGAGCGGCTGCACCACCGAGTACACGCCCTCGGCGCTGCGCAGGTCCCCCCACCCTTCCAGGAAATGCGCCTGGGGCAGGTGCCAGTGGGCGAGCCGGGAGGTTTCGTCCTCGTAAAGCCCGAGCCGAACCAGGCTCTTGGCCCTCCGGAGGTTCTCCTCCCCGCCCAGTTCCCGAGCGGCGGTGCGTGCCGGGTTGCCCCCCAGCACCAACAGCAGCTGCACCTCCCCGCGGGAAAGCGCTTCCCGGAGCGCATCCAGCGAAGCGGACCCAGGAGCTTGCACGGTGGAGGTGTAACGCACGGTGGACCCCACCGCTCCCAGGGCCAGGTTCATGGCGAAGCCCAGGGCATGGCAGGCGGGGGGCAGTGCCGCCCCCACCGCCACGAAGCTAGCCCCCCGGGCCCTGGCCAGGTCCCGGGCCGCCGTGGCCACGAACGCCCGCTCCTTTTCCGAAAGCTCCCCCACCGGGGGAAGCTGCAGCGGAAGCGACACGCCGACCTTGGCGAGCTCCTGGGCCAAAGCCACCAGCAGCTGCTGCAGCCTCCCTGGCGCTGCGGCCAAGCGCAGGTCCGCGGCAGCACCGGTGACGGTGGGGACCGGCTCCGCCACGAAGAGGCGCAGCGGGTGCTGCGAATCCCGGCGCCCTTCGGCGTAAGCCCGGGCGTTGGCCACCGCTTGAGGGTGGCGGAGCAACAAATCGTCCCCGAAGCTGGCCACCACCCGGGCCCGGCGCAGCTCCAGGTGCGGCACCACGGTAACCCCCGTGCCCTGCCGCAACCCCGAAAGCTCCTGCCAGCGCACCAGCGGGTCCCAGTCCACCCAGCGGGCCCTGGGGAACGCAGCGGCTAGCTTTTCCTGCAGCCGCACCCGGGTGGGGGAAGGGGTGGCATCCCCCAGCACCCAGAACCCCTCCCCCTGGGAGGAGCGCAGCGCCGCCAGCAGCCCGCGGAGCTCCTGTTGGAAAGCTTCCCAGGAGCTCACCACCCGCTGCCCCGCCTGCCGCTGCACCACCGCCTGGGAGCGGTCGGGATCGTAAAGCTCCAGCACGCTGGCCTGGGCCCAGAGGTGGGCCGCCCCTTGGCTTTCCGGGTGGAGCGGGTTGCCCTCCACCTTGATAGGCCGGCCGTCGTAGCTCGTGACCAAAAGCCCCAAGGCGTTGCCGAAAAGCCCCATGGCCGTGGCGAACTGCTGGGGAACCCCGGGGATCCGCCCCTCGGGGCGGCCGGCGAAGGGGAGGATCGTTTCCTTCGGCCAGCGGCAAGCGGCCATCCCCACCATGCCCAAGGAGGCCGCCATGAGTTTGAGGAAGTCCCGGCGGGTCCTGGGGTCGGTGAGCTCCTCCGCGAGGTGCGGGAACTCCCGGGCCAGAAGGTCCTGAAACTCCGCGGTGGCGGCAAGCTCGTCCAAACTGCGCCAGTACGCTTTCCCCACAGCTCCCTCCTAGCGGTGGCAGGTCCAGCAGTCCGTGGACGGACGGATCCCCCGCTGCTCCCGCAACCGCCGACCGTAGGTGGCGGGGTCCTCCGGCGGCACCCAGTCCATGGAGGTCACGAGCTCCGGCGGCCGCAAATGGCGGTCAGGGTGGCGGTGGCAATCCAAGCACCAGCCCATGGAAAGCGGCGCCACCTGCTGCACCACCTCCATGGTGTCCACGCGCCCGTGGCAGGACACGCACCCCACCCCCCGCCGCACGTGGGCCGAGTGGTTGAAGTACACGTAGTCCGGCAAATCGTGGACCCGCACCCAGGGAACCGGCATGCCGGTGGCGTAGCTTTCCCGCACCGGCAGCAGCTTCGGGCTTGTGGCGCGGATCCGGGCATGGCAGTTCATGCAGGTCTGGGTGGGGGGGATCGCGGCTTTCGCCGCCACCTCCACGGTGTTGTGGCAGTAGCGACAGTCGAGCCCCAGCTGCCCCACGTGCAGCGCATGGCTGTAGGGCACCGGTTGGTCCGGGGCGTACCCCACGTCCGTGGTCTTGGGGGAAGCCCCCGTGCCCACCAGCACCACCAGGTACACGGGCCCCAGCACCAGAAGCGCCCCTAGCAACTGTCGCAGCTGGTTGGTCCAGGGAGGAAAAACCCACCGGCGAGCAACGCGTTCCGTCACCGGCGGGGATGCTGCCAAATCGCGCAAGAGTTGTCAAGAGGACCGAGTCTTATTTTTGATTTCGTCAAAATTCGAAACGGACTTTTCTCTGACACAGGCTCGCCGGCGTTCCACCACAGCTTCGCAAAGCCCAACGCGGTCGTTGACAGGTGTCCTGGCTCACGGCTAGAATGAGACCGTGATGCAACTGGGCCGCCGGGCGCGCTTCGCCAGCCTCGCGCTGCTGTTCGCAGCTTTCCAGGTGCTGGCCGCGCTGCCCCACGTGCACCCCCGCCTGCTGCGCCCGGAGGTGGCGAGCCCCGAGCGAAGCGGCTCCCGCGCCCCCGCCTGCCTCCTCTGCACCCTCACCCCCCAGGCAAGCGGCGAGCTGGTCACCCCGAGCCCGCTCGGCACCCCCGAGCCCTGCGTTGCGGCGCCCCGGCCTTCACGCCTACTCCCGGATCCCGCGGTTTTGCCCGCCGGCGAAGCCCGGAGCCCTCCCGGTCTGCAGCCTTTCGCTGCCTGCTGAAGCAAACCACAAAAAACGCAATCAAAAGGGAGGGTTCCATGAAAACACGCAACTTGTTCGTGTGCTTTCTCGTGCTTTTGTCAACAGCTCTTGTCGGCCGGGGTGCGATGGCAGCGGCCCCGGCCCGAGGGAGTCTCGCGGTGCTCGTGACCCACCAGGATGGCACCCCAGCCGCTGGCGTGGAGGTGAGCTTGGTGGGGCTTCCTTGGAAAGCTACCACCGATGCTCAGGGGCGGGCGGAGTTCCCTGCCCTGGCTCCCGGGAGCTACCTGGTCCTGGCAGCAGCCCCCGGCGGGCAGAAAGCCAGCGCCCCGGTGGTGGTGGCGGACGGCCCCAACGAGCTCCGCTTGCAGCTGGAAGCCGCGGTGTTCCACGAGGAAGTGGTGGTTTCGGGGGCCAACCCCGGGCGGCTGGCGGAAACCCCCCAGGCGGTTTCCGTGCTCAGCGACGTGGCGCTGCGCCTGGCCACCCAGCCCAGCCTGGGGGAAACCCTGCGCCGGGAAGCCGGGGTGCGTTCCACCTTTTACTCTCCCGGGGCGAGCCGGCCGCTGCTCCGGGGCCTGGGGGGGGACCGCATCCGTGTGCTGCAGAACGGGATGGACCTGGGGGACGCCTCGGACACCAGCCCGGACCACGGGGTGGCGCTGGAGAGCCAGCAGCTGGAGCGGGTGGAGATCCTCCGGGGGCCCAGCGCCTTGCTTTACGGCAGCGAGGCGCTGGGGGGCGTGGTGAGCGTGCAGGGGGGAGGGGTGCCCATGCAGGCGGTGGGAAGCCCCTTTGCCGGCACCCTTACCGCGAGCTTTGCCTCCAACGGTGACCAGCGGGGCGTGGCTACCAGGCTGGCCGGGCAGCAGGGCACGCTGGTCTGGCAGGCGGGGGGCGGCAAGCGCCGCAGCGAGGACTACCGCAGCGGGTTCGGGGATGTTGCCAACAGCTTCACCCGGGCCGATCAAGCCAACCTGGGCTTGGCCACACTGCAGAGCTGGGGGATCCTCGGCGTGGCCCTGGACCAGTACGAAACGCGCTACGGCAGCCCGGTGGAGCAGGATGTGCAGGTGGACCTTTGGCGGCGGCGCCTGGAGCTGGCGGCGCAGCTTTTCCCCACATCCGGCCCGTGGCGCGCCTTGCGGGCGAGCCTGGCTCACGTGGACTACCACCACACCGAGTTCGAGGGGCCCCTCCCCGGCACCGTGGTGCGCAACTGGTTCACCACCGGCCGACTGGAGCTCACCCATGCCCCCTGGGCCGGGTTTTCCGGCATCCTCGGGGTGGAGTGGCGCCAGCGGGACCTTTCGGTGGTGGGGGAGGAGAGCTACCTGCCCCGCACCGCCTCCACCACCGCCTCGCTTTTCCTCTGGGAGCACCGGGAGCTGGGGCGCTGGCGCTGGGAGGTGGGGCTGCGGGGGGACCGCTTCCGCCACGAACCCCGCGGCGAAGCCCCGCCGCGCTCGTTCACCGTGGCCAGCTTCGCCACCTCGCTCACCTGGGACACCGGTTCCCCGCTGCGGCCGTACCTCGCGGTAAGCGTGGCCGGCAAGGCCCCCAACCCCGAGGAGCTTTACTCCCAAGGCCCCCACGCTGCCACGGGGCTTTTCGAGGTGGGGGATCCGCGCTTGCAGCGGGAGCGCAGCACCACCGCCGAGCTGGGCTTGCTCTACCGCTTGGAGGGTTTCCGGCTGCAGCTCAACCTGTTCACCTCCCGGGTGCGCAACTTCATCTACCAGACGCTCACCGGGGAGCAGGAAGACGGCTCCCCGGTGGCGCAGTTCACCCAGGCGAAAACCCGCTTCTGGGGGGGCGAGCTGACAGCCCACTGGGATCTGCTGCACGTGGCGGAAAAGCACCTGGAGCTCACGCTGCAAGGGGACGTGGTGCGGGGGGAGCTGGTGGATGGCCCGCCCTTACCGCGCATGGCCCCAGGGAGGGTTTTGGGACAGCTGGCCTTCTTCGACAGCCGGTGGCGGCTCGCCTTGGGGGCGGAAAAGGTGTTCCGCGCCACCCGCACCAGCCCCGAGGAAACCCCCACCCCGGGCTACACGCTGCTGGACCTGGCGATTTCCCGGCGCTTGGTGGGGGAAAAGCGCGTGCACCTGGTGGCGCTCCAAGCCAGCAACCTGCTGGATGCGAAGGCGGAAAACCACACCTCGTTCTTCAAGGAAAAATCGCCGCTTCCCGGGCGCAGCTTCCAGGTGGTTTACCAGCTGTGGTTCTAGCGGAGATCGAGCGCCGCTGGGCAGGCCCACCGGAAGGTGGGCCTTTTTATTCCAGGTTGGCGATTTGCTCCCGCAGCCGCTCCAATGCCGCCTTGGCCTCCACCACCTGCTCCCCCACGCCGGCTTCCCGGAGCTTGGAGCCCGCGGTGTTCACCTCCCGGAGCATCTCCTGCACCAGGAAATCCAGCTTGCGCCCCACCGCGCCCCCCTTGGCCAGCAGCTTGCGGAAGAGGGCGAGGTGCGCCGCGAGCCGGTTTTTTTCCTCCGCCACATCCGCCTTTTCCGCGGCGAACGCCACCTCCTGGAGCAAGCGGGCCTCGTCCACCCCTTCCCCCACCAGCTCCGCCATGCGCTGCCGCAGCCGCTCCAGGAGCACCTGCCGCACCTTGGCCCCTTCTGCACCGAGAAAAGCCACGAAGTCCGCCAGCTGCGCCAGGTCCTGCTGGATGGCCGGAAGCAGGTACGCGGCCTCCTGCTCCCGGGCTTGCCGCAGCTGCTCCAGGGCCTCCAGCACCAGCGTCAGCAGCTTCTCCCGTTCCTCCTCGGCCAGCTCCCCCGCGGCCACCTCCAGAAAACCCGGCAAGCTGGCCAGCTCCCCGAAGCTCAAGGGGGCCAGGGGAAGCTCCGCGGGCTTGGCGGCGAGCTGCGCCGCCAACGTCTGGGCCACCTCCCAGTGGAGCTGGAAGTAGCCCTCGGAGGAAGCAAACGACAGCTCCACGGCGACGGTGACCCGCCCCCGGGCCAGCTTTTCCCCCACTGCCCGGCGCAGCGCCAGCTCCAGCTCGGGGTAGTCCCCCCGGGGAGTGATGCGCACCGCGGCCTCCAAACCGCGGGCGTTCACCGACCACACCTTCACCCGGGCGGAAAGCCGCGGGGAGAGCTCCCCCCGCACCTCCGCCACCCCGGTCATGGAAGCGAGCTTGCCCATCACTCCCCAAGACCCTGGAGCTCCGCCAGGCGAGCGTAAAGCCCCCCTCGGGCCAAAAGCTCCCGGTGGGTGCCCTCCTCCACCACGCTCCCCTGGTCCATCACCGCGATCCAGTCGGCGTTGCGCACCGTGGCCAAGCGGTGGGCGATCACCAGCGTGGTGCGCCCCTGCATGAGGTTCTCCAACGCCTTTTGCACCACCGCTTCCGCTTCCGCATCCAGCGCCGAGGTGGCCTCGTCGAGGATGAGGACCGGCGGATCCTTGTAAAGCGCCCGGGCCACGGCGATGCGCTGCCGCTGCCCCCCGGATAGCTTCACCCCCGCCTCCCCCACCACCGTATCGTACCCCTCGGGGAACTCGAGGATGAACTCCTCGGCAAAAGCAGCCCGGGCACAGGCCCGCAACCGCTCCTCGTCCACCTCTTTTTGCCCGTAGGCGATGTTCTCCCGGATCGTGGCGTTGAACAGCACGGTTTCCTGGGTCACGAGGCCGATTGCTTGCCGCCAGGAAGCCAAGGTGAACTCCCGGATGTCCACGCCGTCAGCGGTGATGCGCCCCTCCTCCACGTCCCAGAACCGCGGCAGAAGCTGCGCCACCGTGGACTTCCCCGCCCCCGAGGGACCCACCAACGCCACCACCTTCCCCGCAGGGATAGTCAAGCTGAACTGCCGCAGCACTGGCTTATCCGGCTCGTAGGCGAAGCTCACCTGCTCGAAGCGGATCGCCTCCCGCAGCCCAGGGAAAACCTTGGCCCCCGGGGCATCGCTGATCGCCACGGGAGCATCCAGCACCGCGAACACCCGCTCCCCCGCGGCGATGGCCATCTGCATGGCGAGGTTGAGCTTGTTGAGGCGCTTGATGGGGTTGTACATGCCGTAAAGCGCGAACAGGAACGAGGTGAAAAGCCCGATGGTCATCTCGCCCCGGGAAATCAGGTGCGAGGCGTAGCCGATGAGCGCCATGGCCCCGGCCACCCCCAGCACCTCCATCACCGGGGCGTTGAGCGCCTGGATTTTCCGGGCTTTGAGGTTGGCCTTGAAATGGCGGGCGGTGGCCATGCGGAAGCGCAAGGCTTCGTACGCTTCCATGCCGAAAGCCTGGACCACCCTGTGCCCCTTGAAGATCTCGTCCAGCACCGCGTTCATCTCCCCCAGCCGCTGCTGGCTCTGGTGGGAGCGCCTGCGCAGCTTGCGGGAAAAGTGCCAGATGGGGGCCACCAGGAGCGGTGCCACCACCAGGGCCGCCAGGGCAAAGCGGAAGTTGAGGGAAAACGCGTAGATCAAAAGCCCCAAAACCGTGAAGGAATCCTGGAAGAGATCGCCGAAGCGGTCGGAGATCGCCGCGGTGATCTGCTCCACGTCGTTGGTGACGCGGGACATGAGCACCGCGGTGGGCTGCTGCTGAAAATACGCCGGGGATTGCCGCAGCAGCGCGTCCACCAGCTGGTCCCGCAGGTCCTTCACGGTGGCAAGGCCGGTGCGGTAGAACGCGTAGTGGCCGAAGTAGGTGAGGGCGTTTTTTGCAAAAACCGTGAGCAGCACCAGCACCGCCAAAGCCCAGCGATCCGAGGGAAGGTGCGCTGCGAGCTTCCCTTGGAGCCTCTTGAACTGCTGGCGCAGCGTGCGCAGCACCGGGTTTTCCGGCTTCTTGCTTGCCTTTTCCTCGTGCACCACCTGCTTGCCGAGGATCTGCTGCGCCGCCCCCGCCCCCAGCATGTTGTCGAAAAGCGGCACCACCAGGTACATGAGGAACACCGTGGCCAGGGCCACCCCCACCATCCCCGCCACCGCCAACCCCGCCCAACCGGCGTGGGGCCGGGTGTAACGCAATAGCCGCCAAAGGGTCCTCATGCGCCTTCCACCAGTTCCAGCACCGCCTCCGCTGCCCGTGCCGAAGCCCCCGGCTCCCCCAAGCGCGCGCGCACCGCGGCCAGTTTACGCCGCTGCAGCTCTCCCTCCGCTCCCAAAAGCCGCATTCCCTCCTGGGCCAGGGCCTCGGGGGTGAGGCGATGCTGCACCAGCTCCGCCGCCACCTGCTCCCCCGCCACCAGGTTCACCAGGCCCACGTGGGGCACGCGCACCAGGTGCCGGGCGAGGAGGTAGCTTACCGGGTGCAGGCGGTAGGTCACCACCATGGGCACGTCCAGGAGCGCGCAAACCAGCGTGGCGGTGCCCGAAGCCACGAACGCCGCCCGGCAGGCCGCCAGCTCCCGGTAGCGCTGCTGCTCCACCAGCTGCACCGCCCCCGCCGCCGGGCCGAGCAGCGGCTTCAGGGTTTCGGCAGAAAGCCCCGGCGCCACGATCACCTTGGCGGAAAGCCCAGGCGTTCGTGCCGCAAGCCGCGAGAACGCCTCGGCCATCACCGGAGCCAACGCCTCCACCTCGTGCCGCCGGGAGCCGGGGAGCAGCGCCACCGCGTGCTCCCGCTCGGGGCGAAGCGCACCCATCGCCCCTGCCAGCTCGTCCACCAGCGGGTGGCCCACGAACCGGGCATCCACCCCGTGCCGGGCGTAGAAATCCACCTCGAACGGCAAGATGCACAACACCCGGCGCACCCACCGGCGAATGGTCTTCACCCTCCCGGAACGCCAAGCCCACAGCTGCGGCGAAACGTACAGCACCACCGGGATCCCGGCCCGGGCCAAGTGCTTGGCCAGCGGCAGGTGGAAGTCCGGGGAGTCCACCAGCACCGCCACGTGGGGCCGGAAGGCCAAGGCAGCGCGGCGCACCCGCCGCGCCACCGCCGCCAGGCGCGGCAGCTGGCCCAGGACCTCCACCAGCCCCATCACCGAAAGCTCCTCGGCCCGAGCGAAGGTCGCAAGCCCCAGCGCTCGCAGCCGCTCCCCCCCCACGCCCTTGGCCTCCACCGGCACCCGGGCCGCCAGCTCCCGGAGCAAGTTGGCCCCGTGGAGGTCCGCCGAGGCTTCGCAGGCGGAGAGGAACACCCTCATGGCCGCCGCACCCGCAGCGCCACCCCCAGGAGGCTACCCAGGGCGTCCGCCACCAGGTCCTTTAGCTCCGCCGAACGCCCCGGCACGTGCAGTTGCAGCCACTCCAAAAGCCCCCCGTGCAGCGTGCAGGCCGCCGCTACCCCGCCCGGTGCCAGGGAGGGGAACCCCCGCTGCGCCACCGCCGCAAGCAAAGCGTACGCTGCACCGTGGCCGAGCCAGTCGGGAAAGCGCTCCAGGGCAGCGGGGATGCGCGGGCGGGTGCCCAGCCAGAGGTAGAGGGTGGCTAGCAGCAGCGCCAGCAAGCGGGGGGCGAGGGGACCTCGCACCGACACGGCCCTAGGAAGGGAACGGGTACATGAGCCAGCCAACCGCGATCGCTCCCAGGAGCAACAGCAGAAACACCTTCACCGCGTAGCGCTTGCGCTCCCCCGGGTCCTTCTTCCACAAAAACGCGAAGAACACCGCCAGAAGCAGCGCGTGGAGCGTCATCAGCGTGAAGTGGTCCGCCATCACCACTCCTTTTTGCCCACGGCCATGTCGTAGGTGTCCAGGACCAGGAGCAGGTTCATGATCCCCGCCGTGAGCAGGAACGTGTTGCCGTACTCGTACGTCACCGCCGTGGGAACCCCGTCCCCCAAGCCCAAAAGCCGTGCGAGGAAAAACAACAGGCCGTTGCCCACGGTGGCCACCGCGGCGAAGTAGGAAAGAGGGTCCCCGGGCTTGGGGAGGATCAGCTCCCCCTGGCAGAGGATCCCCACCACGAAGCTCACCAGCACCACCGCCCCGAAAACCCACGCCCGGCTCTTGCGCCCCAGGAGAACGTGCCCCAGCCCAGGCACGAGCCACGCCAGACCCAACAGCACCGCCAAGGGCAGCCCGGGCCTTGCCCCCTCACCTCGCCCCATAGAGCGCCTCCCACGCCGTGGTGAGCTTCTGCCAGGTGGCTTCCAGGTCCTCGGGGACCACCCGCACCGCGGCGTTGGTGGTCATGAAGTTGGTGTCGCCGCGAAAGCGGGGGACGATGTGCAGGTGCAGGTGATCCACGATCCCCGCCCCCGCTGCTTCCCCCAGGTTGAACCCCAGGTTGTACCCGTGGGGCTTGTAAACCTCCCCCAAAACCCGCAGCAGCCGCTGCGCCATGGTCATGAGCTCCCCCAAGGTCGCGGCATCCAGGGCTTGGAGGTCCCCCAGGTGCTCCCGGGGGGCCACCATCACGTGCCCAGCGGTGTAGGGGTAGCGGTTGAGCAGCGCGAACACCCGCTCCCCCCGGGCCACGGTGAGCGTTTCCCGCCCCCCGTCCCGGGCCGCACAAAAGATGCAAGCGGAAGCTTTCTCTGCTGCCTTCGACACGTACGCAAAACGCCAAGGGGCGAACAGGTAGCCGAGCCCCGGCCCGCTCACCCCAAGCGCTCCTTCAGCTCCTTGCCGGGCTTGAAGTACACCACCCGCCTGGCCGGTACCTCCACCCGGGCGCCGGTGCGGGGGTTGCGCCCCACCCGGGCCCGCCGCTCCCGGAAGCGGAACGTGCCGAACCCCCGGAGCTCGATCTCCTCCCCCCGCCGCAAAGCTTGGACCATCGCCTCGAACACGGTCCCCACCACCTCCACCGCCACCTGTCGGGGAAGATCCAGGTGGTTGGTGAGCACCTCCACGATCCCTTCGCGGGTCATGATTGCTCCTCCCGCGCCCCAGCCGCCTCGCCGGTGGAGGGCTCCTCCCCCTCACCCGCTTCCAGCTCGGGCGCCGCCGCAGGGTGCAGCTCCTCCGCTTGCGCCTCGGGGGTCTCCCCCTGTCCTTCGACAGCGGGCTGGGCACTTTCGGGCTTGGCCACCTCGGCCTCGGGCTGGGAGATGCCCCGCAGCGACAGGCCGATGCGCCGCTCGGCAAAATCCAGCCGGATCAGCCGGCACCGCAGCTTGCGCCCCTTGGGGAACTCGTCCGCCAGGCTGCCTCCCCCGAGCCGCTCCACCTCCGACACGTGGCAAAGCCCCTCCACCCCCGGGGCCAGCTCGATGAAAAGCCCGAAGTCCGTGACGTTGGTGACGTAGCCGTCCACCTCGTCCCCCACCTGGTGGGCGGAGGCGAAGGTGTCCCACTCGTTGGGCATGAGCTCCTTCATGGAGAGCGAGATGCGCTGGTTCACCACGTCCAGGTCCTTGATGATCGCCTCCACCTCCTGACCCTTTTGCACCAGCTCCGAGGGGTGGCTGATGCGCCGGCTCCAGCTCATGTCGGAAATGTGCACCAGCCCGTCCACCCCCGGGGCCAGCTCCACGAAGGCGCCGAACTCCGTGAGGTTGCGCACGATCCCCTTCACCTTGTCCCCCACCCGGTGGCTAGCGGCGAAATCCTCCCAGGGGTTGGGCTCCGCTTGACGCAGGGAGAGGGAGAGGCGGCGACGCTCGGTATCCACCTCGGTGACCACCACCTCCACCTCCTGCCCCACCTTGAGGATCCCCTTGGGGCTTTTGACCTTCTTGGTCCAGGAGAGCTCGGAAACGTGCACCAACCCCTCTACGCCTTCCTCCAGCTCCACGAACGCCCCATACTCCACCAGCGAGGTGACCTTCCCCCTCACCTTCTTCCCCACGGGGTACTTGGCCTCCACGTGGGTCCAAGGGTCCTCGAAGCGCTGGCGGTACCCCAGGGAAACCCGCTCCTTCTCCCGGTCCACCTTGAGCACCACCACCTTGGCCTCGTCCCCCACCTTGAAGTAGTCCCCGGGGTGGCTCACCCGGCCCCAGGAGATATCGGTCACGTGCAACAGGCCGTCAATGCCGCCCAGGTCAATGAAAACCCCGTAGTCGGTGACGCTGCGCACGGTGCCCGTGACTACCATCCCCTCCTCCAGCTTGGCCAGCGTGGCTTGCCGCTGGGCAGCCAGCTGCTCCTCCAGGAGCGCCCTGCGGGAGACCACCACGTTGTTGCGCCGGCGATCGAAGTTGATGATGCGCGCCTCGATGGTTTGGCCGATGTAGTCCTCCAGGCGGCGGGTGGGGCGCACATCCACCAGCGAGCCGGGGAGGAACGCCCGCACGCCGATGTCCACCGCCAGCCCCCCCTTCACCCGCTCGGTCACCACCCCGCGCACCGGGGTCTTTTCCCGGTACGCCTCTTCCAGCACCTCCCAGATGCGCAGCCGTGCGGCCCGCTCCCGGGAAAGCTTGATCTCGCCGGTGGTGGGGTCGAACTTCTCCACCAGCACATCCACCTCGTCCCCCACCTTCACCGTGAGGTTCCCCTGCCGGTCCAGGAACTCGGACCTGGGGATCACCCCCTCGGTCTTGAAGGAAACGTCCACCACCACCGCATCGTCGGTGATAGCCACCACCACGCCGGTGACCACGTCGCCCGCTTGCAGGTGGCCGAACGACTCGGCCATGAGCTCTTGCAGCGTTTGCCGGTTCAGCTTGCCCGCCTCCTCCGGGACGGGGGTATCCCCTTGCTTCCGTTCGTCGTTGCTCGTTTGACCCACCTACGCCTCCCGATCATGCTGCCGCCTCGGCGGCAGCGCCTCTTGTTTCACAGGCGGCAAACTATAGTCTTTGCGGGCTTTCCCTGTCAAGCTCGCGCGTTGGCCGAGATGCCTTCACGTTTGTACTAGGCGGGCGCGGAGGTGGGCGAGGAGCGTGGCCACCACCTGCTCCAGGGTGAGGTCGGAGGTATCCACCACGATGGCATCGGGGGCAGGGCGCATGGGGGAAACCTCCCGAGTGGCGTCCCGCAAATCCCGCTCGCGGATCTCCTGGACGATGGTTTCCAGGTCCGCGGTCACCCCTTGGCTAGCCAGCTCGGCGTGGCGCCGCTGCCCCCGCACCTCCGGCCGGGCGGTGAGGAAGAACTTCACCGGCGCATCCGGGAACACCACGGTGCCGATGTCCCGCCCTTCCACCACCGCTCCCTGGGACCCCAACGCCCGCTGGCGCGCCACCAGCTCCCGGCGCACCTCGGGCACCGCGGAAACCAGCGAGGCGGCCCGGGAAACCGCTTCGCTGCGCAGCGCCTGGGTCACGTCCCGCTCCCCCAGAAACACCCTGGGCTCCTGGGGGGTACCCCCGAAGCGGATGGGCAAGCTCCTGGCCAGCGCTGCCAGCTCCTCCACCGTCGAGCCCTCCGGGGGGAGCTGGATCCCCCGCTCCAAGGCCGCCAGCGCTACCGCCCGGTACATGGCCCCGGTGTCCAGGTACGCGAGGCCGAGCCGCGCCGCCAGCAACCGCGCCGCCG
>Ga0209162_1000689_pt1 | contig 35874 bp, 33 predicted proteins | sample YNPNPMetaG_FD_187121 | JGI IMG/M metagenome (GOLD analysis project Ga0209162, IMG submission 187121) | Anoxygenic and chlorotrophic microbial mat microbial communities from Yellowstone National Park, USA - YNP NP MetaG (SPAdes) (version 2) ...
CGAGTCCCGCAAGGCTGGCTTCTGGTGCAAAGCGGAACCGAAACTTCAGGCTCGGTGGGCGCTCTTTGCTGCCGCTGCCGAGGTACTGCTGGAGGCTGAGCGCGTCGAAAAGGCGCTAAAAAAATATCCGCAGTCGATCACTGGAATGATCAAGGAATATGCCGAAGGTGCGGAGCCCTGGTGTCTGCTGGATACGAAACATCGTCACATGGAGAGTCTTTGGTACAACTTCGAGCCCCATGGTGACGACCACGACAGCATCGAGAAACTGGTGATTCGGGCCAGACGGCGTTACATGGCGGTAGGCTCCGAAATGGCGCATCAATTTCTCAAAACGCTCACCCAAGAACTGCCCACTGGCCACTGCCTACTGCCTACTGACGCCATCCAGCAGCGCCAGATTTTTGAGAAATTTGTAAGGCCTTTGCTTAACAAGCAAAAAACCGCCTATGTGTGGGTGGATGCGCTTCGATTCGAAATGGGTAGGGAGCTTGCCCGCTTGCTCAGGGAAGATTTTGAGGTGGAGCTCCATCCTGCCATCGCGGCCGTACCCACTGTGACTGAGATCGGTATGGCGGCTCTGTTGCCAGGCGATCAGGGCGATGCAAAGGTCGTGACGGCAGGCAGCGGCAAACTGGCGCTGGAGATCAACGGGACCATTATTAAGGATCGCAAGGACCGGTTGACACTTCTGAAGAAGCATGCTGGCGTGGAGGTATTTGACCTCAAGTTGGACAATCTCCTGCCCAAGCCTTCCAAAAAGGTTCGCGAGGGCATCGAAAACGCTCACTTGATCCTTGTGACATCGCAAGAGATTGATGAACTCTGCGAGCAGGATAACATCACCCAGGCGCGCAGGCAGATGGACGGTGTCCTGAACGACCTGCGGCGAGGCATTCGAATGCTCGCTGACATGGACATTGAGCGCATTGTTCTTGCGGCTGACCATGGATATCTCTTTGCCGATGAACTGAGCGAAGACATGAAAGTGGACGCGCCAGGCGGCGAAACCGTGGACCTCCATCGCCGAGTATGGGTAGGGCATGGAGGCAATGCGGACGATGCATTCCTGCGTGCGCCTCTCAGCGCGTTCGGGATGCAGGGCGAATTCGACTTGGCCACGCCCTGGACCTTCGCCTGCTTTAAATGCAAGGGGGGTGCGAAGGCTTATTTCCATGGAGGGCTTTCGCCACAGGAATTACTGGTGCCGGTCATGATTCTAAGTCCTGCGTCCAAACCATCCGCCGGTCCGCCGGTAGATATCTCCTGGACGCTTGTTCCCGGCAGTCAGAAACTTACGACCCGGTTCTTCTCTGTTCAAATAGCGGGCGTGAACTCAGGATTGTTCGACATCGCGCCGCCAAAAGTACGGGTTGAACTACGAGCGAAAGGAAAGATCGTGTCACGTGCCGTCAGTGCGTCCTACGGATTCGAGGAGGCCACAGGCGATGTAGCATTGCGCAACGATGAGAGCGATTCCAGGAAAATAGCACTCAATACGATCACTCTCATGATCACCGAGGAGCCAGACCAGAAGAGTGTCGGATTGTACTTGCTCGATGCCACGACCGGAGCTGAATTGGCACGGCTGGAGAAAATCGAAGTGTCAATCGCAATATAAGTGAGGAACGATGCCAGAACTTGATCGCAAAGTAACCAAAGTTTTTGCCGGCAAGGTGGTCCGCAAGGACCTTGTCCGAAAGGTAAAGGTTGGGGCAAACGTGCCGGTCTTTGTCCTTGAATATCTTCTCGGCAAGTACTGCGCCACCGATGACGCGGCGGCCATCGAGGCAGGGCTTCGCGTCGTGAACATCACGATCAGTTCCAACTTCGTCCGACCCGATGAAGCCAACAAGGTACAGTCGATGGTCAAGGACAAGGGTAAGCACACGCTCATCGATAAGGTGAAGGTCCGCTATCTTTCGGACGATGACAAGTATTGGGCAGAACTGTTTAACTTTGGCCACAAATTCGTTCATGTGCCGGAGCACTTCTTGCGCAAATATGACCGGCTTCTCATGGGCGGCATCTGGGCACAGATCGATATCCGTCACCAATACGACGAGGATGCCAAGGGCAAGCGGAGCCCCTTCTGGATTGACAGCATAAAACCTATTCAGATCGCATCGTTCGACCTGGCGGAGTACCAGAACTGTCGTCGCGAGTTTTCGACCGACGAATGGCTTGACCTGCTCCTACGGACCATCGGTCTTGAACCGCAGAACTTCGACCGCCGGCTCAAGATATTGTTCCTCGTCCGAATGATCCCGCTCTGCGAACACAACTTCAACCTCGTGGAGCTGGGACCCCGAGGCACGGGAAAGAGCTATGCCTATCAAGAGATGTCGCCATACGCCATCCTCCTGACCGGCCCCACAACTGTAGCCAACCTCTTCTACAACATGGCGAGCGGAAAGATGGGGCTGGTGGGCACTTGGGACGCCATTGCCTTTGATGAGGTGGCTGACCTTCAGAAGATGCCCAAAGAGGTGGTCACAACACTCAAGACCTATTGCGAATCCGGCACATTTGCCCGCGGAAAGGAGGCTCTCACCGGTAGGGCATCCATTGCGATGTTTGGTAATACCAACCAGGCGGTCGACGTGATGGTGCGCTCTTCGCATTTGTTCATGCCCATGCCAGAGGTGATTCGAGAGGACATGGCCTTCCTGGATCGTCTCCATTTCTACATTCCAGGCTGGGAAATTCCGAAGATGAAGGTCGAGTATTTTACCGACCATTACGGATTTGTAGTCGATTACCTTGCGGAGGCACTTCGCGAGCTTAGAAAACATAACTTCACGGAAGCGATAGACCGGTATTTCTCACTTGGTGCCCATCTTAATGCCCGAGATGTGAAAGCGGTTCGGAAGACGGTCTCAGGCTTGATCAAGTTGATTTATCCACACGGCGAAATGAGCCGCGATGAGCTTGCAGAGATTACAGAGCTCGCCCTCGAAGGCCGACGACGCGTAAAGGAGCAACTCAAAAAACTGGGCTCATTCGAATACCATCAGACCTCATTTTCATACATCGACAACGAAACCCGTGAGGAAAGGTTCGTCAGAGTCCCGGAACAGGGGGGATGCGACATGATCGCTTCCGACCCGCTTGCCCCTGGGTCGGTGTACACTGCGTCCGTGGATGACCAAGGTAGGGTTGGTCTCTACCGCCTGGAGGTCGGCTGCTCTCCCGGAACCGGAAAACTCAAAATAGCTGGTGGCATCGATGGAACGATGCGCGAATCAATTCAGCGGGCTTTTGCCTATCTGGCAGCGCAAAAGGTCAAGATGGGGATTTCCCAGCAGGTAGATACTACGGATTTCCATGTTGAGGGTATAGACCTGCTCAGCAATCACATGCCTTGTGAAGCAGGCGTCGCGCTCATCGTGGCGGTGTATTCCGCCATTAAGAAACAGTCGGTGCTGGCGGGCCTTGTGATACTTGGGGACATAAGCATTCAGGGCAATATCAAGCCCCTTCGATCTTTGGTGGAGCCTCTTCAGGTCAGCATGGATAACGGCGCACGTCGGGCGCTGGTGCCTTTGGAGAATAAGCGAAACTTCCTGGAGGTCTCGGGAGACATCATAGAACGGGTCGATCCAATCTTCTTTTCTGACCCCATGACAGCGGCGATGAAAGCGCTGGGAATTATGTAAATGTGTTCAGACTTGAACGTGTCAACGGAACATGTCAATGAAAATGAGCCCCCTTCGTTCATAAATTAGAGTAGCGCCTCATAGCGTTGATGAGGCAAGGCAAAGGCACCAGTCCTCCCTGACTGCATATCGCTGAAAGCGGGCAAATCATGTGCTCGTAACACCCTTTTAAAAATAACGTAGTGCTAGATAAAATAGATAGCTAACTAACCTGGTGTCTTTACTAAATTATTTTTGCCCATCAAGTATCCTTGCCGCAAAGAGGCCATCAGGACAGACCGTTCCTGCGCAAGACGTAAGGCCACTGCCCGCCTCACCTCTAAAGGAGACGACCGGAAGCGTTTCATGCGCTCAGTATAGATGTTTTGGATCAACATCTGAGGCGAAGACACCTTTCTATTCTTCACTGCCTTCTCCCAGATATTGGCTGCCCCTTGAGGCCCGTGCTGCACAGCAGTACTAAAAACAGCCTCTTGAATTGGCAGCGGCTGAGTTGCGATATCCACCCCTGTCCGTTCCTTTATGGCCTCACAGGCAGGCAGATAGTGTGTCTGCTCTATAAAATCCCTCTGAAGCCTCTCAAAACCCATGGGGTCTTCCTTGGCAAGCTGTTGCCACACAGCAGGCATACGGCCTATTCTTCCGCCTGTATTTGCTGGCCCTGCATTCTTCAGCCTTACGGCATATGAAGGGGCCTTTTCCTCCAAATACCGAATAAATGCATTCATGGTGCCAGGACGGGAGGCGATTTGATATGTGCCATATGAGGTCCCTGCCATGGGATCAAAACCGATGGCACCAGGCCCTACATCCCCTGACTCGAAATGGGCGGAGATATGGCCAGGGCCACGAGCAGTCAAGGGATTACTTCTTGCACTCATGGCCTCATATATACCTTTGGCCTGAAGGACTGTGTTTTTTGTGCGAGGCATGGACTGCTGTGGAAGATGAATGGGGTGCCGAGATTTCAAGGAAGGGCCTATGAATCGCCTGGTTTCAGGCACTTCAACGCCAATATCTTGACTCATGGAAGGATACGGCCTGAAAGTGGCTTGTTTTGCCTGTTTGGCCTTCAAGACCTGGGCAAAAGAGGATTTTATGCCATCTAACCTTCGATTATTTGGCTGTTTTGGCCCAAAGGATGAGGAGTCTTTGTTCAAATCACCAAATAGGATGTGTTTTGGCACTGTCATTTGCAGTCCTCGCTTTTTATTTTTATAAAAGTAAAAGCAACACACATGCCATTATCTTGAAGAAATAAGGCCCAAGACCTCTAAAGTCACAGCCCAATCCCTTGAAAACTCGCCCAGGGGTGCCATCTGCCACAGCCATGTGTCTTGATGTTTGATGCCTGAAAGCCATTCTTTAGGCACAACCCCATGAAGGCTATCCTGCGCAGCGTATGTGACACCGGCGGCATTTTGAAAAAAGAGCCTCTGGTCTGTAATGAGGCAGACCACACAAGATAACTTAGAGAGCTGCACCAAATGGTCTATGACCAGGCCCTTGGCCCAATCATTTATCACCTGCTCCTCCAGATGGCATCTATTTGCCAAAAACGAGGAGGGACAAAGGGGTAGTTGAGAGAGGATGTTGGCTGAAATCACTAAATCTGGCCGAGATTCACAGCCTGGAAGCCCAATTGAGCGGCTTGCCCACACATCAGGCAGCACTCCCTTGAGCTTGTAAATGGCCTCAGCCACGCCAGTTACATCCGCACTTAACACAGAGACATTGGCATATTGCAAGGCCATTCGTCGCGTAAAAGGGAGGTGCACTATGTCCACCAACAAGACCTCCTCAAAGCCCTGAGACAGCTCTGACAGAGGTATGTCCAAAAGCAGGCCAGAGCCCAATACCACCACTTGCTTGCGACCTGGACACAGCTCTATGGCCTTTAGAATAAGGCCCTTACAGGCATTGAGATGTGACTGCCAATGGGCTTTACAACGCTTGTAACGGGCTGAAATGGCAATCAATTCCCGAAGATAGCCCATTTTTTTCACATACAAAGGGGCTGGAGTCAAAAGATGGGTGAGAAATTCCTGAAGCATTTAATACAGTAAAAACAAAGACCTGGCCTCTTTAAACTCATCCTCCTCATGTATCCAAAGGGCATTTAGCTCTTCAGGCCCTGCCCCTGCCTCCAATGACAGCCTTATGGTCTGATTGCCCAGAATCAGGTCGGCCGGCAGCCTTTCAAATTCGTATTCATAAGGTGGTGGCTTCCACTCAAAATCACTCCTGTGCAAATCAATAATCAAGGCCACCAAGGAAAGGCTGGTGAGATAGGGTTTGAAGGTATGTCGGTCTGTGACATGCAGTTGAAAACCATGACATCTCTGTAGCGCCCATTTGTGAAAGGTGGGCTCAAAATGCTGTTCCCTTAGGCAAAAGCCATGTAGATTCCATTTGTTAACCCTCTTCAACACCGCATCACAGTTCAGATATGGTGCCCCAAATATCTCAAAGGGCCTGGTAGTGCCCCTCCCCTCCGAGATGTTAGTACCCTCCAGAAGCACCTGACCAGGATATACAAAGGCAGTTTCAAGGGTTGGCATGTTAGGGGATGGCATCACCCAAGCAAGCCCTGTGTCCTCAAAGGTCATTTCCCTTTTCCAGCCCTGCATGGGCACTATAAACAGCTCCAGATTGGGAAAATGCTTGGCCTGAAACAGACGGGCCAGTTCAGCAATGGTCATACCGTGCCGCATGGGAATGGCACTTAGCCCCACAAAGGAACGAAGCCCGTTTTGCAAAAGGTTGCCTTCCACTGCAACTCCGCCTATGGGATTGGGCCTGTCCAGCACTGCTACTGCCTTACCACACCGCTCACAGGCCTCCATAGCCAAAAACAATGTCCAGATGAAGGTATAGACCCGTGTGCCCACATCCTGCAGATCCACCAAGAGGACATCTATCTGGTCCAATTGCTCATGAGTAGGGCTTCTCTGGCCGCCATAGAGGCTAAAGACCCTAATCCCATTCCAAACACCATCAGGGGACTCCACCATGTTGTCCTGTTTTTCGGCAAATAGCCCATGTTGTGGAGTAAAAAGGCAGCGCAGTCCTTGGGAAAAGGCCTCTTGAAGAAGGGATGCGGCGTGTAAGAAGTGGACGCCGTCAAAGAGCACGGAGGCCTGGTTGCAAAGCAGGCCTAATCGCCTACCCTTTAGCCAAGGAGGTTGAGCCTCTAAAATGGATTGCAGCCCTGTTTTAACGGAAGAGAAAGGCCGTAAGGCCATGGCAACACTCACCAATGCATGCGCATGGGAATACCACGAATAGCTAAATATGCCTTGATCTCAGCGATGGTGTAATGGCCATAGTGAGTCATGGAGGCGATGAGGGCCGCATCTGCACCTGCCTTCAAGAGCACATCCGCCAAGTGTTCAGGCCTGCCTGCCCCGCCTGAGGCAATGACTGGAATGTTGACAGCATCACAGACCAGCTTGGTCAAGGTAAGTTCATAGCCGTTTTGAGTGCCGTCTGCATCTATGGAATTGAGACAGATCTCCCCTGCTCCCAGGCGCTCTACCTCCTTTGCCCACCAAATGGCATCGATCCCCATGGGAGTCCTGCCTCCATGAATAACGATCTCATAGCCGGATGGAATGGCCGAGGTCCTGGGCACCTGTTTCACATCCATACCCACTACAATGCACTGGCTGCCAAAGGCGTGTGCGCCCTGAGTGATGAGGTCAGGGTTCTTGACCGCAGCTGAATTGATGCTGATCTTTTCCGCACCTGCCAAAAGCACCTGCCGCATATCCTCGACGGTGCGAATGCCGCCGCCCACTGAAAAAGGCATGAATATCCGTTCCGCCGTGTTTTTGACCACGTCCAGCATGATGCCGCGATGGTCGCTCGAGGCAGTGATGTCGTAAAAGACCAGTTCATCCGCACCCTCTTCATAATAAAACTCGGCCATGACCACAGGATCGCCGATGTCCACATTATTTTTAAATTTGATCCCCTTGGTGAGCTTGCCGTCTCGCACATCCAAACATGGAATAATCCGTTTGGTCAGCATCTCAGGCCCTCCATTTACAAAAGTTTTCCAGGAGTTTTAGACCTGGCCTACCGCTCTTTTCAGGATGAAACTGCACTGCCACCAGGTTATCCTTGCCAATGGCCGAAGCAAAGGAGATGCCGTAGTCCGTAAGCCCCAGGATATGCCGGGCCACAGTGGGCTCAGGATAATAGGAATGTACAAAATAGAACTGGGAGCCAAATGGAATATCTGAAAACACAAAGTGACTTTGCAGCGTCTCCATGCAGTTCCAGCCCATGTGGGGAATCTTCAGGCGTTCCGTAGAGGTGGAAAGGCCTTCGGGGAACCTGACCACCCTGCCTGGCAAGAGCCCAAGACATGGGATATCACCCTCTGCACTCCAATCAAAGATGATCTGAGTGCCCAGACAGATGCCCAAAACAGGCCTTCCTGACTGGACAAAGACACGAAGGGCCTCATCAAGCCCCAATTCCTTTAGATCCTTCATGGCCTTTTGAGCGGAACCAACACCTGGAAATATGACTCTATCCGCAGCAGAGATCTCCTCAGGCCGAGAGGTGACCACACACTCAAAGCCTATGTGACGGACCGCCCTGGCTACACTAGTGAGGTTACCGGCGCGATAATCAATGATTACAATCATTTAAGCAACCTCCACTGATTTTTTATTGAATTGATTCATGGCAGCCTCCATGCCTTTTGTCAAAAATAAAAAAACCGCCTCTACTGCTCGAGCAATCACCTGCTGCACCAGAGGTAATTCATGGGGCTCAAAGGGCATAAGCACGTATTGCTCCACAGGGATGGCTGAAAGAGGTCTTCCAATACCCAGTTTCAGGCGAGGAAAGGCATCTGTGTTGAGGTGCTGTTGAAGGGATCGAATGCCGTTGTGCCCGCCTGAACCGCCTTTTTTGACGAATTTCATGTTACCCAAGGGCTGATCCAAGTCGTCGTGAATCACCAATATCTCTTGGGGCTCAATGCGATAATAGCGCAAAATGGGCGCCACCGACTCTCCACTTTTATTCATATAGGTCATGGGCTTTATGAGCTGTATGTTCACCATTTCCCCTTGTATATTCAGGGGCAAAAGGGAGGTTTCGGCCTGAGCGATGCTGGAGTTAGAAAAACTAATGGCCTCATGAGAGGCCATAGCATCCAATGTGATAAAGCCCATATTGTGGCGGGTCATGGCATACCGCGGGCCAGGGTTGCCAAGCCCGATGATAGCTCTACAGGGCATGTTGACCGTGTATGTCCGTTTATTCCTTCTTGGCTGCCTCTGCCCCTGCTTCTGCCTCTGGTGTCTCCTCTGCCGCCGGAGCCGCCTTCTCGCCGTCACTGGTACCTACGATGGTGATGACGGCTGTCTTGGCATCCTCGGCGAATTTTACCCCCTCAGGCGCTTGAATGTCGGAGATGTGAATGGCCTGCCCCAGTCCCAGGTTGGTGATATCCACTTTAATCTCTTTTGGAATGGCAGTAGGCAGACACTTCACTCTCACTGTACGCCTAATGATCTCCAAAATGCCCTTGTCAATCTCAACACCCTTGGCCTTGCCAGTAGGCACCAATGGAACATCCACCTCAATGGTCTTATCCAGGGAGACCTCATAAAAATCCACATGTCTGAGCCGTTCATTTACAGGATGGAATTGCAGCATCTTGACCATTGCAAGACGTTTACCTGCATCCTGACCGTCTTTTTTTAGGTTAAGTGTGAAGAGGATATGTTCCCCGCGATTCTTTTTGAGAATCACATCAAGGGCATGGGCGTTCACGGAAATGGGAACAGAAGGATTACCAGGCCCATAAAGTATGGCAGGCACTTCACCTGCCGCACGTAGTTTCCTGGCCCCGCCCTTGCCGGTTGCAGTTCGAATGGATGCGTCTAAGTCGATCTGTTTCATTTTCTATAACTCCTTGTAATTTTAGACAAAAAGTGAACTTACTGAATCGTCGTTATGTATGCGCCAGATGGCCTCTCCCAAAAGAGACGCCACTGATAATACCTTTATTTTACTTACTGCCTTCGCCTTTTCAGATAAAGGAATGGTGTTGGTAACAATCAGGGATTTCATGGGAGAGTCTGCAATGCGTTCCAGGGCTGGCCCGGAAAGTACCGGATGAGTGGCGCAGCCATGCACCTCTTTTGCCCCGTTGGCCATAAGCGCCTCCGCTGCCTTGCAAAGCGTGCCTGCCGTGTCCACCATGTCGTCCAGAAGAATGGCTATTTTCCCTTTTACATCGCCTATCAGGTTCATGACCGTGGATTCGTTGGGTCTTTCCCTGCGCTTGTCGATGATGGCCAGGCCTGCATTCATCCTGCGTGCAAATGCACGGGTCCTCTCCACGCCGCCTGCATCGGGAGAGACCATGACCACAGGCGGTTCAAATTTTTCTCTGAGGTATTGAAGCAGCACCGGCGCCGCAAACAGATGATCCACAGGAATGCTGAAAAAGCCCTGAATCTGGCCTGCGTGCAGGTCCATTGCAAGGACACGCCTGGCGCCTGCGGTAGTAATGATATCAGCCACCAGCTTGGCCGTTATCGGTACACGTGGGGCGACCTTTCTGTCCTGTCTGCCATAGCCGTAATAGGGCATGACTGCTGTTATGCGTCTTGTGGAGGCGCGTCTCAGTGCATCCACCATGATGAGCAGTTCCATGAGGTGGTGATTGACCGGAGGACATGTGGGTTGAATGACATACACATCGGCGCCCCTTACGTTTTCTCCGATCTCCACGAAGGTTTCACCATCGCTGAAGGTCTTGACCGTGGCCCGGCCCAGCGGCAGGTTCAGACAGTCGCATATCTCCTGGGCCAATGCCGGGTTGGCATTTCCAGTGAAGATCTTTATTGTTTTTTCAGACATACACATCCTCAAAAAATGGCTGGGGCGGGAGGATTCGAACCTCCGAAATGCGGGTTCCAAAGACCCGTGCCTTACCGCTTGGCTACACCCCAATTATTTGGGGATCTTGAAAAATTGCGTTTTTGCCCGATAACTGCGTTGCCCGTCGGCGAAAAATGCTCACATATCTTTCGCCTTTCATCGCGCCTTGTTCTCGAACGAAGATGCTAATTTTTCAAGGCTCCCTTATATTTTATAATAATGCTCGGCGAATCAAAAAAACAATGAACTCACAGCAATCTGTAAGGATATGGTTTGATAGCGATTTGTCACAGGGTTGTGACCGGCGCCACCAGCCACGCCACCGGATTATCCTCCGCTGGCTTGCATGTTTTCTCGTCTTTCAATTGTATTGACAGCGCATCGGCGGTTTTGTTGGCCTCCTCTTCGGTTTTGAAGACTCCAAATACAGCGGAACCACTTCCTGTCATCATGGCGTGTAATGCCCCGCAAGAAATGAGCCGTGTTTTTAGATCGTTCAAAAGTGGATAAGAGGGCATCACGGCCTGTTCCAGGTCGTTTTGCCATAAAAATTGCGCCAAGTCGTCGGCGCCCAGTAAATTAGTGTGTCTTACAGGATTTGTCAACACAAAATGGTCATAAACCCACTTCGTTGAGATGGAAAAACCAGGCCAAACCACCACAAACCAATGTCTTTCAGTGTCAACAGGCTCCAATTCCACGCCTATCCCCCTGCCGATGGCCGCCCCTTCTTTCAGCAAAAAAAATGGCACATCAGCCCCCAACCCTGCTCCCAGTTCCAAGAGCCCATCAAATGTCAAGGGACTGCCAGTCAGTTGGTTCATGGCCCGCAGCACCGCAGCTGCATCACTGCTGCCCCCTCCCATGCCTGAACCAGGGGGAATCCTTTTATGCAAATGAATATTCACCTGCCAGGTCATGCCGGTCTTTTGCAAAAAAGCTCCTACCGCCCTATGAGCCAGGTTGGTATCATCCTCTGGCACAGGCCAACCCTGAGCTGAGAGCCTGATGAGACCAGCCTTTTTATCAGAGGGCTCTACAAGTTGAATGCCTATCGTATCTGCCAAGGAGACCTTTTGAAAAAGGGTCAGGATGTCATGATAACCATCAGGCCTCTTGGCCACGACCTTCAAAAAGAGATTCAACTTGGCATAGGCGCTTATTTCACAGGACAATACCGACATCGTCAAATAAAGGGGCCCTAAGAAATGGCCTTTACATATTTTAAACGCAGGTCATATAAAAGCTGCCTGAGCAACTCTCGTTCGTCATCCGTGAGGTTTCCGGCCGTCTTGGTCTGCAGCATAGCCAAAGTGTCGATGGTGTGCTTGGCCATGGCCAGGTCTTGCTTGACCTCTTTTACACCTGGCTCCTGAAGTTCTCCCAGATATATCAGGGCAGATGTGCCTATGGAGACTATGAATGTGGAAAAGGTCACTTCAGGCATAGTTTTTTCTTGTTTAGCCTTTTGGGTATTCATGTCGCTCATGGTTTCCTCCTAAATCTAAAAACTCATGGTTTACACCTTCTACACGGGCAAAAACCCTGCATAAAGGCCTCATTCCTGGTCTTAAATACTATCTGGTTGGTTTTAGATGTATCCTTGGCAGAAGGACAATCGGGCCGATGCAGCCTCATGGTTCGAGTATTTCCCACGTAATAAGGTGCAGGCCGCGCTGGCGGCGCACTCCACATACCCCTCTTGGCCAGAATCGCAGACTGCTGTGCCCTTAAAAGGGCATCAAAATGTGAAATTGAAGTGGTAAACTCCTGCTCGTAGCGACAGACATAGGCCAAGCCTGCCTCCGCCATGGCCTTGTTGATCCATGTGCCGTCCGGCAGAAAGACCTGGGCCAATATGCGGCCATAGTGATCCGTATGTTGTTCGTCGAGTTTCAGCCTCACCTTTCTGCCCTGAAGCAATTTTTCGTTATAAAGTCGGGCTTCTTCTCCGAAAGGGTCGCCGGACTGGCCGTCATGCGCTATCTCAGGGGCATCTATGCCCTGATATCGCACATGCCTGCCGTCCACAAGAATGATGGTGTCTCCATCTATTACATATTTCACCGTCGCTGTTTCGTCTGCCAGGGCAAGGGTAACCAGCCATGCAGTGAACAGCCATGTAATTGGAATGATGTAATACAGTTTTTTGCGGCGTATTGCTTTCATTTCCGCTCAAATGGTCTTCCTGTAAGCCGTTCCAATGCAGTGATGTAGCGGGTACGCGTCTTTTCAACTATCTCATGAGGCAGCACAGGGCCGGGTGCCTTTTTGTTCCAGCCGATGGACTCCAGGTAATCCCTGACGAACTGTTTGTCGAAGCTGGGTTGAGGGCCTCCCGGTCTATATTCGTCCGCCGGCCAGAAACGTGAGGAATCCGGTGTCAGGACCTCGTCTATGAGGATCAGCTCGTCGTTCACAAGGCCGAACTCAAACTTTGTATCCGCTATGATGACTCCGGCTTCCAAGGCCTTTTGGGCGGCTTTGGCATATATCTTGAGGCTCAAATCCTGTATTTTGTCCGCCAGATCCTTGCCTATGAGGTCTTTTACGCGGTTCATGTCTATATTTTCATCGTGTTCGCCCACCTGAGCCTTGGTGGAGGGGGTAAACACAGGTTCAGGCAGCCGGCTTGACTCCACCAGCCCGGCAGGAAGAGGAATGCCGCAGACAGAGCCGGTCTTTTTGTAGTCCTTCCAGCCTGAACCCGAGAGATAACCCCGGACTATACACTCCACAGGCAGGGGGCTCGCCTTTTTCACCAGCATGCTTCGGCCCTGAAGCTGCTCGCTGAATTTTTGCAGTTCGGCAGGGTAATCGTCCACTTCGTGGGCAATCAGGTGTGTCCTCACAGTATCCTTGAGAAAATCGAACCAGAAAAGGGAGAGTTGTGTCAGAATAACGCCTTTGTCTGGAATCGGAGTGGGCAGTATTACATCAAAGGCCGAAAGCCTGTCCGTGGCCACGATCAGCAGGGCGTCATGAAGCTCATAGACATCCCTCACCTTTCCCATGTGGGCCAATGGAATACCTTCTAATCGAGTGGCAAAGATTGTGGCCATGTCATTCTCCTTTTTCTTTTTTCTTTGAACACAACACGAATATCTCGACGCTTTCGCTGCGTGAGCCCTTAGGTTTTATCAATTTTACAACATCAAATGCCTTTTTGCACTGTTCTACAAAGGCAGGCAGGTCCTTTCCCTGAAACACCTTGCAGAAGAACGTCCCCTCCCGTGTCAGTAGCCGCATTGCCGTATTCAAGGCCTGTTCGGCCAGGGCCATGGAACGCATGTGGTCCAGCTCCCTGTGACCGCTGGTCTTGGGTGCCATATCGCTCAGGATTACCTGAAAGCCTTCGGCGGGCAAGAGCCCTTCCGGCAATGAGTCAAAGGCATCCTGCTGAAGGGTGATGATGTTACCTCCACTGCACCGAATGGGCTGAAGATCAACGGCCACCACACGGCCGGTGGCACCTACAATCTTGGATGCATATTGAGTCCAGGAACCAGGCGCCGCGCCGAGATCCAATACCCAGTCTCCGCCTTTCATGATATGGTATTTTTCCTGCACTTCTTGCAATTTATAAATGGAGCGGGCGAGAAACCCCTCCTTTTTTGCCTTCAGGAAGTAAAAGTCGTGCAGCTTCTTCATAAAAAAAGCTCCGCTAAATGCACCGCCTCAATGGGCATACCCATGGCCTTCGAGAGTTCCCTCCACTGCAAAAGGCAGCCTGAACAGGTGGTCACCACGCAGGCGCCTTTATTCCCTGACAGAATGCCCTGCAACTGTTTTTGCAGAATACTTGCGGACAGCTCCGTGTGTTTTACGCCGAAGAGCCCGCCGCCACCGCAGCAGCCCTGTGTGACTTGCGTTTTGCCGTTTGTGAGGCCACTCAAAAGGGACGGCAGGGATGTGGTATCCTTGAGACCGTATCTTTGATGGCATGGGATATGTGCATATAATGGCATATCTTTATATTTCGGTGCCAAGGCAGGGACGATGCCGTACTCCACCAGGAATTGTGAAAGCTCCATGACTCGACCGATGCCTTTTGAGCCCGTAAGGGAAGGCCAGTGATTTCGCATCATATCCGCACAGCTGGCGCAACCTGTGAGCACAATGTCAGGTTCGGCCTTTCTCAGAGCAGTTATGTTTTTAAGGGCGAGTTCTTTGGCTGTGTCGGGTCTGCCGTTTGTCCACGCAGGCATGCCGCAGCAGCCCTGGTCCTTGGGAATGCAAAGCGATGCGCCGGGCATAGCTGCTATGGCCTCGGCTACACGCGGGTAGATGTAGTTTTGTACGCATCCTATGAAGAATGCGATGCGCAGGCCTGCCAAGGATGCTGAGCTCTTGCAAATTTTACAGGAATTTTTGAGTGTTATGGTGTCTATGGCGGTTTTGAAGGCCGGTTTGATTCGCAGCCGCAGTGCGTCTCTTTCATGGCGGAACAGGCCGAGAAGCCTTAAAAGCAGGCCGCTGTTCTGAGGCACAAGGGACAGGATTGGAAGCGTCCAGTCCAAAAGCCGCCTGTTTTCCAGGAGGTGCCATGCCCATTTGGGAATGGTGTGCAGTTCCTTGAATCGGGTGCGGGCCTGAAGCACCCGAGCAGCCGTGTCTTCTCCTGCCTTGCACGATGCACTGCATGCCCCACACTGCAGACAGGCGTCCATGGCCTCGAAAAATCTGCCACCCGTATTCAATGGCAGTCTTTCCGCCTCGATTTCCGTAAGCAGATGACTCCTGCCCCGAGGAGAAAAGCATTCCGTGCGCAGTATGTCATAGACAGGACAGACCGCAAGGCAGGCGCCGCAGTGTGTGCAGGGAGAGCCTTGCGGGATTGAGGTATTTGAAACGGCTTTCAGAATGGTTTCATGCATTTGGTATTCATTTGGGCAATGCCTCGATGCGGCGTTCCAGTGCCTCATTAGAGGGCAGGTCCGAGGCGAGTATCTCCAGACGATTGGTCAGGCCAGTGAGTTTCTTGTCAGAGATGGAGAGGGTAGCGACTCCGATGGACTGGCCCTTGTTGTGCGCCTTCAGTATGTATGTATTCCCCACCTGTTTTGGCGTATTGATGGGCGGCATGGGGCCGCTTTCTATGATGATATCTATGCCGGGCACATTTTGAGCAAGCTCAAAATCCGCCGTACCCCCCAGATTGGAAAGCACTATGACTATATCCCCCTTTGCTTTCAGCATGGGCAATTGCTCCTTGAAAACTGCCACAGGGTCCAGAATCTTGTAGGAATCCGGAATCCTGCCAGGATTCTTGGCGGTTTGTAACACAGAGATGAGATCCAATGCGCCGGCTGCCTGTGTCAGGGCGGTGACCACCACCTTTATCCCTTTCAGTTCAAAGACCTCGTAAGGCCTCCAGACAGGTTTTTCCGCCTGGAGATTCAGGCTCAAAAGCAGGGGCCTTTTGTCAGGCAGGCTGGAGAGATATGGCAGGTCCATGGTGCCCACGGCCACTGCATTGTAGCCCATGTCTTTATATGTCTCCATGAGCAGCCTTTCCTGGGCTATCTCTTTTTCAGTGGGGACATTCACTCTTGCAGAGAAATCCCCTGCATCCAATAACAGGGTGGAGGAACGGTCTTTCAGATTGTCTTGCGCCCACCTGGCGCGACGGGCAAGGCCGCCGGCTGTCTTGCCTTTTCAGCTGGGGCAAGGCAATAGAATGCCGATGGTGCTGCCTGTGTAACAGACGGTGATGGTTTGGCCCTCCTCGGCCATGGCCAGGGTAGTGAGGCTGCATAGCAGCAGTCCCAAAATCGTTGCGATGATTTTTGTCATTTCTTTTTCCTTTCTATTAGTGGTTTATTAAAAAAATAAAACAAACTGTTACCATTTTATATCAAATTGGGAGTCTTGAAAAATTAGAATTTTCGTTCGAGAACAAGGCGCGATGAAAGGCGAAAAAGCGGAGCATACTTCCTGTATGTGAGCATTTTGCGCCGACGAGCAACGCAGTTATCGGGCGAAAGGGCAATTTTTCAAGATTCCCAAATAGAGTCATTCACACTCACCAATAAGTTCATTCATCCACCAGCAGGCCCAGTGTTCCTGCAAAATGGCCTCTGCCAACGCCTTGGCCTTTTCAGTGAGCAGACGCTTTTTGACATGGGGTAGCCAGCGCAGGGCGTCTTCACTCCCTGTGTCCAAGTGCATCTTGAGGGATAAAATCATATCCAACTGGTCGGCATCATGGGCCAAAATGGCCTCTTTGGAGGACCTTTCCTGAAATTCTTGAAATAACGCTGCCAGTTCTGCGCCCCACGCCAGGCCCTTTGTCATATCTCTTACGGCCTCTTCCTCATGCCGTGTAACATATCGTTTATGCACTGCATTGGCATCCCCTGTACGCGCCTCGGGCAGGTCGTGAATCAGGCAGAGCTTCAAAAGCCTCAACTCATCTATGTCAGGCTCTCCCTTGGCCAGGGCAAATGCCATGAGCAGGGTGCCGAAGGTGTGAGCCGCCACTGATTCGCGGCCCTGGCCTAAAAAGGCATAGCCCGTTCGCCAGGTGCGTTTGAGCATGTTACCTTCGAAGAGGAATCGCACCAGCCTTTTTAGGTCATTGTGTCCGGTTGAGTGGTCTCTATGAGTGGTTTCCATAGGTTATCTTATACCGTAGAAAAAGTTCCTGGTTTTCACCGTGTTGAATTTCGAGGGGGGTCAGGTGGACCTTCAGGGGTGTAGCACCGGAAAAAAGGGATATGGAGTTATTTGAGCCGTCTATTTGGGGTAGAATCGTCAAAATGAGCTCGTGGGCCGCTTTTTGTCTCAATGCCTCATAGTTAAGCCTGCCGCCTCCTTCTATGAGCAGGGAACGGGCTCCCCTGGCCCTCAATGCCTGAACTGCCGCCTGAAGGGAGAGGCCGTGGCCGCAATCATAAGCGGGCAAAGGGAGCACCTCAGCCCGTGCTTTCAGGCGGCTGGCTAACAAAGGGGCATGTTCTTCGGATGTAAAAACGATGGGTGCAGGAGCGGAGTTGAAAAGCCGTCGGTTTACTGGAATCTCGCCGCTTTGACTGATGATACAGCGCATACGACTGAGTGGGAGTTGTCCGTGTCCGCAGCGCATCTCTGGTTCGCCGTCCCGCAGCGTGCCCGCGCCCATGAGGCTGGCGTCCGTGCGTTCACGCCATGCCTCTAAGTGTCTTCTGTCTGAGGGCGTACTGATGAGACCTGGCCCGATTCTGCCGCAGACAGTGGCGGCTGCGATGATATAGACCTTCATCGAGGGCGCTTTGCGTAATAGAGATTTAGAAAATCCAGCAGCTTTTGAGCTGAAGACGGGGGGGATGCAACAGCCTTTTGAAAGAGTATCTCGCGAGGCAGCAGGGGCTTGCCATAAAAACGCTCATTGGCCTTGTAATCCACCTGAACATAGACACCCTGTAGGGCAACGCCTGCAAAAAGCCCACGGGAGATGGAGTATGAATAGACCTCGGCATTCAAGGCGATATCAGTGGAGGCCTCTAATTTTCGGCCGATGGGGCCTGCCGCCACAGAGAGGTCTCCGCCCAGTGTGAGGTTTTCCTGTATAAAGCCGTTGATGCCCTTGGGGTTCATGATGACCAGCACCAGCTCAGTGACATTGACGCCGATCTGATATCCGATGCTGCCGCCTCCGATGGTGAGGAAGATGGGGCCGGTCCACTGTCCGGTCTGCGCATCTCTTACCACCAGAATGCCCTGGCCGTAATTCCCGCCTATGATGAAGCCGGCCTTATATACCTTGGGAAAGATGGCAAGCCCTGAACAACGGTAAAGGAGGTCATCGGGGATGTTGGCTTCAGGGATGTTCCGCAATTCCTGAAGCACATATTGGGCCTCTTCCACAGTGGCGGCAGGCACGGTATCAGTGGCCGCGGCAAAATGCGAGAGAAAAAGACACAGGATAATTATAAGAGAGGCAATGAGTTGTCGCATGGTTTCAACATGAACACAGCCCTTTGACAAGGGGTTATGGAACACGCTTAACATGAATGTTTAAAGAATAAGTTTAAAAAGAAGTGGTGGGCGGTATAGGGATCGAACCTATGGCTTCCACCGTGTGAAGATGGCACTCTACCGCTGAGTTAACCGCCCATATTTCATGTGCCCATATTGTTAGCCTATTTTCTGAGAGTTTGCAAGGGGGCAAGATACACCCCTGGCACAGGTGTCTTGCACTGCGGACACTTGCCGTCCTGAATCAGGTTTTGTATTATTTTGTAGCCCATGCGCCTGATGAGCACGGTCTTGCAGTGGGGGCATCTGGTGGTTTCCCCTTCTTCGTTCAGGATATTGCCCACATATACGAAATTCAGCCCGTTTTTAAGGCCTATTTCCCGTGCTTGCACCAGTGTGGAGGCCTTTGTTGAAGGCGTATCCAGCATTTTATAGGCCGGATAAAAGGCGCTCACATGCCATGGCATGTTCGGGCTGATGCCTGCTATGAACTGGGCGATGGCCTCCAGTTCCGAGGGACTGTCGTTTTTGCCAGGTATGATCAAGGTGGTCACCTCCACCCAGACACCTAATTCATGAAACAGCTTTACATTCTCCAGGACAGGCTGAAGCCGGGCCTTGCAGACCTCGTGATAAAAACCTTCGGTAAAACCCTTGATATCGATGTTTATGGCATCCAGTACAGGCGCTATGTGCCTTGTGACCGCCTCAGACATATAGCCGTTACTTACGAAGACGTTTTTCAGCCCCTTTTGCCTTGCCAATACAGCACAGTCATAGGCGAATTCATAGAAGATGGTGGGCTCCACATATGTGTAGCTGATGCTGGACGCCCCTGCTGCCAGGGCATTTTGCACCACTTCTTCTGGCGAAAAGGTGTCCCCTGGCATTTCCTTTTGAGGGAACAGGTGCGGAAACTGGGAGATCTGCCAGTTCTGACAGTGGGCGCACTGAAAGTTGCATCCTACGGTTGCAATGGAAAAGGAGGTGGTGCCGGGCAGAAAATGAAAAAGCGGTTTTTTTTCGATGGGATCCAGATTGGCTGAAACCAGCCTGCCGTACACCAGGCTGTACAGGGTGCCCCCTTGATTCTCTCTTACGCCACAGATGCCTCTGCCATTGGGTTTTATGACACAGTGGTGGTTGCAAAGCAGACATTTTACGCGATTTTCCGTAAGTTTTTCATAAAACATGGCCTCTTTCATGACATGACCTCCTTTTTTGCATCTACGGGGGACAATCCCATAGAAAAATATAAGCACGATGTTTGCATTTAATTAAAAAATCTAAAACTACAATTTACCTTTTGAGACATTTGCGCTAAAATAGGTCAACAATTAGTTTTATCAGGAGGCAATTTGGACACCTTTACCACATTTCTCAAAAATCTGAGCCTGTGGCTTATTATAGGCCTGGTAGGGATTTTTTTGTATAACCTTTTCAACACGCAGCCTGAATATGTGCCGGAGATTCCATACTCGGACTTTGTAAATCGCGTGATCAACAATGAGGTCGCCAAGGTGACCATCGAGCACGACAAGGTCACCGGCACCCTGGTGACACAGGAGGCCTTCCGCACCGGGCTTCCACCTCAGGATACAGAGATCATGAAACTCCTGAAGCAGCACAATGTCACCGTGCATGTGAAGCCTAAGGAGGAGACGCCCCTGTATCTGACCATGTTTATCTCCTGGTTCCCCATGCTCATCCTCATCGGCGTATGGATATTTTTTATGCGACAGATGCAGCCCGGCGGAGGCAGGGCCATGTCCTTCGGCAGAAGCAGGGCCAAGCTCCTTTCCGGTCAGAATATCACCGTCACCTTTGAGGATGTGGCCGGCATCGACGAAGCCAAGGCTGAATTGACCGAGATAGTGGATTTTCTCAAAGACCCCCAGAAATTCACGAAACTTGGGGGCCGCATTCCCAAGGGCGTTTTGTTGGTGGGAACTCCGGGCACAGGCAAGACGCTTTTGGCAAAGGCCATTGCAGGAGAGGCCGGTGTGCCGTTTTTCAGCATAAGCGGCTCGGATTTTGTGGAGATGTTCGTGGGCGTGGGTGCCTCTCGAGTGAGGGACCTCTTTGTTCAGGCCAAAAAAAATGCACCCTGCATCATATTCATAGATGAGATCGACGCAGTGGGCAGGCATAGGGGGGCAGGCGTTGGCGGCGGCCATGATGAAAGGGAACAGACCCTCAATCAGCTTCTGGTGGAGATGGACGGTTTTGAAACCTCTGAGGCAGTGATTGTGATAGCAGCCACCAACAGACCCGATGTGCTGGATCCAGCCCTTTTGAGGCCGGGCAGGTTCGATCGTCAGGTGGTGGTGCCTGTACCGGATGTTCGTGGCCGTGAGCAGATTCTGGCGGTACACGCCAAGAAGATCGCCCTTGCCGAGGGGCTGGATCTGGCCAAGATAGCCAAGGGGACTCCAGGTTTTTCAGGGGCGGATCTGGAAAATCTCGTGAACGAAGCAGCCCTGCTTGCAGCCAAGGAGGGAAAGGAGAAGGTCACCTTTGATGATTTCGAGCGGGCCAAGGATAAGGTCCTGATGGGTGCCGAGCGCAGGAGCCTCATCCTTTCCGATGAGGAGAAGCGGATAACGGCCTACCATGAGGCAGGACATGCGCTGGTGGCCCGACTTTTACCTGGCACAGACCCTGTGCACAAGGTCACCATAATCCCTCGCGGCAGGGCATTGGGACTGACACAACAGCTACCCCAAAATGACCGTCATACCTATCCCCGCCATTATTTATTGAACAATCTGGCCATCCTCATGGGAGGCAGAGTGGCAGAGGAACTCGTGTTTGGCGAATTCACCACCGGGGCCGGAAATGACATAGAGCGGGCCTCTGATATGGCCAGAAAGATGGTCTGCGAGTGGGGTATGAGCGAGATGGGGCCAGTAGCCTTCGGCAAAAAACAGGAACATGTGTTTTTAGGCAAGGACTTTGGCCAGGTGAAGGATTACAGCGAGGAGACCGCCCGAAAGATTGATGAGGCCATTCGCAATATCGTTATCGGTGCCCATGACAGGGCAAAGACCCTGCTAAACGAGCATATCAACTGTCTGCATGCACTGGCAAACGGGCTTCTGGAAAAGGAATCCCTGGATGCCGATGCCATAGATGAAATCCTTGCGAAATGCAGAACCTGATATCTTACTTAGATTAAAAATGAAAGAACTTACCGTCAGGAATACCCATTTCATCTGGGACAAAAGGCCTTATATCATGGGGGTAGTCAATGTAACACCTGATTCTTTCTCAGATGGAGGACGTTTCTTCTCTCTTAAAGATGCCATAGCCCATGCAGAGCGTCTCATCCAAGAGGGAGCAGACATATTAGATATAGGCGGAGAATCCTCAAGGCCCTTTTCAGCACCTGTTCCCTTAGAAGAAGAATTGAGACGGACGGTACCGCTGGTTCAGGCTATTCGCAAACAATCCCCTATCCCCATCTCCATAGATACCACTAAGGCGGATGTGGCGCGAGCGTGTCTGAATGCGGGGGCCGATGTGGTAAATGACATCTCAGCACTCCGCATGGACATCCGCATGGCCGATGTGATACGGGAATATGGAGTCCCATGTGTATTGATGCACATGAAAGGCACTCCGCAAGATATGCAGATAAACCCCTTTTATGAAGATGTGGTGCAGGAAATCAAGGAGTTTCTGGCAGAACGCATAGCCTACGCCCAAGAGGCTGGTATCCCTACAGAGAGGATCATTGTTGACCCAGGCATTGGATTCGGCAAGCGTCTGCAAGACAATCTTATTATTTTAAATAGAATAGATGCCTTCAAACAACTTGGATATCCAGTGCTGGTGGGGCCTTCCCGCAAGGCATTTCTTGGCGCCATAACCGGCATCACAAACCCTGTGGAAAGGGATACAGCCACCATAGGTGCTGTGGCAGTGGCGGTAATACGTGGAGCTCATTTGATTCGAGTGCACTCGGTAAAGGACATAAAAACAGTCCTAACGGTCATCTCTGCCATCACAAACGAAACATTGGAGTAGAACTTGTTTGAGGCATTGACACATTACATGACAGAATACCTGCCAATACTACGATGGCAGGACATAATTGATATTCTGGCAGTGGCCTTTATCATATACAGGGTCATTTTGCTCATTCGAGGCACGCGGGCCATGCAGACCATGGCAGGTCTGGCCATAGTAGTTGTGATATATTTTGTGGCGGGCAAGTTTCAGCTTCAGACCCTGCACTGGCTGTTGGGCGCTGTACTGGGTTCCATCTTCATTCTCATCATCATCCTGTTTCAGGACGACATACGCCGGGCCCTCATACAGATGGGCCAGAGCCCATTTTTGAAGACCAAGGTCAAGGCATTCAATGCCCTGGAGGAGATAGCAAAGACCGCGGCGTACCTTTCTGAGGAAAAGACAGGGGCATTGATAGTCATAGAAAAGGATGTGGGCCTGAGCGAATATATATCGTCCGGCATCAAACTGGACGCAGAGACCTCCCGTTATCTCTTGAGCACCATCTTCTATAAAGGCACCATCTTGCACGATGGAGCGGTCATCATACAGAACGGACGTATAGCCGCCGCAGCATGTGTGCTTCCCCTGACCACAAACCCGGATATCAGCCGGCGGCTGGGCACAAGGCACAGGGCCGCTATCGGCATCACGGAACAGACCGATGCGGTTTCTGTAATCGTTTCCGAGGAGACAGGGGCCATCTCGGTGGCTATAGGCGGTAAGATTACGAGGGACATCGATCCAGGCACCCTGAGGCGTATTCTGCACAATACCTTCATGGTTGAAAATGAACCGGATGCCTGGTGGAAGAGGTTTCAAAAGCGATGAGGTCCTTTTTCTCTTCTGGTATCGTCATCAAGATCATTTCCCTGCTCTTTGCCACGTTGCTGTGGTTTTTTGTGGTGGCGGAGGAGAAATCCGAACTCACATTACCTATTTTGGTGGAATTGGTGAATGTGCCCAAGGGCCTCATGGTGTTAAACGAGATCCCCACCACCATCAATGTCAGGTTTTATGGGGCGCGCAGTCAGATACGGGAGCTGTCTGTGCAGCGGCTGTCCTATGTAGTGGACCTCAAAAATGTGCATCCAGGCACGATCACCATCAATATCACCCCTGATGCCATCGCAACCCCGCCCAACGTAAAGATCATTCGTATTCAGCCCAATCAGTTCGACATCAAACTGGGGCAGATAGAAAAACGCATGGTGCCGGTCTCTCCCAATATAGTCGGCAGTCCTGCCAAGGATTATGAAATCGACGGCATAGACATAGATCCCCCCAGAGTGGAGATTATAGGCTCCAGGGAACACCTTGAACGAGTGAAGACCATAAGGACACAACCCGTGGTGGTGGAGGGCGCAACCAAGGATGTCATGGAAAAGGTCGGCCTGGAATTGAACAGCCTGAAGCGTGTCAATGCCAATCTATCGGAGGGTATCACTGTAAAGGTCAGAATAAAACCTGTGATAGGCAGGAGAAAACTGCAAAACATACCAGTATCCCTGGATGCCCCCAACGAGAAAATAAAATTATGGCCTTCGGAGGTCACCGTGACCGTAGAGGGGCCTGCGTATAAGATCAGGGAATTGAGCCCTGACGATATTCGGGTGCTGATTCCCCAGCATGCGGTGGAGTCAAGACAAAAGGCCATTGCGCCGCAGATTATTCTGCCCGATGATGTTCATCTCATAGAGATAAGGCCCATGGAAATCAATACGGTTTTGAAACGCAAGAGTTAATGATGAATTGTGGAAGAATGAATGATGGTGAATGGTGAATCGCGGAATAGAAGACTTTTTGGAACAGATGGTATTCGTGGGACGGCAAATGTCCACCCCATGACTGTTGACACCGCCATGTGCCTTGGAAAGGCTGTGGCATACGTGTTTCAGCGGAAAAACGGCAGGCACAGGCGGATTCTCATCGGAAAAGACACGCGCATCTCCTGTTATATGTTTGAAAACGCCATGGCAGCCGGCATCTGTTCCATGGGTGTTGATGTATTGTTGGTGGGCCCCATGCCCACTCCAGCCATCGCCTTTTTGACAGCGGGCATGAGGGCAGAGGCGGGCGTGGTGATCTCCGCCTCACATAACCCTTTTTATGATAACGGAATCAAGCTGTTCTCAGGTGACGGTTTCAAGCTTCCAGATGAGATAGAGATGCGTATTGAGGGCCTCATGTCAGCGAATAGTTATGAGCAGCCCACAGGCAGGGATATCGGTAAGGCCTTTCGTATCGAAGACGCACCAGGCCGTTATATCGTTTTTCTCAAAAACACCTTTCCAAGACACCTGACCCTGGACGGTCTGCGGATAGTCCTGGATTGCGCCAACGGCGCCACCTATCGAGTGGCCCCCACAGTCTTCGAGGAGCTGGGTGCTGAGGTCATTCGTACAGGTGTGGAGCCCAACGGTCTAAACATCAACGACGGCTGCGGCTGCCTGTTTCCGCAACATCTGCGCGAATTGGTCTTGAGCCATCAAGCCCATCTCGGCATCGCCTTTGATGGCGACGGAGACCGGGTGATATTCGTGGATGAAAAGGGCAATATCTTGAATGGGGATCATGTGCTGGCCATCTGCGCCCATTATCTCAAGGGGGTGGGCAGGCTGAAGTCAAATACTGTGGTGGCTACGGTCATGAGCAACATGGGCCTTGAGGTCGCCCTGAACGCCATTGGCTGCCGTCTGTTGCGGACGCAGGTGGGAGACAGATACGTAGTGGAGGCCATGAGACAGGGTGAATACAGCCTTGGTGGAGAGCAGTCCGGGCATCTCATTTTTTTCGATTACAATACCACAGGGGACGGCATACTGGCAGCCTTACAGCTACTCGCGATCATACAGGAAACAGGCAGACCGCTTTCGGAATTGGCTAAGGTCTTGACTGTCTTTCCACAGGTCCTACAAAATGTCCGGATAAAGAAACGACTGGATATCAATATGATTCCAGGATTAGATGCCTTGAAACAACAGCTTAACAAAGACCTAAACGAAAGGGGCCGCATACTTATTCGAGCATCCGGCACAGAACCCTTGATTCGAGTCATGGTAGAGGGAGAGGACGCAGATAAGATCAAGGAGATTGCAACAACCCTGTGTGAATATATAGAGAAGACCTGTAACGAGACCACTACATAACCCATGGACAAGAAGCCCAGAACTAGACACTACCCTGATGCACAGCAGGACTCCATTGCAGCGAGGCGTATTGTAAGAACGCCTCAGACACTTTCACCTTCCTACAGGCTGGCCTTTGTTGACGCAGACTTTCTGCTGCGTGATGAATTAAGGTCTGTGAGGCTGCAACTGGAGCTTCTGAAGCCGGAGCTCCTCTTTCAGGAGTACAACATCGAGCATACCATTGTGGTGTTCGGCAGCGCCCGCATACCCCCTCGCGAGCAGGCTCAGCGTCATTATCAGGAGATATTGAAGAGGCATCAGAGCAAACCCGGAGACGAGGAATTACAGCAGCAGGTGATCATAGCCCAAAAGATGTTGACCAAGACCGCCTACTATGAAGAGGCGGTGCGTCTGGGCAGGCTCATTGCCGAGAACTGCATGAAGTGCTCGGCTGCCGCCTGTTATGTGATGACGGGCGGAGGCCCAGGCATCATGGAGGCGGCCAACCGGGGGGCCAGCGAAGGCGGGGCCAAGACCATTGGCCTGAACATAGTCTTGCCTCACGAACAGAGGCCCAACCCCTACATAACGCCTGAGCTCTGCCTTCAGTTTCACTACTTTGCCATGCGCAAGATGCACTTTCTCATTCGCGCCAAGGCCCTGGTGGCATTTCCAGGCGGATTTGGCACCATGGACGAGCTCTTTGAGGCCCTGACCTTGATTCAAACGGGCAAGATTACCCCCATTCCAGTCATCCTTTTCGGCAGGGAGTTCTGGAAAAGGGCCGTAAACTTCGATTTCCTTGTGGAGGAAGGAGTGATCTCTCCAGAAGACCTGAATCTTTTCAGCTACGTGGAGACGGCGGAACAGGCCTGGGAGATCATTTCAAACTACATGCGCAGTCTGAATCCTGCCCAGAACGGTCAGGAGAGTCAGCCTACTGCACCAGATGCTGAAGTGCCTCATGAATCTCAGGGAATCTAAATTGAAAGCCATGCCTTGGCAGGACCTCGGACACCACTCGCTGGCCTGCCAGAATCACAGCAGCTGCCTCACCAAGGGCCAGGCGCAGGGCGAATTCCGGTATCCTGAAAAATGCCGGCCGTTGAACAGCGCAGGCCAAGGCCTTTGTAAATTGTGCATTGGTCACAGGCTCTGCGCACACATTTACCACGCCTCTGATTTGGTCTTGAGTGGCCGAGAACTCCAATATGCGGCAGAGGTCCAGAATGTGCACCCATGAAAACCAGCGGCTGCCGTCTCCGATTTTGCCGCCGAGCCCCTTTTTGAACACAGGAAGCATCTGCTGAAGTGCGCCCCCGTTGCTGCCCAGGACCGCGCCGAACCGGGCGATGACCACGCGTGCGCCCTTTGCTTCGGCCTTGAGTGCCTCATTCTGCCACGCCTCACAGACATCGGAAAGAAAGTCATTTCCCTTTGCAGAGGTCTCGGTGCGCACCTCGTTTCCCCCTGCGTAATATCCCACTGCGTTGGCGTTGATCAGTGTCATGGTCTGGCCTGAATTGGAAGGTATGGCCTCTACCAAATTGCGCGTGGAGACCACGCGGCTCTCCAATATCTCTTGTTTGATCGCCTCGTTCCAGCGGTCGAAGATGGAACGCCCCACCAGATTTATGAGCACATTCACTTGCCCAACCTGATTCTGCCAGGCCCCCTTTTGCATGGGATCGCCTTGTATGGTCTGTAACTTCAAGTGCTTCAATTGAAATTTGGCGGGATTTCTCACCAATGCCATGACCTCATGTCCGCAGTCCAGCAGGTGGCCGATGAGGTGCCTGCCCACAAAGCCTGTTCCGCCTGTGATGAAAAAACGCATCGTCACTCCTCCCTTTGAGTATAACTCGGCAATTTTATTATAAATACCGTCTCCATGCCTGCCTCCACAAGTGCCTCATCCCTTGGCGGCGACTCCACCGAGATGGTGCCTCCGCACTCCTGCACAATGCCGAAGGACACAGACAGCCCCAGGCCGGTGCCCTTTCCCACCTCCTTGGTGGTGAAGAAGGGGTCGAATATCTTGGTTAGAATGTCAGGTGGAATGCCGGGGCCTGTATCGCCTATGAGCACCTCCACCATTTGCGTGGCCGGGTTATAGCGTGTCCAGACACCCACCAGCCCTTCCTTGTGAATGGCGTCGTGGGCGTTGTTGATGATATTTACAAATACCTGCCGCAGCTTTTCCTTGTCTGCCAAGACAGGCGGCAGGTCAGGGGCATAGACCTTGTGCACATAGATCATGTCCATTTTCAGTGAGTGCTCCACGATGGCCATCACCTCCTCCAGACACTGCGTGATATTTACGGGTTCCTTGGTTTTATGCAGGGACTCTCTGGAAAAATTCAGGAGATCGGCCACGATCTTTTTGCAGATCTTGGTCTGTTTTTCAATGAGTTCAAGGGATTCCATCAGGTCTTTGCGTTCACTCAAATCCTCTTTGAGAAGCTGAGTATAGCCCAAAATGATTCCCAAAGGCGTATTGATCTCATGGGCCACATCCGCTGCCATGCGTCCCAGAGAGGCCATCTTTTCAGAATGCACGAGATTTGCCATGACCTGTTTGTATCGAGTCAGGTCCTTGGCGATGCCCTCACAGCCCACCACAGCCCCGTTTTCGTCTCGAATCAGGTCCGAGGTGATGAGCATGGAGATGTGAGAGCCGTCCTGGCATTTGAATTCCACTTCCAGGTCCTTTACATGCCCTGCCTCCTTGAGATTGCCCTGAAACCGCTGCCAGTCGTTTTCATTTACGAACAGCCCTCGAATTTCCTGGTGGGCAAGCCCTTTTTTCTCTGAAAAGCCCAGCAGTTCCAGGCCGCTGTCGTTGATATCGAGGATTTTGCCATTACAGTCGCAAAAAAAGATGATGTCCTTGGAGTTTTCGAACAGCCGTCTAAATTTCTGTTCAGACAATTGCAGTTCCCGTGTGCGCTCCTCTACGCGCTGCTCCAGGTTTTGATTTAGTTCCACAAGGGCCTTGTTGGCCATGGCCAGCTCATAAGAGGTCTGTTTCAGCCTCTTTGCGTCATCTTTAACGCGGCCGATAACTCGCCGTACCGCAGGGAAGTAAAAGGTCAGGGTGGTGATGGAGATAAAGGTTATGGTATTGAGCCCGCCGCTGTAGGAGGCAAAGAAGTCCCAAAAATGGGGAAAACCCATGAAAATAAAGATAAATTTCAATACATGTCCTATGCCCCGAGAGAGGGCAAAGGCCACCATGGCCATGCACAGCCAGAAGAGATAGCTCCACAGCACGCTCTTGGGCTCCAGGACGGTGAGCTTCCAGGCATAGTAAAAGGCCACAAGGGAAAAGAGGATCATGAGGCTTGCGCCTACAAAATCCACCACATGCACAGGCAGCAGAGGCAGACACGAGTTCATATGGCCTCCGCCCTGTCTTTCTGACTGCGCTGCTCCGCCTCACTGCAAAAACTTCGCAGGGCCATGGCCAGACAGAACATGGCAGGCACGCACAGCAGATGGTCAAATTTGCCGATGTAATAGATACATACCTTGAAGGTGAGGGGGGTACACAGGGCATTGGGCAAGAGCCCTTCTTGCCTTATGGCCTCATGGGGAATCTCCAGCTCCAGCCCATGAGTGATAAAGGCGTTTATGTTCCAGATAAAGAAAAATAGCAGGGAGAATTTCAGGTATTGCCAGCCCTTGCCATGTCCAAGTGGGTGCCTGAACAGAATATACGAAAGAAAGACCATGGCAGCCATGAAGAAGAGGTGTGCCATCTGATGTGTATAAAGCCCCTCGTTTCCGCCATGTACCTGAAGACAGAAGGCAGGGTCTGGCCGTAGCAGAAAAAACAGGCAAAAAATGAAAATGGGCCTTATGATATTCCGTAGCCGAAATAAGGCTGGTGAAAAGCGAATGGATTGCACTAACATGGTCATGGCCTCGCCGCTTGTCTTTTGGTGGTTCCCTTATGTTGTTAAGCATGTCACATGTTATGGTGTGATGTCAACCTTTTTATGCCTTCACATCACCGCCAAGAAGGGCGGTTATGCGCCGCATGGAACAAATATCTTCCCCCTTCCGCTTCATGCCTGCATCTTTTTGTTTTTTTAGATTAAATCACGGAATGTGAATGAATTCTTTATGTTGAATCTTTGGTTCGATGGACATATACTCGTCATAATAAATATCGACCGGGTATTTATAAGAAGGTGCACGAAAGGTAAAAGACAGGGGGTTATATGGCTCAAATACTTGTATTGGACGATGTGCTGGATGCCGGCATCCTCATAAAAAAGATACTGGAGAGAAAGGGCCATAGCGTTCAGGTCTTCGACGAGGAAGAGGAGACCTTGAAGTATGTTCGGGAACACGCAGTTGACCTGGCCATTTTGGATATAAAGCTAAAGAAGCTCACCGGCATAGAGGTATTGGAGGAATTGAGAAAGATTCGGCCCGAAATACGGGTCATCATGCTCACCGGTTACCCCACCATAGAGACGGCTGGACAGGCCCTGAAGTTAGGCGCAGCGGAGTATTGTGTCAAGCCCATAGATAAAGAGGAGCTGGAAGAAAAGGTGGAACGGGTGCTCTCCGCATGAGCCTTTTGAAGTTATGTAGCCCAATTACTTCAAGGCTCCCTTCCTGAAGGATTCGCAGATTGTTTGGCCGTACTATCTTGTAAGAGTAGCATGTTATGAAAATATGTCTGCACAAAACGCCCTGAGATGACATCCAAAAAAGGAAACAACAGGGTCTCTTTTGATGCAAAGGCGCCGGAAAGGGCAAAAAACAGGCTTTGAGACAGCTTGAGCAGCATCTCTTGCACCAGATCCTGTTGTATGAGCGCATTTGAAAGGCCATGGGCCCTGCACACGAGGGGGCGATAGTTGTAAAGGATGCAGGCCCCGTTTCGATTGAGCGGACAGAGATAGGACACGGCCTGTGCTGTATCGCATTTTTTTATATAGGCTGTGAGTCGGGCCGCCTCATTGAGGACTGCCATTCTGTCTTGGCTGGTCAGTGTCCTTCCCATCTGATGATTGACATACACTGCCTCAATGAACAGCACATGAAAGGGTGTGTGGCAGCATGAACTGGTCTTTTTGCCGCACTCCGGCACATCAAGGCCGTTTTGTACGGCGTTTTTCCGTTTTTCTTCCAGATCTCGGCAAATGGCCTCGTATTCAGCAAAGAAGCCACCAAGTTCCACTGTCCTTTTGTTCTCCAGGGAAGGTTCCCGTATCTTGAGTTCGCCTGTCTGTTTTCCATATTTCTTGAGAAGCTTCCATTGAGTATAGCTGGAGGGCGTGGCGCGCGTATTTTTCAGTTTCTTTTCCGCCATTTTGAGCCCAAGGCCCCTGCGCAGCAGATAGGCTGTCACGAAGGTGCCTGTCCTTCCGATGCCATGACGGCAGTGCACCAGCACCTTTTTGCCCAGATAGATGGCCTCGTCCAACCATGCCAGGGCCTTTTCCATTGCCTCTATGTTTGGTGCGCTGTCGTCCTCCACCGGCATATAATAGACCTCAAAGCCCTCGCCCTGTTCTATCTGGTGCAGGTCGCAGAATTCGGCGCAGAGGTTCAAAATGGCGTTTATGCCATGCTCTTTCAGGAGATCGAGCTCCTCATAGGACATGGGAGCACCACCTACGGCCAGATTGGGAGTGATCCAGTTCAGATTGTATTCAGTCATTCTTGCCCACCTTGCCTTGCATTAAGTCATCTTTACCCTTCAAAAACTGTACAGCCCATGCCGTGGCCGTGTCTTTGTCCACAATGACCATATCCATCAGTCGCGTAACCGCCAGCAATCTGCCCAGGGTTTGCAGTTTTTCCTGTATCTCCCCTTGCTCGAGCCAGTTGATACGGGCCTGTAGGTTGTCCTGTCTTTGCGTCACCTCAAAGCCCGAGTGTTTCAGTACATCGGTGAGAAAATGGATGCGCAGCATACGGCCTGAAAGCCCTGCTCCGCCGCCTGTAAAGCTGAACAGGATGTAGTTGTGCGAGGCATCCTTTACACAGAGGCTGTCAATGACGGAGAAATGGTAGCCGAATTTGATGTTCAGGTTCATGTAATCAGCCGATATGACGGCATAACTGGCGTAATCCGCAGAGGTGGAATTTGTTATGCCCTCAGCCGATACATTCTCTGCAAATGCCTTCCAGTCGAAATGTGGGCGGTCCGCCGCCCATTGAATGCTCGCATGTGACATGCCGTTCCACAGGGCAAGAAAAGGCGTGGAGCGCACCGCTGATATGTCCACCGGGTTTTCATCGCCGATGTTATGAGCCAGTCCGCCGCCCATGTCCAAGAGGTAGAGCTCAAAGGGCAGCTCTGCTTTAAGCCGTTTGGCGCCCTTCTTGACAGCGCCTATTTGGGAGGTGGAGGAAAACATCTCCCAAACGGCCTTTTCGTGCACAAATCGTATGATGTCGTGCATGGAACGGCACTCAAATGGCATGAAAGAGGCATGCGAGGTATTTGTTAGATTTAGGTGATCGATGAGGTGCATCACTGGTTTTATATCGCCGTTCGATGCCCCATTCATGAGCCTGTCGCGTATCTGCGTATCTATTCTTTGAAATATCTCCAATAAACCTTGGTAGGAGGGATTTGAAGGCGCCATGAGCAGCAACTGGTCTATCATGTCGTTTATGGCGTTTCTCAGGCGTTCATAGGTGGCAAGTAGGGGCTGAGCGACTTTGATCATGCTGCTGGAATACGCCATTTCCTGCAGGTCGGCCAGGGCCTCATGGGCCGATGTGTCCGCCTGAAGAAGGGCCTTAAATGCCCTGTATCTGGCCTTCAGAAAGGTTTCAGGACGCAGGGTCCTCTGTATCCAGCCTTTCATTTTGTGCACGATCATCGCTGCAGTGAGTAAGGGAATTGCCTCGCTTCGGCTCTTATTATTCAATCGTCTGGGCAAAAGGGCGATTTTGCAAGGCCCCCTAAACAAAAAAAGGGGCAGCCGATTGACTGCCCCTTCAATCTCCTTTTTCTACGGCCCGATGTTCATACTCTTGTCAGCCGAATTTATGGTGACACTAAAGCCTTCCAGGAAGGTCATGCCCAGGAGGGCGGGCTGCGGCCAATCGCCAAAGCCGACCTCAACATTGTTCTTGGACACCTTACCATCTAAGGTGATATTGCTGACAATGCAGTAGGTGACGGACACCGTGCCGCCCACTCCAACAGCACCTCCCGGCTGACAACGAGCGGCCTTATAACCAGGATCCTCGGGGTTGGTGAGGTCGATCCCCAGATATTCCGCCATGTTTTTATCCAAAAACACAAAGGCCGCACCTGTATCCACCTGAAAACGCACGGGATACTCCACATTATTCCTACCCTTAACTGTGCCGTTTACATAATAGGCATTTCTTGTGGCATCAAAAGGAATCACCAGGCCGCCATGTGCCCGCATCTCAAATCGTTCGGGCAGAGACCAGGATTGGGCGCCGACCCACCTGTATTGCCACTCACCTGTGATGGTATTGCCGTCTATCTGAGTGATGTTATAACGAAACTCCATGGGGCCTCCCACGGTATTTCGTGTGATAAAGAACTCATAGTCGGCATTACCTGCCATGGGCACACCATTATAGCAGAGCCACTGGCCGGAGGTGTTGGGACAGAAACTGATCCACGGAATATCCTTTTGTTGCACTGACTGGCCATACCCGATACTTATGGGCACGCCTCCCCATTGGGCCTGAAGTGTGCCATAGCGCTCGCTAAAAAGCAATAAATCAGGATACTTATACCACTTGCCGTTAAAGATGTCGCTGATCTCCCATTCACCTGTCAGCGGCCGAATGGTTATATCCCAACGCTTCAGTTCCACAAGGTCATTCAGGCTGGTGCCTGCCATAACCCGCACCACTGCGTCCCCTTCCACTCCAATGAGCCTGAAGCCGCCGAAGTTTACAGTGCTCAAGCTCCTGGCATCAGGGGCATAAAAAAGATCCCATGCATTATTGGTGTATCTGCCAAAACGGGAGAAGAGATCCAATCTATTTTCACCATTGGCATCCACTCGATATGCCCACACCTGATTGGGCAGCAGTTGCTTGTGTTCCACCAGGACAAAAACCCGACCTGGAATGGAAAGATTTTTCTCCATTTCATAGCTCAGGGCCATCCAGGAGGAGGTGGAGAGTTCAAGACGTTCAGTATTAATATCCTGCAGAGTACCCTTGACATAAAGTATAACCCTTACAGGCACTTGCAGGGTATCACCAGTATTTAAATTACTCGTAAAGGTCAATGTGCCGCCATAACATGACATGCCGCTACAATCCGCATTTGGCGGCATCAAAGCCATTGCCTTCACATCTATATAAACAGATAGATCCATGGGCTGAGAGTAAGGTCCATGAGAAACCTTTAACCAGCTGACATCAGAGTTAACTGACCAGGTAAAACTGGATGCATTGTTTACTGCATCAAAGACCTGAAAAACCACTACCTTGTTTGTACCCTCTTCTGCCAGATACACAGGATTAGCAGGATTTACTCCGATATGACTTGGCTGCCAGACAGGTTTCACTGTGAGATTCACTGTCACAGGTAATGTATGACCATCTGAAAGGGTAAAGTAGATATGACCGCTGTATTGACCAGGTATAAGGTTGGTAGCATCCGCTTGTCCTGTTACTGAATAGATATTTGCTCCAGTAGCATTTGGTGGATTCACTGATAACCAGGTTTGATCCGTAGCAGCTACATACCCAAAGTTGTCCATACCAGAAAGCACTAAGTTAAAATTACCCGTAGCCCCAGAGGCAACCGTCAAAGAAAGGGTATCAGGGACTACCTTTGCCCCTACTACCTCATTGGTCTTATTGACATTTACTTGCAGTGTCGCCCATCTACCATCAGGGGTGCGAAAGGTCACAGTAGATGAAGTAGAACCCATAGAAAGCTTAGCTTCATCTATGGTAATATTGACAGGATAATAAGTCGCACCTGTCCCTGAAGCAGGCTCAATCGTTAGCCAGCCTGTAGTAGCACCAGCAACCCAATCAAACTTCTGACCGTCATTGGAAGTCAATCCAACCTGAAAGGTTCTCGTGCCTGACCCAGGCCGCACATCCACAGAAACACTGCCTGGCTCCACAGCAAGCCCAGTACCGTAATTGACAGTTACAGACAAAGTGGTACGCCTACCATTATCCCCTATAAATGTAATCAGTCCTACATTTAATCCCTGTCTCAAGCCAGCTTCCTTGACCCGCACATTAAAACCATATGAGTTAGTGCCATTTTGATCATGTTTATTTCCATCAGATGTCCAAGCAATATTTTCAATGGAAAGCCAATCTTGATTAGAGACATATGTCCAGGAAAAATTGGTACTATCAGATGACTTAAGTGTTGCACTAAATATCTGATCACCTGATCCGGTCCTCATGTTTAAATTATAGCTTTCAGGAGTAACTTGAAGACCAATACCAGGCTCAGCACCTGACATCACTTGCAAGCTCACTGTCAGTGTCAACTGGTCTCCTGTATTAGTATTAAAATATATGTGACCAGTATAATTTCCAGTTGATAGACCCGTAGTATTGATATTCAATTGCAAAGAATAAGCTGAAACCGTATTAGAATCTGGAGTAATGCCAAGACTCTTCTTATATGCTGAAGCTGAATAATAATCCAAACTCAGCCAATAGGCATCAGTAGAAGCACTCCATGAAAAAGGATTAGTAGCAGTCAAGGAAACAGCATAATCTGCCTTCACACCAACCCTCAACTGAGGACTCAATGTTGTTGGAGATAGAACAACTTGACTTGCACCAATAGAAGCAGTAACGGTTAGATTCACTGTTATAGTAGCATTCTTTGGACTATCATCATCATTAGTGACAATATTTATGTTAGCAGAATAAGTTCCAACAGCCAACTGTGTAGCATCAATCTCGGCCTTTATAGCAGCTGACTGGACATCTTGTCCCCTAGTAGTATCTAAAGTCAACCACATCTGATTTGATGGAGAGGTGCCAGCCGCCCAATCAAATGTATTATTATTAGTATCTACCATGCCTATATAAAAGAATGTCTTGGTGCCCTGCACTGCCGTGATATTGACAGTATAGGCATAGGGGTCACCACTACCCCCTGTCGGCGTAAACTGCACCGCCTGGGCTGACTGGGCCAAAATGCCCATCAAAAACACAAAAAGCAATAAAGTAGCATGTAGCAGCTTGAT
>Ga0209162_1000690_pt1 | contig 35848 bp, 29 predicted proteins | sample YNPNPMetaG_FD_187121 | JGI IMG/M metagenome (GOLD analysis project Ga0209162, IMG submission 187121) | Anoxygenic and chlorotrophic microbial mat microbial communities from Yellowstone National Park, USA - YNP NP MetaG (SPAdes) (version 2) ...
TCGAACTGAAGACACAGCAACGAAACCAACCACTCCCGCGCCATGGAAAGCGTTTGCACGAAACGTTGTTTCTCGAAATACCAGTTAATCATGTGCAACTGGGCACACAAATGCGCTCTGGCATCTGCGTTTTGTTCAAGGCCAAACTGGGCATAGGCTGTTTCCACCGGTCGAGCCACCACACTGAAGGGACGTGGCAAGTTATTTTGAACGAGTTCCAATGTTGCCGGGAGTGCCCAGGCTGCCTCAGCCACCAGGCGGGGACGCAGCAATTCCAACCCGAGCGAAATTTGGCTCACATTTTCAGCCAATTCACGCAACTCGCCCGGTTTTTGGGCAATCGTCAACTGCTTTGCAAGGTAATTTGCATTGCCTGTGTAGAGAAATTCGTTGACAGCCGATAACCAATCGAACATCGAAATAAATTCCGACAGTTCAATAACTGGCGCAGGTTTGTTTGTCTCTTTGTTGCCCAGTTCAAACGCTCCATAATAGATGGCTTCAATCGTCACATTTCGCGCTGATTTGAGAAAAGCCGCAAAAATGAACACCAGGAACGGAATAGAACGCAAGCCATGTGTGATGTCAAAAATGACCGTATCACCATCATTGACACATTCCAGAATTTTATCGAACCACCCCCACATTTCCTGAGTGTCTTTGCCAGGGTCAATATCTACGGGTTGAATACGCTTGTCCTGCAACTCTTCCAACACAGGATAAGATTTCTCCTTCGCCTCTTTTGTGACAAAAACGTACATCACGTCGAAGGGTACGAACTCATATAAAGCCCTGGCAAATACCTTACCTGGATAGCGTTTTCCCTTAAACTTATATACGGTATCTTTGGGGGTCGTGCCCAAAAATGTGATAATTTTTCGGCTCATCGCGCCTCCAATCTGTCAATCCAAAAATCGGAAATCGAAAATCCAAAATCGGAAATCCAAAATCGAAAATCGAAAATCCATCACTCCATCTCCACCAGCACCCAGCCGAACGGAGCGACTGGCTTGGCTTCGTCCTTTTTGCCGCTCATTGCCACCCGCCGCGAGGAGGGGAAGGGATCGCCGGGTTGTCGTTTACTGCGCTTCCCCGCTTTATCCAGGTGAAACTCGCTCACCAGCCGCTCAAACAGAAGTTCATCCTGCTGAAGGTGCGTCCAGAACGTTTTGCCATCCCAGCCTGCGCCCCACCCGATTTGCAAGAAAGCCTGACGCGGCGAAAGGTTTACATTGAGCATCTGACGGTAGAAAGCGGCAATCCGTTCGGCAGAGGGTGCCGGGGGCTCAACGTTTTCAAACCAGACCGCCAATCGTTCCAGGCGCGCCCGGCTGTGTTTTTGGGCACGAGGCAGCAGTTCATCCAGCCAGCGTTTGCGGTCGCCAAAACCCAGTCGAGCAGCCATCGGCTTGAACAGGTCATCGTCAATTTTGAGCGAACCGCGAAATTCCACTTCCCCGACCAGCGCTTCCAAACCAATCGGCGATTGCGCTGCGCCCTGGGTGAGTACCTGTGCTTTGAGCGCCACGAGGCCCTCGCCAGGCTGTTGAGGCCCGTGCAGGTCAGAAACTTGCAGGGCGCGCAACAGGTCATTGTTGGGGTCACGGCCAAAGATTTTCTTTTCCAGCGGATTGCCCGCCCAACTGCGGCTGCGACCGATGTCATCACGTCGTGGACGCGGCAGGCGCAACTCGTTCCAGCCTGTCCAGGCCAGCGCGGTACGGAAAGCGCCTTTGAGTGAAGAGCCGGGAATATAGGGCCGGTCGTGCGGGTCTTTGATAAAGGGTTTCATCCGCGCATCGGCTTTTTCGGAGGGCGGTTGGCCACGCAAAACGTAGCGGAAGAGTTTCGGGTTTTGCAGGTCTTTTTCGGTCAGCAAACTGCCGGGCAGGGGATAATGACCGCGTCCATCAGGCTTCAATTGCTGTTCTTTGGACTGCAAAACGGCGTCTTCATCGAAAATCCAGGTCTGGCCGTTATAAAGAACAAAATCAAATCCCAACCGCCACTCATCTCCTGTGCCGATATGCACCGGCGAGAGCGTGCGCAGGGTCAGTTTATAAGTGGTCATGCGTCACCTCCGTAGCCAACGGCCACCGTCAAGCCGGAACGGTAAACAGGGTGTTGAATGGGATACTCCTCCCCGGTTTTATAGCGCGGGCGCACATCCTCCACCCGTCCAAAGGGCGGTTGGAGCCCGGCTGGCAGGCTAAACGTGGCACCTTCCTGGATGAGATTGAGGGCGCGGCGGCGCTGTCCGCTTTTTTGCGGCGAATCGAGCCAGCCAACCACCGTTTGCACCTTCCATGCGGCGCGTTCTCCAGAGAAGGCGGGCATTTCCTCGCGGCGTGGCAGGTAGCGGCTGAGCGAAGTCCACATTTTTCCGGGATCAGGCAATTCCAGCACGCCCTTCTGCTCAAACTTGCCCTTCCCGTAACCTGCGCTGCGCTCCGCGCCAACGCCTGCCTCGCCCAGATCGCTCAACAGTTGAGCAAACAGAGCTTTGTTGGCTGCCGGGTCGAGCCACTGTACGCCGAACCACAGCCCGCAGCCAGGCGCAAAGTGAACAGTGCCAGTGTGGTACAGAGTGCTGGCGTTGGTAGCGCGTTCCACCGTCACGCGCGGGCGTTTTTCAATCACCCACATTCTAAAAGGCTCGCCTTTTTGCGGCGGAGGCGGTAATTTTTGCTTTTCCTCGCCGGTCAGCCAGATTTTGCCGCCATGAATTTCAGCATGAGCGGGGTGAACATCCAGCAAGGATTTGCCTGTGAGCAGTTGGCGGTAGAGATTCTCCGAGACGAACTGCACTTTCTTCAGGTCTTTGGCTTTCACGCCCTGCGGCAGGGAGCGGCCATCCGGCAGTTGCGCCGCCAGGGGAACGGGGAAGAAGCGCACTTCGCCCGCAAAGGGGAAGAGCGAGGTTAACAGGAAGGGCGGCGAGCCATCCAGAAAAGGCTTCAGCCAGTCTTGCACCGCCTGTTCGCCTTTCAAAGCCGCCAGACGCGCCACCAGCGCAGCAAACAGACTATCGGACGACCAGAAAGGGCGGGTTTCTTCCTGTCCCAATCCCTGCTCGCCAAAGTGAAAGGTCGAGCCGGTGAGACTCCAGGTTTCGAGGTTCATAGCGCCCTCATGCGGTAACAGGAATTTGCTCTTTGAGCCAGTTTACAATCTTGGGTAATTCTTTGGCGAGTTCCTGCACGCTCTCGAACGGCTGTTCACGGTAGAAAATTTCCTGGCTGTAATCCTTTCCATTGCGAACATAGAGCCGGATACCTTCGAATTTCACTTTGCCACTGCCGCGCGAGCCTGCCCCGCCGATGTAATCATCCTCCACCAGTTGCAAGGCATCGGTAACGACTTTGAGCCGAGCGAAATCCGCCGCTTCATACACACCGAACACCAGTTCCGCCGGTCCAAAAACCGCCCCCGCCGGAACGCGCTCCAGCGTGCGCGGCGTGGCGGCGCTGGTTACCCGGTCAATGGCGACTTCGGTTTTGAGTTCCGTATAGCGCAAGTCAGTTTCAAGTTTTTTCAATTCTTCAAGGCTGTCAGGATGAACTCTGATGTCCCGAACAGTCAAACGTGTTGCGCTGGCAAAATCACCTGCTGGAACGCCAAAAACATAGCATACCGGGCAGCCTTTGTAGCCGTTGGCATCCACGTTATACGTTCCTTTATCGCAGGTGTGAATACCAAGATAATGATTGGTAATTGGACGTCCATAGTATTTTTCGATTTGTGAGCGCATCTTGCCGCGCAAACTCGAACCGGGGATGTATGGCTCATTAGTCAATGGGTCACGGATGACCTCTTTGTCTAAACCACCAATCTCCAAATCAGCCCCAGAACCGCCAATATGAAGACCTGTTACTGCCTTAACGTTCATAGTAAAGAAAACGCGGCCAAACAATCTAATGTTTGTAGTCATGGGTTCCTCCTGTGCTATTCTTTTGCGCCAAAGGCTTTGTGATATGCCAAAATGGCTTCAAACAATTCAACAAAACGCCTGAAGCGGACATCCATCTGTTCTGGATCGTTAACGGCTGTAACCAGATTAATTGCATCTGTGAGAACATCTGTCAAAGGCTTCAGGGGTGAAACCTTGTCTTTCTCTTGTCTTTTCGCCTGGTAAGCCATTTTTGGCTTTAGCATATTGAGACGCCGAACAGCATCTACTTTGCGGTCTTGGTCGAACCAAAGTGCTTCAATTTTTCGAACCTCGGTAAAAATTTTACGAATTTGGCTTGTTTTCAGTGTTTTCGCCAATGGTTTGGCCAGATTGCGGGCATAGTTCACCAACCCCTCGCCAGTTTCATCAGCCGTCATAATGGTTTGAATTTCGTTCATGGTTAAGCCTCCTTTTTAGAATTTGAACGGTTTCTTGTCTCCAACTGCGCCCAGCGGGCGGCAGCGCCCCACATCTCCAGATTTTGAAAAAGACCCAATTTTTCACGCAATCCGGCAATCCCTTCCTGCAAAGCCGGATTGTTCTTCTGACGTTCTTCCAGGCGCTTCAAGTGATAAGCGCCCATCCAGAGCCAGCGCCCCCACACCGGGCGGCCTTTTTCAGCAATCGCTTCTGCTTCCATCTTCGCCAGGGTGCGCAGGGTTTGGAGAATGCTCTTGGGTCCGCCGCGCTCGTCTTGCGCTTCGCCTTTCAGCAAATGAGTCAATTCATTTTTGTGTTCTGCCAGGGAGCGGAACTCGGTCCACTTCCATGCCCTGCTGAGAAAAGCAAAGGAGTTCCTGCCATTGCCCTTTGCCAGGTGTTCAGCCTCTGCCGCATCTTCGGCGGCCTGGTAGATGGGATACTTGCCGTCAATGAAAGCCATACCGCCCGAAATGTGCATACCCGGATGAGCGGTGTAGGCGGTAAAGTCGTCCACGATTCTTTGCGCCAGGGCAGGGGTTTTGTCCCAGGGCGCAATCAGGAACAGGTCATCGCCGCCGGAATAGACGGTATAGACCAGATTGCGCCAGGCTTCATCCTCCACAATGCGCTTCAGCCAGCCCTCGAAGAACAAACTGATTTGCGAACTGAGCGCCGCCATGCGCGAGAGCGAGAACGAGTCGCCCAAACCGTCTTTGAAGAGAGGGCCTAGATTGTCCACATCCATGATCAAAACGCCGAGACGCCGAAAATCACTCTCCACCTTCTTTTGTAACTCATCGAACGTCATAGTCGGCACACGGTTGGCAGTGTAGCGCAGCCAGCGCGGCGTTGGATGGGAAGTTTGCGGCCACTGTCCCTTGTTGGGGTCATCCAGGGCCCACAAAACCACCCGTTGACCAGTCTCAACCCTGACCTGCTCCCCCGCCTGCTTCAGGAATTGCACCTCCATACCAAACCGCTGCAGGATTTCGAGCGCAGTATCGGCTTTGTTAACGCTGGCAGCCGGTTCGCTGAATTTCAGCGCCAGGAAGCGGGCTGCGGGCAGGTCTTTGCCAATCGTTTCGGCAAATGACCGGCAAAGCGGACAAATTTTCGATTGCCCTTCCCATTCATCCCACTCTTCTGCGCCGCGGCTGTCATCGCCACAAACCGAGCAAGTTTCATTCGGATTACCGCCATATTCAGGCACGTCGAAAACCAGCGGATACAGGTCTTCGCCCAATTCGGAATAGCGGCGGTTCTTGGCTCGGGTGAGTTCGTCATGCATCTTCTGCCAGTGTTCCTGCAATTTACCTGCCCGAAAACCACTGGCAGGAACGGCAGCCTGTCCCAGCACCAGGTAAAGTTGCGTACCGTGCTGTTGATACAAAATTTTGCCGATTTCCGCCTGGATTTCGCCCAGTTTTTCTCTGGCGCTGAGCGGCGCAAGCAGGTAAAAATGTCCGCCGCCGGAGTAAATCACGCTGGTATAAGGCAATCCCAGTCGGCGCAGCACGAAGCGCAGTACGGCTTCGGTCAGCAATTGCAGGTAGAACGAACGCCCGCGCAACATTTTGGCTGCGCCTTTGGACGAGATGGTGTAAATAAAATCCTGCACGCCCGAAATATCGCCGCCGACGAGCAGGGCGACATTGGTTTCGTCCGTCTCGGCGTTTTGGACAATGCGGCGCAGGTCATCTTCGGGGAGTTCCACCAGGCAGGCGGCCAGGGCGGCGGTCATGCGGCTGTGGTCGTAGAGCGAAACGTCCGGGCGGGCGCGGTAATATGCCGAAGGCATACACCAGCCATAGCACTGGAGCAGGGCAAGCATGGCTTCCAGGTAGGTTTCCAGGTCGGTGATGGGCTTGAGCGCTTCGGCTTCTTTTTTGAACTCTATCCACAGACTCTCGTAAATGCCCCACACCTGCGCATCCGGCAGCGCCGCGCCGGGGAAAACGGTATCCTTCTGCAAAGCCAACTTTTTGAGCGGGAAGAAACGCCATTGAGCCTTTTCGTTTTTCCAGGACACATCATCGGCTTCGATGACGCTGAAAATGGAAAGCAACTGACGCGGCTGGGCAGCGCGGTCATCCTCGCCCTGGGGCGGGTCGGCGCGTTCTCCCGCCGAAAGCACATCTGCGACCTTCACTACCCAATCCAGATGGCTCTGCGGCACATGATGATTGGCGGCGGGCAGGCGCACGTCATCGCCAAACGGCAGAACATCTTTCAAGAAATCCGCCGTCAGCATGGCGTGGTAACGCCCGTACATTTGGGCAGCGTCTTTGCCTTCCAAACTGCCCATCTCCGCGCCCCGTTGCGCGAACTTGCCCACATCATGCAGCAACCCTGCCAGCGCGGCCTGAAAAACAACAGATTTCTGTTTGTCTTCTTCCATGCACATCCTCCTCGAACATCAAATAACTGACGACTGATAACCGATCACTGATAACTGACGACTGAACACTGACAATTCCCCTGGTCTCCCCTTGCTCCCCCTCTACCGGGGCAATCATAGTATAGACTTTTTGGAGAAAATCGTCATCCGTTTTTTCCCTGAATTCCTCCCGACCAGTGATAGAACGGCGCCAGCAGGCGCACCAACTGGGCCTGGTTGACATCCTCCACCTGCCAGTGTTCGGCGGCTTTGCGGTAGGCGCTGCGCAGGTGACTTTCGACCGTGCGCGGCGAAAGTGACAGGCGCCCGGCGATTTCGGCCTGGCTCAGCCCGTCGCGCCCCAGCAGGTCGAGCACCTCCCGCTCGGCGGCGCTGACCTTGGTCAGCAGGAAAATGCGCGCCGCGTCCCACTGCTCGCGCAGGCGCAACTCGGCCAGGCGTCTGGACGCCTCGAAGGGATCGGTCACCTCGCGCAGGGCGTCGAAGACCGGCGAGAGCCGCCCCCAGGGGATGACCGGGATGGGGATGAGCCGCACCCACTCTCCGGGTCCGGCATGGAGCGCGCCGGAGGCTTCCAGGTCCGGGTGCGAGGCCAGGTGCCACAGACGGTCCTCATCGTCGAACAGCATCTGCGCCACCGCCATCCCGAAAACGGTCAGCGTGCGCCGCCCGCCAGAAATGAGCAGATGGACGTGCTGACCACGCAACTTGGCAGCACGCACCTCCGCATACATTTGCCGGAAGGCACTTTCCACCTCATCGGGTTGAGTCACGTCGCGCAGCGCCCCCTTGTCGTTCCGTAATTCGATAAAACGACAGGGGGGCGCTGAGGGAGTCTGAGCAAATTCAGCCAACAAACGTTCAATCGCCGCAAACGTTTCAGGACGCTCACGCCAGGTATGAAAAACTACCACTTCTTCCGGCCAGATTCCCTGTTGATAGAGACAATCCAGCGTAAGGGTAATGAGTTGCGCCTTACTCCCCAGGGTAGCCATCAGGACCACTGAAACCATAACGATATTATACAGGGAATTCCCCAAAAATATTTCCGAGTCGATAGTTTTGCCACAAACAAAAAGGCCCCGCGCCTCTTGGCTCGGAAGCCTTTTCCACTTCTCATCCACTTCTCACTTTTTACTTCTTATCTTATCTGCTTCTTCCTTTTCACTTTTTGCTTTGCACTGACCACTGGCGACTGAACACTGCTCACTCAATCTTCGGCCCCGCCTCAATGACCTCGCGCGGCGTCTCAGCCTCGAACTTCTTCATGTTGTCAATGAAACGCGAGGCCAGTTGACGGTAACGTCTCCAGTATTCTTCCTTATTTTGCCAGGCGCGCTCGGGATACATGACATCTTCCGGCACATCCGGGCAGGTTTTAGGCACCTGAAAGCCAAAGACCGGGTCGGTGTAGTACTCAACGTCATCGAGTTTGCCTTCCAGGGCAGCGTTGAGCAAGTTGCGGGTGTGGCGAATGCTGATGCGTTTGCCGACGCCGTAGGGTCCACCCACCCAGCCGGTGTTGACCAGCCAGCACTTCGCACCATAGCGTTCGATCTTGCGGCGCAGCAATTCGGCATAGTAAGCCGGTGGATGCACCATGAACGGCCCGCCGAAGCAAGCGCTGAAGGTAATTTCTGGCTCGTCGCGCAGACCGATTTCCGTGCCGGCAATTTTAGACGTGTAGCCGGAAATGAAATGGTACATTGCCTGCTGGGTGGTCAGGCGCGCAATGGGCGGCATCACACCCGAGGCGTCACAAGTCAGGAAGATGATGTTCTTCGGATGGCCACCGCGCTTGCTTTCCACCGCATTCTCGATGAAGGTCAATGGATACGCCGCGCGGGTATTCTCCGTGATGGAGGCATCGTCCAGGTCAATGAAGCGAGTCACCGGGTCAAAGACCACATTCTCCAGAATGGTGCCAAAGCGACGCGTGGCCGCGTAAATTTGCGGTTCAGCGGTCGGCGAGAGTTCGATGACCTTAGCGTAACAGCCATCCTCAAAGTTGAAAACGCCGTTGTCGCTCCAGCCGTGTTCGTCATCGCCAATCAGACCGCGCTTCGGATCCGCGGAAAGAGTCGTCTTACCGGTTCCGGAGAGGCCAAAGAAGAGCGCTACGTCGCCATCCTGCCCCACATTGGCCGAGCAGTGCATGGTCATCACCCCATGTTGAAGGGGCAAGAGATAGTTCAGCAGGGTGAAGACCGATTTCTTAATTTCGCCGCCGTAGCCGGTGTTGCCGATGATGCATAGTTTTTGAGCAAAGTTGAGGACGATAAATGTTTCGCTGGGAGTCTGATCAATTTGCGGGAAGGATTTGAAGCCGGGCACAGCGATCACGGTAAATTCCGGCACGAAACGGCGGTACTCTTCGGCTGTTTGCGGCTTAATAAACATGTTGCGGGCGAAGAGGCTGTGCCAGGCCAGTTCGGTCACGATGCGGACCGGCAGGCGATAGTCGGGGTCGGCGCCGCCGTAGGCATCCTGAACGAAGACATCCCGCCCCTGCAAATAGCCTTGCAGACGGGCAAAAAGTTCGTCAAATTTTTCCGGAGCGAAGGGACGGTTGTACTGCCCCCACCAGATATGGTCCTCGTTTTCTGGATCGCGGACAATGAACTTGTCGTTGGCGGCGCGGGCCGTATGTTTGCCCGTGTTGACAATCACCGGCCCCATGTGGGCGATGGAGGCTTCACCGCGAAAAATAATTTCCTCATAAAGGGCTTCGGCTGGCAAATTCCAATAGACTTTGCGCAGATTCGTCAAACCAAGATATTCAAGGCCATAGTCAGAGCGGATGGCAGCCGCCTGACCTTCTGCAGGAGTTTTGATATTCAAGATATTGTTCATAATTCACCTTTTATCAAAGAGAGCAGAGAATAGGGAACAGAGAACAGTTTTTGGGACTACTCTCTACCTTCTTCTCTCTGTTCTCTATAAACTCATAACCAATCCCTCACCAATTTCCGGTCACCGATGTAGATTTCGCTCGGTGCGTTCGGGTCGAGTGCCCATTTCATGCGCTCGATGCCCTCAGTCAGGTCTTTAACGGAACCAACGTAACTGAGACGCAGGTAGCCCTCTATGCCAAACTCCCTCCCCGGCACAGTCACCACCAGCGCCTTCTTAAGCAGGAATTGTGCGAGTTCGATTGAATTGTTAGCAATACTTTTGCGCATATAAGCGCGAAAATCGGGCAAGGCATAGAACGTTCCTTGTGGCTTCACGCAGCGAACATCGGTAAAAGTGCTCAGTTCTTGCATTAGAACGTCACGATTATTTTGCATCGTCAGGCGTAAGGCCTCGACCACCGATTGCATGCCCAACAGCGCCCCCTCCGCCGCAGCCTGCATGACGGGCGAAACGCAGGTTGTTGTCTGTGACTGGACATTGGTCATAATTTCAACCAAGCGACGAGGGGCCACCGCCCAGCCAACGCGAAATCCTGTCATGCCATAGGTTTTTGCCACGCCATTGACCACGATAATCTTCGAATTTTCAATGTCTTTGTTAGTGTAACGGTAGGCAGGCACCGCCACCTCTCCATCAAAGACCAGCTTATGGTAAATGTCATCGCAAATCATGTAAATTCCCTTACGTTCGCACAATTCCACAATCTGGCCAATGAGTTCAGGAGGATAGATCACGCCAGAAGGATTGTTGGGACTGTTGACGATGATGGCTTTCGTGTAAGAGGAAACCACGCTCTCAATTTCATCAAAGCGGGGGATAAAACCACCGTCTTCTGGTGTGACGATGACTGGCACCCCCCCCACCATGCGAATCATCTCCGGGTAAGAGACCCAATAGGGAGCAAGGACAATCACTTCATCCTGCGGATTGAGCAGGGTGAAGAGAATGTTCCACAACGACTGCTTGGCCCCATCCGAGACAATGATATTGTAAGGCGCCACAACGCGATTGTAGTTATCTTCCATGTACCGAATGATGGCTTTCTTGAGCGAGGGCGTTCCATCTATGGGAACATACTTGATGTCGCCAGTGCTCAATTTAGCAGCAGAAGTGAGAATGGCATTGAAGGGCGTTTTATTCTTCGGCTCGCCAATGCCAAGATGAATAACTGGCTCGCCTCTTTCGCGCAGCAAACGGGCCTCTTCATTCAAAGCAATAGTTGGCGAAGCAGGAATGGCACTTGCAACCTGACTCAAACTCATGTTGTTCTCTCCTGTTTTAGAATTTCACAAGACTTGATTTTGATCTTTCTTCGTAAATTTTGCCAGCAACCACCAGTTTCCTTTACCCACCTGCTGTTCTTGGTTATTGGAGTCACCTGGACAGCCAAGGCTCTTTCAGGCTTAGAGATTGCTCCACCGCCGTGGCAGTTCACAAAAAGGAAATGGCAGGTAGTTACGTTTCCCACTAATTATACTTTACTCCCCCATCCTGCTCAGTGAAAGGTATCATGATTCCGTATAAAACAAGTCATAAAACACAAAAGCCGTGGAGTTCACGGCTTTGTGTGCATTATGATTTCTTTTCTTTCTTCTTGATTTCGATGACCTCACGACCCTTGTACTGGCCGCAATTGGGACAAACAACATGGGGCAAAATCATCGTCCCGCAATTGGGGCAAGCCACCAGATTGGCCGCCTCGAGGGCATCATGGGCGCGGCGACGGTCGCGGCGTCCTTGAGAATGTTTACGTTTCGGATGTGGGGGCATGGTTACTCCTGCGAATCTTTCAATTTCTAGCGGTTAAGCGGGCTGATTATAGCACGAAGTCGGCGAGCGTCAAGTCTGCGGAGCAGAGCGCAGATAGGCTTCCATAAAAGCATCCAGGTCCCCATCCAGGACGGCTTGCGTGTTGCCAGTCTCGTACTCTGTCCGATGATCCTTCACCATTTGATAGGGATGCAGGACATACGAACGAATCTGGCTCCCCCATTCCGCTTTGGTATATTCCCCGCGCAAGACAGCAATCTCTTCTTCCTTCTCCGCTTTTTTCAACTCCAACAAGCGCGCCCGCAAAATCCGCATGGCAAATTCGCGGTTTTGCGTCTGCGAACGCTCATTCTGACACGTGACAACGATCCCTGTCGGCAGATGCGTCAGGCGGATGGCGGTCGCGTTCTTCTGGACATTCTGCCCTCCCGCACCCGAGGAGCGGAACACATCAATCCTGATTTCGTCGGGCGAAATCTGGACCTCGGGGCTGTCAAAGGCAACCTGCGGGAGGACCTCCACCAGGGCAAACGAGGTGTGCCGCCGATGCGCCGCGTCGAAGGGGGAAAGCCGCACCAGGCGGTGAACCCCCTTTTCAGAGCGCAAGTAACCGTAAGCATATTTTCCCGTAACAGAAATCGTCACGGACTTGATACCGGCTTCCTCACCCTCGGTCATATCCATAATTTCGGTCTCGTAGCCGCGCCGTTCAGCCCAGCGCAGGTACATGCGCATCAGCATCGCAGCCCAATCCTGGGAATCGGTGCCGCCCGCCCCGGCATGAATTGCCAGAATAGCGTCATCGGCATCGTAAGGCCCCGAAAGCATGGCTGCAAAAGAGCGCTTCTGCATTTCTGCTTCCAGGGCGGCTACCTCCGCTTCCAGGTCGGCGCGGAGCGATTCATCGCCCAGGGCCGCCAGTTCCGCGGCGTCACGCAGGCGACGCTCAAAGTTGCGCCAGTCCTCTACTTCGCTACGCAAACTGGCAGCCTGTTTGCTCACTTGCTGGGCATGAGCAGGATCATCCCAAAAATCAGGAGCGTTGATTTCTTTTTCGAGTTCTGCGAGTTGTGCTTCTTTCGCAGGTAAGTCAAAGACGCACCATTAACTGGCGCAAAATATCCCCTGTCGTTTGCAGTCGTTCCAACAAGTCTTGCATGCTACCTCCAAAAATTTGCTGTGCTCACCAGCGATCAAGTCCGTCACAAATTTATTCTTTCGATAAAATGCCTTTTACAAAAGCATCGGGGTCGAAGAGGGTCAAATCTTCGGGTCTCTCGCCCAAACCAGCAAACAGGATGGGTAACCCCAGTTCCCGTTGAATGGCAAACGCCATGCCACCGCGGGCGGAAGTATCGAGTTTTGCCAGAATCACGCCGGTGACACCGACCGCCTCTTTGAACGCCTTTGCCTGGGCGAGGGCATTTTGCCCGGTGGTAGCATCCAGGACAAGCCACACGGCATGGGGCGCGCCCGGCAAAGCCTTGCCCGCCACGCGGTACACTTTCTTAAGTTCTTCCATCAAGTTATAGCGCGTGTGCAGGCGCCCGGCAGTATCCACCAGGACAAGGTCATAATTTTTGGCAAGCGCCGACTGAATGCCGTCATAGACAACCGCTCCTGGATCGGATCCCATCTGCCCGGCCAGAATGGGCAGCCCCAACCGCTCCGCCCAGACCTGTAACTGGTCGACTGCGGCGGCGCGGAAGGTGTCGGCCCCAACAAGCAAAACGCGTTGGCCTTGATTGGCAAAGAGACGCCCCAGTTTGGCAATTGTCGTGGTTTTGCCCGAACCGTTCACACCCACCAGCAGGATAACAGAGGGACGGGCAGAAAAGTCCAGCGGCGGAGGAGAGTCGAGACGGGAGCGGAGTTCGACCTCCAGCCGGGAGAACAGTTCCGAGGCGCGCGTCAGGCCCTCGGTCCGGACACGATTGCGGAGCGCTTCCAGCACGGACTGGGTGGTCTCGATTCCAAGGTCAGCCTGGAGAAGCAAGGCCTCCAGTTCTTCCCACGTGTCCGTATTGATTTCCGTTGCGCCCAAAACAGATGCCAGCCGCCCAAAGGCGGCTTTGCTACTGCGAGCAAGCCCTTCTTTCCAGCGAGTCAACAGGTCAGCCATAACGGGCAGATTATACTCGAATGTAACTTATTTCTGCGCTGGTCATCTAAGTTGTGTTATACTCGTTTTAGGATGGAGATACGTTATGGAAAACGAATGGACCGAAATTAATGCCTTCTGGAAAGGCGAAATGACTTTCATCGCGGAGAACCAGGCTGGCGGTCAGGTGCAAATGGGCACTCTGGATGGCAAGCCCGGCATTGGCCCCATGCAATTGCTTTTGGCCGGTCTGGCCGGCTGTACGGGCATGGATATTGTCAGCATTCTGAACAAAAAACGCGTTGAGTTGACCGATTTCCAGGTAAAAGTAAAAGGTAAACGCGCCAGTGATTACCCGATGGTGTGGACTGACATCCACGTCACTTATTTGCTGTGGGGCAATGACATTCGCCCGAAGGATGTGGAGCAGGCCATCCAACTTTCTGAAGAGAAGTATTGCTCGGTTGGCATCATGCTGGGCAAAACGGCGCGCATTGTTTCGGAATATCGCATTTTGAAACCAGGCGAAGTGGCCAGTTAGCCCTCGCACAAACGCAATTTCACTATTTTTCAAGGAGAACTGTTGTATGGACGAACCGATTCATGTTACCGATGCGGCTTTTGAGAAAGTTGTTTTGCAAAATCCCTTGCCAGTCATTGTGGACTTTTGGGCCCCATGGTGCGGCCCCTGTAAGATGATTGCCCCTGCCCTGGAAAAAATCGCTAAAGAATATAGCGGCAAACTGATGGTGGCTAAAGTCAACACAGATGAGAATCCACAATACGCGATGAAATATGGGGTGCAAGGCATTCCCACGCTGTTGTTTATCTTCGGTGGGAAAGTCATTCACCGCCAGGTAGGCGCACTGCCCGAGCGTATGCTCCGTGAGGCAGTGGCACAATTCCTGGAAGTAGCAAAATAAAGTTTTCATGCGACAAATAAAAACTGGCGGACAAAATTCGCCAGTTTTTTTTATTTGCCTTCTCGCCCAGACGTGAACGCGGGTCGGAGAAATTCTCCTTTCGAGAGGAGGTCTATTGCTCGGTGGCCCGCTCGATCCTGGCTCCCAGCACACGCAGTTTTTCATCCACCCGCTCATAGCCGCGGTCAATTTGGCCAGCGTTCCGGATTGTTGTCTTCCCCTCAGCCGCCAGCGCTGCCAGGACCAGCGCCATGCCGGCCCGAATGTCGGGGCTTTCCACCTTTTCCCCGTATAGACGGGTCGGGCCATTCACAATGCAGCGATGGGGATCACACAGGATGATCTGCGCTCCCATGCTCTTGAGTTTATCAGTAAAGTACATGCGCCCTTCAAACATCCAGTTATGGAACAACACGCTGCCGCGCGACTGGGTCGCCACGACGATGGCGATGCTCATCAAGTCGGTGGGAAACGCAGGCCAGATATTGGTCTTGATTTCTGGGACTGCGCCCCCCAGGTCTGGCTCGATTTTCAGGCGTTGGCGCGGTGGGACAATGATATCCTCGCCTTCCACTTTCCACTCCACGCCCAAACGGCGGAATACCATCCGAATCATGTCAAGGTATTGCGGGCCGGCATTGCGAATCCGCAATTCGCCATGGGTAACTACAGCCGCGCCGATATAACTGACGACCTCGAGGTAATCTGGTCCGACGGTTACCTCGCCGCCGTGTAATTCATCTACTCCTTCGATCACGAGCGTGTTCGACCCGATGCCTGAAATGCGCGCCCCCAGCGTGTTCAGCATCTGACACAGTTCCTGGACATGCGGCTCGGAGGCAGCATTGCGAATCACGGTCGTCCCCCGGGCCGTGACCGCGGCCATGATGGCGTTTTCTGTACCGGTAACTGAAGCCTCGTCAAGCAAGATGTTGGCGCCCTTGAGCCGCCTGCGCGCACGAAAATCAAAGGAACGGCGATACTGGACCTCCGCGCCGAGTGTTTTGAGCGCCAGAAGATGGGTGTCCAGTCGTCGGCGTCCAATCACATCCCCGCCCGGCGGGGGCAGGTGGATCTCGCCGCTCCGCGCCAGCATCGGGCCAGCCAGGAGGATGGAGGCCCGGATGCGGGAACAGAGATCCGGATCGAGGTCGGCAGGCCGAACGGTCCGCGCCGTAACGCGCCAGGAATTGCCACCCAGATTTTCTACATCCACACCGAGTAAGGAAATCAGTTGGCGCATGTCGCGCACATCGCGAATATCGGGGACGTTGTGTAAAATGACCGGTTCACTGGTCAGGAGCGTAGCCGCAAGCATCGGGAGAGCCGCGTTTTTGTTTCCAGCGGGGGTCATCTCCCCTTTTAGAGGAATACCACCTTCGATAATGAATTTTTCCATAAAGCCTCCGGTTATCGTTTGATTGTATGATAAATTTTCTGTTCCAACAAGCCGAGCGGGCATTGGGGTTATGGCCTTCTCAAAGTCGCTTGACAAGTCTTGGCTTTTGTGGCGTGACAGAGTGATTTTGGCAAAAAAATGCAAAAACTGATTGCTTCACCAAATTCGCCCCCGAAATCTCGGACTTTGAGAAAACCATAAGGATTATACCCATTCGGCTTGTCAAATCGTAAACGGGCGGTTATAATGCGGCCTGCTTCGGGGCGTGGCTCAGTCCGGTTAGAGCGCTGCGTTCGGGACGCAGAGGTCGGCGGTTCAACTCCGCCCGCCCCGACAGTTTTTTACCACGAAGGACACAAAGACTCACGAAGGAACCCCCTGCTGACCCTTTGTGTCCTTTGTGTTTATTTTTCCACCCCAGCAGCTTTTTACCACGAAGGACACAAAGGCACACGAAGGAACATCCCTGCTGACCCTTTGTGTCCTTCGTGTTTATTTTTCCGCCCCGACAGTTTTTTACCACGAAGGACACAAAGGCGCACAAAGGAACCCCCTGGTGACCCTTTGTGTCCTTTGTGTTTAACGCCCATCTCCAGCAATTAGGATTCTCCAGCCGATTTTGGTACAATAAGTCCCATGGGGGATGCCAATGCTCACAAACGAACAACAAGGAGAAGAGTGCATGATCGAACAAATCAAGCAGCAGATTGACCGTATCAAAGCCAGGGGCGCCGCTTATGCCGACGCCCGCTACTACCCGTTCGAAGAGTCCAACCAACTCTTCATGCAGAACGGCAACTTGAAAAACGCCTCCTCGTCGCGCGAGAGCGGGGTGGGCGTGCGCGTACTCTACAAAGGCGCCTGGGGCTTTGCCGCCTCGTCCGATTTGAGCGACCTGCCCGGCCTGTTCGACAAGGCCTTCGAGAACGCCAAAGCCGCCGCCGAACGCGTCACCTTCCCCGTCCGGTTGGCTGAAAAGGACGCCATCCAGGCCCAGTTCACCAGCCCGTGCCAGATCAACCCCTTCGAAGTCCCACTGAGCGAGAAAGTTGCCTTCCTCAAAGCGATGGACGAACGCGTGAATCAGCCAGGCGTTTTCCTGCGCAACGCCTACGTGACCTTCATGCGCAAGCAAATCGTCTTTATCGATTCAGAAGGCAGCGAGATCGAGAAACTCATCACCGAGGTCTTCGCCGGCCTCGAAGTCAACGGCATGGATGCCCAGGGCGTAATGCACGAACGCAAGTTCCGCCTCGGACAAATGGGCAAACCAACCCGCGGCTGGGAGTCCATTGACCTGGACCTCTTCGCCGCCAACGCCGAGCGCATCGTCCGCGAACTGAACGAACTGCTGGTCGCCGACGATTGCCCCAAAGAAGACCGCTCGGTCATCCTCCTGCCCGGCATCATGTACCTGCAAACCCACGAGACCATCGGCCACGCCCTCGAACTCGACCGCATCCTGGGATACGAACTGGCCTACGCCGGCGGCTCCTTCGTCACCCTCGACGACTTCGGCAAACTGCGCTACGGCTCTGAAAAACTGACCGTCCGCGCCGACGCCACCCTCCCCAACTCCCCCGGCAGTTTCGGCTACGACGACGACGGCGTGCCTGCCCAAAACGTCCTGCTGATCGATAAGGGCATCCTGGTCGGCGCCATTACCGGTCGCCAGATGGTCGAAGAAGCCAACGCCCGCGCCCACAAGCAGATTTTCCATGGCAGCGGTGGCGCCAACCGTGCCACAGCCTTCTACCGTGTTCCCATCGAACGCATGACTAACATCAACATTGACCCCGGCGCCGACGGCACCCTTGACGACATCATCGCCAACACCGAACGCGGCATCGTCCTGGATGGCGATCGTTCCTGGTCCATCGGCTCCAACCGTGAGCAGTTCCACTTCGCCACCGAAATCGGCTGGCTGGTTGAAGATGGCCGCAAGACCAAAGTGGTCAAGAACGCCACCTACAAAGGCTTCACCCTGCCATTCTGGAACTCCCTCTCCGCCGTAGGGGACGAGTCCACCTGGCAACTCCAGTTCGTAGAAAACTGCGGCAAAGGCCAGCCCAATCAGGTCATGCAACTCGGTCACGGAATCCCCGTCTGCCGCTTCGACAACGTCCGGATAGGAGAGTAGCCATGAGAGAAAAAATCCTGCAAACCCTGCGCGACTTGCGCGCCTATGCCCTCTCGAAAGGATACGAGGTCTCCATTGACTACCACGAGGAAGACAGCGCCCTGATGCGTTTTGCTAACTCGGCCATCTCCCTCAACACCAGCGAACACCTCATCCGCCTGGGCGTCACCGCCTACGAAGGCCGCAAGCGCGCCGGCTACGACCTGATTACCGACCTCGCCAAGATGGACGAAATGAAGATGGCCGTAGATACCGCCGCTGAAATGGTCAAACACGCCCAGCCGCTGGCCTACCAGCCCACCCTCCCCGCCTTCACCGACTCCTTTGCCGACGAAAGCAACTTCGACCCGGCCCTGGCTGCCCTCTCCAGCGAGGAAAAACTGGCCTACTTCAACGCCGCCGCACAGGGTCTCGAAAGTGACGAAGTCAAACTCTCTGGCATTCTCTCCAACGGTGCCACGACCCTGGCGCAAATCAACACCCGCTCTGAGCATACCCAATTCTTCCGCTTCTCGGATGCCCAGGCGACGGTCGTCCTCTCGCATCAGAAACTCAAGTGGGAAGTCCAGGCAGAACAATCGGCGCACACGCGTTCGGCTCTGGACCCGCAGCCTGTTCACCGCGACCTGGCCTTGCTCCTCCGCCTTTACCAGCGCGAGGCCCCTATTTCCCTGCCACTGGGCCGGTACGACATCGTCTTCGGTCAGGCCGCCATTGCCGACTTACTCTCGATGATGCAGTGGATCGGCTTCAACGGTGGTTCGATGAAGCGCGGCTTTTCGATGCTCGGCGAAGATCAGGTCGGGCAAAGGGTCTTCTCTGAAAAAATCACCATCACCGACAATCCAGAACGCCCCGAGACCTTCCCCTTCCAGCGCGACTTCATGGGCATCCCGCGCAAGCGCTTCCCCTTCTTCGAAGCGGGCGTCTTCAAGGGCTTTGCCTGGTTCCAGGACGATGCCGATGAGTTCGGCGCCCAACCGACCGGTCATACCGTCATGCACAAGAGCCTGGTGATGGAAGGCGGCGAAAAAGACCTGCCAGACCTTCAGGCACTGGTAGAAATGCCCCGCGAAAACGATTTGCTTTACGTCCCCTTCCTGCACTACATGAACATCGTCAACCCCAGCAAGGGACTTGTCACGGCCAGTTCCCGCTTCGGCGCCCTGTACCTGAAGAAAGACGGCTCGGTGGCCATCCCCTTCAACGTCCGCATCACCCAGAGTCTGCTCGACATCTTCGGCGACAAAGTGGCCTGGCTCTCGAAGCAGACCGCCCCCTACAACACCTCGATGAGTTACGGCGCCCGCAACCCCACCGCGCCGATCGTGCCCCTGTTCATGTGCGTCCAAGGCCTGGAAATTTCGCACTCCAACACATCGTACTAACCCTTTCAAGTGCAACGGCTTGCCGTTGCCAAAGGGCGTGACGGCTGCTGTTGGATGGCAGGCCGTCCGATTCCCCAAGCCCCGACGGCTCGCCGTCGCACCGCTGCCGGCAAATTTCTGACTTCTTTCTCATGGCAGGTCGGAGGAGATTCCTCTGACCTGCCGCGTTTTTTTATCCCAATCCTTCCCCCCCGCCGTTTTCTCTTCCTTCCTGGCTTCTCTTTTATCGCGGATTTCGCTGATGGCACTGATTTTGCGGATGTTTTTTGTAAACGAATCCGCCCAATCTGCGTAATCCGCGTTCGGGTTTTGGGTTTGTACGGCAGAAAATCTGTGTTCATCTGTGTTCATCTGTGTTCATCTGTGGCATGTGTTCATCTGTGTTCATCTGTGGCATGTGTTCATCTGTGTTCATCTGTGGCATGTGTTCCTTTTTGTTTATCTGTGGCCCATAGCGTATAATTGGAGCGGAGGTATCTATGGAAATCACTGATGAAACCAAGCGTCTGATGCTCGACTTTCAACAAAATGAGATTACTGAACACCACATTTACAGTCGGATTGCTGCCAGCCTCAAATCTCCTGAAAATGCAGCCGTCCTTGAACGCATTGCCGCCGATGAACTTGGTCACTACCACAAATGGAAACACTTTACCGGTCAAGAAGTCAAACCTGACTGGTGGAAAGTGTGGAAATACACCTGGATCAGCCGGGTGCTGGGCTTCACCTTTGGCATCAAACTGATGGAGCGCGGCGAAGAAACAGCAGAGGCCAACTACAGCCGCCTGGTGGGTGTCATTCCCAACATCGAGAAGATTGCCCAAGACGAAGATGCCCATGAGGCGGCCCTCATCAACATGCTGGACGAGGAACGCCTGCGCTATGCTGGCTCGGTCGTCCTGGGCCTCAACGACGCCCTGGTAGAACTGACCGGCGCCCTGGCCGGGCTGACGCTGGCGCTGCAAAACACGCACCTGATTGCCCTCTCTGGTCTCATCACTGGCATTGCCGCCTCGCTCTCCATGGCCGCCTCCGAATACCTCTCCACCCGCTCCGAAGACACAAGCAAACACCCCGTGCGGGCCGCCATTTACACAGGCATTGCCTACATCATCACCGTTACCCTGCTCATTCTGCCCTACCTGCTCTTCCAAAACTACTACCTCGACCTGGCAATTGCCCTGGCCACTACCGTGCTCATTATCGCTGTTTTCAACTACTATATCTCGGTCGCCAAGGACGAACCCTTCCGCAAGCGCTTCTTTGAGATGGCTGGGCTGAGTTTGAGTGTGGCTGCCTTCAGTTTCGGCATTGGCTACCTCATCCGCATGTGGCTGGGAGTCGAAATCTGATGCAGCGCGCCTTCCGCATCGTCAAGCGCATCTTTCCCATCATTACCCTCCTGCTCGTGCTGGCCGTGCCCATGGTGGGAATGATCTCCGCAGCGGTCAACTGGCACGGCGTCTGTTTCGGCTTCACCGATGGCGAAAGCCTCTGTACCTGGTGGGAATTTGCCCGCAACGAAGTGTTCTGGGCCACTTTCATCTTCATTCCCTTCTTCTTCCTGGCCTCTCTCGCCTACCTGGGAATGGCACTGGCCGAATGGGTGCATGGTCTCTTACCCAAGCATAAAGACAATTCGCCCGACATAAAACCGTGACCTCGCCCACCTGAGGGGGGTTATCTCTCAAAACAACCTGTGGAGATCGCTATGCACCTTGTCACCGGCGCTACTGGCCATATTGGTAACGTTCTCATCCGTCAACTGCTCGCCCGCGGGGAAAAAGTGCGGGTGCTCGTCCGTCGCCATGCCAGCCTGGCCCCCTTGCAGGGCCTGGAAGTAGAACTCTTTTACGGCAACCTGCTGGAGCCAGGGACGCTTGCCCGCGCCCTCGAGGGGGTGGAAAGGGTCTATCACCTGGCCGCCCGCATCAGTCTCAGGGGCGGTGCGGACCCGGAAACGGAGCGCGTCAACCTGGAGGGGACGCGTCTGCTCCTCGCTGCCGCTCGCCGGGCCGCGGTGCAGCGTTTTGTCTATGCCAGTTCCATTTACGCCCTCCGCATCCCGGCAGAGGGAGTAGTGGACGAATCCCTGCCCTTTGACCCCGAACACGCGCGCGGCGTGTACGACCGCTCCAAAGCCGCAGCCAGCCTCGAGGTCCAGGCAGCCGCTGCAGAGGGCCTGGACGCGGTCATCGTCTGCCCGACAGCCGTAATCGGCCCCTACGATTTTCGTCCCTCCGAAGCCGGTCGCGGGCTTCTCTACAACATCCAGCCGGGCATCAAATTTTACGTAAACGGCGCCTACGACTTCGTAGATGTGCGCGACGTGGCCCAGGGCTTCTTGCTGGCAGCAGAAAAAGGCCGGCGGGGAGAAACGTATATTCTGGGCGGGAACAGGCTCACGGTCCGCGAGGTGGCAGAGACCATTTGGGAGGTAGCAGGCGGGTGGCATGTTGGCCTGCACCTGCCAGATTGGATCGCCGACGCGGCGGCAGGCATTTGGCCAATGGTTTCAGATACCCCGATGATGACATCTTATTCGCTGGCAGCAGTGCGTAGCAATTCTTACATCAGCCATGCCAAAGCAGAACGGGAATTGGGCTATGCCCCTCGCCCGGCGCAGCAGGCAATTCGAGATGCAACCCGCTGGTTCCTGTGGAAACGTGAAGCCATTGCCCAGGCAGATCTGGCATGGGGAACGGTGATTTGAGCCAACGATGCTCTGTGGCAAAGACATCCTTGCCACAGAGCATTTTTTAGGGGAAAATTCGTTTTCCAGTTTGCTTTGATTCGCTTATAATGTTTGCCTGAAGGCCGCCCCGGACGCCTGGCCTTTGGATGCCGCCTCTTGCTTCCTTTGAGGCCGGCAGGAATCCTTTCAAGAACGGAGGTCGCCATGAAGAATCATCCTTTTCCTTTCCTGCTACCGAATGAAAGTAAGACCTGGCTCTCCAAAGGTGTAGAAGGACTCTCTCCTTCCTCCAAGCGGACAATCCATCGCGGCGCGAACGAGTGGATGGAGGAAGTTAACGAAACATTGCGCCAGGTGCGGGCCTATGAATATCAACACGCTTCGCACTGATTTTCCTGTCCTGTTGCTTTACAATCTCGACCCGACCTGGCCGGCACAAGACCGCTACGAGTCGGTTGAGATAATGGAAAAACTGCGGGGAGAATTGCAGAAACAAGGACATCCTGTTTTGCCCCTCTGCCTCGAAGATGCTGACCTGACAGGACTGTTGTCGGCATACGACCCTGAGAAGTACCTGGTTTTCAACTGGTGTGAGGAAATTCCCGGCCTGCCACGCAGCGCAGCAGAAGCAGCGCGGGGTCTGGAAAAACCAGGCTTCACATTTACTGGCGCCGATTCTCAGGGACTGACCCTTGCCCAGGATAAGCGTCTGGTCAAGCGCGCCCTACACCAGAGTGGCCTCCCTACACCAGCCTGGAAAATCTACGAAACCAATACTCGCAACGGGTGGGAGTGTTTCCCGGCCATCGTTAAACCGGCTTTTGAGCATTGCAGTTTTGGAATCACGCGCGAGGCCGTCGTTCGTTCGCCGCAGGAACTGCACCAGCGCATTGAATTTGTGCTGCGAGAATTCTCCCAGCCAGCCCTGGTGGAAGAATTTATTGACGGCAGAGAATTTCATGTCACCGTCATCGGGAATGGGACCTTGCACGTCCTGCCACCTGCTGAAATGGATTTCTCGGCCTTCGCGGACGTGCGCGACCGGCTATGCACATACGAGTCTAAATTTGACCCGCAATCTACCTACTACAAGGAGATTCGGCTGCATCTTCCGGCGCCTCTGACGCCAGAGGAACAGGCGCGTCTCGAACAGACAGCGCTGGCTGCCTACCGCGCTACATCTTGCCGAGACTATGCCCGTCTCGACATCCGCATGCGCGATGGAACCTTTTACGTGCTGGATGTCAACCCCAATGCTGATTTCAGCCCCGATACCAGCGTGGCCCTGGCAGCAGAGGTGGCCGGGTATTCCTATGGTCAATTGGGGAGTTGGCTGGTAAACCTGGCCGCGCAGCGGCATCCCGTCTTTGGAACGTGGCAGCCTGAACCAGAAATAAGCAGCGGTACACATGCTCTCCCCCTGCCGAGGGGAGTAAGTGTTCTCCCTGTTCATCTCGGGGTCAGCGTCAAAGGTCCAGCACCAGGCTGATCGGGCAGTGGTCCGACCCCATCACCTCATCGTGAATTTCGGCAGAGATCACCCGCTCCTTCAGGTCGGGGGAGACCATGAAATAATCAATCCGCCAGCCCACGTTGCGCTCGCGGGCGCGGGTGACCATGTCCCACCAGGTGTATTTGACCGTATCGGGATGCAACAAGCGAAAGGTATCCACCAGCCCGGCGGCGAAGAACTCCCCCAGCCCCTCGCGCTCCTCTGGCAGGAAACCGCTGGTCTTGCTGTTCTCCTTGGGGCGCGCCAGGTCAATTTCGGCATAGGCGGTGTTGAAGTCACCGGTGACAACAACCGGCCTGCCCGCGCGCATATATTCCTGTGCTACCTCAAGGAACTTCTTATAGAAGGCCAGTTTGTGCGCCACCCACTCCGGCCCGCGGCCGCCGTTGGGGAAGTAGATGTTGAAGAAGACGAACGGCTCGAACTCGTGGATCAGGGTGCGGCCCTCGGTGTCGAAGCGCGCCTCCCCCAGTCCTTCGCGGACCCTGAGCGGGGCGCGGCGTGTGTAGGTAGCCACCCCGCTGTAGCCTTTGCGCTCTGCCGCGCTCCAGGCCGACTGATACCCCGGCGGGTTGCGCAGCGCCTCAGAGAGTTGCTGCGGGTGGGCCTTGGTCTCCTGCACAGCGACCACGTCGGCGTCCGTTGCAGCCAGCCAGTCGAGAAAGCCTTTCTTCTCCGCGGCGCGGATGCCGTTTACGTTCCATGAGACGAGTTTCCAGGTCATGCGAGACTCCCAAAATTTAGTGTTCGAATGGGCTTTGGTGCATAAATCGGTTTTTTGAAGACGCAATCCCAAATTTTGGCTCTTTTTTGGTGATTTCGTAACTGTTCAGTCTTGCATCAAAACTGTTGGGTATGTCATTGCGAGGAGCGTTCTTTGCGACGAAGCAATCCCCAAGCGGTCAATCTGGCCTGATAAGTGGGAGATTGCTTACCCTTCGGGTACGCTTCGCGGTCGCCAGAAAACGGCTCGCAATGACATGGCTGAACAGTTACGTGATTTCAACGATTCTCGTGGGAGAAATCTGTCAAAATTTTGCCGAAAATCAGCCTTGAGTGGGAAGAAAATTATTCATGCACCAAAGCCGTTCGAATGACAAAGGGGACGTGATTGCTTTCTAAAAAGAAGCAGCCTGGCCTGTATTATACAGGCAGTCGCGCAAAATGCGGCGAGTTTGGACCTGTCAGCCCACCGACCTGACCTCATGGGCTTCCACGCAGGCCTTATGATATACTCCCCAAAAGGAGGCCCTATGTCCGCACAACACATTGAAAAAGACACCTTCCCCACCACCTTTGGCCCACTCGACATCTTCTTCCTCGGCCACGGCAGTCTGATGATGGAACTTGACGGCAAGACGGCGTCCATGCCCGGCAAACCGGAGATGAACAGAGATAAACGCAGATGAACTCGCTACGATGAATACAAGCCACGGCGTCCATGCCCGGCAAACCGGAGATGAACAGAGATAAACGCAGATGAACTCGCTACGATGAACACAAGCCATGGCGTCCATGCCCGGCAAACCGGAGATGAATAGAGATGAACACAAATGAACTCGCTACGATGAATACAAGCCACGGCGTCCATGCCCGGCAAACCGGAGATGAACAGAGATAAACGCAGATGAAAAACGGTGAAGCATGAAAAAGACCCTGACCATTCTCAAGAACGAAATCGTCACCCTGCTCTCGCGCCCCTCCTTCTGGCTGGCGACCCTCGGCCTGCCGATCGTCGCCGGGCTAATTTTCGGCGTCATCGGTTCGCTCAACCGCAACCAGGCCGCCTCCCAGGCCGTCAGCCAGGTGTTCGTCGGCCCGCAGCAGACCCGCCCCGAAGGGTACGTGGACGAGAGCGGAATCATCGTTCAGATACCGGAAGATGTCCCAGAGGGCGTCTTCATCGCCTATCCCGATGAGCAGGCCGCCCGTCAGGCATTCGAGGCGGGCGAGATCGCGGCCTACTACGTCCTCCCCGCCGATTACATCAAACGCGGCGAGATTCGCTACATCCGTCCTGATTTCAGCCCCCTGGCGAGCAACATCGGCCCCAGCGACCTGTTCCTCCGGGTCGTGCAGGTCAACCTGGCCGAAGGCGATGCCATGCTCGCCACTCTGGTCAACGGGCCGCTGAACGAGACCGAAATTTCGCTCGCCCCCGCCCCCGCGCCGGATACGGACAATCCCATGACGATGTGGGTGCCTTACACGGTGACCCTGCTCTATTACATGCTCATCATCGGTTCAGCGAGTTTACTACTGAGCGGCATCTCGAAGGAAAAAGAGAACCGCATCATGGAAATCCTGCTCACCTCGGCCACGCCGCACCAACTGCTGACCGGCAAAATCATCGGCCTGGGGATGGTCGGCCTGCTGCAGACGATTCTGTGGGCCGGCACAACCTACCTTCTGCTGAACCTGAGCGGGCGCACCTTCAACCTGCCCTCCGCAATCCACCTGCCGGCCTCCTTCCTGGTCTGGGGGCTGGTCTTTTTCCTGCTTGGCTACGCCGTCTACGCCAGCCTGATGGCCGGGCTGGGAGCGCTGGCCCCGAACCTGCGCGAGGCTTCGCAGGTGACCTTCGTCATCCTCCTGCCGCTGATGATTCCGCTCTTTTTCAGCAATACCGTCTTCGCCGAGGCGCCGCACGGGGCGCTGGCCACCGCTCTGAGTCTCTTCCCACTTTCGGCGCCGGTAGCGATGATGGCGCGTCTCTCGCTTGGCGGGGTGGCATGGTGGCAGCCGCCGCTGGCCGCCCTCCTGCTGGCGGTCACCGCTGTCCTCATCGTCCGCGCCGTGGCCGGCATGTTCCGCGCCCAGACGATGCTTTCAGGCCAGCCGATCAAGGTCAAAACCTGCCTGCGTGCCCTGTTGGGGAAGATTTAAACAGTTTAGGGTATAATCCCTGCGCTTATCACTGCAATTCCATCAACACGAAGGAATGCCTGAAATTCCTTCGTGTTACTTTGTGTGTTTTACAAAGGATTTCCCTATGGTCGAACCTGAAACCAGCAACTTCGCGCCAGAACCCGTCAAACAAATCATCGGTACCGTTCAGATGGCTGACATTGACGAAACCATGCGCACAGCCTATCTCGAATACGCGATGTCGGTCATTGTCGCCCGCGCCCTGCCCGACGCCCGCGACGGCCTCAAACCCGTCCAGCGCCGCATCCTCTACGCCATGGACGACATGGGCATTCGCTCCAACTCGCCCTACAAAAAGTCCGCCCGCATCGTCGGCGAAGTGTTGGGCAAGTACCATCCCCACGGTGACCAGGCTGTGTATGACGCCATGGCCCGCATGGCACAAGATTTCTCCATGCGCTACCTGCTGGTGGATGGTCAGGGCAACTTTGGCTCAGTGGACGGCGACGCTCCGGCTGCCATGCGTTACACCGAAGCACGTCTGCACAAGATGGCCGAAGAGATGCTGGCCGACCTCGACAAAAACACGGTTGACTTCACCGACAACTTTGACGGCTCGCTCAAAGAACCGACCGTCCTGCCGGCCCGCCTGCCCAACCTGCTGCTCAACGGCTCCTCGGGCATTGCCGTCGGCATGGCCACCAACATTCCCCCCCATAACCTCAAAGAACTGGCCGCCGCCATCATTTACCTGATTGACCATTACGACGCGATTGACGAGATTCCGGTGGAAGCGCTAATGAAATTCGTCCCCGGACCCGACTTCCCCACCGGCGGCATCATCGTCGGGGTGGAGGGCATCGAGGCCGCCTACGGTTCGGGCAAAGGGCGCATCGTACTGCGAGGCAAGGCCCATATCGAGGAAATGGGCGGCAACCGCCATCGCATCGTCATCACCGAAATCCCCTACCAGGTCAACAAATCTGCGCTCATCGAGCGTATCGCCGACCTGGTGCGGGAAGAAAAAATCGACGCCATCTCCGACCTGCGCGATGAATCCGATCGGCGCGGCATGAGCATCATCATCGAACTCAAGCGCGGCTCCCAACCCAAAAAAGTGCTCAACCAACTCTACAAATTCACCCCTCTCCAGACCACCTTCGGCGTGCAAATGCTCGCCCTGGTGGACGGCGAGCCGCGCCTCCTGCCTCTCAAGAAAGCCCTGCAGATTTTCATCGAGCACCGCCAGACGGTTCTCACCCGCCGCTCGCAATTTGAGTTGGACAAAGCCAAAGCCCGTGCTCACATCCTCGAAGGTCTGCGCATCGCCCTCAACAACCTGGACGCCGTCATCCAGACCATTCGCGAAAGCCCCGACGCCGATACTGCCAAAGAGCGCCTGATCAAACGCTTCAAACTGAGCGAACTGCAGGCGCAGGCTATCCTGGACATGCAACTGCGCCGCCTGGCCGCCCTGGAGCGGCAAAAAATCGAGGACGAGTACAGGCAAGTCACAGCCCAGATTGCCTATCTCGAAGACCTGCTGGCGCATCCCAGGAAAATTCTGGCCCTGATTCAGGACGACATGCGCGAACTGAGCGAAAAATACGGGGATGAACGCCGCACCCATATCGCCGCTGAGGCCGTCGAAAACCTTTCGGAGGCCGACCTGGTGCCGGATGAGGCCGTCCTGATCAGCCTCACCGCCCGCGGCTACGTCAAGCGCGTCGCCGCGGCCTCCTTCCGCTCGCAAGGGCGCGGGGCAAAAGGCATCACCGGCCATGCAACGAAAGAAGAAGACGAGGTGCTGACCCTCCTGCCCGCCCGCTCCCTCGACACGATGCTCTTCTTCTCGGACCGCGGCAAGGTCTATTCTGAAAAAGTCTATCAAATCCCCGACGCCGACCGCGCCGCCAAAGGCATCCCGCTGGTCAACGTCCTCTCGCTCGAACCAGGCGAAATCATCACCGCCGCCGTCGCCGTGCCAGACTTTGAGGCCGCCGAGTATATCACCCTCGCTACCCGCAACGGCCGCGTCAAGCGCATGGCGCTGAGCGAACTTTCTTCCGTGCGCCCTTCTGGCATCATTGCCATCAGCCTGGAAGAAGGCGACGAACTCGGTTGGGCACGCCTGACGCGCGGCAATGACGAAATTATCCTGGTCACCGAACAGGGCCAGGCGCTGCGCTTCAGCGAAGACGAAGTCCGCCCGATGGGGCGCGCTGCCGCCGGCGTGACCGGCATCCGCCTGGCGGAGGAAGACCGGGTCGCCAGCATGGAGGTCATCGAGCCAAACGGCTTCCTCGTCCTCGTCACCGAACAGGGCTACGGCAAACGAACCCTGCTCTCGGAGTACCCGGTCAAGGGTCGCGCCACCGGTGGCGTGCAGACCATCGCCCGCGACGCAGCGGAGAAAGTCGGTCTCATCAGCGCTGCCCGCGTCGTCCAGGAAACCGACGATCTGACGCTCATCTCCGCCAACGGCCTGGTATTGCGCCTGAAAGTCAAGGACATCAAAGTGATGGGGCGCGCCACGCGCGGCATCCGTCTGATGGAGGTGCGGGAAGGCGACCGCGTGGCTTCCATTGCCGGCATCGCTGCCGCCGAACTGAAAAAAGCCGGTGCTGATGTCAACGGGGAGACCCCACCCCCACCTGGTACACAGTTCGAGTTGCCCATCCAATCGTAAGGTTGTTCCAGCGCTGAGACACAGAGTAGGCAGAGGGCCCTCTTTCCCCTCTGCGCTTTTGCGCCTGCCTCTGCCTCGCTCCTGCGGGTATAATTCCCCTCCATGGATAGCATTTTACGCATCCTGCGCACTCTCGACCGCCTGGTGGCATCTTCCCTGCTGGCAATTCTGCTGGTTGGCAGCCACCTGGTTCTTCCTGCCGAGACCTATGGGCAGGCCCGGCTCTACACACGCGCCGTCGAATTTGACTTCTTCGACTGGACGATGGATGCCATCGGCGTCCAACTCGGCCAGGCATCCCTGACGACGCCAGCCTACTTCAACGCAGACGCCCAACGGCAAATCGTCAGCGACTACCTGCGCCTGATGGACCAGATTCTGCAAGACGAAGCCAGTCTGGAACTGATTTACGCCGACCCGTCCATCGCCGACCCGCAAGCGGCCTCGGCCGACCTGCGCGCTCGCCTGGCCGAAGCCTACGCCCGTCAGGAACAACTGGCCCCCCTGGCCGAGGCTGTCCTCGCCGGGCAAATGTCTGCCCTGCTGGCCGACCTCGACCTGACCACCCTGGGCCAGCCGCTTCCACCGGTTGCCTTCCACATGACCCGTCTGCCGTATCACCTGGTCATTTCCCCCCGCGACCGCATTGCGCAGGATGCTGCCATTTCCCTGCTCCCCGACCTGCCCCTCGACCAGCAAATCGCCGTTGAAGAACGGGTAGCCGCCGCGCTGAACGTCTCCACCCTGGTGGTGCCGGTGGGCGGCATTGGCAGTTACCCCACCATGATCATGCGCACATCGTCGCTGCAATGGCTGGCCGAGGTCATTGCCCACGAGTGGATTCACAACTGGCTCAGTTTGCGCCCGCTGGGTTTCAACTACGACAAGACGCCCGAACTGCGCACCATGAACGAAACCACGGCTTCTATCGCCGGGACAGAAATTTCGGCCCTGTTCCTGCGGCGCTACTACCCAGACCTGGCGGCTGCCTACGGCCTGGAGACGGTAAACGCCCCCGCAGCCCCCATCCCGCCCGGCGGCTTCCCCCGCCCGGTCTTCGACTTCCAGAGAGAGATGCACGCCACCCGCGTCCACGTGGATGAACTGCTGGCAGAAGGCAAGATCGAGGAGGCTGAAGCCTACATGGAAATGCGCCGTCAGGTCTTTTGGGAACATGGCTACCACATCCGCAAGTTGAATCAGGCCTACTTTGCCTTTTACGGCGCTTACGCCGACACCCCCATCGGCCCGGCCGGTGAAGACCCGGTCGGCCCGGCAGTGCGCGCCCTGCGCGCCCAATCAGCCTCGCTCACCGACTTCTTGAAAACGATTGCCGCCATGTCGTCCTTTGAAGAATTACAGAAAGCGGTCAGCCCATGATAAAGAACATTTGCAGGTCAGCAAATTCGCAGATTGGCAAGTTGATCATTTTCGGCCTCCTGTTCCTGGCTTCCTGCACATCCCCCTCCACCCCGCAGCCGGTCGTCACCCTGACGCCCACTTCCAGGCCGGAGAAGATGCCCTGCACCATTCTCCCCGCCACCAGCAGCGACATCACCAAAATCATGTCAGGTTTCGCTGACGAGTACGCCCACACCGCCGGCCCTGCCGATGCGCCGGTGACCCTGCTCGTCTTCACAGATTTTCAATGCCCCGGCTGCGCGGCCCTGGCCGAGAGCATCCGTCAGGTCCAGGCGGCTCACCCGCAAGAAGTGCGGCTCATTGTCCGCTACCTGCCAGACAAGCGCTTTGACAAGAGTGCGCTGGCCATGCGGGCCGCCGAGGCCGCCCACCAGCAGGGAAAATTCTGGGAGATGTACGACCTGCTCTTCACGCGGCAAGCCGAGTGGAGCAGCCTCGCCCCAGACGCGTTCCCGGCCTGGGCGCGGGAGCAGGCTACCGGTCTCGGGCTGGACGCAGCGCAGTTCGCAGCCGATTTCAACGGGGAAACGGTCGCAGCCCGCGTTCAACAGGCCGAGGAAGCCGCCGCCAATCTCACCTATTTTCCTCCCTTGTTTTTCATCAACAGCACCACGCCCTATACTGGCCTGGCCGATTTTGCCAGCCTCGATGTGATGGTGCGATTGTCCATGTTGGAAACTCGTAAATTCCGCGCCTGCCCCGCCTGGACCCTCGACCCGACCCGTCAGTACATCGTCACCCTGCACACCAGCCGCGGCGATGTGGTGCTGCAGCTCTTCCCGGAAAAGGCCCCGCTGGCGGTGAATAATTTTATTTTCCTGGCCCGCTCTGGCTGGTATGACCATGTCCCATTCCATCGGGTCGATGCAGGCTTCACCGCCCAAACCGGCGACCCGTCTGGAACAGGTTACGGCAACCCCGGCTATTACTTCGCCACCGAAGCCTCCGGTCTGACCTTCGACCGGCCCGGTCTGGTGGCCATGTCGAACAGCGGGGTGGACACAAACGGCAGTCAGTTCTTCATCACGTATGCCCCTTTGCCTGAATTGAACGGCAAGTTCACCATTTTTGGCGAGGTGTTGAGCGGTCTGGACGTGCTGAAGGCGCTTTCGACAGGAGATCAATTGTTGGCAGTAAACGTAGAGGAAAGGTAACTCGATGAAACAGTTTTTATCTTCAACGTACAATCGCTCCATGCTGATTCTGATTTTTAGCGTGTTGAGCATGCTGGGGCTGATCGCCTTGGGGCTGTTGCAGGTAGTGCAGGGGCTGAGTTTGCTGTTACGCTCTCTGGCCCACCTGACTGACTTTGCCCTCGCCCTGGGGCAAATGGTGGGGCTGGGGATGGGCGCGTTGCTCTTTCTGCCCCCGCTTTTGGAATCGATCCGCCAGATTCGCGGTGAGCCAATCGGCACAATGGAATTGCCCGTTTTGAAGGGCAGGGCCTTCCTGCTGCTGGCCTTTGCCTGGTTCCTGGCGCTGATTCTCTCTACGGTGGCAGCGATGATTGGCTCTGGCGGCGCGCTGGTGGCAACTCCCTTAGGAGCAGTGGGCATTTTCCTTTCCACCCTGACCCTTGGGTGGATCGGCGCAGGCGGGCTGGTGCACGGCTCTCGTCGCCGCCTGCTGGGAGCAGTGGGGCTGTCGCTCACCGCTAGCACGATGATCGCGCTTGTGCTGCAATACATTCCCATCTTGATGGCCATCATCGCCGGGGGCATTGTCGCCGCCTCAGACCCTCAACTGCTGGCGACGATTCAAGAATTACAGGCGCAGTTGGAAAGCGCCCATAGCATGGAAGAAATGCTGAGTCTGCTTTCGCCCTACATCACCCAACCGTGGGCACTGGGCCTCATCCTGCTTTATGCTTCTGTCCTGGCCCCGCTGACCGAGGAACTGGTCAAGCCACTGGCCGTTTGGTTTCTGGGGCGCAGTCTGCGCTCGCCTGCTGAGGGATTCGGGCTGGGGGCACTGGGCGGAGCGGGTTTTGCTCTCATGGAAGGCACACTGGCAGTCAGCATGTTCACCGAAACGCCTTACTTTGGCCTGCCAGCGCGGCTGGCCAGTTCGCTCATGCACGTCACCTTGAGCGCTATCATGGGCTGGGGCATTGCCTCCGCCTTGCTGGAGAAACGCTGGAAACGGCTGATTGGCACCTACGCCCTGAGCGTAACCCTGCACGGACTGTGGAACGGCGGGGCTGCGCTGGTCGTGTATGGCTCGCTGCGCACCACGCTGGCAACGGCCATGCCGTTCGACTTTATTGCTCTGAGCAGCATGGCCCTGGGCGTGATCTTAATCGGAGCCATTTTCGTCGGCGTAGCGTTGGCCCTGCCCTTGCTCAACCAGCGCTTACGGCGTGATATAATCCCGCTCGCATCTCTTCTCCCCGAAAGGACCTCTGATGGACTGGATTCACCAGGCAATTGACTTTCTCCTGCACGTTGACGTTTACCTCGAACAAATCATCTCCAACTACGGCGGCTGGACCTACGGTCTGCTCTTCTTCGTGGTGTTCATGGAGACCGGCTTTGTGGTCACGCCTTTCCTGCCCGGCGATTCGCTCATCTTTGCTGCTGCCACCTTCGCTGCTCGCGGCGCCCTGAACCCCTGGCTGATATTTGGCCTGCTGGCTTTTGCTGCCGTCCTGGGCGACACGGCCAATTATTGGATTGGGCATCGCATCGGGGCACGCGCTTACACGGGCGAAATCAAGTGGATCAAGAAAGAGTACATGGAACGCACGCACGCCTTCTTCGAGAAGCACGGCGGCAAGACCATCTTCCTGGCTCGTTTCGTGCCCATCATCCGCACCTTTGCGCCGTTCGTGGCGGGCGTCAGCCGTATGTCTTACGGTTTCTTCTTCCGCTGGAACGTCATCGGCGGAATCACCTGGGTGGCCACCTTCACCCTGCTGGGTTATTTCTTCGGGAACATCCCGTTCGTCCAGAAGAACTTCGAACTGGTCATCATCGCGATTATCCTGATCTCCGTTGTCCCTGCGATCACAGAAGCAATCAAAGCGAGACGGGAAATGAAGGCAGGGGGCAGTGATCAGTGGGCAGTGATCAGTAAGCAGTAAACAGTGAGCGGTGAACAGTAAGCGGTGAACATTAAGCCGTAAAGAAAGGCCTCCCCGCCGCGTGGGTGCGACGGGGAGGTTTGTATTTGGGGCAATTGGGCCCCTACGGTATCAAACGAAGATGCGATTCGGTGTGGCTGAGGACATCCTGTTCATCCCAAAACATCGGATAGTACTGCACGTTTGCCCACAAAGGCGCCAGGTCCACGTAGTGGGGATGATAGGCATGGCCAGACTGGCCGGTGGTATGCACCGTGACCGAGTTGCGCAGGTCGCCCAGGTCCACAATCATCCGCATCGAGGGCAACCAGTCCACCTCGAACCCCGCCCCAATCGTCCAGCCGGTGGCGTTGACAATCGCCTCGCCGCCGCCAGTCGGGAAGGGGCCGCGATTGAAGAGGGCTTCGATCGGAGCGATTCCCGATTTTCCCAAAGTCTGATTCCGAAACGTGGCCGTGTGCAGATCGCCCCATGCTGGCCAGTTGGCCAGGTTTTTGCCATAGCGCTTTTCGCCAATCTGGACGGTTTCGGTAAACGCCCGCAAGAGGATGTCATCGCGAGTCTCGACCACGTCGGGAGTAGAGCGGTCATCCCACCAGGAACTTTGCGGCTGCTGGACCAGGCGACGCATCACTTCATAAAAACGCGCCCCACCCTGCGGGAAGTAATCTTGCGGGAACGGCTCGTCATAAAAGGTATCCAGAATCAGGTTCCACCAGAAACGCTCGAACAGCAGAGCCGCCTGGGAGTCGGCCTCTTCGCGATAATCCCAGTTGGCCAGAAAAGCCTGGCGAACTTCGGCATTGCGCCCTTCCATCGGCAAGGACATCAAGAGAGGCACCATCACCTGGGCGTTCAGGCTGGTGGAATCGGCCTGCATTTGCTGCATGTAAGCCAGATCAATCGGGCCAGGGGCCTTCTCAATCATCTCGACGATGCGCGCCGCCCGAAAGCCATAGTCCCAATCGGTCGTAATCAGGTAAGGATAATCGCGCGGCACCGACTGGTTGTTGGCCGTGACGATGTAGCCAGACTCCGGGTTCAGGACGAACGGCAGGTCATCGAAGGGGATGTAGCCGATCCACTCGTAATCATCCGTCCAGCCGGGGACGGGCAAACTGCCGTCGCCGTTGCGCCGGATAGGAACTTTGCCCGGCTGCTGGTAGCCGATGTTCCCGTCCACGTCGGCGTAGAGCAGGTTCTGGGCCGGGACCGTAAAGGAACGCGCCGCGGCCCGAAACTCTTCCCAGTTCTGGGCCTTATTGAAGCCCCAGATTGCATCAAAAATATGCGACGGTTCCAGCGCCGTCCAGCGCAGGGCGATGACGAAATTCTCCGGCAAGTCCAGGCCGGCCTGCTCGCCGAATTCTTCCAGGTCATAGACTTCGGAAATGACCGGGCCATGCAGCGTGGAGCGGACGGTCAGATGGACCGGCTCCCCGCCGCCCACCAGAATCGTCTCGGTGCGCGTCTCAAAGTCCACCCACTGGCCATTCACTTCGTACTGGTTGGGATTGTCGGGATTGACTTTTTCGATGTACAAATCCATCACGTCCGGGCCATTGTTGGTAAATGCCCAGGCAATGCGGTCATTGTGGCCGATGACCACACCCGGCACGCCGGCAAAGGAGAACCCCGCCACTTCGTAGGGGCAGGCCTCGCCTTTTGGCTGGCAGTGCAGGCTGATCTGATACCAGATAGATGGCATCTGGATGCCCAGGTGCGGGTCGTTGGCAAGCAGGGGCATGCCGCTCTCAGTCCGTTGACCGGAGACGACCCAGGAGTTGGACCCAATGCCCATCCCGCCGGGGCCGAGCAGAGGGTCAAGGAGAGCCAGGTTTTGGGAAGCGGACAGCAGCGCGGTCTCGGCTGGCACGAAGCGCGGGCCGGATGATGCCTGCCCGCCGGCGGCCTCCACCGGGAACAACTCGACGATGACCGGGTGGTCAGAGGGGTAGGGAGGATATAAGTCGGCCACTTGCTCGGCAGAGAAGACCTTCAACAGCAAAGCCCGCTCAATTTCGGTGTTGATGTTGCTGCGCAAATCCCAGGCCATGGCCTTGGCCCAGGTCAGGGTATGGACGGGCGTCCAGGGTTCAGGTTCATAACCGGGGGTCAGCAATCCCAGAATGGCATACTCCAGGCTGATGGCCGAACCGGAATGGTCGG
>Ga0209162_1000693_pt1 | contig 35788 bp, 26 predicted proteins | sample YNPNPMetaG_FD_187121 | JGI IMG/M metagenome (GOLD analysis project Ga0209162, IMG submission 187121) | Anoxygenic and chlorotrophic microbial mat microbial communities from Yellowstone National Park, USA - YNP NP MetaG (SPAdes) (version 2) ...
CGTTTCTCGCTCCCAAACTCACACAGCCCATCATTTTAGTCATGGGTAGACGTCCCGCCGATAAAATGGCGAGACATGTTGTCAAAGTCTCCTGTTATGTACAATATAGCCGCACCCTTTGGGGTGCGCAACAATTGGCGCAGGCTAAAGCCTGAGGCTACAGATGTTCTGGTGCAGACAGGTGGCCTGGGCGGGGGAGCGATACGAGGGCGTGGTGAGCCATATAAGGGTTGCGCAGTTGGAAAACTGCTCGAAGGTTTGCGACATAAGGCGACATAAACTGTCATTCTGTCATAAAATGTCGTTCTGAGCAAGGCGAAGAATCTCTTTCAACACGCTGAGATGCTTCGCTTGTGCTCAGCATGGCAGGTAAGGGTCAGTATTCATGTCATTCTGAGCGGAGCGAAGAACCTCCGACTTCAACATGCAAAAGGCGATGGGGTGAGGCACTCATGAGATGGCTTTTAGTATCGCTGGTGTCACTGGGGATGGCTTTGCAGACAGGTGCGCAGACCCTGCAAAACCCTTTCTTTCAGGTGCAGGTTGATGGCGGATGGCTGCGCAGCCTGCAGGTAGACCCTTCTGGCAAGGGCAACTACCGTCCCTCGCGCTTCTTGGGGCTGGTGGCGGGCGATGACGCAGCTTTGAGCCTCCCGCCGACGGGTGAAGGACACGTCTTAGGTAATCGGCTGGTCTGGCGAGGAGCCACGTTGCTGGTTCCCCGCAAATCTCTTGCTTCGGCGGAGCGCAAGGAGGCGTTACGTCTGGAACCCGGACATACCCTGGCGCAGGAGTTTGAGGTCAACGAGCCGGGGTTGACCGTCGTGGAGGTCAACTGTCCGACGTGGTACACCTCCGGTAGCGGCATGACCCTCAGCCTCTGGAAACTGCAGAACGGCACGTGGCAGCAGATTGCCCGCCAGAAGTTCACCAACGTGCAGGATAACGGATGGGTTCGTCTGGTGGTTGCACCGCAGCCGGCTGGTCGCTACCGCGTGCAGATGAGCGAGCCAGCGGGCACCATCGGCTGGTGGAGCGCACCGGAGCGACGATTGCCTCAATCCATGCCTCTGCGCGATGGGCAACCTGTGCAGGAAGGAGAACGGTGCGTGCGCCTGGGGCTGTTCGATGTGCACCGGGTGGACGTTATCTACACGCTGACCCGCAACCGGCTGCAGATTGCCGTAAAGGGCGGCAAGATGGGGGAGTGGGTGTTGCTCACGTCGTGGAAGGCGGAGGGAACCGATACTACCGACCCCGAGCACATTCCCTTCCGTCGCTTCTTCTCCGATACCGGTAGGTACCTGCCGGTGGAGCAGCTCAAGCGTCGCGATGGGCTGGAGTGGGGCATGGACGCGAGCGACTGGCTGGAGATGACGGGCAACGGCACGGCAGACTACCGCTGGCGCAACCTGAACGGCGAATTGCGCTGGGCGATGACCGCCGACCAGATGCGACTGAGCCTGCACACCGGCGCGACACTCACGCTGGAAGTGTTGCCCCATGACGAACGACGTCTGCCCGCTTTCTATCCGCGTTTCTTCAGTTCTGACCCGCGTTTGGATGCTCTGCTCAACCGTTTCTACTACGAGCGCGCCTTTAGCTGGCCGTTGTCGCCCGGCCTTGCCGACTGGATGGAATGGCTGGCACGTACGCGCTACTGGGTGGCTTTGCCCGGTCTGCACGCGCGCGAACGGGCGCATCTGTTGCACTACAAGCTGGACGAAGACGGCTACGTCTACACCTGGGGCGACCGCAAGGAGTGGCCCTTCCCCGACAACGAGAAGTACGACGCCCGTCACTTCACCACCAACGCCAACTTCATTCTCGGGTGCTGGCGCTACTACTGCTGGACCGGCGATAGAGAGTTCCTGAGGCGCAACATCGCCCGCATTCGCCGCGCGATGGAATGGCAGCTGAACGAGTGCAAGGGCGCGGAAGGGCTGTTTGTGGACAACAGTCCCGACCACGACGGCACCACGAAAGGCTTGCACTCCAACTACTGGGATGACATTCCCTTCGGACACCTCTCCGCCTATGAGAACATCTACTTCTACGCCAGTTTGCACGCGATGGCGGAGATCGAGTCGGTGATGTCCCAGGAGAAGACGCCTGATGTCCCAGCTCCCCGCCCACCCGGCTACTATCGCCAGCTGGCACAGCAGGTGAAACGCCGCTACGAGGAGACGTTCTGGAACGAGGCAGCAGGACGGTACATCGGCTGTGTGGACATTTATGGCAACCGCCACGATTACGGATTCACTTACGTCAACACCGAAGCACTGGCATATGGTCTGGGCGATACCGAAAAGGCGAAGCGTATCTACCACTGGATGGAAAACGAGCCGACCGCCACCGGCAAGCCAGATACTTATTTCTTTGAGTTCGCGCCGCGCGTGAACACGCTGGACTGTTCCGGATGGTGGTATTTGGCAGGCAAGGCAGAGATACCCTCCCAGCCATTCGACACGCACTGCGAGAACGGCGGCGCGATTCTGTATACCTCTTTCTTTGACCTGATGGCACGGCACCGCTGGCTGGGTGCAGACAACGCTTGGCAGCGACTGTGGGGCATCCTGCGCCGTTACGACCAGCCCGACCGCCTCTGCGGCGGCAATCCCATGTATTTCGGCGGCAGGCCGTATATCAACGGCTGGGCAATCGGTACCGACATTCCCTTCCCGGAGAGCGGGCTGGTTCCCACCTTCTTCCTGTACGGCTTTCTGGGGGTAGAGGCACATGTGGACGGTTTGCACATCTCCCCCAAACTGCCCAAAGACTTGGCGTTCGCCGGGGTGCGCAACCTGTTCTATCGGGGATTGCTGTTCGACCTGCGGGTGCAAAGAGCGGGTACAGGCTATCTCATTACTCTCGCCTGCTCGCAACCGGGGCATCGCTTCCGTACACACCAGCGCGTGCGGGAAGGTGAAACGTGGGTATTTCGCCAGCCGCCTGCGCCGGTGCGTTTCCCGGATATTTCCAGAGTGGTTGGCATGGACTGGCTCGCGGAATGGATATGGTTGCCCGGGCAATGGGAAACGCCGAACATGACGGTATATGCCCGACGCGCCTTTGAACTTCCCGCCAAACCCACCGAAGCCACGCTGTCAATTACCGCTGATAACCGTTATCGCCTGTGGGTGAACGGTGTTTTCGTGGGCGAGGATGGCGACTTCCGCAGGGCGGAACGCTATGACGTCACGCGGTTGCTGAAGCCGGGCAGGAACCTGCTTGCCGTGCAGGCAGACAACGGAGACGGACCCGGCGGGTTATTGGTGGAAATGGGCGTTCGCCTGCCAAACGGGCAGACGGTGTGGGTGATTTCCGACCCCGGCTGGAAGGTGACCGACCACGCCCCTTCGGGGTGGTACACGCTCTCCTTTGAGGACAGCCGCTGGCTTCATGCCGAATCGCGTGGAAGAGCACCGGTGTTTCCGTGGGGCATGATTGAGCGCTAGTCCTTGTTCTCCTATGCACTCCACTGGTATCAGGCAGTCGGATGTGGTAAGATAAAATGCGTCATTTCTACTGGTAGATACTCGCGGGTGCCGGACTCTACACCCATTTTGCCAGAACCGGACTCGGCGGATGCTGACTCCGCCCGGGCGATGTTGCCTTCTGCTCTGCGTGCGCAGAAGGAGCCCTCGTGGCGAGACATCACACGCGACGTGTGGGACATCAGCATCCCTGCCGTCACGACGAACCTGTTGCAGACCACCAACGCTTTCCTGGACCGCATGTTTGTGGGGCGATTGGGGCGGGATGCGCTCGCTGCGGTGGGCGTGGCGGGGCAGGGCATGTTTTTGCTGATGGCTGTTTCGTTCATTGTGGGGACGGGAACAACCGCGCTGGTTGCCCGGTTCGTTGGTGGGCAGGTGCTGGACGATGCGCGTAAAGCGCTGCGACAATCCCTCACCCTGGCTGCACTCATGGGCACGGCGTGCATGGTCATCGGCTACCTGCTGGCGAAGCCTGCTTTCCACCTGATGGGGATGGAACCTTCCGCCGAGCGTGCTACCGTTGTTTTCTTCTCCATTGCTCTGTTAGGCATTGTGCCTCTGTTCATAGGGCAGGCTCTGGGGGCAGTTTTTCGCGGCATGGGCGATATGCGCACGCCGCTCAAGGTAATGGTATTCGTCAACATGGTGCATATCTCACTGGACTTTGCACTGATTTTCGGCATTGGTCCGTTTCCCCGCATGGGGCTGGCAGGCGCGGCAACCGCGTTGACCATCTCGCAGTGGTTCGGGTTTGCCATGTTCTGGCTGGCGCTGCGCAGGCATCCGGTGATGGGCAAAGCCGTGCAGTTCCAGCGACTGGACATGGCGTGGGCAAAGCGCATCGTGAACATCGGTGCTCCCGCATCGCTGCAGGCTCTGTTGCGTATCACCAGTATGCTGGGGTACACACGTATCCTCTCCGCGACACCGCAGGGAACCGCCGCCCTTGCCGCGTTGCCCATCGGCATGACCGCTGAATCCATTGCCTTCATGCCCGGGCTGGGCTACAGCATGGCGGCGACCGCACTGGTGGGGCAGAGTTTGGGTGCGAAACGCCCGGACGTCGCTTCCCGGTATGCGTGGATGTCCACCGCGCAAGCCGGCGTCATTATGGCCGTCATGGGCATCGTGTTCTATGTGTTTGCCTATGCTTTTGCTCACTGGTTCACCCGCGACCCGCTGGTGGTACAGGTCGCAGCCGATTACCTGCGCATCAACGCCTATGCCGAACCGTTTCTGGCGCTGGGGATGGTGCTTTCAGGGGCGTTTCAGGGGGCTGGCGATACACGCACGCCCACATGGATTACCTTTATCACCATGTGGCTGTTCCGTCTGCCGCTTGCCTATCTGCTGGCATTGACTTTGGGCTACGGCACTCACGGTGCCTGGTGGGCGATGGCGGCTTCGATGATGGTCTCTGGTTTGCTCACGGCTCTGTACTTCCAGCGTGGCGGCTGGAAACGGGTCAAGGTGTGACCTGGTGCTAACTGAACACCCTCAAAACCGCTTGACAACTCCCGCGGGAGGGTGTAGAATATTAACGTGAAGCGAGCGGGAGTAGTTCAGTGGCAGAACGCCAGCTTCCCAAGCTGGATGTCGCGGGTTCGAGTCCCGTCTCCCGCTCCATTTTTGCGTTTATCGCCCATTGGATAGCCGTGCCGGCTATCCAATCGTTTTTGACCAACCCTGTTGCCTCGGGCAACGGAAAGGAGGAAAGCGGCTTCCGCCGTTGACTGCCGCATGCCAGTAGTTGTTGTGGTCGGTGCCCAGTGGGGTGACGAGGCGAAAGGCAAAGTGGTGGACTGCCTGGCGCAGGATGCCGATATGGTGGTGCGCTATGGTGGTGGCAGTAACGCCGGTCATACCGTTCGCTTCGATGGGCATGAGTTCAAATTGCATCTGGTGCCCTCCGGCATTTTCCGCCCGCAGGTCATGAACATCATCGCCAGCGGGGTGGTGGTAGACCCGCAGGTGCTCGTGGAGGAAATACGCTCCCTGCAAGTACAAGGGGTGCCGGTGGATAACCTGCGAATCAGCGCAAGCGCGCATGTGGTGATGCCCTACCATCGGCTACTGGATGCGCTGGAGGAGAAACAGCGCGGCTCGGCGCAAATCGGAACTACCTGCAGGGGCATTGGTCCCGCATACGCCGATAAGGCGGCGCGAAAAGGTATCCGCATGGCGGACCTGCGCCAGCCCGAGCGATTTGCAGCGGCGTTGCGCCGCGCGCTGGAGGAGAAAAGCCGCTTGCTCGAAAGGGTATACGATACCCAGTGTCCCACTTTCGAAGACATCTGGCGTGAATATGAAGACTACCTACCGGTGCTTCGTCCGCTGATTGCCGATACCGACCCGCTGGTGTACACGGCGGTTCAAAAGGGTCAGCGAGTGGTCTTCGAGGGAGCGCAGGGCACGCTGCTGGACCTGGACCATGGTACATATCCGTATGTGACCTCTTCCCACCCAGTGGCGGGCGGGGCGTGTGTGGGAACCGGTATCGGTCCCACGCACATCGACGCAGTCATCGGGGTGGCGAAAGCATACACCACTCGCGTGGGAGCAGGTGCCTTCCCGACCGAACAGCCCAACGAAACCGGCAACTACCTGCGCGAACGGGGTAGAGAGTACGGCACAACGACGGGTAGACCACGCCGCTGTGGATGGCTGGACGCGGTGGTTTTGCGCTACGCGGCGCAGGTGAACAGCCTTACCGCCTTTGCCATGACCTTGCTGGATGTGCTGAGCGGACTGGAAACGGTTAAGATATGTCGCGCCTACCGGTTGCCCGATGGACAGGTTACAGAGCAGTTTCCCTCAGACAGCGCGGTACTGGAGCAATGTGAGCCGGTCTATGAGCAGCTTCCGGGCTGGAAAGAGGAAATCGCCGATGCAAGAAGCTGGGACGATCTGCCCGAAAATGCGCGCCGGTATGTTCAGAAGGTAGAGGAGCTGACCGGCGTGCCGGTGGCAATGGTATCGGTAGGCCCACAGCGTCACCAGACCTTCTGGCGGCACGGCGTCTCTGCGGAACTGCCCGTGCGGACACTGCAAATGCTGGTACAGCGTCGGAGCCGGACGGACTAACGCGCTATCCTGCGCCGTATCGCGCGGCAAACTCTTGCTGAAACGCCTGCACGGTGGGCGCATCAAACAGCACAAGACGCACCTCTTTGACGCTGCTGCCGGGGTTTTGGGCGAAGTACGCCTGTATCGTCTCCAGCATCACCTTCGCGCAGCGGTCTTTCGGGAAGCCGTAGATGCCCGCGCTGATGGCGGGAAAGGCTATGGTGGCGATACCCAGCTCGTCTGCTCGCTGAAGGCTGCTGCGAACCGCACTCGCCAGCAGGCGGTCGGCTTCTTCAGGCGCGTAGTTGTTCCAGATGGGACCCACAGCGTGAATCACGTATCGCGCAGGGAGCCTGCCTGCACCTGTGACCGCAGCGCCACCCGTCGGCACGTGCCCGATACGGTTGCTTTCCTGCTGAATCACCTCACCACCAGCGCGCACAATCGCGCCCGCCACTCCTCCGCCATGTTGCAACCACTCATTGGCAGCGTTGACGATAGCGTCAACCTGTTCCTGAGTGATGTCACCCTGCAACAGGGTAATCTGCTGACCGTTCGGCAGTGTGGTTTTTGCAATTAGCTGGCTCATCGGCATCCCTCCTTTTTCAGTATAACCCCTTATCCCTTTCAGGCGCAACCGCCGAAGTCCTTCCAACAGCTTGACGGGAGCGTCGGCTTCGGTCTTGCTCCAAACGCCGGGAACCGTTAGAAGGGCAAATACAGCCTGCGCGACGAAGTATTGGGCAGAGAAACTAACGCAGTCTCTTTGACCTGAGCGGGACGATATACAAGCGAAGGGATTGCGTCACTCGTAGACACGATGGATATACCGGGAACCGGTGCGGAACTCGCCATACATTCACCCGCCGATTCTGCCGACAGGGACACGCTTCGTCAGCCTGTGGCAGGCGTCTCACTGCGTGCTGTCCTGCTGGGTGTTCTGTTAATCCCTGTGAACGTATACTGGGTCATCGTGGCGGAGCTGCGCTGGTATGCCATCCTCACGCTCAATCCACTGTTTGTAACGCCCGTCTTCTACCTGTTCGTGCTGGTGATCCTCAACGCGCTGTTGCGTCGCCCGGCTCCGCGCTGGATGCTGAGCCCGGCGGGTCTGGTGGTCATCTACGTCATGCTGGTGATGTCCTGCACCATCGCCACGCATGACTTTATCATTAACCTCATCTCTCTCATGGGGTGGGCAAGATGGTTTGCCACTCCGACCAACCGCTGGGAGGACACGCTGTTCCCCCACCTGCCGCGCTGGTTGCTGGTTTGGGACAAAGAGTTGCTGGAAGGCTTCTTTTAGGGCAACAGTACCCTGTACCGTCTGGAAGTGCTGAAGATGTGGGCGGCTCCGCTGGCGTTCTGGAGCCTGTTCATCCTCATTGCCGGCTGGACGATGCTTTGCCTGAACACCATCTTCCGCCGGGCGTGGATGGACCAGACGCGCCTTTCCTTCCCCATCGTGCGCCTGCCTCTTGCGCTGACTGAGCCGTTCATCCCCGGCGCGATGATACGTACCCGCGCACTCTGGTTGGGGTTTCTGGCAGCGGCGGGGCTGGACCTGCTCAACGGCTCGCATGAGTGGTTTCCCAACCTGCCCTACTTCCAGACCCGAGCGGTACCCATCCAGTTCACACAACCTCCGTGGACGGCGGTCGGGTGGTTTGTGCGCACGTTTTATCCCTTCGCCATAGGGTTGGCGTATCTGGTACCGCTCGATGTCTCGTTCTCGTGCTGGTTTTTCTACCTGTTCATTAAGGCGCAGATGGTGATTGGCTACCAGCTGGGCTACAGCAACATTCCCGATTTTCCTTACGTCAGCGAACAGGGCATCGGGGCGTGGGTTACTTTTGGGGTGATACTGCTTTATGCCAGCAGAGGCTATCTAAAAGAGATATTCTTTGCCGCATGGCGTGGCGACCGTTCGTTGGGCGCCGAAGAGCCGCTACCGTATCGCGTGGCGCTGGTGGGCGCGCTGGTGGGACTGGCGGCGTTTACGGCATTCTGGTGGCTGGCAGGCATGAGCCTGTTGTGGGTGCTTTTGATGGTGGCGACCTACTTTCTGCTGGCGCTGTGCATCACGCGCGTGCGGGCGGAAGCGGGCGGGCAGCACACCGTGTGGGACCTGGAGCCGATCCGCCTGTTCCGCCTGTTCGACTCCACCCTGATGACCGCTCCGACGATGGCTGCTGCCGCGCTGAGCCACTGGTTCTGGCGATTGAACCGCAGCCACATCATGCCCAGCCAGATGGAGGGTTTCAAACTGGCACAGGAGCATGGCATCCCTCTGCGCAAGCTGGTGTTGCCGATGCTGCTCTCCATCGCGCTGGCGACGGTGGTCGGGCAGTGGGCGTGTTTGCATGTGCTGTATCGCGAGGGCGCATTGGCGAAGTGTGCGGGCTTTGCGCGATGGACAGGATGGGAGAGCTTCAGCTGGCTAGAAGGCGCGGTTCACTCGGGCTTCAAAGCCGAGGCGAGCCGCTGGGGAGTGGTGGGTGCCGCCAGCATGTTCACGCTGCTTCTGTATGCGATGCGCACGCGCTTTGTGGGCTTTCCATTCCATCCGCTGGGCTACTGCATCGGTCCGGGGCTGGTATGGCTGTGGCTGCCGTTTTTCATTGCGTGGCTGGTGAAGTTCTTCGTGCTGCGCTACGGAGGACTGCGCATGTACCGGCGTACGCTGCCCTTCTTCCTGGGGCTGGTGCTGGGCGATTACACGATGGGCGCGCTGTGGTCGCTGATCGGTGTGGTATGGGGCGTGCCTACGCTACAGATTTCCCACTAACTTTATTGATACAAATGATTTTTATTGTTATAATAAATCTGATGCATGTAGCTATAGCAACAGTTCTTCCGTTGAGCCCGCCGAGCAATTGCACAGGACAAAACATTCAGGAGGACAAAGATGCTCAGACACGTTGTTTCGACCGCGATGGTTTTGGGGCTGATAGCGTCGCTGGTTGTTCTGGAAGCGCGGGTGGGAGGAGGGGACATTACCTTCAAGGTCAAGAGCGCAGGCAATGTTACCTTCAGTCACGAGAACCATGTGGTTGGCTATGAGCTTCGCTGTACCCATTGTCACGACTCGCTGTTTCTCACCCGGGCGAAGCACCGCAAGGTCACCATGGCGCAGATGCAGAAGGGCGCAGCCTGTGGTGCCTGCCACAACGGCAAGCGAGCATTCAGCGTCAAAGGTAACTGCAACACCTGTCATTCCAAATGAGGAGAGGGACAATGTATCAGGGTAGAGACGAACTCGACATTATTCAGGAGGACATCCGACGAGCGATGCGAAAGCCCAATCCCCAATGGGGGATGCTGATAGACTTGCGCCGCTGTATCGGATGCCAGGCATGCACGGTGGGCTGCATCTCCGAGCAGAAAACCCCACCTGGCGTCATCTATCGTCCCGTCTATGAAGAGGAGTTTGGACAGTTTCCCCGCGTTCGCCGCCGTTTTACCCCGCGTCCCTGTATGCAGTGCGACAACCCTCCCTGTGTGGCGGCATGTCCCAACAAAGGGGAGAACGGCGCTACATGGAAAGGACAGGATGGCGTCGTGCGCATTAACTACGAGCAATGTATCGGATGTGGGCGGTGCGTGATTGCCTGCCCTTATAAGGCGCGCACGCTAGATGGTGGACATTTCTACACCGAGAATACCCCCGGTGAACAGGCCTACGAAAAAGGACCTTCTTGGGAGTACGGACGGAAGTGGCTTCGTGAAGCGCACCATCTTCCTGTTGGTAGCGCGCGCAAGTGCCACTTCTGTCTGCATCGTTTGAGAAAAGGGATGGTACCCATGTGCGTAAGCACCTGTATAGCTCGGGCGAACATTTTCGGTGACCTTTCTGACCCGCAAAGCCTGATTAGCCAGATGCTCAAAACGCACCGTGTGCATGTGTTGAAGGCGGTGAGGACGCCTGGAGAAACACCGACAACACCGGCGCAGCTTCGCGGTATCTCTCCGGATGCCCTGGCGAAGCGGACGGGATACCCCGGAAAGGTGCCGGTGTTTGCGGAATCGGCACCGACGCGACCGCGCGTTTTCTATATCTTGCCGGAGGAGGCTGCGAAATGAAACCGGAAGGCAATAGCGGCCAAGAACGCTCCCTGCGACGTCGGCAGTTTCTGAAATGTTCTGCCCTGCTGGGAGGAGCTCTGGCGGTATCTCAGCTGGAATGGGCGAAGCATCTCATCCAACGTGCCGAGGCAGGGCAGATTTCTCGGGAGGAAGAGTATGAGCTGGCCAAGGTGCAGAATATCCTCTATACCACGTGCTTGCAGTGCAACACGGGATGCGGCATCAAGGTGAAATTGTATCGGGAGGGGAACAAGGCGGTTGCCCTCAAAATCGATGGTAATCCGTACAACCCCTTCACCTTCCATCCACACCTGCCGTACGACACTTCCCCCTTTGCCGCCGCTACAGTGGATGGAGCGATATGCCCGAAAGGGCAGGCAGGGCTACAAACTGTGTACGACCCCTACCGCATCACCCGGGTACTGAAGCGGGCAGGGAAACGCGGCGAGAACAAGTGGATAACCATTCCCTTCGAGCAGGCTGTCGAGGAGATTGTGAACGGGGGTAAACTGTTCGCACACGTACCGGGCGAGGAAAACCGTATCGTGACCGGGCTGAAGGACATCTGCGTGCTGCGCGACCCGGCGTTGGCTAAACAGATGGCAGCCGACGCACAGGCGATTCTACAGGCGAAAGACAAAAAGCAAGCAGTCCAGGAGTTCAAACGCAAGTACGCAGACTACCTGCATTATCTCATTGATGCGGACCATCCCGACCTTGGTCCCAAGAACAATCAGGTGGTATACATGTGGGGGCGCAAGAAGGGGGGACGTTCCGAGTTTGCTTTGCGTTTCTTCAAAGACTACCTAGGCACGGTCAACACCCATGGGCATACCACTGTCTGCCAGGGCTCGCTTTACTTCTCCTGCAAGGCGATGAGCGAGCAATATGAGTTCAGCAAGTTTACCGGAGGGAAGAAGTTTTACTGGCAGGCTGACCTCGAGAACGCGGAATATATTCTGAGCGTGGGGTCGAACCTTTTCGAGGCGAACTACGGACCCACCAATCAGGCTGCTCGGCTTGCGCCACGCCTGGCTTCTGGCGAAGTGAAACTGGTGGTGGTTAACCCGCGATTCAACACCGCTGCGTCCAAAGCCTATCGCTATTACCCCATTAAGCCGGGCACGGACGGTGCGTTCTTTGCTGGTATCATCCAGTGGCTGATCAATCACCAGCGGTACGATGCCCGCTATCTGGCTTGCGCCAACAAAGCCGCTGCGAAGGCGGCGGGGGAACCCACTTGGAGCAATGCCACTTGGCTGGTCACCATCGACGCGGACGGCACCCCCGGCAAGTTCTTGCGGGCGCACGAGATCGGACTGGCACCGGTGGAAAAACGCCTCGGCAAAGATGGCAAGGAGCACGAGTTCGAGTATCTGGTGGTGCTGCGCGATGGCAAACCCGTTGCCGTCGGCCCCGACGATGAAAATACTCCTGTGACTGGTGACCTGCTGGTCGATACCGAACTGAACGGTGTTCGGGTCAAGAGCGCGTTAAAGGTTGTCGCAGATGCCGCCAACGCCAAAAGCTTGGAGCAATGGGCGGCTATTTGCGGCATTCCCGCCAGCGACATCGCCGCGGTGGCGGAAGAGCTGGCAAACCACGGCAAGAAGGCGGTTGTAGACGTGCATCGGGGGGTGGCACAGCATACCAACGGATTCTATAACGTCGTATCCGCGATGACAGTGAATCTGTTGCTGGGTAACTTCGACTGGAAAGGGGGTATGATTGCGGCAGCGACGTACAATATTACGGGCGATTCGCCGGGGCAACCGTTTAGCCTCGCTCAGCTCACGCCGGACAAAACCACCACCTTTGGTATCAGCATCATTCGCCACGACGTGAAATATGAGGATACTACCCTCTTCGAAGGCTATCCTGCCAGACGCAACTGGTGGCCCCTCTCCAGCGACATTTATGAGGAGATTATCCCCTCTATCGGAGACGCCTACCCGTATCCCATCAAGGCGCTGTTCCTGTATATGGGGTCGCCTGTCTATGCGTTGCCTGCAGGGCATACGAATGTTGCGGTGCTGACCGACCTGGAGAAAGTACCTCTGTTTGTCTGCAGTGACATTACTATCGGCACCACTTCCATCTACGCCGATTATATCTTCCCGGACCTGACCTATTTGGAACGATGGGAGTTTCACGGCTCGCATCCCAACATGCCCGCTAAGGTGCAGCCCATCCGACAGCCGGTCGTCGCGCCGCTGACGGAGACGGTCAAGGTGTTCGGGGAGGAACAGCCCCTGAGCTTCGAGACGCTGTTGCTGGCGCTGGCGGAGAAGATGGGGCTGCCGGGGTACGGCCCGAACGGTTTTGGCGCCGGGCAGCCGCTGACTCGCCCCGATGATTTTTACATTCGCATGGTGGCAAATGTCGCCATGGACGGCAGCCCTGTGCCGGATGCGTCTGATGAGGAGGTGAAACTCTTCCTCGATGCACGCAGACATCTGCCCCGAAGCGTTTTCGACCCTGATCGCTGGCAGCGCATCGCCGGCCCAGCGTGGCGGAAGGTGGTGTACGTTCTCAACCGCGGAGGACGCTTCCAGAACCACTCAGATATCTATAAGGGCGCTCAGGTCTCCAACAAGTACGGCAAGCTCATCAACCTCTATCAGGAGAAAACCGCAGGCGTGAAAAACGCCTTTACCGGCAAGCGTTTGCCCGGCTACGCTACTTACGTGCCCATTGCTACCGCGCGGGGCACCACAACGAAGGAGGAGGGGCTGGAAGAGGGATATCCTCTGCATCTGCTAACCCAGAGGCACATCCTCCACACCAAATCACGCACGGTCGCCAACTACTGGCTACTTGTACTGCGTCCGGAGAACGAAGTGCTGATCCATCCGGACGATGCCAAACGGCTCGGGTTGAGTGATGGTGACCGGGTCAAGGTGGTGAGTGCCACCAACCCCTCCGGCGTGTGGGACCTGGGCAATGGCGTCAAGAAGGCGATGATTGGCACTGTCCGGTTGACCCAAACGATTATGCCGGGCGTGGTCACCTTTACGCTGGGCCATGGTCACTGGGCGACGGGCGCACGGGACGCTATTATCGACGGACAAGTGGTCAAAGGTGACCCGCGCCGCGCAAGAGGGCTCCACGCCAACGCGGCGATGTGGGTGGACCCCTACCTCGGAAACACGTGTATGATTGACCCGGTAGGGGGCAGCGTGTCGTTCTACGATACGCGAGTGAACCTGGTGAAAATCTAACATGCCATTTAGGGAGGACGCTGATGATGATTTCGGTGCGTAATGTGCTGTGTGGGATTGCGGCGGCGCTGGTGTTAAGCGCTGCGGTGCACGCGCAACAGGAGGTTTCGGCGGAGGAACTGCAGGCACAGATTGCTCGCCTCCGCCAGCAAGTGGCTGAACTGGAGCAGGTGAAGGCGCAATTGGACAGGCTGGAGCGCCAGATGGAAGCACTGCAGAAGGCGCAGAAAGCGGCAGATCCGGCGGTGACCCCGGCGAACAAAGGCGCCCGCATCGCGATAGACGGACGGCTGTTCGCTGGTGTCGTGGGCACGCAAGGTCACGGGACGTTTCCTTACCGCAGTGTGGATATTCCCGATGCCAAAATCCGCTTCGCCTTCAGCCCCAACGACTACATCACCGTGATCAACTGCTACAGCAACAATCGGGCTGCCAGTGGCGGGTTCGACCATTTCTATGTGGACATCAAAGACTGGGGCGGCGCGCTGCCGGGGCACACCATCCGCTTGGGCAAACACAAAATCGACATTGGTGTGGAAACGTGGACCGACAATCCTGTAGAGAGCATTGTGGTAACCAATGCTGTGTCGCACGTATCGGGCTACGATGAAGGGATTAACTTGCGGGGTCCCCTCACTCGCGGCAGGCTGCCATGGACCTATTCCATCGAGCTGCTCAACGGTACCCAGGGGTTCACAATGTCTGCACAGGATATTACCATTGGTGCAAAGGTGGGTGGACTGGTCAGTGACCGGCTGTATCTGGCGATCAGCGCCATTCGCACGGGTAATTTGGTGAAGAGGGATGGTACGCTGGACAAACCCGACCTGAACATTGCGGAAGTCTTCGACCCGCCTGCCGGGGCGATGGGCTGGCGGCGCAGCATCTGGGAGATAGACCTGCGCTACAACTACGGGAAGGAAGGCATCAAGTCTATCGTTGGTTCCCAGCCGGACGTGCCCTGGCAAGCGGCGGTGGCGTTTGGGCGGTTGGTGGACGATGCCGATGGCGCCCCGGACCGCAAGGGCAGCTGCGGATTCGCCGAGGTGCTGCTGAACCTTTCTCCCAGAACCTATCTGGGCTTGCGCTACAGCCAGATGAATCTGGAGGACGGTGCCACTGCCAAACTTGGGGGAAGCCCTGTGGCGGTCCGCGAATACCGTCGCTACTCACTGGGGGTAGGCTATCGGTTGTCCCACCTCACTCATTTGAAAACCGAGTACACGATCAACGACGCGAAGGGCGGCAGCAGCAAGCCCGAGTTGAACCAGTTCGCTGTGGGTGTTGCCACGAAGTTTTAGTGAGAGGGGGCAGACCCCTGTGTCTGCCCCCATAAATCCCCTGTTTGCCCCGGTCATGGGCAACCACAAGGGGTTGCCCCTACTTGGTGGGTTTTTCGTCTTCTGGCTGCTCGGGTGGCGGCTGCAGGGGCAGGCGGAAGTAAAAGGTTGAACCCTTGCCTTCCTCGCTCTCCACCCAGATGGTTCCGCCGTGTCGCTCCACCAGGTGCTTCACCAGGAACAACCCGATGCCCGTGCCGCCTGCCTCGCGGGTGTCGCGGTTGTCCACCCGGTGGAACCGCTCGAAAATCTTGGGTAGGTGCTCCTTGGGGATGCCGATGCCCTGGTCGCTGACGCTGATGAGCACCGTCTCGCCCTCCGGCACACCCTTCACGCGCACCTCTCCACCACGCGGCGAGTACTTGATGGCGTTGTTGATGAGGTTGGTCAATATTTGGTCTACCTTGTCCTCGTCCGCTATAATGGTGGGGAAGTCTTCGGGGAACTCCAGGATAATCTGGTGCTTGGTGGTGTACGACCGCTGGATGGTCGCAACCCGCTCCGCTAGCGCGGGCAGATCGATCGGTTTGGGGTTGAGTTGCAACGCCCGCCCCGATTCGATGCGCGACACGTTCAGCAGGTCGTCGATAAGTCTCTTCAGGCGGTCGGTTTCGGTGTCGATAATCTGCAGGAACTCACGCTGTGTCTCGCGGTCGTAGAAGCCTTCCGTATCCTGCAGCAGTGTGGACACGAAGCCCTTGATGGAGGTCAACGGTGTGCGCAGCTCGTGTGAGACCGTCGAGACGAAGGCGGTCTTCATGCGCTCGACGTTGCGGATTTCGGTGATGTCGTTGAAGATAGCCACCGCGCCGATGAGGTCGTTCTCTTCGTCACCGCGCACGACGGCTGCCTGCACCTGGAAGATTCGCTCTGCCTCGCTTTGGTGGTCTTTCACAGAAATTTCCACCGCGCCTTCGTTTTTCTCTGTGAGCGCTTTCTCAAACAGCTCGCGCACCTGTTCGATATGGATGACTTCCTTGTAGGGTTTTCCGATGACGTTTTCGCCGTTTTTGATGCCAAAGATACGTCGCGCAGAAGCGTTCATCTGCGTGATTCGCTCGTGCTTATTCACCATCACCAACCCCGCATAGAGGCTTTCGATGGTATGCACCAGCTCCTCTTTTTCCTCAACGACCTCGCGGTACATCTGCGCACTGACGATGACCGCAGCGGCGTTGCGGGCGAGACGCTCTAGCAAGCGCACGTCCTCGTCGATGAAGGTGCCTCCATAACGCTTGTTAAACACGTGCACCACGCCGATGGTAATGCGGTCAATGACGCGGTTTTCTTCGTCGCGCTTTTCCACAATCAGCGGCGCGCTGACACCGTTGCGGATGCGCAGCAGTGCCACGTGCTCCTGCAGGGTGCGGGGGTCGTTCACCGCATCATGGAAAATGATAGGTTGTGACGAGCGGAATACCTCCCCACTGATGCCCTGTGTGGCTCGCACGCGGAAGCTGCGGATTTCATCATCGGTGAGACCGAAGGCGGGGCGTACGGCATACAGTTCCCCGGTCTCGCGGTCAAACAGCATGAAGACGCATTTTTCCGCCTGGAGAATCATGGCGATGCGGTGCACCAGGCGTTTGAGAGTCTCCTCGAACTCGGTGATAGCCGTAGGGGTTTCTACTGTCTCGGCAGTGCTGCGGTATTTTTGTTCCAGTTCCCGATAGCTGTGCTGTAGCTCTTGCAGATCGCGCTCCAGCTTCGCGATATATCTGTCCTTCTCCTCCAGGCTTTTCTGGAGTGCCTCTATTTGTGAGCGCAGTTGAAACACGTTGTCCATAAGCGACCTTTTCCTCTCCTGCTTCTCTGCGGATGGTTCCTCTGCACCGAAAGGATTATAACATACAGCCTTTAGGACTGCAACCCGAAAATCTTCGGCGTGTCCGGCGGGGTGTGTCGAATGGTGCTGCCGACCGATTAGTTAGGCGGTGTCCCCAGTAAAATAGTTCCATATAAGCGGTGTTTTCCGCTCTACGGAGACCGGAGGATGTGCAAGAAGTCTCTCGCCGCATCCATCTGCATTTCTACCTCACGCCGGCACCAGCTCCACGAGCTGTTGTCCAACTGGAAGGCCTCACAGAGGTGAGCAGGGAGGTCCGGCATCTGTTCGGGTGGGGCTTCGGCTGCGATGCTAGCCGACAGCCTGTCGCCCAGATACACCGCGCCTACCTGATGGAAGAAGGGGGAATCCTCTATCGGGTCGTGATGGTGCAGCATCACCTCCGCGAACACAGGGGGCAGGTTCCAGTGCTCCACCATCCGCGCGCCGACTTCAGTGTGTGTGATGCCCAGCAGTTCTCGTTCTGCCGGGTAGACGGATTCCAGACACTCGCTGCGCTCGACCACTGCCCGGTACTCCGCCGGAAAGTTCTGGCTAAGGAAGAGAATGCCCAAATCGTGTAGCAAACCTGTGAGGAACATTTCCTCGCGCATAATCAGGTCTTTGCGCAGATGCTTGGCAAGCGCAGAAGCTGCCAGCCCTGTCTCCAGTGAGTGTTCCCAGAACCGTTGTCGGTTCACCGGCGAGCTCGTACCGTGTCGCAGCACCAGACGCACGGCAGCGACACCGACCGCCAGATTACGGATGGTCTCAAAGCCCAGCAGAATGACGGCATGGGATAGCGTGGTGATGCGTTTGGGGAAGCCGTATCTCGCCGAGTTTACCAGACGCAGCACCTTCGAGGAAAGCACTTCGTCCATGCTGATAACCTTTTGCAGCTCCTGCACGCCGCAGTTCGGGTCGTTGGTCATCTCCATCACCCGGGTGATGACCGCTGGCATGGGAGGCAAGCGCTCGAGGCTCTCGCGAATGGCTTCCTCCAGATGTTTTGTGTCGATGACACTGGATGCTGGCATGTAAGACAGCTCTCCCATCGTTTTCTCCTTCTCCTTTCCTCATTCAGGCGGCACGTGCCGACACGTTGTGGAAAAGGTCTGCCACCTCCAGAATCAGGGCAACGCGCCCGTCGCCCAGGATGGTCGCGCCGGAGACGCCGCCAATCTCCCCAAGGTACCGGCTGAGCGACTTAATCACTATCTCCTGCTCGCCAATCAGGTGGCTGACCACCAGCCCGACCTGCCGTTCACCCAGCCCAACAACCACCACAAACATGGGCTCTTCACCGCGGCAGGAGCGCGCGGAGAAATCCTCATCGTAGAAGTGCGCCTTCAGGCTGATGAGCGGCAATGTGCGTCCGCGCAGCACGATAGTGGGCCTCATACCAACGAACTGCACCATCTCGGGTTCAATCTTGAGCGTTTCCAGCACGGAGCTGAGCGGGATTGCGTAGACCTGTCCGTTCACGCGCACCAGCAGCGCACGGATAATCGCCAGGGTGAGAGGCAGGCGGATGGAGAAGCGTGTGCCTTTGCCCGGGGTGCTCTCCACGTCCACGATGCCCCCGACGCGCTGGATGTTGTTGCGCACGATATCCATCCCCACACCCCTGCCGGAGACTTCTGTAACCTCTTTGGCGGTGCTGAAGCCGGGTGCGAAAATGAGGCTCAGCGCCTCGCGGTCGCTCAGCCTTTCCGCCGCGTCGCGGGTGAGAACTCCCTTGCGGACCGCCACCTCTCGCAGCTGCGCAGGGTCCATCCCTTTGCCGTCATCCTCGATTTCGATCAGGATGTAGTTCTCTTCATGCCGTGCGCTCAGGCGAATGGTTCCCTGGCGGGGCTTGCCCGCTGCCTCGCGCACTTCGGGCGGCTCGATGCCGTGGTCTACGCTGTTGCGCAGCATGTGAATCAGTGGATCGCTGATGATTTCAATTACCGAGCGGTCGAGCTCGGTTTCCTGACCCTCCATGACCAGCCGTACTTCTTTGCCGAACTTCTGGGCGAGGTCGCGTATCATGCGCGGGAATCGGTTGAACACGTGCTCGATGGGCAGCATTCGCGCTTTCATAATGTGTTCCTGCAGCTCGTCGGTGATGCGCCCGATGTGTCCCGCCGCTTCCAGCAGACTGTCCACCAGGTCATCGTGCTGGGAACGTGCCTCGAATTCGCGCCCCAGCTGGGCAATGCGCGTGCGGTCGATCACCAGCTCCCCGACGAGGTTCAACAGCGTGTCCAGACGCGCTACGTCCACCCGCACCGTCTGGGACATAGCGGGAGTGCGGCTGGTGGTCTTCTCTGTTTCGCCTTCAGAGGAAACGGCAGGTTGGGGGCGAGGCTCCGTTTTCTCGGCGACGGGCGAATCCACCGGCTTTTGCGGTTCCTGCTCGGCGCGGGGGGCAGGTTGCGCTGGACTAGCGGCAGAAGCCTCTTGCCAGGGTGATACCTCCACCTCCCGTATCTCGCTGATGCTCATCAACACGCCTCGCAGATGGTCGATGGGCTTATCGGTAGCGACGAGTAGCTCGAACGAGTCGCCGAACTGTTCGTTATCCAGCGCGTCCTCGTCGGGGTGCGAAGCGATAACGGCACCCCCGTTGGCGTCTATCGCCTGCAGCACCATCAGCGCGCGCACCGACTTCATCAGCGTATCTTCCGCCAGCCGCACGGTAAAGTGATAGACCTTCAGTCCATTATCGATGGCGGTCAACGCCGCTTCTCGCTGATGCTCCTGCAGAACCAGCCCCGCAGGGGCTTGTTGCGCCGATGCTGGTGCATTTGCCGGTATGTCGGACGTCGTTTCCTGCAGGGCGTTGCGCAGACTCTGCACCAGTTCATCACAGTCGATGCTGGATGTGCCGCCCTCCGCAATTTGGTCCCGCATGGCTTTAAGGGTATCCAGCGCGTCGAACAGGCGGTTCACCAACGAAGTGGTGACACTGATTTCGCCTTTGCGCAGGGCGTCGAAAACATCCTCCATCGCGTGGGTAAGCTCACCCATTGCGGTAAAGCCCATGGCGCGCGATGACCCTTTCAGGGTGTGGGCTGCGCGGAATATCTCGTTCAACACATCCTGAGAGGGCGATTGCTCCAGCAGCAGGATATCCTGCTCCAGAATGTTAATCTGTTCGGCAGCCTCCTCCAGAAACAGCGCAATGTATTCACTGGTATCCATCATACGCAACCTCGCGGCACAGAGATTCTATGCTGGTCAGCGGAGCCCCTATTGCTGTTCCACCACTTTTTCCACATCCAGCAGCAGCACCAGCTTGTCGTTGACTTTTCCTAACCCGCTGATGTAGTCTGCGCTTTCGGTGCCTGCCATCTGGGTGGGTGGCTCGATATGGTCTTCGGGCAGCCGAAGCACCTCCGAGACCGCATCCACAATCATGCCAATGCTTTCGCCGTTCACCTCCACCACGATGATGCGCGACTGGGGGGTTTCTTCCTGAACAGGCAAACCCAACCGTGCGCTGAGACTCATCACCGGTACGATACGTCCGCGCAAGTTGATGACCCCACGCATGTAATGAGGCGCACGCGGCACGAAGGTGATTTCCTTCATGCGGATGATTTCGTGGATATACGAAATGTCAATAGCGTATGTCTCGTTGCCCAGACGAAACGCGACAACCTGCCTTTCGGCGGTTGCGGTCATAGTCGCCGCGCTCATGTACGTTCCCTCCACTTGGTGTGAGATCGATACCGGTAAAATCTTCGGCTTAAGAGGGCTTGTTGTGTAGGGTGAAGGGGCTCAAATGGTTGTCTGCGAGGGGGAACTTTCGGCTTCTGCAGGGACGCTGAGAAGGTATATGTGGAACGTGCTACCCTGTCCGGGCTGACTCTCTACGGTAATATGTCCACCACTCTGCTTCACCACCCCGTACACGACCGCCAGTCCCAGACCGGTGCCTTTCTCGCCTTTGGTGGTGTAGAAAGGCTCGAAGATATGTTCCATCTGTTCGGGTTCCATGCCGATACCCGTATCGCTCACCGATAACCTTACGTATTCTCCGGGGGACAGGTCGGGGTGGGATTGCACATCAGCCTCGTCCAGCACGACGTTTGCGGTTTCGATCGTTAGCACTCCACCCTCCGGCATGGCATCGCGGGCGTTGATGGCGAGGTTCAGGATAACCTGCTCCATCTGCGCGGGGTCTGCTTTGACCTTCTTAAGGGCAGGCTCGGTCCGTATTCTCAGGTCTACCTGCTTTCCGAGCAGGCGAGTAATCAGCGGTGTCATATCGCGAATAATCTGGTTCAGGTCGATAACCTGCGGCGAGAGCGTCTGGCGCCGGGCAAATGCCAGCAGGTGCTTCGCCAAATCTGCCGCGCGGCTGGCGGTATCCAGTAACCGCTTCAGGTCGTCCACGGCGGGATGCTGCTCAGGTAAGCGCGCGATGGCGAGGTCCGCATAGCTCATGATTGCGGTAAGCAGGTTATTGAAATCGTGAGCGATACCCCCTGCCAGTCGCCCGATGCTATCCAGACGTTGAGCACGAAATAGTTCGCTTTCCAACCGCTTGCGCTCCGTGATGTCGATATCCATGCATATTATCTGGGTCTGCCCGTCTTCGAGGCGGACGGGGAACAGGGAGGAGAGAATATAGCGAGGGGCACCGGATGCAGTTCTCGTCTCCCATTCCCGTAACGGGGCGGGTTGCCCTGTTTGCAGGATGCGCTGTACCATCTGCTCGAACTCCCTGGCATCCTCCTCCGAAAGCAAGAACTCTCCCAGTCGCCTGCCCAGCGCCTGCTGCTCGGTGAAGCCGTAAAGCTCTTCTGAGGCCCTGTTCCAGAACAAGACCCGTCCTTCCTGGTCGTAGCCCTGAACAGCAACGCCCGGCGAGTTGTTGATAATCTGGTAAATCTGGTCATAGGCTTGCTGGAGAGCCTTTTGGGCGTGGTGTCGCTCGCTGATGGAAGCGGCAAGCAGCAGCGCCGGCACGGTGGTCACCATGATGAAGACCCACAACAGGGCGACGCTTTCCTGCAATCCGAAGCTGGCGAACGGGCCCTTCCCCATAACCGTCATCCAGGCAGCCAGTGCTGCTGAGACGAAGTTTGCTGCGGTGCAACCGTGCTGTCCAAACCGCAGTGCCCCCCAGATGAGCATGGGAAATACAAGAAATGCCAGCGGATAAGGTTCCACACGCAGGGAAATTGTCCAGCCGCCGAAAACGGCAAGGGTAACCAGACCGGTGAGCGCAAGCATCAGCGCAAACTCCAGCCAGCCGTCCAGTTGCCAGCTGGGCAGCCGGCTCCACACCAGTATCAGGGGAGCGACGAGCAGACTTCCCACCACGTTCCCTAACCACCATATCAGCCACACCTTCGGGAACTGCTGCCAAGCTACAATGCCCGCCCAGCACAGTGAACCCACCCCAATGGTAGCACTGGCTATGGTGCTGAGCAGAGCCGCCCACAGTAAGAAGTTCCGAACATCCCGGATACGGGGGAAGGAAATCTGAAAGTCGGTAAACCGGGTGAGGAAGAAGGCACCCAAAAACGCCTCCAGTGTATTTCCTGCAGAGGTGGTGAAACAGACCCACAGCGGAACGGGGCTTGCGAGGACGGTCAAAAAAGTGCCGAGCGCGACGCCGGGCAGGAGCGGATACCCGCCCAGAAGTACCGCCGCCAGCGACAGTCCTGTGGGCATCCAGATGAGCGTCGCCATCCCCTTCACGTAGGCGAACTGCAAGCCCAGCCTTGCCAGCACAAAGTACACCAGTGCCAGCAGCAAGTTGAGCAGGACGATGCGCTGCAGTGAAACCGTTGTCCCGTTATGAATAAGCTTTTTCATCTCTCCTCCATCCGCATCATGGCTGAGGAAAAGTTATCTTTACTCTTTTCTCTTTGCATTTGCATATTCCTGCCTATTTGCGAGTGTGCTTTCAAAAAGCTTCGCGAAGCCAGCGAACGTACACCTTGCCCGATTGCCACCACACCTCTACCACATCGAAACGGCACGGTGAATCAGGGCAGAACACGCTCAGATAGACTTCAGCGCACTGGCGCAGGCGGGCTTGTTTGCGCTCGTCTACCGCCTCACGAGGCGTAACATACTCTATATGATGGCGTGCTTTCACCTCCACAAAGAGTATCGTGTCGCCATCCTGCGCGATGATGTCCACTTCACCATACGGACATCGCCAGTTACGCTTTAACACCGTGCAGCCCTTTTGACGAAGGTACTGTGCGGCGATCTGCTCACCGGCACGTGCTGTCTCACGATTGTCCATTGTGGCTCTCCAGGGGCAGGCGGGGCTGGTGTGCACAGAAGCTCAGGCGGTGCTGGGGACATAGACCGGACCGCTCGATCGCCTGCCGATGTTGTGCGGTACCGTAGCCTTTGTGACGGGCGAAACCATATTGTGGAAACAGCCTGTCCAGCTGCGCCATCAGGTGGTCGCGCACCACCTTCGCCACAATAGAGGCTGCGCTGATAACGGGAACCAGCTCATCGCCGTTGATCACGGCTTGCGCGGGATACGGCAGTCCGTCGGGGACATGCGAGCCATCTACCAGCACCATATTTAGGGGCATAGGAGACGACTCTACCGAACGCCTCATTGCCAGCAGGGACGCCTGCAAGATGTTCAGTTGCTCGATCTCCTCGACGGTAGCCAGTCCCACCGAGACGACCGGTGCGAAGCGGTATATCCAGCGGCAGGCTTGCTCGCGGTGCATAGGAGAGAGCTTTTTGGAGTCGCGGATGAAAAAGGGGAGCCCTTCTGCCTCCACATCCGCTGGAAGCACCACACAGGCGGCAACCACCGGGCCCGCAAGGCAACCACGTCCTGCCTCATCCACTCCGGCGACCAGAGAGTTTAACGCACGATGCGAATGCGCTGGGGCGGCCAGAAAAGAATCCATGCCTTGCCCACCACCCTGTTGCGGTCGAGCAGTCCCCACTTGTGTCCATCGTTGCTATCATTGCGGTTGTCACCCAGCATCAGCAGCTTGCCGGGCGGAATCTTTTCGGAGGGAGATTCACGGATGTAAGCCTCGCGGTGAGGGTCAAGGATAATCTGGTTATTCTCCATGACCTGGCCGTAGAGGTTGATTTCGTACACGTGCCCGCCGATAATCTTGAGGTTGTATTCCGGTGGGCTGGCGATGTATGGTTCGCGGATGGGGGTGCCGTTCCGGTAGAGCACTCCGTCGCGTATCTCTATCACATCGCCGGGTACGCCCACACACCGCTTGATGAACTCAATCTCTCGGGGGTCTGCCTCCGGCGGCGCTTTGAACACCAGGATATCGCCAGCGATGGGCTCGCGCAAGCGCAGGGTAAACTTATCGACCAGAATACGGTCGCCCTCCAGCAGAGTGGGGCGCATGGAGCCTGAGGGAATATAAAAAGCCTGCACGATAAACGGACGGATGACCAGAAACACCAGAATAAACGCGAGCACTGCCGACTCGACAAGTTCGTTGAGCGCGTACAGCCTGGGGCTGTGCAGCGGAGACAGCCTGACATCGGACAGGCGTGCCGTGCGTGTGTTCCATGGTGTCAACCCCAGGCGTAGCAGCGTCAGAACAGCCGAGATGAGCAACACATAGCGAACGTTGAGGTTCGCTATCCACTCTACCCATTCGCCGGTCATCGTGGCGTGCGCAGTTCCTTGATGCGTGCGGCTTTACCGATCTTCTTGCGCAGATAGTATAGTTTGGCGCGGCGCACCTTACCCCTGCGTACCACTTCTATCTTGTCGATACGCGGGGAGTGCAGCATAAAGGTTCGCTCCACGCCAACGCCGTGTGATATCTTGCGTACGGTGAAGGTTTCGTTGATGCCGCCGTGCTTGCGGGCGATAACCACGCCCTCAAATACCTGGATGCGTTCTTTGTTGCCTTCGATGACCTTCGCGTGCACGCGCACCGTGTCGCCCGGACCAAATTCGGGCAGGTCGGTGCGCAGCTGGTCTTTGGTGATTTCAGCGAGTATCTGTTGTGCCGATGCCATATTTCAACCCCTTCCGGTATGGATGACACAAAAAGTTCGCGAACGCCTCGCGCGTTCGCGCCACTACAGTATACCAAACCTCTGAGGCATACGGCAAGGGCTGCGCGGGGAATGGGTGAAAATACCCTTGCTCACGCGGGCGGGGAGGGGTTTACGGCTCGGCAGGAGCCTCCCCCTCCACCCAGATCTGGCATCACAGCAGCTTCGCGCCGGTGAGGGGCAGGTAGGTGCGCCCCATGAGGTACTTATCCACGTAATGTGCTGCCTCGCGACCCTCGCTAATGGCCCACACAATCAGCGACTGTCCCCGGCGCATGTCGCCCGCGGCGAACACACCCGGCACGGACGTAGCGTAGTTCATCGTCTTGACGTTGCCACGCTCGTCATACTCCACGCCCAGCGAATCCAGCAAGCCATCATGCTGCGGGTGCAGGAAGCCCATCGCCAGCAACACCAGTTCCACATCCAGACTGAACTCGCTGCCGGGTATCTCGCGGAACTGCCGTCTGCCGCTGGAATCCGTGTACCATTCCAGCCGCACCGCGTGCAACCGCTTGACGTTGCCGTGTTCGTCGCCTTCGAACCATTTGGTATTGATGCTCCACTCGCGGATGCCGCCCTCCTCATGCGCGCTGGAGGTGCGCAGGATCATGGGGTAGGTCGGCCAGGGCTGGGTGAGTTCATCGCGTTTCAGCGGGGGCTTGGGCAACAGCTCGATCTGGTAAACCTCCTTCGCCCCCTGTCGAATGGCGGTACCCAGGCAGTCCGCGCCGGTATCGCCTCCACCGATAATCACCACACGCTTGCCCTCGGCGGTGATACGTTGCTCAGGGGGAATGTCATCGCCGGCGTTCACACGGTTCTGCTGGGTCAGGTATTCCATGGCGAAATGGATGCCTTTCAGTTCTCGCCCGGGCACCTTCAGGTCGCGCGGGATGGTGGAACCACCCGTCAACAACACCGCGTCGAACGCCGCCAGCAGCTCCGCAGCGGTAACGTCCACTCCCACGTTCACACAGGGCTGAAAATCGATCCCCTCCGCCTCCATCAGCTGCAGTCGGCGGTCAAGGATTTTCTTATCGAGTTTGAAGTCGGGGATGCCGTAACGCAACAATCCCCCGATGCGGTCAGCGCGTTCGAACACCGTCACCCAGTGACCAGCGCGGTTCAGCTGTTGCGCCGCTGCCAGTCCTGCTGGTCCTGAACCCACCACCGCCACGCGCTTGCCGGTGCGCACCGGTGGGGGCTCTGGCTGGACCCAGCCCTTCTCGAAGCCATACTCGATGATATGCTCTTCAATCTGCTTGATGGTCACTGCTGGCTGGTTGATGCCCAGCACGCACGCAGTTTCACAGGGCGCGGGGCACAACCGACCGGTGAACTCCGGGAAGTTGTTGGTGGCATGCAGGCGACGCAGTGCCTCGTGCCATTTATTGCGGTATACCAGGTCGTTCCAGTCGGGGATGATGTTCCCCAGAGGACAACCCATGTGACAGAAGGGTACGCCGCAGTCCATGCATCGAGCCGCCTGTTTCTGCAGGCGCTCGGGCGGCATGTGCGTATGCACTTCCAGCCAGTCTCGCTTGCGCTCCTCCACCGGTCGGTAGGGCGCGGTTTCGCGTGTATATTTCAGAAAGCCTTTGGGGTCAGCCATGCGTCCACCACCTCAGTCCATTACCATCTGCTCGGCGGATTGCTCTCGTGCCATCTCTGCCAGCACGGTCTTGTACTCTACCGAGATGACCTTCACGAACTGCGGTAGCACTCCGCTCCAGCGGTCCAACACCTCTTTGGCGCGCGCGCTACCGGTGTAGCGATAGTGCCTCTCCACGAGGTCGCGTAGCAGGGAAACATCTGCCGGGTCCTCCACCGGCTCCAGCAGGATAGAGCCGCCGCCGTAGTTCACGCGCTTGTCGAACAGCCCGTCGATGTCCCATACGAAGGCGATACCGCCGCTCATGCCTGCGGCGAAGTTGCGCCCTGTTTTACCCAGCACCACCACCACGCCGCCGGTCATGTACTCACAGCAGTGGTCGCCTGCGCCCTCGACGACCGCCCTGGCGCCGCTGTTGCGTACCGCAAAGCGTTCACCCACCACACCGCTCAGGAACACCTCTCCGCCGGTGGCTCCATATAGCAGAGTGTTGCCCGCGATGATGTTCTCGTGCGGCGGGAAGTCGCTCTCCTTTGGCGGATAGGCGATAATGCGCCCACCAGAGATGCCCTTGCCCAGGTAGTCGTTGGCATCGCCTTCCAGTATCAGCGTCACGCCGTTGTGCAGGAACGCGCCGAAGCTCTGCCCGGCGGAGCCTTTGAAATGGATGCGGATGGTATCGTCGGGCAGACCTTCCTCGCCGTAGCGTCGAGCAATTTCACCGCTGAGCATCGTGCCCACCGTGCGGTTGCAATTGCGGATGGGCAGGCTCAGCTCCACCCGCTCGCCGCGTTCCAGAGCAGGCTTGCACAGCTCCAGCAGCTGGAGGTCTATCTGTTTTTCCAGCCCGTGGTTCTGTTTCTCCACACAGCGAAGGGGCGTACCGGGTGGCACATCTGGCTTTTGCAAGAGCAGGCTCACGTCCACACCCTTTGCCTTCCAGTGGTCAATCGCGTCGCGCGTCTCCAGCATATCCACGCGCCCCACCATGTCCTCGAACTTGCGGAAGCCCAGCTCCGCCATAATCTCGCGCACTTCCTGCGCCACGAAGGTGAAGAAGTTCACTACGTGCTCGGGTTTGCCGGCGAACCGCTCGCGCAGCACGGGGTCTTGCGTGGCGATGCCCACCGGACAGGTGTTCAGGTGACACACGCGCATCATGATGCAACCCAGTGCCACCAGCGCCGCGCTGGAGAAGCCGAACTCCTCCGCACCCAACAATGCGGCAATCACCACGTCACGCCCTGTCTTCAGCTGCCCGTCGGTTTGCAACACCACGCGCCCGCGCAGCCCGTTTTTGACCAGCACCTGCTGCGTTTCGGCGATGCCTAGCTCCCACGGGATGCCCGCGTGCTTGATGGACGACAGCGGTGATGCGCCTGTGCCTCCCTCGAAGCCGCTGATAAGGATATGGTCGGCGTGCGCTTTGGCCACCCCCGCCGCTACCGTGCCAACTCCCACTTCCGCCACCAGTTTCACCGAGATGCGCGCGTAGGGGTTGACGTTTTTCAGGTCAAAGATGAGCTGCGCCAAATCCTCAATAGAGTAGATGTCGTGGTGTGGCGGCGGCGAGATGAGTGTTACCCCCGGCGTGGAGTGGCGCACTTTGGCGATGTACTTGCTCACTTTGTGTCCGGGCAGCTGTCCGCCTTCACCCGGCTTGGCTCCCTGCGCCATTTTGATTTGCAGCTCATCGGCGTTCACCAGGTAGTGGGTGGTGACGCCAAACCGCCCCGATGCCACCTGCTTGATTGCGCTGCGCTTGCTGTCGCCGTTGGGCAGGGGGATGTAGCGCTCGGGGTCTTCCCCGCCCTCGCCGGTATTGCTCTTGCCGCCCAGGCGGTTCATGGCGATAGCCAGCGTCTCGTGCGCCTCCTTGCTGATAGAGCCGAGAGACATGGCTCCCGTAGCGAACCGCTTCACAATCTCGCTAACGGGTTCCACCTCGTCGATGGGGATGGGATTGCCTTTCTTGAACCGGAACAGCCCGCGCAGGGTCGCCAGCTGCTCGTTTTGTTTGTTCACCAGCTCGGCGTATTCTTTGTAAATCTGGTAGTTGCCGGTGCGCACGGCGTGCTGCAGCTTGGCGATAACGTCGGGGTTCATCTGGTGAAACTCGCCGCCGCGACGCCACTTGTACCACCCGCCCGGGTCCAGATCCAAGTTCTCCGGCACAGGCGCGGGTGGGTAGGCGAAGCGATGCCGTGCCAGCGTCTCCTCGGCAATCACGTCCAGCTTCACCCCACTGATGCGCGAAGCGGTATGGGTGAAGTACTTGTCAATGACCTCTTCATGTAAGCCGATGGCTTCGAATATCTGCGCCCCACGGTAGCTCTGCAGGGTGGAGATGCCCATTTTGGACATCGTTTTCAGCAAGCCCTTGTTGATGGACTTGATGAAGTTCTTGCACGCCTGCTCGTAGCTCAGCTCTTCCGGCAGCATGCCCTCGCGCTTCATGTCCGCCAGCGTTTCAAACACTAGGTAGGGGTTTACCGCGCTTGCCCCGTAGCCGATGAGCAGGGCGAAATGATGCACCTCGCGAGGTTCGCCGGATTCCACCACCAGCCCCACCGCAGTGCGCGTGCCCTCGCGGATGAGATGATGGTGCACCGCCGATGTTGCCAGCAAGGCAGGGATGGGGGCATGATGACGGTCCACGCCTCTATCGGAGAGAATGATGATGCTGACACCTTCGGCGACAGCACGGCTCGCCTCTTTGCAAAGGCGCGTGAGAGCCACCTCCATGCCTGCCGCACCCGTATCGGGGTCGAACAGCATCGAAAGCGTGCGCGCGCGGAAGTTGTTCGCCTCGATGTGGCGCAGCTTCTCCAGCTCCACGTTGGTCAGGATGGGCGTCTCAATGCGCAGCTGCCTGCAGTGTTCCGGGGTCTCTTCCAGCAGGCTACCGTCTTTGCCGATGTAGTCCGCCAGCGACATCACAATCTCTTCACGGATGTGGTCGATGGGCGGATTGGTGACCTGTGCGAAGAGCTGCTTGAAGTAGTTATACAGCAGCTGCGGTCTACGCGAGAGCACCGCGATGGGCGTGTCATTGCCCATCGAGCCGACGGGTTCTTCGCCGTCGGTAGCCATCGGCGCCAGAATCATGTGCAGGTCTTCCAGCGTATAACCGAACACCTTCTGGCGCTCCAGAATCGTGTCGTGGTTGGGCAGGTAGACATGGGGTGGGTCCGGCAGCTTGCTCAGGTCGATGCGGTTCTGGACGAGCCACTGCCGATATGGCTTCTGGTGGACGATGCGGTCTTTAATCTCCTCGTCGTCGATAATGCGTCCCTCTTCGGTATCCACCAGAAAGATTTTGCCGGGCTGGAGCCGCCACTTGGAGCGAATATTTTCATCGGGGATGTCCATGACCCCCGTTTCGGACGCCATTACCACCAGATCGTCCTTCGTCACGAGATAGCGTGCGGGGCGCAAGCCGTTCCGGTCGAGCATGGCACCGATTTGCCTTCCATCGGTAAAAGCCACCGCCGCCGGGCCGTCCCACGGCTCCATGATGCAGGCATGGTATTCGTAGAACGCCTTGCGGTCCTCGTCCATGAACTGGTGGTTGCCCCACGCTTCGGGGATGAGCATCAGCATGGCGTGAGCAAGACTGCGCCCACCCCGTACCAGCAGCTCCAGTGCGTTGTCCAGAGTGGCGGAGTCGCTGCCGGTCTCCGTCACCAGCGGGGTCAGCTTCTTTACATCGTCGCCAAACAGCGGTGAGCGCAGCTGCGCCTCGCGGGCACGCATCCAGTTGCGGTTACCGCGCAGGGTGTTGATTTCCCCGTTGTGGGCAATCATGCGGTATGGGTGCGCCAGGGGCCACGTAGGGAAGGTGTTGGTGCTGAACCGCTGATGTACCAGCGCGAGCGCGGTAACGACGTCCGGCTCCGCAAGGTCCAGATAGAACCCGCTTATCTGGTGCGCCAGCAACAGTCCTTTGTATACAATCGTTCGCGATGACAGACTGCAGATGTAAAAGTATTCCGGCTGTTTGAGATGCAAACGCGCCACACGGTTCTCGATCACCTTGCGGATGACAAACAGCTTGCGCTCAAACGCTTCCTGATCGGGCAGCTCCTTTGCCCGCCCGATGAAGAACTGTTTAATCACCGGCTCTACCGCCCGCGAAGCTCTGCCGATGACGGTGTTATCGACGGGTACCTCGCGCCATCCCAGGAACAGCTGACCTTCTTCTTTGGTCACCGTCTCGATAGCCGCCTCGCACAGGGCGCGGTCGCGCTCATCGCGGGGCAGGAACACCATGCCCACGCCGTAGTAACCTTCATCCGGCAAATTCCCGTCGCGCACGCGCAGGAAGAAATGGTGCGGTATCTGGATCAGGAGGCCTGCGCCGTCGCCCGTTTCGGGGTCGCTGCCGGACGCGCCTCGGTGCACCAGGTTTTCCAGAATCTGGATGCCCTGTTCCACGATGGCGTGCGACTTTTTGCCCTGAATATTGACGACGAAGCCTACCCCGCAAGCGTCGTGCTCATGCTCCGGGTGATACAGACCTTCTGGTAGTGGTAATCCGTGATAGTGCATACTTTTCTACCAGCTCCTTGTAACCAAGTACTTGAGATAATTTCCTTAACCTAACAGGACAAATAACGCCCGTTGTCGCAGGTGCGTACCCTCGCACGAACGACACGGGCGCCTTTGAAACCGTGTGCGTGAAGTTATTTTACCGCAGTTTATGTTCTATTTGCAACATCTGGAAGGATTCCGCGCGAAAGACCAAGGGCATCCAGAAAAACCTCCCGGAACATGATGACGTGGCGGGCGGCATGGTAACGGTTCGGCTTCCCCATCAGCCATGCCAGTATCCACAGCACCATCCGTAGCAACGCCCCCATCGCGATGAGAAGACGGTAGACAGACACGCTCCACGCACCGTATACTTCGCGGAAGAAGAGGATGCGGCTGCGATTGTACGCCTTCACCATCTCCGTGCGCACCGACTCCTGCTCGCTGCTGGCGCCCAGGTGGTGCTTGAACTTCGCATGGGGCACGTAGTAGATAAGTCCGCCTGCCCGTCGGATGCGGTGACACAATTCGGTGTCTTCGGCGTACATGAAGTAGCGTTCGTCGAACAGCGGGAAGGAACCGTCGTGCTGCCGCCGTAGCATCACGCACGCACCCACTACCTGCTCCACTTCGCGCACGCTATCGTAGGTCCACCAAGAGAGAGTGTATCCCCCGAAAAGGCGCGTTCTGGGGAAGGCTTTAGCCAGCAGGCTCTGCTCACAGAACACCGCCCACAGCGTCAACCGTTCCGAGCAGGAAGTCTGGATGCTCCCGTCCGGCAGAATGAGCTGTCCGCCGGCGGCGTGTGCTTCAGGATGCTGGCGCATAAAGTCTATCAGAGTTTGCAGGGCGTCGGGCATGACCTCGATATCGCTATTCAGTATCAGCGCGAACTCACCCTGTGCCTGTCGCAGCGCCTGATTATTCGCCTTGCCGTAACCGAGGTTCCGCTCGTTGGCAATCAGGTGCACCTGTGGAAACTGCTCGCGTAGCATCTGTACGCTGCCATCGGAGGAAGCATTATCCACGACCCACACCTCGAACGGCTCGCGGGGAGGATATGTGAAGATGGAGCGCAAACAAGCACGCAGGTGCTCGCGCGTATTCCAGTTGACGATGATGACGGATAAAGCTGTACTCATGCGGCCGGCGTCAGGATAGGAGCGTGGGCGGAGCAACCGCCCAACACCAGTGACGCCAGCTTATTCGCCTCCGCCACCTCGACATCCTCTGGCACGCGCTGTCCCGTCGTCACATACGAGATGGGCAGGGGATGCTTCACCGCCACGTTCAGCATGTTGCCAAAGGTGGTGCTCTCATCCAACTTCGTCCATACCACGCGGTGCAGAGGCATTACCGAAAATCGCTGCACGATGTCATACAGGTCACGGGTTTTGGTGGTGCTGCTCAGCACCAGATGCACTTCGCAATCGCTGAGCCGTTCGCAACAGGCTTTGAGCTCGCCAATCTGCATACTGTTGCGCTGGCTGCGTCCCGCAGTGTCCACGAACACAAGGTCCATGCCGGAGAACTCGCGGACGGCGGCGGGCAGTTCGCTGCCGCTGTATACCACGCGGATAGGCACATCGATAATCTGGCTGTAGGTGCGCAGCTGCTCCACCGCGGCGATGCGGTAGGTATCGATGGTAATCAGCCCTACGCGGCGTTTCTGCAGCAGCGCATACTGAGCCGCCAGTTTGGCGATGGTGGTGGTCTTGCCCACGCCCGTGGGTCCCACCAGCATCACCACCTTTGGCTGCGCCTCTTGCAGGGTGATGGCGCCCGAGGTGATGAACCGCTCGGCAATCAGCGACTGCAGCGCGCTCTCCGAGAGGGCGTCTTCGGAAATGAACTGTAGCAATTCGCGCGCGATGGTCTCTTCTACCCCCGCCTCTATCAGCAGGGATAGCCAGCGGTTGTGCTCGGGCGTGCTGGCAGGCACCTTATCGGATACGACCGCCACGCCGTGTCGGGCAAGCTGGGCAATCATCGCTTTCAGGTTTTGTATCTCGTTCTCCAGCTGCTCGATGCGAGAGTCCGACTCCTGCGAGTCAGGGGGCGTCAGCGTGGACGCGGAGGGCTTTTGCGGGCGTCGCAGGCTCTCCAGGTCCGGGTTATCGGATGCCCAGACTTCCACCATCTCGCGCCCCCATACGCCCAGCACACGCTTGTTGACCTTGCGTGTTTGCACAATCACGGCGTCGCGTCCCAAATCGGCGCGAACCATTGCCAGTGCTTCGGTTATCGTCTTTGCCTGATATTTGCGGATATTTGCCATTTTCCTCCTCCTAAGCTGCCTGAGATACCCCTGCAAACATCGGTACGGAGACCACCGCCACCGCCTCGACGGGTACGCCGCTTGCCACCTCGTTGTAGGCGATACACGCCACCGACGGCAGCGACCGCTCTATGAGTCTACGCAGAGGGAGTCGGATTTGCGACGAGCAGAGAATGACCGGTACATAGCCCATCGCTGCCATCTGCTCCGCCTGAGCGCCGATTTCCCGCAACAACGCGCTGGCGAAGGCGGTATCGATCGCCAGCTGCAATCCCGAGGCTGTGGGCTGAACGCTTTCCCGCAGGCGTCCCTCCAGCGATGGTTCCAGCGTCATCACATACAGGGTACCGTTGTTGGACAGATACTGCCGCGTAATCGTGCGGGCGAGGGCAGCGCGCACCAGCTCGCCCAGCTGGTCGGGGTCTTTGGTACGGGGGGCGTAGTCCGCCAGGGTTTCCAGAATCGTGCCCAAATCGCGGATGGGGATACGCTCGCGCAACAGGTGCTGCAGCACTTTCTGCACTTCGCCGACGGTCATCAGGTCGGGAACCAGCTCCTGCACCACGGCGGCGTTCTGCTGCTTGGTGTGATCCAGCAGGGTTTGCACGTCCTGGCGGGTCAGGATGTCCGCCGCATGCTGTTTGATGACTTCGGTCAGGTGCGTCGCCACCACCGCCGAAGGCTCCACGACGGTGTATCCCATCATCTCTGCGGCATCGCGCCGGCTGGCGGGTATCCAGTATGCGCTCAAGCCAAAGGCAGGCTCGCGGGTGGGAATGCCGCCCAGCGATTCCATCTGCTGAAGGTCATCCGCACCCATCGCCAGCAGGTACTGCGGACGTACCTCGCCGGTCGCCACCGTCTCCCCCTTAATCTTGATGGCGTATTGCTCGTTCTTCAGTTGCAGGTTGTCACGGATGCGCACCGACGGCAGCACGATGCCCAGCTCCAGTGCAGTCTGGCGGCGGATAAGGTTGATACGCTCCACCAGGTCGCCGCCTGCCGCAGCGTCTACCAGTCCCAGCAACCCCAGCCCCAGCTCCAGTTCTATGGTGTCTACGGTCAGCAATGGCAACACTGCCTCCGGTCCCTTTGGCGCCTCCGTGGCTGGCTGGCGTTTGGGCGTGGTTTCCACGCGGCGGGTGCGTGCCCTTTCACCCTGCGTGACCACGTAGCCGATTCCACCCAGCGCCGCCGCCAGTAACAGTAGCTGGATAATGGGGAAGCCCGGCACCAGTGCCATCGTGACCAGCATCCCTGCCACAATCCACGCCGGGCGAGCGCGCGAGAAGAGCTGCGAAAACAGGTCTTGCCCGATGTGGGTCTGTGTCGCCGTGCGGGTGACCAGGATACCGGCAGCGGTCGAGATGAACAGTGCGGGTATCTGTGCCACCAGTCCTTCACCGACGGTCAGCAGGGTGTAAGTGCGCAGGATGGTCATCACATCGCCCTGCCCGTTACGCAAGCCTATCAGGAAGCCGCCCACGATGTTAATGATGATAATGAGTACCGCCGCGATGGCATCACCCCGAACGAACTTACTGGCACCATCCATCGCGCCGTAGAAGTCCGCCTCCTCTTCAATCGCCTTGCGTCGCTCCTTTGCTTGCTCTTCGGTGATGAGACCGGCGTTCAGGTCGGCGTCAATCGCCATCTGCTTGCCCGGCATGGCGTCCAGCGTGAAGCGAGCAGCAACCTCCGCCACACGCCCCGCGCCGTTGGTAATGACCACAAACTGTACAATGACCAGGATGAGGAAAGCCACCACGCCCACCACATAATCGCCGCCGACCACGAAGTTACCAAACGCCTCGATCACACGTCCGGCGGAACCGGAACCCAGGATCAGCTTGGTGGCAGCGATATTCAGCGAAAGGCGAAACAGGGTGGCAATCAGCAACAAGGAGGGGAACACCGAAAACTGAAGAGGTTCCTGAACATAAAGGGTGGTGAGAAATATCAGTGCGGCACCGGCCAGGTTCACCACCAGGCAGGTGTCCAGCAACCACTCCGGCAGCGGCACGATGAGCATGACCACCACGCCCAGCACCGCTATCGCCATGATGAGGTCGCTGTATTTGCCTAAACGTCCCCCGATTCGCGAATGAAGCGCGATTCCTGCCATCATCGTGCACCTGTTAGAAATATCGGTAAACCTGAAGTACTTCTGGAGATTGTGAGCAGGGAGCCCTGCCCGCCCTTTTCTTTGCTGGACAGTCGTGGTGCTTGATTGCGGGTGGCGCGAATCAGCCGATGTAGAGTCCAAAAGACACGCACAGACGGAAGAGGTCGTATTCTGGTG
>Ga0209162_1000696_pt1 | contig 35656 bp, 30 predicted proteins | sample YNPNPMetaG_FD_187121 | JGI IMG/M metagenome (GOLD analysis project Ga0209162, IMG submission 187121) | Anoxygenic and chlorotrophic microbial mat microbial communities from Yellowstone National Park, USA - YNP NP MetaG (SPAdes) (version 2) ...
CGCGCCGACCGGGCCCGGGTGGCGCTGTTCGACTTCGACGGGACGCTGTCGCTGATCCGGTCGGGGTGGTTCGACGTGATGGTGCCGATGATGGTGGAGGTGCTGCTCGGGCTGAAGACCGGGGAAACGGAGGAGGAACTGACAGCCGTCGTGCGCGAGTTCGTCTACCGCCTGACCGGCAAGCAGACGATTTATCAGATGATCGAGCTGGCGCGGCAGGTGGAGCTGCGGGGCGGCAAGCCCGAGGACCCGCTGGTGTACAAGTACCGCTATCTGGACCGCCTTCACGCGCGGATCCGGCACCGGATCGAGGAGCTGGAGAGCGGCGCGGCGCCGCCGGAAAAGTATCTGGTGCCGGGGTCGCTCGATCTGCTCGAACTGCTGCGCGGCCGGGGCATGACGCTGTATCTGGCCTCCGGCACGGACCAGGAATTCATGCGGCGCGAGGCGGACCTGCTCGGCGTCAGCCGGTATTTCAACGGGGGCGTTTTCGGCGCGCTGGACGATTACCGGAGTTTTTCCAAGAAAATTCTCATTGAGAAGATCATCAGCCGGGCGGAATGCGCGGGCGAGGAGATGCTTGGTTTCGGGGACGGCTACGTGGAGATCGAAAACGTGAAAGCCGTGGGCGGGGTGGCCGTGGGCGCGGCCACCGACGAGCCGGAATGCCGCAAGGTGGACGAGTGGAAGCGCCAGCGCCTGATCGGCGCCGGGGCGGATTATATCGTGCCGAATTATCTCTGCCTGGACGAACTAAAGAAACATCTTTTCGGCCAATAGGCGGGGTTTATTCAGGGAAATTCCGGCGCAGGAACCGTTTTTCCACCACTTCGCGGCGCACGAAACCGGGGGAGCGGAAAGCGAAGCGCGCGGCCAGCCGCTCCCACCACGCGGCCGGCTTGCGACCTCCGCCGCGGGGCCCGAGTTCGGCTTCCAGCGCCCGGGCGTAGGCGGCCCCGTCGAGCCGCTCCGGCTTCAGGCCGGCGGCGAGAATGGCCTCGGCCGCCAGCTGCCCGGACACGACGGCGGGCAGGATGCCTTCGCCGCTGGAGTTGAATGCGAGCCCGGCGGCGTCGCCGGCAAGCAGCACCCCCTCGGCATGGAGCGGGCGCCGGGAGACGGCTTGCAGGAGGTAGGCGTGGCCGCGCAGGGAGGGCTGGCAGCCTTCGGGAAGAATGCCTGTGCGGCGCAATTGGGCGAGGTAGCGCTCGAGCAGGGGCTTCAGCGCCCGGTGCCGCAGCGTGCCGAAGCCGACATTGAGCCACCCGTTCTTGCGCACGCACCAGCCGTAGCCTTCGAGGTCCGGCGCGAAGCACAGATCGACGCAGCCGGGGGGCAAGGCGCAGGCGGCGGCTTGCTCCCCGGAAAGTTCGAATTCGGCTTCCTGCGCGGCGATGGCTTTCTCCTCGCCGGGCTTCGCGCCGAGATGCTTCGCCACGGGGCAGAAATGGCCCCCCGCGCCGACCAGCACGGGCGCTTCCCATTCGCCGTTGATCACCCAGCGGCCGCCGTGGCGCTCGATGGAGCGGACTTCTGTCCCCGAGCGGACGCGGGCGCCGGAGCGGGCCAGCAGGAACGTGTCAAACTCGCAGCGCCGGATGGCGTGGCTCACCGGCTGCGAGTAGTCGAGCTGCAAGGGCCGGCCGCCGAGCAGGGAGACGCGGAAGCCGAAGATCGGCTGGATGAGGCCGTGGCGCGCATACTGCTGCGGGTCGAGTTCGAGCCGCTCAAGAACCTCGGGCGTAATCCAGCCGGCGCAAGGCTTGTCGCGGGGAAACAGGGCGCGGTCGACGACGGCCACCTCCATGCCGGCGCGGGCCAGGCGCGTGGCGCAGCTCGACCCGGCCGGCCCCCCGCCGACGATGATGACGTCGTATCGGGTCATGATTCAGACCATTGTAGTGGTCTGCTGCCGCGCCTCGCCCTCGCGCGTCCACAGCCGTTTCGTGCAGCGGACGCCGGCGAACAGGATCTGGTAGAGCTCGAGCGAGCCGCTGCGGAAGGCCGCCTCGGAGCCGGCCAGATAGAGTCTCCAGGCGCGGAGGAACTCCTCGTCGAACATCGTCCGCGCCTGCGGCCAGGCGGCCTCGAAGCGCTCCCGCCAGCAGCGGAGCGTGCGCGCGTAATGGGAGCGGAGGTTTTCGATATCGGCCACGCGGTAATTGCCGTCTTCGAGCAGCGGCAGGGCCTCGCTCAGCGCGGGCGCGTAGGCGCCGGGGAAAATGCGGCGGCGGATCCATGCGTTCAGGGGCGCGGGGCGCGTGCGTCCGATGAAATGCAGCAGGCCGCGGCCGGTGTCGCCGATCGAGCGGCGGATCACCTCGCCGAGCTCGTCGTAATGGTCCTTGCCGACATGCTCGAGCATGCCGATGGAGACGAAGGCGTCGTAACGGCCGGTGATGTTGCGGTAATCGTCGAGAACGAACTCGACCTGATGCTCCAGCCCGAGCTCGCGCGCCCGGCGGCGGGCCCAGGCGATTTGCTCCTCGCTGATGTTGAAGGCGCGGACGCGGCAGCCGCGGGTCCGGGCGATGTAGAGGGCGAAGGAGCCCCAGCCGCAACCGGCCTCGGCGACGCGCTCGCCCTGCTCGAGCGCGAGCTTGCGGGCCACGCGCTCCATCTTGGCCAGCTGCGCCTCTTCGAGCGTGGCGGCTTCGTCGGGGAAGAAGGCGCAGGTGTACAGCATCTCGCGGTCGAGCCAGAGCCGGTAGAAGTCGTTGCCGCGGTCATAGTGGTGGCGGATGTTGCGTCTTGCGGCCCGCAGCGAACGGCGCTGGGTCCAGTCGAGATAGCGGGACACGGCGCGGGAGAACCAGCCGCCGTCGGGCAGCCCGGCGCGGCGGCGGTAGACCTCTTCGCAGAATTCGACCAGCGGGCCTTCCAGCTCGAGGTCGCCGCGGCTGTAGCCTTCGGCGAAGCCCAGCTCGGGATCGAGCAGCATGGTCCACACCGCGCGCCAGTTGCGGACGTGGAGAGTGAAGCGGGGTTCGCCATCGCGGGGCGTGGCGGAAACGCCGCCGGGGAGGGTGATTCGCACCGGGGGATCGCCGGCGGCTTCGAGGATGCGGCCGCCGGCGCGGCAGGCCGTTGCGGCCAGCCATTCGCGCACTGCCATAGTCCACCTCCAGGAAACCCTGTACCCATGTCTAACACTCGAGGGAAACCGAGTCCAGCCCCCGGGCGGCTATACTGGCTGCAATGAGCGAGACGGGGATTCGCGCTCACCCGACGAGCCTGGTGGAAACGGATTCGATCGGCGCGGGCACGACCATCGGCGCCTTCTGCCGCATCAGCGGCGGGGCGCGGATCGGTTCGCGCTGCGACATCCGCGATCATGTGCGCATCGACGGGGGCGCGGTGATCGGCGACGGGGTGCTGTTGCACGACGGGTGCCGGATCGCGACCGGGGTGGTGGTGGAAGACGATGCCGTTGTGGGGCCGCACGCGGTGACGTTCAGCAGCGTCTACCCGGGCCGCAGCGGCGGCGAGCCGGCGCGGGAGACGCGCATTTGCAAGGGTGCGGCCATCGGCGCCAACGCCACCCTGATGGCGGGCGTGACCATCGGGCCGCGGGCTGTGGTCGGCGCGGGCGCCGTGGTCCTGCACAATGTCCCGGCCGACGCGGTAGTCACGGGCAACCCGGCGCGGATCACCGGCTATGCGGGCCTGAGCCCGCAACGGGCGCCGGCGCCTGTGGCAGCGCCGCCGGAGTCGCCCGGGGCCGTGCCCACGCGGGTTCGCGGCGTTGTTTTCCACTATCTGCCGCTGATCGAGGATCTGCGCGGCAATCTCGCCGTGGGCGAGGCGGGCCGGCATGTGCCCTTCGACATCCGGCGGTTCTTCGTGGTGTTCGGCGTGGAGGACCAGAAAATCCGCGGCGAACACGCCCACCGGACGCTGCACCAGTTTCTGGTTTGCGTCCACGGCAGCTGCCATTTTGTCGCCGACGACGGCGAAAACCGCGAAGAATATATCCTTGACCGGCCGAACCTGGGCCTGTATGTCCCGCCCATGGTCTGGGGCGTGCAGTACAAATATTCGCCCGACGGCGTGCTGCTGGTGCTTGCCTCCGCGCCATACGATCCCGCCGATTATATCCGCGATTATTCCGAATTTCTTGAACTGGTGCGGACCGGCCGGCGATGATTTTGCTGAACGATTTTCGCCGTCAATGGCAGGAAACGGGGCCGGATTATCACCGCGCGCTGGAGCGCACGGGCGCTTCCGGCTGGTACATCCTCGGGCGGGAGACGGCGGAATTCGAGCGCCGGCTGGCCGCGCTGTGGGGCCGCCGGGAGGCCGTGGGGACCGCCAGCGGCCTGGACGCTCTCGAGATCGCGCTGCGCGCGCTCGGCTGCGGACCGGGCAGCCGCGTCCTGGTGGCGCCGGTATCGGCCTTCGCCACGGCGCTGGCGGTGCTGCGCGCCGGCGCGGTTCCGGTGTTCGCGCCCTGCGATCCGGCCGGGCTCGCGGATCTCGAACAGTGTGAAAGGATCCTGGACGAGGACGCGTCGATCCGTTATTTCGTCCCGGTGCATTTGTACGGCCACTGCCTCGACATGGAGCGGCTGGAACGCATCGCGCGGCGGGGGGTGCGGGTGGTGGAAGACTGCGCGCAGTCGATTCTGGCGCGCTGGCGCGGGCGGATGTGCGGCACGGCGGGCGCGGCCGCCGCGGTGAGCTTTTATCCGACCAAGAACCTGGGCGCGATGGGCGACGGCGGCGCGATCCTGACAGACGACGCCGCGCTGGCCGCCGAGGCCCGCGTGTGGCGCGACTACGGGCAGCGGGGCAAGTACAACCACGTCGTGGCCGGCGCCAACAGCCGTCTGGATGAATTGCAGGCCGCGTTCCTGCTCGACGCGGGGCTGCCGCGGCTCGAGAAATGGACCGCACGCCGGCGGGAAATTGCGCAGATGTACCGCGAGGGCATCCGCCACCCGCAGCTGCTCTGCCCTGCCCCGCCGGAGGGCTCGGAATCCGTGTGGCACCTGTTTCCCGTGCTCGTGCCCGAGGGCGCAAAGGACCGCTTCCGGCGGCACATGGAAGCCTGCGGCGTGCAGACGGGCGAACATTATCCGCTGCCTTTGTTTGATCAGCCCGCCATGAGCGCCTGGCCGCACGAGATCGCCGGCGAGGCCGAGCCGGCGCGCGCCTTCTGCCGGCGCGAGGTCAGCCTGCCCGTTCATCCCTATTTGACCGATGCGGAGGCGGCGGCGGTGATCGATGCCTGCAACCGCTGGCCCGGGGTTTGAGGCGCGGGAAGCAGGCCGGCGTCGGAGATATGCTGAAGGGCATGAAACGACTTCTGCTCATTGCCGTTTGTTGCGGCGCCGCGGCGGCGCTGTTCGCCCAGTTGCCGAAGGGAACGCGCCCGCCGGGCGAGGACTGGGTGCAGCTTTTCAACGGGAAGGATCTCACCGGATGGAACCCGGTGGGCAAAGAAGAATGGAAGGTCGTGGACGGCGTGCTGGTGGGCCGCGCGGTGACGAAAGAATACGGGTATCTGGAAACCGCCAGGGATTACCGCAATTTTCAGCTTTCACTGCGATTCAAGTGCATCGGCACGGGAAATTCCGGCGTGTATTTCCACACGCGGTTCAAGCCCGGCACGGCGGATGTCAGCCAGGGGGCGCAATTCGAGATCGACTGCGCCATTGGGCGGCACACCGGCGGCGTGTACGGCTTCGGCCGCGGCTGGATCGTCTGGCCGGCGCCGGAAAACGAGACCGTGGTGCGGCAGAACGACTGGAACGAAATGCTGGTGACGGTGAACGGCAACCGCTATATTTCGCGCCTGAACGGGGTGCCGATGGTGGATTATACGGATCCGCGGGCGCCGTTTTTGACCGGGACGATCGCCCTCCAGCTGCATTCTGGCGGCGAGGGGCACATGCAGTTCAAGGATATCTGGGTGCGGGAGCTGCCGTAAGGCGAATCGCTTCAAGAACCGGGCGGCGCGTTTCGGACCCGGATGCGATGAGGGGAGGAGCCGGGGCGCCGGCGCTCACAAGAAGGACGGCCGGAGCGGGCGGTTGAACCGTTTCCCCGAATTCCGACGTCGGAACGCGGAGGGAAGCGCAGAAAGAAGGGAAGCCCTCGCGCGAGCGCGAGGGGAAATCCGGGTTTCGGTGAGGCTTCGGCGGTGGCGTGCGCCGGGGAGGCGGTGAGAATCCAGGCTTGGCCTGGGACTGGCGGGCCCCGCTGTGGCTTCCGGCGCGCGGGGAGACAGACACCTCCGTCCGCGGCCGGACGCGTGTTGCAGGATTGCAGCGGGAGCGGGGCGGGATGGACGTGTCAGTCCCCGAGTGCGACCCGCTCGGGCCGCGGCATGACAGACGTGTGGATCAGAGTTGTAACCGCTCGCTGTCGCGGCGCTATCGCGCCGCTTCGCTCGCGGCTCCGGAGGTGTTTCCGAAGGCGTTGCCGCACTGGTTCGGAGCCCCGAACGGGGTGCCGTGTTCCGGGAGAACGCTGGCCAGAGTGAGCGGTTGAAATGTCTCCCGCGTTCCGGTGGGGCGAGTTGCCTCCGGGGCTCAATGCAAAGAACCCCTGCGCAAGCGCAGGGGGAAATCCGGTAGTGCTCCGGGCTGTGACGTTCCTGGCGCGTTGCGAAAGGTGCGGCCGCTTTGACCGCTCGCTCTCGCAGGGCTTCGGCCGGCTTCGCTCGTGGCTCTGAAGGCGTTTCCGAAAGCGTTGCGGGATTGCTTCGGAGCCGCGCGCCGGGGCCGGCGGAACCCGGGTTGAATTTCGGCGAAAAGGGGACAGTGGGGTCAGACCCCATTTGGCGCTTTGAAGGCCTGGCGGGCGCAACGGCCGGGCGGCTTCTGCTACGCTTGGAGTGCGAGGTGTCTGCTGCCTCGCCGGTTCCCGTATGCACCTCTTTGCCGGCCGCCGGAACCTGTTTCTCCGGGCCGCTTTTTCCTGTCTCATGACTGCCTGCACCGTCAATGCCGTGGATGCGCCGCCGGCGCTGAAAATCCGCAAGAAAACGCTCAAGAACGGCCTGAAAATCGTCGCCGCCGAGGACCGTTCCCGGCCGGTGGTCAACCTTCAGGTCTGGTACCACGTCGGCTCCAAGGACGAAAAGCCCGGGCGCACGGGCTTCGCCCACCTGTTCGAGCACCTCATGTTCCGCGGCTCGAAGAACGTGGGCCCGGAAGAACACATGCGCCTGGTGCGGCAGGCCGGCGGCGTCGTGAATGCGTACACCTCGTTTGACACGACGGTTTACTGGGAGACGTTTCCTTCCAATTATCTGGAGCGGATGCTCTGGCTGGAAGCCGACCGGATGGCGTCGCTCGATGTGTCGGAAGAGAACTTCCACAAGGAACGCGACGTGGTGAAGGAAGAGCGTCGGCTCCGGGTGGAAAACGCGCCCTACGGCAATCTTCTGGACGAGGTTTTGCGGAACACCTACCGGCGGTATCCGTACCGCCATTCGCCGATCGGCTCGATGGAGGACCTTGACCGCGCCACCATTGCCGACGTGCGCGCGTTCCATTCCACCTATTACGTGCCGAACAACGCCACGCTGGTACTCGTCGGCGATTTTGACGCCGCCGAGGCGTTCCGGCTGGCGGAGAAGCATTTCGGACAGATCCCGCGCGGCCGCCGCGTTCCGCGCGTGCGGGCGTCGGAGCCGGAGCAGAAGGAGCGGCGCGAGGCTTCGCTGGAGGACCCGAAGGCGCCGCTGGACGCCGTGGTTGCTTCCTACGTGCTCCCGCCCGCCGGGCACCCGGATTCCTATGCGCTGGAAATCGCCGCCTCGATCCTGTCGACGGGGCAGTCGTCGCGGCTGTACCGGCGGCTGGTTTACGAGGCGCAATCGGCCATGACGGCGCAGGGCGAGGCGCTGCTGCTCGAGGGGCCGTCGCTGTTTTTCTGCTTCGCTGTGGGAAATCCGGGCAAGGATATCCGGCAAATTCTTGGAGAAATGGAATCGATTCTTGAAGAAATTTCGGAAAAATCCGTGACCGAAGAAGAACTCGCCAAGGCGAAAAACCAGATTCTCTCCTCTTTCATTCTGGAGCGCGAGAGCATGCAGGGCAAGGCGGATTTCCTCGGCAAATGCGCCGTGCTCTACGGGAACCCGGAGCGCTACAACAGCGAGCTGGACAATTACCTCCGCGTCACCGCGGCCGACGTGCAGCGCGTGGTGCGGCGCTGGCTGGCCCCGCAGCGCCAGACCCGCGTGTTCATCCGGCCGGCGGCCAACGCCGGCCAGTAGCAGGAGGCTCGCCTTGCGCCTGGCCGTTTTGCTGATGATTGCCATGACGACACACGCCCAAACGCCGCAGAAGACCGCGCCGCCGCCGCCCGCGACGCCGCGACCGTACGAGTTCCCCCGCGCCGCCCGGCGCACGCTCGCCAACGGGCTGCGCGTCGCCGTTATCGAAGACCGGCGGCTGCCGCTGGTGGCGGCCTCCATGCAGATCCTGGCCGGTCATGCCTATGCGCCGCCGGAAAAAGCGGGCCTGGCGATGCTGACTGCGGGTTTGCTCCGCGAAGGGACAAAGACGCGCAGCGCACAGGAGATCGCCCGCGCCGTCGACGGGGCGGGCGGGCGGCTGGAGGCCACAGCGGGCAACGACGTGGCCACGGTGTCGATGACGTTCGTGAAATCCCACGCCGCGCTCGGCTTCGAGCTGATGGCCGACATCGTCTGCAACCCGGCCTTCGCGGAAGAGGAGATCGAGCGCCAGGTGCGGCAGGTGCAATCGGGCCTGGCGGTGCAGTACGCCAGCGCGCAGTATCTGGCCGGGGCGGCGGCGGCGCGCGCCATTCTCGGCACGCATCCTTACGCCTGGCCCGGCGATGGCACACCGGACACCATCGGCTCCCTGCGCCGCGACGACATCGCGGGATTTTACGGGAAATTCTACGCACCCAACCGCGCCTGGCTGGTCATCGCCGGCGATGTCGGCGCCGAGGAAGGCTTCGCGCTGGCCGGGAAGTGGTTCGGCGGCTGGCAGAAGCAGGGACCGGCCGACGAGCCCCTGCCGCCCGCGCCGGAACCGCACCCGCACGTGCTGGTCATTGACATGCCCACCGAAAACCAGACGCAGATCGCCGTCGGCCAGCCCGGCGTGCCGCGCAACCACCCGGATTATCTCGCGCTCCAGATCGGCAACCAGGTCTTCGGCGGAAGCTTCAATTCGCGCCTCAACATGAAGCTGCGGGCCAACGAGGGCCTGACCTACGGCGCGTCGTCCTATTTCGAGCCCAGCCGGTTTGCAGGAATTTTCGAGGCCTCCACCTTTACGCGCACGGAAAAAACAGCCGATGCGGTGAAAATGCTGGTGGATTTATTGAAGGAATTCCGGGAAAATCCGGCGACGGAGGCGGAATTCGACGAAGCGAAAGCGTATCTTTCCGGCTCTTTCGCCATCGCCACCGAGACGGCCGCTTCGGTCGCCGCGCGGGTGCTGACGGCGGAGGTCAACGGGCTCGGCGAGGACTACTGGGCGCGCTTCCGCGAACGGCTCGAGGCGACTACGCGCGCCGAGGTGGAGGCCGCCGTCCGGCGGTTCCTGCGGCCTGACCGGCTCGCCATCACCGCCGTGGGCAACGCCAAAGAATTCGCCTCGCACCTGGAAAAGTTCGGGCCGGTGCGGGTGATCCCGGCGGCCGAACTCGACCTGGCCGCGCCCGACCTGAGAAAGCCGAAGCGCTGAGGCGCCGGCCCGTTGGCGGGTGTGCATCCGCTGCCGCCGGCAGGGCCGGAGGGATTTGCGACGGAGCGCCGCGGGCGGCGGTGCCGGCGTTCGGGGAACGCCGGCCGGAGTGAGCGGTTGTAGCGTTTCCCCGGGGGTTCGGCGGGCGCGTTGCATGAACGGTCTGGAGTGGAATGCAGAGGCAACCGCGGCAGTAGCGGGAGCCCCCTGTGCAAGCGCAGGGGGAACAATGGTGAGGTGAACCGTGTCCGCCCTCGCGCAAGCGCGAGGGGGAGTTCGGTTCTGGCACCGCTCGCTCTCGCGGGCCCGCGGCCCGCTCCGCTGGCGGGCGAGGCGCCGGGGCCAGCCCGGACGCAGAGAATGGCACGGCGCCAAACGGGCCGGGAACGAGCAGCGGCAACCCCGCTGTCAGTCCGGCGGCAAGATGGATGCGGGATGCCCGATGACGAAACGAAGAAGACCTCGGGCAAGACCAGAGATTCATCCTGCGGGCAGGAGATCCGCATCGCAGATGGTTTGCAATCTCCTGCGGCAGCGATTCCGCGAAGGAAGGCCCGATGCTAGAGAACGCGGCGGCGGTCCCCTTCCCTTCGCGTCACCCGCTCGCGGTCGAGGAACTCGAGCAGCGGAATCGCATACTTCCGTGAGATTCCTGTCCACTGTTTGAACTCGCCCACGCCGAACCGCTGCCCCTTTCTTGCCAAAACGATCTCCTTCAGGCGCCGCACGGCGTCGCGATGCATCAGGAATCCGGTGGAGACCCGCACAAGGACCCCTTCTTTCAGCATGAGTTGCAACAAGGTCCGTGCCCGGCCCGGCTCAAGGCCGGAAGCCGCCAGCACGTCCTCGAGCTTGGGCGGCTCGAACCCGGCCTCCAGCGCGAGCCGTTCCATCCTCTCCGCGGCTTGCGTCTCCTTCTCCCGGCGCCGCGGACGGAAATCGGCCAGACGGAGCAGTTCGCCTTCGGCCACGATATCCGGAGAGGACTCCAGAACAGCTTCCAGCCAGCCGCCATCGAGCCCGGCAGCCGTGCGCGGCATGCCCGGCAACAGCGGGTTCTCCGCGTGGAAGGCCTGGAGACGGCTGCGCAGCTGCGCGGCGGCATCGTTCACGCGGCCCGTGGCTGCAAGCCTGACCCTCTCTCCGCGCAAGACCACCAGGCCGGCCGCATCCGCCCGCTCGAGAACCCGCTCAACGGGGACGCCGGCGCGCGCCGCCAGCCCGGCCGCATCCGCGCCCGCAGGAGTCTCCTCTGCCCAAAGCGCAAGCCGCCGCTCAAGCGGGGCCTCCTCCAGTTCCTTGAGCCGCGCCGCCGCGAGCGCCTTTTTCATCCGCAGAGGAGGACAGGGGTCGAGCACCACGCCTCCGCCGATCGTCTCCACGGGCGAGAACCGGCGCAGGATGAACCGGTCGCCGGGGGCGAGCAGCACGGCATCGCGCAGAAGGAGGCGGGCGTAGCCGCTGCTTCCCGCCCCGAGGGGCGATCCGGGCTCAAACAGGCGCACCTCGGCTTCGGTTTCGGCCGTCCATGCGTGAAAGTGAACCGGCGCGCCGTGCCGCAGAGCGGGCGCCGAGGCGAGCAACTCGACCCGGCAGTCGATGGCGCGGGTCGCCTCCCACTGTCCGGGCCGTGTGAGAGTCAATCCCCGATGCAACTCGCTTGCTTCCACGCCTGCAAGGTTCACTGCCGTGCGCTGGCCGGCGCATGCCGTTTCCACCGGCCTGCCGTAGACCTGAAGGCCGCGGACGCGCCATCTTCGGCCGCCCGGCTGCACCTCCACCTCCTGGCCTGCGTGCAAGGTTCCCGCGGTCAGCGTGCCGGTGACCACCGTGCCGAAGCCCTGTACGGTGAACGCCCGGTCGATCGGGAGGCGGACGATTCCCGCTGCATCCCGCTCCGGCACGCGCAGCGCTACGTCCACGAGCGCCGCGCGGATCTCGTCCAGCCCTTGTCCGGTGACGGCGCTCGCGGCCACCACCGACGCCCCTTCCAGAAAAGAGCCGCGGACCAGCGCAGCCGCATCCAGCCGCGTCCGTGCGAGCTTCTGCGAGTCGACAAGGTCGGCCTTGGCCAGCACGATCATGCCGTGCCGGATGTCCAAAAGGCGGCAGATTTCGAAATGCTCGCGCGTTTGCGGCTTGACGCCCTCATCGGCGGCGATGACGAGCATCACGAGGTCGATGCCGCCGACGCCGGCCAGCATGTTTTTGACGAAGCGCTCGTGGCCGGGAACGTCCACGAAGCCGAACCGCACGCCGCCGGCGTCCATGTGCGCGAAGCCGAGGTCGATGGAGATGCCGCGGCGCTTCTCCTCCTCCAGCCGGTCCGTGTCGATGCCGGTGAGCGCGCGCACCAGCGCTGTTTTGCCGTGGTCGATGTGGCCTGCCGTGCCGACGATAATGTTCTTCATGAGGCTCTCAGGCGGACGCGTGCCGTGGTGCGGCGGCCCGCTGCTTTTTATGGTCGCCGCCGCGGCGCTCGGGGCGCAAACGCCGCCCCAGCCGCCTGGGGAGACGCCCGTTTTCCGGTCGCAGGCGGCGCTGGTCACGGTGGATGTTTTGGTGACCCACAAGGGCAGGCCTGTGGCGGGGCTGACGGCCGAAGACTTTCTCGTGCGCGAAGAGGGCGCGGTGCGGCCCATTGAAGCTTTCGCGCACGACGCCGCACCGTTGCAGGTGATTCTTGTGCTCGACGTCTCCGGCAGCATGGGGCGGATGTTGCGCTCGGCGGCGGAAACGGGCCGCCAAGCCCTGGAGCAGTTGTCTCCGCAGGACGAGGTGGCCGTTGTTTTCTTCGCCCGGCGCGCGCGGCTGGTCCAGGAATTCAGCTCCGACAAGCGGCTTGCGGCGCGAGCCCTGCAAGAAGCGGCAGTGGAAAGCGGACTGGGCGCCGGCACGTCGCTCAACGACGCGCTGCTGGAGGCCGCCGGCTATCTGGAGAAGCTGCCGCCGTTTCCTGGCAGGCGGGCGGTGATTGTCCTCACCGACAACGGCGGCGTGCATTTCCGGCTGCCGGACGAAGACGTCATCCGCGCGATGTCGCGCGTGAACGCCGTGGTCAACGCCATCGTCCCGGAAAACGCGCGGCCGCCGCGGCTGCCGCGCGGCGAGGAGGTCAACCCGGACTTCACCCCCGCAAACATCTTCCGCATTGCCGAGGCCACCGGCGGCGAGGTGATCCGGGCCGGCGACGCCGGCGCGCGGTTCCGGGACCTGGTCGGACGGCTCCGCCTGCGCTACAGCCTGCTCATCCGGCCTTCCGAGGGCCCGTCCGGGGCGTTCCGCAACCTTGCCGTGTCGCTGGCGCCGGCGGCGCGCAGCCGCTACCCGGGCGCGGAGGTCAAACACCGGGCAGGCTATTTTCTTCCCTGAGGCGTTGCGCCGACGCGCCTGATGCGGCGCGTCAACGGAACTTTCCGGCCTCGCCGGCATCGAGCGCGCAGCGGAAGCCCGCGCCCCGCGCGAGGCCCCGGACGCCGTAGATGCTCACGTCGTCTTCCACCGTCGCGCCGCGGCGCGCTTTGGCCAGCTCCTCGCGCGAGGGGAGCCGCTTGCCCGCCCAGCGGCAGAATTCCTCCGCAAACTGTGCTGATGCTTGCCCGCCGTTTCTCCCGGTTTCCCGCAAAAATCGGGCATAGACTTCCGGAGAAACCGGGTCTTTGTCAATATAAAAGGCTTTCAAAGCGGGCGGTTTTTCCCATTCGGGAACCTGGAATTCGCCCTCGGGCACGATCACCATTTCGCCAGTTGGCGTCTTCAGCACGGGGACGGCCGCCCGGCGGATGGCCACCGAGGTGCGAATCCTGTCCAGGTTGGCGAGCGTCAGCCCGATGAAGACCCCGGTGACGCACAACACGATGGCAGCGAGAGCCAAAACGGCCTTTTTCCCTTCGACGGTCACGCTTGTCCTTTACTGTTTCAGACGCTTCAGCAGGATGCCGTAGCCGACCCCGGCCTCGTCGGACGTCCTGGCCGCCTGGAACGCCAGCCACCGCCCGTCCGTGCTCACCACGGGGTTGGATGCTTTCCAGCCCTCGTAGTCATTGAAAAAAGTCAGCCGCTCGAAGCTCTTTCCCGTGCCGTCGAGGCGCAGCTTCCAGATATCGATGTCGCGGAAAAGCTGCGTTTTGCCGCGCAAGACCGCCTGGCGATCGCTTTCGACGCAGGTGTGAAGGCCGTCGGGGAAAATGCCTTCCACCTCGTTGTAGCTTCCGATGGCCTTCGTGTGGTTCACGCGCTCGCCGGTTTCCAGATCCAGGGTCCACACGGATGCGGTGCCGCCCCGCTCGTAGCAGGTGTAAGTCAGCCTGCGGTCGTTGTCGAAGAAATCCTGCGCCTCCAGCGTGCAGGAGTCGTCGGGGCTTTCCGCAACGACGCGCCGGTTCCTGAGCGTGGCCGCTTCCACATCCACGTCGGCCACCCAGATGCGCGAGCGCCGCGGCGCCAGCTCCGGGTTCTGGGCCGCCGTCTCGGCGAACGCGATGCGCAGGGCGCGTTTGGAGACCGCCGCGCCTTCGCTCAATTTCTGCCCCAGCCGCACCGGCCGCGCTCCGGGCGTGCGCCGCAGCAGCCACAGCTCGTTGTCGCGGTGGCGGCTGGTCCGGATGTCGGTGAAGCGCTCCGGGCCGATCAGAAGATAGTCGCCGTTGGCCAGATGCATCACCCGCAGGAACGCCGCGCCGGGAACGTTGCAGGTGAGGCAGCGGATGATGCGAGTGTCCAGATCGATGACAAACGCATCGCCGAAGCTCTTCGCCATGAACGCGACCCGGCGGTTGTCCGGGGAAAAATCGGCGCGCTCGCCGAAATATGTGAGAACTTGCGTGTCTGCGGGCAGATGATCCAGAGGACTGCCCTTCTTCAACGGGCCCTGCGCCAGCGCGCCGGCTGCCGCGAGGATCCAGATTGCCGCCTTCTTCATGCCGGAACCTCCCGAAATCCGATGTATTGCACTTCCTCTTCGAGTTCGATGCCGAAACGTTCGCGGACGCGCCGCTTGAGCTCCGCCGCCAGGGCGCAGAAATCGGCCGCCGTCCCGCCGCCGGCGTTGTAGAGAGTGTTGGCGTGGCCTTCCGACACGCGCACCCCGCCGCAAGCCATGCCTTTTGCGCCGACCTGTTCGAGAAACCACGCCGCCGGGACCTTGCCGCCCTTGACGATGTCCGCAGGCGCCGCCTGCCGGGCCTGCGGCGGCAGCGACTCCCACAGGAGATTCTTGAAAATACTGCCGGCGCATTTCATATGCGGCGGGTATTTGCGGTTGCGGATCGCCAGGATTTCCTCCGCCTTTTTCCGCATTTCCTCGGGATTTCCCTCAGGGAATTCGAATTCTGCTTCCAGGATCAGCCATGGCTCGCCGGCGAGCCTGCGGCGCTTGAATTCGCTCTCGCGGTAGCGGAAGCCGCAGCCGGCGCGACCGGTCTCGCGCACGCGCTCGCCGTCGAAGTAGCGCACGCGCTCGATGCGGTCGGAAACGGAGGCGCCGTAGGCGCCCGCATTGCCGTAGATGGCCGCGCCGACGTTGCCCGGGATGCCGGTCATCGGCTCGTAACCCTGGAGGCCGGCTTCGATGGCGGCGTCCACCAGCTTCTGCAAAGGCGCGCCCGCCTGCGCCAGGACGCGCCGCCCGCGCACCTCGATGCGCCCGCCGTCAAAACGGAGCACGATGCCGGGGAACCCCTCGTCGGCCACGATCAGGTTCGTGCCCATGCCGATGAGCACCCACGGGACGCGGCTGTCGCGCGCCGCGCGCACCGCCTCGAGGATGGCATGCTCGTCGCCGGTCGAGGCGAACACCGCCGCGGGCCCGCCCAGCCCGAAACGCGTGTGCCGCGCGAGCGGCTCGTTCAGAGTAACCTGTAACAATGGGATCCGGGCGAGGCGCCGGTGCGCCTCCTCGATGTCCTGCATCGCTCTCAATTGTAGGGGACACGTTGCCATGCCTGCCAGCTTCGCGGGCTTTCCGCCCGAAGCGCTCAAGTTCTTCCGGCAGCTTGAACGAAACAACCGCCGCGACTGGTTCGAACCCCGCAAGCAGGTCTTTCTTCAGGCGGTCCGCGCGCCGATGGAGGAGTTCGTCGCCGCCATCGACGCCGCGCTGGCCCTGTTCGCGCCCGAGGCGGTCACCCTGCCCGAGCGCGCCATCTACCGCATCTACCGCGACACCCGCTTTCACGCCGACAAGAGCCCGTACAAGACGCATATCGCCGCCTCGTTCTTCCGCGCCGATCTCGGCCGTCATGTCGCCGGCGGCTATTACGTGGAGATTTCGCACCGCCTGGTCGGCATTGCGGGCGGCGTCTACATGCCCACGCCCGAGAACCTGCGCCTCATTCGCGCCCACATCATGGAGAACTTCGAGCGGTTCGACTCCCTCGTGCGCGACAGGAAGCTGCTGGCCGCCATGGGGCCGCTGACCGGGGAACGGCTGGCGCGCCCGCCGAAGGGCTTCCCGCCGGATCACCCCGCGGTGGAGTGGCTGAAATTCAAGCACTGGTACTTCTGGAAGGAGCTGCCCGCCGCGCTGGCGACCACGAAGAGGCTGCTGCCGGAAACGGTGCAGCGTTTCCGCCTGATGAAGCCGGTGATCGACTTTTTCAACGAGCCCCTGCTGGCGATGAAGAAGAAGCGCCTCCCGATGGGCGACGCCTGGCTGTGAAATTTCACGGGCGGCTGAAGCACTGTTCCCGAAACGCCGGGGCCTGCGCCGCAGCGTCAGAACAGCAATTGCCCCGGTCTCGTGCCAGTAATGCCATTCCCGGCTCTCCGGCGGTGTGGCGTGCGGCCGGGGACCTTTACGGATGGGTGAATTCGTGCGCCCGGGGAATCAGCGCGCGGTAGACATCCGACGGCACGTGCGTCTGCCAATGGCCGGAGTACATCGCCCAGCCCGTGGCGCCGCAGAAAATCAGCACAATCACGGCCGCCATCGCCCACGCCGGAACAGGCTTCTTCGCCGCCGCCAGGGTCATGTGCAGCGTGTCCTCGACCGGGCACACGGCCACGCATTCCAGGCAGCCGATGCACTCGGCCGAACGGATCTGCACCAGGCGGTCCACCGGCAGCCGCTCGGGGCAGGCCTTCGCGCATTTCGCGCAGTCGATGCATGTGGCCGCATTGCGGCGGATGCGCAGCGGGCTCAACAGCGCCGCCAGGCCCGTCAGAGCGCCGTACGGACACAGATACCGGCACCAGAAATTCTGTATAAAAATCGACAAAACAACCAGAATTCCGATGACAACGGCCGCCGTGATGCTCAAATAACGGAAGAAATTGAGCATCTTGACGTCGGCAACGATGCCGTACGGGGAGTCGAGAAACTGCCGGATCGCCGGCGCGGACATCGATCCCACGGCATACACGAACAGCCCCAGCAGGATGTATTTCAGGCTCCGCAGCCCGGTGTCCAGCCACCGCGGCAGGAAGAAATTGCGCCGGAACGTCCCGCGGCCCAGCTTCCACAGGTACTCCGAAAGCGTCCCCACCGGGCACAGCCAGCCGCAGAACGACTTCCGCAACAGCAGCGACAGGCCGGTGAACGTCATGAACAGCACCATCGCCGCCGGGTGGATGGCCGGAATCCTGCCCGTCTCGAAGAAATACTTCGTGTTCATCATCCCCGCGATGGGCAGCCAGCCCTCCACGCCAGGCGGGCGGCTGACCGGCGGCGCCGTGCCGGTCTCGAACGCCCTCACCCAGAGATAAAACTCCACCCCGATCCACACGTTCAGCAGCAGAAACGCCGCTTGCACCGCGAACCGGAGCTGCTGCGAGCGGTCTTTGCCGGTCCGCTTGCGGTACGCCTTCTTCCCGGTGCGAACCTCGGCAGGCGCGGCCATCATGATTCCAGCTTGCCGCGCGGCGGCGCGCCGCTCAGTGACTCCGGTCACCAGTGACACCGGCCACCGCCGGCCGGCGCATTCTGGCACAATAGGAAGCCTGCATGATCCCAGAAGTTGGAGGGATTCTTATGACCCGCGAAGAGTTGATCGCAAAAATCGAAGCGCTGCCGGCCGCCCTGCGCCAGCTGGTCGCCGGCGTGACCGCGGCCCGGCTGGACCGCCCGTACCGCCCCGGCGGCTGGACGTCGCGCCAGGTCATCCACCATCTGGCCGACTCGCACATGCACGCCTACATCCGCTGCCGCTTCATCCTGCTCGAAAACGACCCGCCGCTGAAGCCCTACGATCAGAACGCCTGGGCGCTGCTGCCGGATGCGGCCGAAGGCCCCGTCGAGCCTTCGCTTCAGATCCTCGACGGCCTGCACGCCCGCTGGGCCGCCTTCTTCCGCAGCGTGCCCGAAGACGCCTGGCAACGCAAGGGATACCACCCCGACTACGGCGCCGTGACGCTGGAGCGGTTGCTGGAGACTTACGCCGCCCACGGCGAGAAGCACCTGAATCACATCCGCGCCGGTCTGGCACAGGAGTGAGCGGATCGGCGCCGCGCGAGCGGCCGCCGGGCCTCCCCGCACAGAGGCAGGCCTGAGCCGCCGGCGCGGGCGAAAAAAGGAGCCCGGAAGCGCACCACAAACCGGGTGGCGCGCCCCCGGGCCACAGCGGGGGTCCAACAGTCTAGAAGTAAACTCTCGCGCCGATGCGGAACGAGCGGCCCGCGTAATTGTTGAACTGCGCCGTGTTGTTCGGATCGATCGGCGTCGACTGCGTAACGGGGGCGAAGCTGCGCTTTTGTGCGTTCCATGTATAGGGCGCCGGCCGGTTGTTGGGATTGGCGAAGAAGACGGGGTGGTTGGCCACGTTGAACACATCCGCCCGCAGCTGAAGGTAGCGCTTCCCTTCGCTGTCGAGGCCGATGTTCTTGAACACGGAAGCATCGGCGGAGGTGACGCGCGGGCTGCGGCCATCGGGCAGCGTGGGAGCGGAGTTGCCCAGCGCGGGGGCGCCGTCGGCGCCCGGCACGGCGAAGGCCTGGTAGTTGTGATACGAGCGGCGGAACGGGTCTTCGCGCCAGTTGGCGGTGATCGGAGAGGGACCGGGCACGCGATCGGGACGAAGCGTGAAGCCGTCGAGGCCGTTGCCGCCGCCGCGCGACTCCCACCAGCCGTTGTTGTTCATCCGCACCACCAGCGGGTAGCCGGCCATGCTGCGGAAGAAGCCCGCCACATTGTAGCCGCCGATGAGCCGGTTCAGCCACGGGCCGGCGCCGCCGCCGATCCACTTGCCGCGCCCGAAGGGCAGCTCCCACGACCAGGCGAGATTGAACTTGTGCGGGATGTCGAATGTCGAGAGGCTGCGCTGGAGCCGCCGCACCGTCTCCTGCGGGAACACCAGCCCGAAGACGTCCGCCACTTCGTTGGTTTGCAGGTTCGAGGCGCCGGCGTCGTCGATCGACTTCGACCAGCTGTAGCTGCCCTGGAACATCACGCCGCCGGACATCCGCTTCTGGAAGCCGATGTTCAGCCCGTGATAGATGGAGTTGCCCGAGCGGTCGAACGCGGTCTCGAACCGCTGGCTGAAGAACTGCGGGTAGGGGCGCAGGGAGGGAACCAGCGTGGTCGCGATCACGGCGCCCGCCGAGTTGCGGATGCCCAGGCGGTTGTATTCCGTCCGCTGCGCGTTGAAATCCGCCCCCTGCGCCACCAGCGGCGCGGTGACCGCCGGAGGCGCGTAATTGAAGGGCATGCGCTGCGTGAAAAGGTGCGTGCCCTTCAGCCCGTCGTAAGAGACCTCCACGGCGAAGTCCCGCCCGAGCTGGAACTGAGTCCCGGCATTCCACTTCTGAACGTAGGGCATCGCGCTGTTCTGCGGGATCCGGTACATCGTGAAGGCGATCGCGTCGTTCATGAACAGCAGCGGATCGCGCGGCAGGTCGAACGGCGCCGGCAGCGGCGCGATCGGATTGGTGATCAGGTTCACCGGTCCGGGCTGCACGCCGCCAGTGCCCGCATTCGAGTTCACGCTGCCGCGGTTGAGGTTCAGGTCCGGCCAGATGTCCTGGCCCGTGCCGGTGATCGGCGCGCGCAGCACGTTGTACGACATGCGCCACGTCACTTTGGGCCTCCACGCGTAGGCAAGACCGAACCTCGGCTGGAACCCGTGGTAGTTGACCGGCCACAGGTTCCGTTGCAACCCGTTCGTCCCGGAAAAGATCCAGGCGCCGGTGACCGGGAACCCGTTCACCGTGCCCTGGAATCCGGGCACGAAGGTTCCCTGGCGGTCGTACTTCTCCGTGCGCGGCGTCTCCACGTCCCAGCGCAGGCCAAGATTCAGCGTGAGTTTCGGGGTGACCTTCCAGTCGTCCTGGATGTAGAGGGCCGTGTAGCGCCAGCGGTAGTAGGCATTGGTTTGCAGCGTCTTGAAAGTGTAGGTGTTGACCGAGCCGGTGATGAGGCCGCCCAGCTCGTTGATGATGTTGCTGATCGATCCCGTGTTGGGCGTGATCTGTCCGCTGAAGCTGTAGGCCCCGCCAGTGAGCCCGCCGAAGGAAAGCCGGTTGAGCTGGATCCGGCGGTGCTCGCCGCCGAAGCGCAGCGCGTGGCGCCCGCGCACGACCGAAACGTCGTTGCCGACCCCGGCGTTGACATCCACCGACCGGCCCAGAGTGGCGCCCTCCCCGTCAAAGCCGCGGTTCAGACCCGCCAGGCGCGGGAAACCGAGGCCGGTCACGGCAGGCAACAGCCCGACCTCCCTGCCCCAGTCTCTGGACAAGGCGGGGTCGCTCGGTCCGCGCAGCGCGTTGCCGCGGGAATAGGTGATGCGCAGCTCGTTGATCACCGTCGGCCGCAACACATGCGTGTAGCCCAGCGCCACGTTGCGCGAATGGATCTTGTCCTGAGGCAGCGGGTTGGCGGGGTCTCCGGGGCCGGCGAACCAGGTGCGCGTCCCGGTGACCGGAGCATCGGAATACCGGCCGTACAGGCGCACCGAGGATCCCAGATTCTGGTCGATCTTGGTGCTCCAGCGGTTGTCGTCCGTCTCCACGCCCCTGGCGAAGATCGCGTTGTTGCCGTCGGTGTCCCACAATCCGTCCGGACGCAGCCATTTGATGTACTGCGTGTCCTCGCCGGGGGTGAACGGGTAAAGCAGCGGGATCAGCTTCTGGGCGATCGGGTTCTTCGGCAACAGATAGCTGAGATCGTTGTTGGGAATCGCGTCTCTCTGGGCGGTAGGGAGAATCGGGCCCACCGGGAACCCCGCGGCGTTGCGGGCGTAATGCCACCGCAGCTGGTTAGTGCGCACGGGCGAGGCAATGGCTGCGTCCACATTCTGCTGGCGCAATGCCGGATCGAGAAAGTCCCAGCTGTTGGAAAAATTCCCCCTCAGCTCATCCGCGGTGGGGAGCCGGGTGCGGCTGGCGCCGAAGAAGAGCTTCTGCCGCTGCGGCTCGCCGGTGGCCCAGAAGAAGGTTTTGTTTCGGCCGTCATAGACCTTCGGGATGACTACAGGGCCGCCGATCGCCGCCGCGAAAGCGTTGTAGCGGTTCGACGGATTGAAAGCCGCGCCCAGCGCCCGGGTTTGCAAGAACGGATCCAGGTGCATCCAGCTGGCATTGCCGCGCAGCTGGTTGCCGCCGCTCTTGGTCGCCTGGTTGATCACCGCCGAGGTGGTGCGGCCATATTGGGCAGGCACGCCATTGGCAAGCACGGTGACTTCCTGGACCTGGTCCCCGGAAAACGTCATCACCGCCCGTGCGTATCCGGCGGAGGTGACGTCGGAGCCATCCACCAGCACGGAAGCGCTGCCCGGGCGGCCGCCGCTGACCGAAATCGAGGCGCCCGGCGTCACGGGCTGCGTGAAAATGCCGGGCAACTCGCTTTGAACGCCGCCATTGTATTGAGGATCTCCTTGCGCTCCCGGCGTCAGCAGCACCACCTGCATCATGCTCCGGTCCATGAACGGCAGGTCCTGGATGATCTCGTTGGTCACGTTCGTCGCCACGGCGGCCGTGTCCGGCCGCACCAGAGGCGTTTCCGCCGTCACGCTCAGGCTTTCGGTGACGTCGCCGAGCTCCAGCGACAGGTTCCTTGTGCTGACCGTCGCTGCCCGCACCTCCACCCCGCGGTAAACCGCACGCTTGAACCCTGTCATGCTCGCCGTGACGGTATACACTCCCGGCGGCAATGAAGCCACCGAGTACCGGCCCAGTTCGCCGGTGACGGTCTCCACTCTGGCAGAGGTAGCCTCGTTGACCACCTCCACTTTGGCTCCCACTACTGCCGCGCCCGTCGGATCGGTGACGATGCCCGTGATCGTTCCGGTCGGACTTTGCGCGAAAACCAGGGCGAGACACAGCCCCAGCCCCAACAACAGACGGGACAGACTCTGAAACATGGAACCTCCCTTCGCCTTGGTCAAGTGTGGGGCACGTTCAGGGAGGCGACAAGGCAACGTAGCCCGCAAAGAGGCCCGCTGCAGCCAAGCCATTGAAAAACAGAGCACGGAGAGAAAGTCTTTTCCCGTTAAGGCTCGGTTAAGGAAGGCTTGCAGTTCCGACCGAGTGAGGTTCCGTCACCACTCGTGAGCGGCAATGAGCCTGGGAGGCCCCGGAGTGTGATTAATCACCCGCACATGGAACAGCAGTTGCAGATTTCGATCCCGCCACCCTGGCTTCATTCCGGCCAGCGCCTTGGTCAGCAGCGCCCGATTCGTCACGATCTCGCCGGCGGCTTGCGTTCCGTATTGGGTCAATCCGGCCACCACCAGCACTCCTTGTCCGCTCTCGGAAGCGGTGAGCCGGGTGACGAGGATGTAGTCCTCGTCGGTTCGGCCGTTGTCCTGGAGGGCGGGCAGCTCCCACTTCCGGCCCGTCTTCCGGTCGACGATCCGCGACTTGCCGTCGCTGCCCAGCTCCGGGGCGAGGCGGATGTCTGGGGAGGCGCCGAAGGACCAGCGGTTGGCGAAGCTGACCAGCACTGCCGGGGCCTGGCGCAGGTCGGTGAACGAGATATCGTCGCCGAAGCGGATTTCCGCCTCCTTGCCCCGGCGGGCAAGAAAGGCCGCAATCTGGGCTGTTGCATGCGCCGACCCGAGTCCGATGTACTGGTCGGGAATCGGCACGATGTCCTTGCCCCGCACCGTCTCTTTCGGCCCGAGCTCGACCACGGAAGTCTGTTTGCCGAGGAAGTCCAGCTTCCCGTTTCTCTTCAGCAGAAAGTCAGTGCTGAAGCGGTAGACCACGGGATGACCGGTGCAGACGATCACTTTGCTTCGCGCCGCCAGCACCGGCGCCCAGAACTCGTCCTCCACCTGCGGCTGGCGATGGACGAGGAACGCCGTGCCGGCGGCAAGCATCGCGAGCACTGCGGTGAGCGCCTTGCCGGAGCGCCACCACGCCGGTTTCGCGTCCGGAAGAGCCGGGGAACTCTCATCCTGGCCCGGAACCCGGAACTCGATGCGGTAAGCGCCGGCCGGGAGATCGAGCCGCACCGGAGGCGCCTCGGCCAGATCTTCGTAATAGCGGGCGAGCCGCTTTCTCACCTCCGTGGCCCGCACGCGCACGATGGGATCCTCGTTCGTGTCGAAGCCGGGCGGACGTCCGAACAGCTCGACGCCGATCACCCGTTCCTTCAACTCGTCGAAACGGCCCTCCAGCGAGTGCTCGACGAGGTGCCGCAGCAGTTTCTGCGATTGCTGGCTCTGGCGAAAATGCGCGCTGTCGAGGATCCTTTCCAGTTCCTTGAGCACCAGGCCGCGCAGGGCCGGATCGGCGGGCTCGGCGCCGCCGCCGGCGGGCCGGAGACTCATTTTCCGAATCGATCCCGGAACCGCCACACACCCATTATGTACCGCCGCCGGCGCGGCTGCCTCCGGAAAAGACGCGCTCCCGTTGCGTTGGGGGCAATGGGGGTTGGCGGCCGCGCGTCAGCGGAAGGCCGGGTAGCAACGCGCCCCTGGCGGAGGCGTCAGCCCGGCGTTGGCGGCGGCGGCGTTTGCAGGTCCGGCTCCTCATGCAGGAAAGAGATCTGAAGCGGGCAGATCGTCCCGGCGGGCGGGGCCTCCGGCTCCCGCGTCAGCAGGATGCCGCCTGCTCCAGGGCCTTGCCCGGCTTCAGCAGTCTTCGGCCGTCGATTTCGAACCACAGGCACAGGCTGACGTTGGACAACTGCTGATGCGCGGTGATCCACCCTCCCGCGCGATCGATGGCGAACCGGACCCGGGCCACGGCCTCCAGCCGCTCCACGGGCGTGACCGCGTGCAGCTCAACGCGCGGCGGCGCGCTCACCGCGCCGCCCGGGCCATGCCCACCACGGCGTTCAACAGGATGGCGCCGAGCGAGGTGGGGATCAGCACCTTCCAGCCGATGTTCATCAGCTGGTCGTACCGGTAGCGCGGGAAGGTGCCGCGCAGCCAGATGAAGAGGTACAGCACCATGACCAGCTTGATCATCCACCAGAACACGGGCGCGGCCTCGCGGTTGAAAGCCGGAATGAGAAACAGCAGCCCGAGCGCCCAGAGCGCGGCCCCGACGCCGGCCAGCCCCAGAGCGAAGGCGCGCGTCGGCTGCCTGCGCATCAGGTAAAAGCACAGCAGCCCGAACCCGCCGAACACAGCCAGCGGCGCGCCGTAGTTGAACGGGATCTCCAGCGCCGCCACGTTGGGAAACGGCCGCAGCCAGCCGCCGAAAAACAGCGTCACCAGCACGCTGCCGATGGCGAACATGCTGATGTATTCCGACAGCATGTAGACGCCCCAGCGGAAGCCGCTGTATTCGGTGTGGAATCCCGCCACCAGCTCGCTTTCCGCTTCCGGCAGGTCGAACGGGGCGCGGTTGGTCTCCGCCACCGAGGCGATGAGAAACACCATCGTCGGGATCAACATCAGCCCGTAGTTGTCGAAGGCGAACCAGACGCCGCGCTCCAGTTGCGCGCGCACGATGCCCTGCATGGAAAGCGTGTTGGCCATCATCACGCCGCACACCAGCGAAAGGCCCAGCGCCACTTCATAGCTGATCAGCTGGGCGCCCGAACGCAGGCCGCCCAGCAGCGAGTAGTGCGAGTTCGACGACCAGCCCCCCAGAATGATGCCGAGGATGCCCACCGACGACATGGCCGTGATCACGAGCAGCGCGACGTTCGTGTCGGTGACCTGGAAACGGCCGGAAAACGGGATCACCGTCAGCGTGGTGGCCGCGGTGAAGAAGGTGACCACCGGCGCGAGGCGGAACATGATGCGGTTGGCCTCGGCCGGGACCACGTCTTCCTTCATCAGCAGCTTCACGGCGTCGGCGATGGTCTGCAACAGCCCGTGCGGGCCGACGCGCATCGGCCCGAGCCGCGCCTGCATATCGGCCAGGATCTTGCGCTCGAGCAGCACCGTGAAGGCCACGGCGAGCGGCGCCAGCAGCAGGATGCAGGCGCCCACGATGAGGGGAATCAGCCAGGGCTGCGAAAAGAAGTCGCTCATTGCCGTCCGTCCTTACTGCGTGATGCTCATTTGCGCGAGCCGCAGGAACGGCTCCGGGTACACGCCCGCCAGCAGCGTCAGCACGCCGGTCACCGCCAGGCCAACCCGCGTGCCGAAACTCACCGTCAGCGGCCCGGCCTCCGCCTCCTCCGGCTCGACGAAGACCGCCTTCACGATCCGGAAGTAGTAATAGATCGCCACCACCACATAGACCGCGCCAATCACGGCCAGCGTGTAGTGGCCGGTCTCGATCAGCGCCCAGAAGATGTAAAACTTGCCGATGAAGCCGGCCGTCGGCGGGATGCCGGCCAGCGACACCATGAAGACCAGCATCCAGAGCGCGTGGCCCGGGGCGCGCTTCATCAGCCCGCGCAGATCGTTGATATCGTCGCCCGCGATGCCTTGCCGGGCCAGCGAAGTCAGCACCAGAAAGGCTCCCAGCGTCATGAAGGTGTACACCAGCAGGTAGACGAGCACGCCCTTGAGGCCCGTCGGCGAGCCGGCGATGAGGCCGAGCAGAATGTAGCCCGCATGGCTGATGGAGCTGTAGGCGAGCAGGCGCTTGGTGTTGGTCTGGGTCACCGCCGCCAGGTTGCCGATGGTCATGGAAAGGACCGCCGCGGCGGCCAGCAGCGGCTCCCAGCTCTCCCGCGCCGTCCCGAGCGGCCCCACGAACAGCCGCAGCAGCAGCGCGAACGAGGCGGCCTTGGACGCGGTGGCAAGAAACCCGGTGATCATCGTCGGCGCGCCTTCATAGGCGTCCGGGGCCCACATGTGGAACGGCGCGGCCGCGATCTTGAACAACAGCCCCGCGCCCGCCGTGCCGATGGCCAGCACCAGCACCGGGTCCCAGGCGTCGCGCGCCGCCACGGCGGCCGCGATCTCGCTCAGCCGGGTCGAGCCGCTGATGCCGTACAGCACCGAAAAGCCGTACACGAGGAATCCCGTGCTCAGCGAACCGAGAATCAGGTACTTCAGAGCGGCCTCGTTCGAGCGCTTGTCGGCGCGCAGGAAACCCACCAGGATGTAAAACGTGATCGCCATTGTTTCAAGGCCGACGAACAGCGTCACCAGCTCGGTGCCGCTGGCGAGGAAATACATTCCGGTCTGGGCGATCATCAGCAGGCCGTAATACTCGCCGTGGTGCTCGTCGCGGACCTCCAGGTAGCGGTAGCTCATCAGCCCGGTCAGCAGCGTGGCGGCCAGGAACAGCCAGTGGAAGAACAGCGCGAAATGGTCGATCACCAGCGCGCCGCGGAAAGCGGTCAGCGCGCCGCCGTGCTCGAGCAGGAACGCCTGCTGCCGCCAGAAGGCGGCGCCGGCGAACACTTCGCCGAGCACGAGGAAGATCAGCAGCCAGCGCCGCTGCTTCGGGTCGGGGAAGACGAGAAAGTCGAACAGCAGCGTCGCGCAGCCGAACAGCGCCAGCAACAGGGCCGGCAGCAGCACGAAATGATCCGTCGCGGTGTAGTACTGGCTCATCGCGAAATCGCCTCCCGGGCCGGCTCGGGCGCCTGCGCCACCGAAGTCGCCGTCTGGTGCACGCGGTGCACGATCTCGGCCACCGGCCTTTCGAGAATGTCGAAGTAAGGCTTGGGATACACGCCGATCGACAGCGCCCAGGCCATCAGCGGCACGAGCACCGCCCATTCGCGCCAGTTCAGGTCCGGCAGCCCCTTGTTCTTCTCATTGGTCACCTCGCCGAGCATCGTCCGCTGGTACAGCCACAGCAGGTAGGCGGCGCCCAACACCACGCCGGGCACGGCGAGCGCCGCCCACCACCGGTTGGCCTGGAACGCGCCTTGCAGGATGGTGAACTCGCCCACGAAGCCGTTCAGCAGCGGCAGTCCCGCGCTGGACAGCATCGCGAAGGCGAACGCGATGGCGTAGTTGGGCATCACGTGCGCCAGCCCGCCGTATTCGCGGATTTCGCGCGTGTGGCGCCGCTCGTAAATGATGCCGACGATGAGGAACAGCATGCCGGTCGAGATGCCGTGATTGATCTGCTGGATCACCGACCCGGCCAGCCCCGCCTGGTTCAGCGCGAAAATGCCCAGCGTGCAGAAGCCCAGATGGCTCACCGAAGAGTAGGCCACCAGCTTCTTCCAGTCCTGCTGCATCAGGCTCACCAGCGCCCCGTACAGGATCCCGATGAGCGACAGCACGATCAGCGTGGTGACGATCATCTGGTCCGAAGAGGCCTTCGGCAACAGCGGCAGCGAGAAGCGGATGAAGCCGTAAGTGCCCATCTTCAGCAGCACCGCCGCCAGGATCACCGAGCCGGCCGTCGGCGCCTCCGTGTGCGCGTCGGGCAGCCAGGTGTGGAAGGGGAACATCGGCACCTTGATGGCGAAGCCGAGGAAGAACGCCCAGAACACCCACTGCTGCATGCCGAGCGGCAGGTTCAGCTTCATCAGCTCGGTGATCTCGAACGTGTAGCGGCCGTACTGCGCCGCGTACTGGAAGTACAGCGTCAGGATGCCGAGCAGCATCAGCACGCCGCCGGCCAGCGTGTAGAGGAAGAATTTGATGGCCGCATACAGCTTCCGCGGCCCGCCCCAGACGCCGATGATGAAGTACATCGGCACCAGGACGAGCTCCCAGAAGATGTAGAACAGCAGGAAATCCAGCGAGACGAACACGCCGATCATGCCCGTCTGCTGGAGCAGGAACATCGCGTAGTATTCCTTTTCGCGCGTCCGGATGGCGTCCCACGAATAGAAGATCGCCAGGAAGCCCATCACCGTGGTCAGCATCACCAGCAGCAGGCTGATGCCGTCGATGCCGACGAAGTAGCTCACGCCGAGCGAGGGGATCCATTCCGCCTTCTCGACAAACTGGTAGCCGCCGGCGTTGCGGTCGAAGCGGAACAGGAGCGGCAGGGACACCAGGAAGCCGGCCGCGGCCGTGATGTTGGCCCACCATTTGATGAGCGTTGTCTTCTCCCGGGGGATGAACAGCAACACCAGCAGCCCGGCCAGCGGCGTGAACAGAACCAGCGAGATCAGATTCGTTGTCATCGCCACGGGCCTCCTCTATCGCACCCACCAGTAGTAGCCGAAGATCGCCAGCACGCCGGCCAGGAACATCAGCGCATAGGAATGGATGAAGCCGGTCTGGAGAAACCGCACCGGGAAGGACAGCGCCCGCACGGTGAACGCGCCGAGATTCACCAGCCCGTCCACGATCCAGGTGTCGTACCAGATGGAGATCTTCGAAATGACGCGCGTCATCCACGCCGTGCCGTTGACGCCGCCGTCGACCACCGCCGCGTCGAACTGCGCCAGCGCGCCGCCGCCGCCCTTGGCCAGGCCTTCGACGAACAACGCGTTGTAGATGTCGTCGACGTACCACTTGTTGTACAGCACCGGGTAGATGAAGCCGCCCGACGGGCGCTCGTGCTCTTTCAGCCGCAGGTAGACGTGCCGCGCCAGCAGGATGCCGCCGAGCGCCGCGCCGACCGAGAGGCCCATCAGCGCCCATTCCATGGCGGCGTCATGGTGCGCCGCCTCGCCGGCGCCGTGCATGCCGCGCGCGGCGGCCTCGAACACCGGCGCCAGCCAGTGCTCGAAGGCCTGGAGGAAATGGCTCTCGCCGAAGACCTTCGGCATGCCGATCCAGCCCGCCGCCACCGAGCCCGCCGCCAGCACGGTCAGCGGCACCGTCATCGAGCGCGGCGACTCGTGGATGTGATGGCGCGTGTGCTCGTCCATGCGCCCCTCGCCGTAGAACGTGAGGAACATCAGCCGCCACATGTAAAAGGCGGTCATCGCCGCCGTCACCCAGCCCACCGTCCACAGCGCCTTCGAGCCGAGCGGCGAGCTCCAGGCCTGCCACAGGATCTCGTCCTTGGAGAAGAAGCCGGCCAGCGGCGGGATGCCCGCGATCGCCAGCGAGGCGATGAACATCGTGCGGAACGTCACCGGGATCTTGTCCTTCAGCCCGCCCATGCGGCGCATGTCCTGCTCGCCGCTCATCGCGTGGATCACGCTGCCGGCGCCGAGGAACAGCAGGGCCTTGAAGAACGCGTGCGTGTAGAGGTGGAAGATCGCCGCCCACCAGGCGCCTACGCCCACGGCGACGAACATGTAGCCGAGCTGCGAGACGGTCGAGTAGGCCAGCACGCGCTTGATGTCGTTCTGCACCAGGCCGATCGAGGCGGCCAGGATCGCCGTCGCCGCGCCCACCGCCGCGATGATGTGCGACGTCTCGGGCGCCAGCGCCAGCAGCGCGTTCGACCGCGCGCACATATACACGCCCGCCGTGACCATCGTCGCCGCGTGGATCAGCGCGCTCACCGGCGTCGGGCCCTCCATCGCGTCCGGCAGCCAGACGAACAGCGGGATCTGCGCGCTCTTTCCCGTTGCCCCCACGAACAGCAGCACCGCCGTCAGGCTCAGCAGGCCGAAGGCGCCCGTCTCGGGGGCGAAACGGCCCGAGGCAAGCGCCTCGTTGACCTCGACGAACCGCAGCGAGCCGACGGCCTGGAAAAGAAAGAACATGCCCAGGATGAAGCCGGCATCGCCGATGCGGTTCACGATGAACGCCTTGTTGGCCGCGTCCGAGGCGCTCTTCTTGTGGAAGTAGAAGCCGATCAGCAGGTACGAGCACAGCCCCACGCCTTCCCAGCCCACGAACAGCAACGGGTAGTTGTTGGCCAGCACCAGCGTGAGCATGAAGAAGACAAACAGGTTCATGTAACCGAAAAAGCGGTAGAACCCGCCGTGGCGCGGCCCGGGCTCGTGCGCCATGTAGCCGGTGGCGTAGATGTGGATGAGAAACCCGACCAGGGTCACCACGAGGATCATCACCGCCGACAGGGGGTCGAGCAGAAAGCCCCAGTCGGCGCCGATCAGCGGCAGCCACTCGAACAGCACCACCTCGTGGGACTTCTTCTCGAGCCCGGCCAGCTGCGCCACCGCGCCGATGGAAAGCAGCAGGCTGAGGCCCACCGTGCCGGGCCCGATCACGCTGATCAGGGGCTTGTCCATGCGGCGGCCGAAAAACAGCATCGCCGCCGCGCCGCCGAGCGGGATCAACGGGATCAGCCAGATCAGTTCGAGAAAGTTCATGCCTCGGCTCCTACCACTTCAGCAGGTCGATCTCGTCGACATGCACCGTCTCCTTGTTGCGGAACAGCGCGATGAGGATGCCCAGCCCGACGGCGGCCTCCGCCACGGCCACGCAGATGACGAAGATGGCGAACACCTGGCCCTCGACCTGGTCGAGGTTCCGCGCGAACGCGATCAGGTTCACGTTCACCGCGTTGAGGATGATTTCGATCGACATCATCAGCACGATCACGTTGCGCCGCGTCAGGATGCCGACGACGCCGATGAGCAGCAGAATGGTGCTCAGCACCAGATAGTGGGCGGTTGTCACCGGAGCAAGCACAGGGACCTCCTCAGATCCTCTTCTTCGCCATCATCACGCCGCCGACGATCGCCACCAGCAGCAGCAGCGAAGCCAGCTCGAACGGCACCAGGTATTCGCGGAACAGCACCATGGCGAGGGTTTCGACGTTGCCGCCCTCGCGCGGCGTCGGCTGCACGGCGGGCGGCAGCCGCAGCGTGCCTGCGCCGCGCAGCCAGAACCACGCCGCCAGCGCGGCCGTGCCGCCGGCGCACAGCAGCCCGCCCAGCCAGTTGCGGTGGAACTGCCGCTCGCGCGCCGCGGCCTCCAGGTTCACCAGCATGATGACGAACAGGAACAGCACCATGATGCCGCCGATGTAGAGCACGATCTGCACGGCGAACAGAAACTCGGCATGCAGCATCAGGTACAGGCCCGCGACCCCGCCGAGCGAGGCGATCAGCGAGATGGCGCAATGCACGGCGTTGCGCATCGTCACCGTCAGGATCGCGCCGGCCACCGCCAGCGCCGCGAAACAGTAAAAGAACACGGCTTCCGTCATCAGCCACTCCCGCGCGCCGCCTCCGCGGCGGCGCCCCGATCAGTAGCGGTACTGCGTCGGCAGCAACCCCTGCTCCAGCGTCTGCCGGTCCAGGATCGCGCCTTCCCGCGAGTAGGCCGCCATTTCGAAATCCTGCGTCAGCTCCAGCGCGTCCACCGGGCAGGCGTCCTCGCACAGCCCGCAGAACATGCATCTGGAGATGTCGTACGTGAACGTCACAAGCTCCTTCTTCTTCGTCTCCGGATTGCGCTCCCAGCCGACGACGATCAGGTGCTCGGGGCAGGCCAGCGCGCACAGGTCGCAGGCGATGCACAGCGTCTCGCCGTTTTCCGGGTTGATGTTGAGCCGGGGCGCGCCCCGGTACCGCTCGCCGATCTTCGGCCGCTCGAACGGGTACTGCTCGGTCACGATCTGCTTCGGGTGCTGGTGGCGGAACGTCACCCGCAAGCCCTCGATCAGATCGACAAGAAACACTTTCCGCAGCAAAGCGTTCATCGCGCCCCTCCCCGGCAAATTCCCGCGCGCCTCACCGGTCCACCTCGCCCAGCACGATGTCCGTGGTGCCGATGATCGCCACCACGTCGGCCACCAGCGCCCCGCGGCACATCTTGTCGAGCGCCTGGAGGTTGACGAACGAGGGCGGACGGATCCGCACGCGGTACGGCTGCGTCGAGCCGTCGCTGACCACGTAATAGCCCAGCTCGCCCTTGGGCGCCTCGATCGACACGTAGGCCTCGCCCACGGGCGGCTTGATCACCTTGCCCACCTTGCCCATGACGGGCCCGGCGGGGATGTCGGCCACGGCCTGCCGCACGATCCGCGCGCTCTGCCGCATCTCCTGCATGCGCACGAGGTAGCGGTCGTAGGTGTCGCCGTTCTGCCCTGTCGGGATCTCGAAATCGTATTTTTCGTAGCCGGAATACGGCTGCGCCTTGCGCAGGTCCCACTTGACGCCCGCCGCGCGCAGCATCGGCCCGGTGACGCCGTATTCCTTGCAGTCTTCCGCCGTCAGGATGCCCACGCCCTTGAGGCGCTGCTGCCAGATGCGGTTTCCGGTCAGCAATTCCTCGTATTCGTCAACCTTTTTGTCGAAAATATCGCAGAATTCGAGACACTCTTTTTCGAAACCCTCGTAGGTTTCATATTGCAGGCCGCCGATGCGGAAGGCGTGCGTGGTGAGCCGCGCGCCGCAGTATTTCTCGAAGATGTTGAGAATCAGCTCCCGCTCGCGCATGCAATAAAACAGCGGGGTGATCGCCCCGATGTCCAGCGCGTGCGTGCCCAGCCACAACAGGTGGCTGGCGATCCGGTTCAGCTCGGTGAGGATCACCCGCACCGCCTGCGCGCGCGGCGGCGCCTCGACGCCGAGCAGCTTCTCCACCGCCAGGCAGTAGCCGAGCCCGTTCGACACGGCCGCCACGTAGTCCATGCGGTCGACGTAGGGGGCGAACATCTGCCAGGTGCGGTTTTCGGCGATCTTTTCCACGCCGCGGTGCAGGTAGCCGATGACGCATTCGGTCGACAGCACGCGCTCGCCGTCCAGCTTCAGGATCACGCGCAGCACGCCGTGGGTGGAGGGGTGCTGCGGCCCCATGTTGAGCACCAGCTCGGTGGAGTCGAGGAAGGTATCCGCCATGGCTATTGCCCGCTTTCGATGCCGAGATTTTCCTGGACCCAGTGCTGGTCCATTTTCAGAATGCTGTTTTCCTTTCGCAGCGGGAACGTCTCCCACTCCTCCGGCAGCAGGATGCGGCGCAAATCCGGGTGGCCCTCGAACTCGATGCCGAACATGTCGTAGACCTCGCGTTCCAGCCAGTTCGCCGTCAGATGCACCGGCACCGCCGAGCGCGGCTTTTCGCCCTCGCGGATGCGGATTTTCATGCGGATCCGCTCGTTGCGGGAGAAGCTGTAAATGATGTAGACGATGTCGAACGGCTCGGGCCGCTCCGGCCAGTGCACCGCCGTGATGTCGACCAGGTAGTCGAAGCCGTGGTTTTCCTTGAGCGATTCGAGAATCGGGATCGCCGCCTCGGGCTTCGCGACCAGGAAATTCTGGCCGACATAGGAGCTGAACTCGAGGATCCGGTCGCCGAACTCCTCCTTGAGCGCGCGCGTCAGCTCGCTCTCCCAGGGCGTTGCGGCCATTGTCGGCGGGGCCTTCGGCGCGGCGGGCTTTGCGGCGCCGGCGGCAGGGGGCTTTGCCGCTGCGGCGGCGGGAGGCTTGGCGCCGGCGGACGCTGGAGCCGCAGGGGCACCCGCAGCAGCGCCCGCAGCGGGCCCTTCAGCCCCGGAAGGAGCGGCCGGCGGCCTGGCCGGCTCGCGGGTTGGCTCTGGCGCGGGAGCGCCTTCCGGCTTCTGGTCGTCTGGCATCGCAGATTCCTGACTGAAGATTCAGGGATATCACGCCGGGAAAATCGGTGTCAAATGTCCGATTGCGGCCCGCGCCGGAGGCGCGGCTCACGCGCTTTGCCGCGCGCCTGCCGCTTTGCGCGCGGCTTCTTCGGCGGGCATGGGCCTGCCGGTCAGATACCCCTGCACTTCGTCGGCGCCCAACGACGCCAGCAGCCCAAGCTGGCGCGGCGTCTCGACGCCCTCGACGATCACTGCCAGCCCGAGCTGATGGGCAAGCCGGATGATGGATTCGAGCAGCGGCGCGCTGTCGCGCTCGAGTTCGGCCAGGAAGCTGCGGTCCACCTTCAGCCGTTGCACTGGCAGGTCCTTCAGATAGGCCAGCGAACTGCTCCCCGTGCCAAAGTCGTCGAGGGCGAACTCGACGCCGAGCCGGCGCAGCTCCCGCATCCGTTCGGCAGCGAGCTGCCGGTTCTGCATCACCATGCTTTCGGTGATTTCCAGCTCAAGCAGCGAGGCCGGCAGACCCGAAGCGGCCAACGCCTCTTCCACGTGGCGCGGAAAGTCGGGCTCGGCCAGTTGCACGGCGCTCACGTTGACGCCCACGCGCGCGGGCAGCCCGTCGCGGTGCCAGGCGCGCGCCTGCCGGCAGGCCTCGCCGAGCGCCCAACGGCCCAGTCCCACGATCAGCCCGGTCTCTTCCGCAACAGGGATGAACGCGGCGGGGGAAACGGTCCCGATTTCCGGGTTGCGCCACCGCATCAGGGCTTCGTAGCCGGCGATGCCGCCGCCATCAAGCCGCACCTGTGGCTGATAGTAGAGCTGCAACTCGCCCCGCCCGGCAGCGCCTCGCAGCCGCCGCTCGAGTTCCAGACGTTCGGGCGAGCAGAACGTCAAGGAGTCATCGAACTCCACGCAGCGGCCCGCGCCGGTTCGCAGCCGCGCCGCCGCCGCGGCGGCCCGGGCGCGGCGCAGCCATTGCTCCCACGGCTCGCCCTGCCGCTCCCGCGCCAGCCCCGCCGCCGCGTGCGCGGCGAACTCATGGCCGTGGACCAGGACGGGTTCGCTCAGGACGCTAACGACGCCGGCGCTGAACCACACAGGGTCCACGCCGCTGCCGGCGGGCAGGAACAGCACGAGTTCATCGCCGGAGAGCCGCCCGCACAGCGGTTCGCCCGGAAGGCGCCGGATCCGGCGCACCACTTCCCGCAGCAGGGCATCGCCTATTTCCTCGCCGAGGATCTCTCTCACCCGCCGCACGCCGTCGCATGTTACCAGCACCAGGGTTCCCGCCCCGCCGGGGCCGTCGAGGCGGCGCCGGGCGACCTCCTGTTGGAACTTTTCGCGGTTCCAGAGGCCGGTCGCCGGGTCGTGCTCGGCCCGGTAGCGCAGCTCTTCCAGCAGGTTGGCCTGTTCGATCGCCAGGACCGCAGCCTGCTTCAGCTCCGCCAGCGGCGCCAGAAGGGCGGCCTCGGGCGGCGCCCCGCTACCGAATAGGGTCAGGCAGCCGGCCACCTCCCCGGCCGCTGTTTCCAGCCGGTCCGACCAGCACCAGCCCAGGCCGGGAAAGACGCCTTCGATCCATGCCCACTCCGGCTCGTGTCCGATGGCGGCGATCTTTCCGCGCCACCGCCACCATGGCGCAAGCCGGGGTTCCAATGGAGCCAGAGCCTCGGCTGCCGCCTTGTGCGGTCCGGCGGCCGCCGAAATCCGCAGCAGGCTGTCTTCCAGGCGGAAAACCACCGCCGTGGCCCCGCCAGAGGCTGCCGACGCTTCTCTGGCCACCTCGTGGAGCGTCTCGGGCAGGCTTGCCTGGCAGGCGATGGCGCAGTACAGCCTTTGCAAACTGCGGACGAATTCCGTTCCGGCGCCGTCGTGCGGCCCCCGGAGGCAATGGTCGGCGCCATTAGCGGCGAGTGGGAGCGCCTGCCGCAAAGAGGTCTATCTCCTCGATCCACGAATTCAGGTCTGCATCAGCCAGCAGACCCCACATCCAGCGGCCTTCGAGCGACAACACCGCGGTCCGGTTGCCGATGATCGTGCGGTATTCATACGGTTCGCCCAGTTCGCGCTCCAGCCGGTCCCGCACCGCCGTACTGTCACCGCACTCCATCAACCAAACCCGCGTGCGCGGTTTCCAGGGATAAACCGTGCCGGAGGCGGCGAGCGGCACAAGCTTCTCCGCCTCCACAGCAGCCATCGCCTCCGCAGCGACCGCATCGCCAAACCGGCTGGCCAGAGCCGGCAGGCGGTCGTAGACCACCGCCGCCACAGCGGCCCCGGTTCGATCCGCTTCATAGGCTGCCCGAAGCGCGGCCACCGCCGCTTCGCGGCCCGCGTCGGCGGCCCGCGCG
>Ga0209162_1000697_pt1 | contig 35655 bp, 39 predicted proteins | sample YNPNPMetaG_FD_187121 | JGI IMG/M metagenome (GOLD analysis project Ga0209162, IMG submission 187121) | Anoxygenic and chlorotrophic microbial mat microbial communities from Yellowstone National Park, USA - YNP NP MetaG (SPAdes) (version 2) ...
CCCCTACCCCCTGGCCCCCTTCCCCTCTCCGCGGCGGAGAGGGGAAGGGGGTGGGGGGATGGGGTGAGGTCCACCTTGACCGCCATTTACGCTAATCTAACATTGTCGAGCTACGCACGGATGCCAGTCCCACGGTGTGTGCTGTCAAAAGCAGATGGGGCTCCGCCAGGATCGCGCGGACGGTGTCAAAGTCGTCAAAGGGATAGCAGGGCAACCCGACAGCCTGGCAGCGCGCCAACAACATGCGCCGGGCAAAGACCACATCCCACTGGCTGCTCTCTCGGCCCGAGGCGCGCGGGTCTTCGCAGGCCACCGTGATCACTTGCACCAACTGCTCCGGGGTGAAGGTGTCAGGGGCGCCTGGGCGCGGGGCATCGGCCAACGCCCCGTGGACCAACGCCCGGAGTTCGGGTTCCGCCAGGGGCTCGGCGGCGGTCAGCCGCGGGGCGACCACGAGCCACCGTGCTCGCCACTTGCGCACTGTGTCTGGCGTAGTATCGAGCCGGCGCGCGATGGCCGTATTGCCGGCTCCTGTCGCTGCCTGGAGCACGATCTTGGCTCGTAGCACCAACCAGTGTGGCTGAGTGTAACAGCGGCTGATCTGTTCCAGAACTTCCTTGAGTTTGACCGTGAGCTGGATGGGCGTTGGTTTCGGGCCGCGCATGGTGCTCTCTCTCCGTTACGAGTGGTAGGTACGCGGCCCCAGATTATGCCACAGAATGACCGTCTTGACAACAGCGCTCCACATTCCATTACGTGAAACTACCGAAGGATTTCCGCCGCGCTGTACTAGTGCGCCTGGGGACCTGGATTCCGTCTTTTGACCAAGCCGCCGCCTTGTTGACGGCCTTCACGGGGGTGGTGGTGACGGAACCCACGGCGCGGCGGCAGACGGAAGCCGCCGGGGCCGCTTACGTCGCGGTCCAGACGGCGGAAGTGGAACGACTGGAACGGGAACTGCCGCCCGCGCCGGCTGGACCAGCGAAACAAGTGCTGGAGGTGGATGGGGCCATGGTGCCCCTGGTGCATGGGGAGTGGACCGAGGTCAAAACCCTGGTGATCGGGGAAGTGGCTGAGCCGGTGCTGGAGCAGGGGGAACCCGTCGTGCACAGCCGCCACCTGTCGTACTTCTCCCGGCAGGCAGAGGCGGAGACCTTCGGGCGGTTGGCGCTCGTGGAAACGCACTGCCGCGGGGTGGAGACGGCTGGCCAGGTGGGAGCGGTGGCCGATGGCGCCGAATGGGAGCAAGACTTCTTTGATCTGCATCGCCCCGACGCGGTACGCATCTTGGACTTTCCCCATGCCGCAGAACGGATCAGCCAGGTCGGGCAAGCGGTGTGGGGCGAAACGGCGCCCGAAACCGCGCCATGGCTGGCGGCCCAGTTGCACAGTCTGAAGCACGACGGCCCCGCCACGGTGTTGACCACGCTCCGCACCCTGCAGGAGACCCACGCCGACCTGGACGTGCTGCGGGAGAACCTGGCTTACCTGGAGAAGCGGGAGGCCCAGATGCAGTACCCTACGTTTCAGGCACAAGGTTGGCCGATTGGCAGTGGGGCCGTCGAGAGTGGGCATGAAGTGGTAGTGGAGGCGCGGCTCAAGGGGGCGGGGATGCATTGGGCGCGCGAGCACGTCAATCCCATGGTGGCGTTGCGCAATGCGGTGTGTAATGACCGCTGGGATGAAGCCTGGCCCCAGATCACCACGCATCTACGCCAGCAAGCGGCGCGGCGCCGCCAGACAAAGCATGACCAGCGGCGCGCCGCGGCAACCAGGGTGCTCCCACCGGCCCCCGCCCCGCCCATTCTAGCGGAACCAGAACCACCCCAGGCGCTCCTCGCGGCAGCCGAGGCGCCCCAGCCCCCAGCAACGGTAGCCACCCTGGAGCAGGAACCCGCCGCACCTGCGCCCCACCGCCCCGCCCCCGATCACCCCTGGCGGCATTCACCGATTGGCCGGGCGCGGTATCGGCCAGCCTCGTCTGCAAAAACGTGACGGACACCCCAACCGCGGAACGCTATTGACAGGATCTGCCAAAGGTGCTATAATCCGCTTGAACATTCTTTCGTTTTTTACGGAATAGGATACCACGAACATGAAACTGACCCTTCGCCAGAAAGCATTCCTGAGCCAGGTGCTAGACCTTTATACGGAAACCAGGCAGCCCATCCACTACGGCGCTGTCGCGGAGAAACTGGGGGTGGGCAACACCACGGCCTACGACATGATGAAGCTGTTGGAGCGCAAGGGCTACGTGGTCTCCGAATACGTGCTGGCCGAGGATCGCGCCGGGCCAGGTCGTTCCTCCGTCGTGTTCCACCCCACGGCCAAGGCCCGGGAAGAGTTCCAACGGCTGGCCGGCGATGCGGCGGAGGACACGGAATGGTGGCGAGTCAAGACCCGCATCTTGCGCAATCTGGAGGACGGACAGTTTTCGGACCGCGAGTTGCTGGCGGAACTCCTGGCCGCCATTCCCCAGAGCGACTCGCCCCTGGTGTACTCCGGGCAGGTGATCACCGCGCTGATCCTGATCATCCACGACCGCATGCAACAACTGCGCCAGCATGCCCTGCTCCGGACGCTCCTGTCGTCTCCGTTACCCCGGGATCCGAAGCTGCTTTCCGGCCTCGTCCTGGGATTGTTCCTCTCAGAGACGGCCAACCTGCAGACGAGCCTGGTGTCAACACTCACCGAGTATGTGAGAAAGTACCAGGAGTACCTGCGCGAGATGGACGACGAGGCCCAGGCCAGCCTGCAAGACTACCTTCAGAAGGTCGTAGCTTATCTCCAGATCTGACCCGGCGGCCCAGCGGATCACGGCACGAAGTACCCGCACGGCGTGGTTGTCGGGCCGGCGTCTGTTCACCGCGCGATGAGGGCGCTCTCTTTTTTGCTGAATTGTTTTGTTTTTTTCGGAGTCCTATCGTTCCACACGGTCGTCGGAGGGAACACCGATGATCCCCATGTACTCGACCAGCGCGCTGCCAGCCCTGGCCGGGTCTGCGCTCCTGGCCGGTATCCTGGTGGCCCTGGCTGCACTTGTCTATGTCAGGTGCTCTGGGCCCCGACCGAGGTGGACATCGGCCCGCCTGGACCGACAGCAAGCGGTGATCGCGGTCTGGCTGGTGATGGTGGCCGGCCTGGGTCTGGTCTACGCCCACTGGCACGACAGTGAGTCGCTGGCCGTGACCATGGCCAGTTTGGCCGTGCTGGGCGGCCTCATCGTCGTCTGGTGGCGGGATGGGCGAAGGTGAAGCCGAGTTCTCAAACCATGTGCGAGATCACATGGAGAGGATTCCTGATCGGGTTGGGCGCGTTGGCCCTGACCAGGGACCGAGCCAGGCGAGTCCTCAAGGGCCGGGACGAGCGTGACGGGGTGAGCCGCCACGCCGCCGGCCGACTCGTTGATCGGCTGGCGGACCGGGGCCTGGTGGTGCTGTGCCGCCTCATCGCCGCCTGGCGGCGGGCTGGCCGAAGGTGAAGACGGGTTCGTGAGGTCCCAAGTCGAGGTCCGGCGCAAGCCGGGCCTGAGCAGCGGTTACTTGAAGCAAGACGAGGAAAAACGAAAGGAGACTCAGACCATGCGTGAGATCGTAGAGAAAGGGTTCCTGGTCGGGTTGGGCGCGTTGTCCCTGACCAAGGAACGAGCGGAACGGGTCGTCGACGACCTGGTCAAGCGCGGTGAGGTGAGCCGCGACGACGCCGGCAAGCTTACTGACCGGCTGGTGGCCCGGGGCAAGGAGGAACGGGCTGAGGTACGCCGGCTGGCGCAAGATGAGGTGCGCAAGACCCTGGGCAAGATGGACCTGGCCACGCGCAGCGACCTGCTGGCGCTGACCGAGCGGGTGGACCGCCTGGCCGAGAAACTGGCAGGCTAACCAGGCCGGATACGATTCAGTCTCAGTAGATGGAAAAAGTTGCTCAAAGCGGGTCTGCCAGGCCCACCCAGTCCGGCCTGGGCCGGGGGCCTGACTGGGTGACCCGCCGCTTCGCGCTCGGCGGTCGCAGACCGCCGAGGAGCACGAATTTCCATCTACTGAGTCTACCTGGAGGAGATACCGATGAGTTGGCAGACTCATGCTCTGCGCATCGCGGTCCGTGTGCTGGGCCGGGACGCGCTGGCGGCCGGGGTCGGGGAGGCCCTGGCCCAGGCGATGGCCGGGCTGGATAGGCCGCAGCGAGTAGCCTTCCTGCAAGACCTGGCCACCCGGGGCCTCACCCCGGCGCTGGCAGAGTTGGACCGGGCCGATCGGGCCCGGCTGATGAACGACCTCCTGCCCCTGGTCGCTCAGGAGTTCCCCCTGGATGAACTGGATCTCCTGAGTGCTTTTGGTGGCGCAGGCACGTGAGCGCCCAGTAGGGGCAGCGAAGCGAGGAGGAAAACCAAGATGAACGAACCCTGCGAATGGCGCGTGCCGGAGGGGTCTTTCCGGACGGGCTACAAATGCGCCGGGGGGCTCAACTTTGCCTACCTGGGGCCGAACCTGGAGTTATGTCGGACCTGCCCGGTGCCCCGGCTCCTGGCCACGCCACACTGTCGGTGCCTGGACATCTTCCCTTGCCTGAAGCGACTGGGCACGCTGGATGTGGTGGAGGCGTTGTTCTACTGCACGCTCGGCCAGCGGAGCGTGGACAGCCTGGCGGACTGCCAGGGCTGCCCGGCCTACAAGCCCCTCCCCCTGTTGGGGTTCACCGCGCCGGCTGATCCCCCTGGCGTGAGGGAGGTCAGGTGTTGATCCCCACCGTCGTCGTGATTGCCATCGTCGCCATCCTCTGGATCGGCATCCTGGGACTGACCGTGCGGGTCTGGTGGTTTCTGCGCCGGGCCCGCCGGCAGCCGCCGGGCGACGCCAGCTACACCCCGCCGGCCGCTCTCATCGTCCCCTGCTGCGGCGTGGAACAGGGCTTTGCGGACAACATGCGGGCCATGCTCGGCCAGGACTACCCGGACTATCGGGTCATCTTTGTCACCGCCGACGCTGCAGACCCGGCCTACCCGGTGCTGCAACGCCTCATCGCCGGGCCGGGCCCGGGCCGGGCCGTGCTCGTCACGGCGGGGCACGCACGAACCCGGGGGCAAAAGGTCCACAACCTGCTGCGCGGCGTGGCGGAGGCCGGCGACCGGCCGATCCTGGCCTTTGCCGATTCGGACGGCCGACCGCATTCCCGCTGGTTGCGCGACCTGGTCGCCCCCCTGGCCGACCCCGGCGTGGGCGGCACCACCGGCTACCCTCGCTACCAGCCCGCGCGCGGCGGTCTCTGGTCCTGGACCCGGGCCTATGCGGTAAACCTCAGTGCCCTGCAGGTATCCCAGGGTGGGGATTGGGGGCTGTGGGGTGGGGGCATGGCCGTCCGACGCGAGACCTTCGACCGGGCCGGCGTCGCCGCAGCCTGGGAGACGGCCATCGCCGACGACATCGCCATCGTCCAACAGATCCGCCGCCTGGGGTTGCGTCTGGTCTTCGTGCCGGCCTGCCTGACGACCAGCGTGGAAGGCTGCACGCTGGCCGGGCTCTTCGAGTACCTCTTCCGGCACCTGGTCATCGCCCGGGTACACAATCGGCCATACTGGCGCTTGCTGGGAGCAGCCCTCGGCGCGCTGATCCTCCTATACGTGGGCGGCGGGACCCTCGGCTTGCTGGCTTCCCTGCGCCCGGAACTGTGGCCGGCCGCAGGCTTGCTCCTGCTGCACATTCCCCTCCAGGTTGTCGCCGGGGCCCTGATCCCGCTCCTGGTCTTCCGCGACACCGAGACCGCCCGCTGGGCTCCGACCCTGTTCCTGCTGGAAGCAGTGACCCTGGCGGCCTTCGTGGCCTCGGCGCTGACCCGGCGCGTCTCCTGGCGCGGGGTACACTACGAGCTCGTCGCGCCGGATCGGACGGTAGTGGTGGCATCGGACCAGGTCCGCCAGGGTGGTGCGGAACTGGCGGGCCGCGGCGTCGTCGGCCGACCGGCCCCCCACGTCGCTGGCGCGCAACAACAACCTGGTGCGAGACTACGTCCGGACGCACGGCAAGGTGCTGTTCGACTTCGCGGACATTGAGACGTATGCCCCAGATGGTAGCGGCCCGTACGTGAACGATGGTGAGGGGACTTGCGCGTGGTGCGAAACCTGGTGCAATGACCATCCAGAAGACTGTGTGGATCTGCCAGACAGTTGCGCGCACACGGATTATCAATGGCAACAGGCATTATTCTGCAAACTCAAGGGCAATGCCTTCTGGTGGATGATGGCCCGGCTGGCCGGCTGGGATGGAACGCCGGCCGGCGCGCCGAGCAAGACGGCTGCGCCGGGAACAGCAGCGCACGGCCAGATGGTCAACGGGCGAGACAGCCTCGGCCGTATACTCCCGAATGCAATGACCTGCGCCGGGTAGCGGCCCCGTTCCTGCGCCGCTTGTGCGACGAATATCGGGAAACGGTTGACCTGGCCGTGCTCGATGATACGGATGTCGTTTTCCTGGAGGTGATCGAGAGTCCCCAGCGCGTGAGATTGGCCGCGGCGGTTGGGCAACGGCTTCCCGCGTTTGCCACCGCCTCTGGCAAGGCCATTCTTGCCTTCATGCCGGAGGAGGCGGTGCTCCGCATTTTACATCGCGGTATGCCCTTCACCACCGAGCACGCGGCCCGTTCGCCTGAGGTCCTCCTGGAAGACCTGCGTCAAACCCGAGAGCGCGGCTTTGCCCTCGCTTTGCAGGAATACGAGTACGGGATCAACGCCGTCGCCGCACCGATCCTGGACCCGAGCCAGCAGCCCATCGCGGCCGTCGCCGTCGCCGGGCCGGCCTACCGGCTCACCCAGGAGCGAATGATCGAGATCGGCCCCCAGGTCGTGTCTGCGGCCCGTGATATCGCCCATGAGCTGGAGATGGCGGCGGTGTCTGTGGAGCCGGGCAGCGGCCTCTGAATCCAAAGGTGGCCCGTGGAGTGACCTGGGCCTAGCGTTGCTGCTCACCCTCCCGCAGGTTCTGGCACGATCTCCAGACCAGGGTGGACCTGCCTGACCCGTTGCCAGACACTTTCGAACCTGGGGGAGGGTGTTCTCCACCCCTCAGACGAAAAAGGCCCTCGCGGGTTTCCCCGCGAGGGCCTCGATTACCCGACCCCGCTCATAGCCTGCGCGCCGGCTCGCGCTACCCCCTCGGCTTTGCCAACGAAAAAGTATGGGGCAATGCCTCGGCACAATAGGGGTGGTATTTGATATTTCTGCTGCCTGACTGCTCAGCCACGCTGCTCCAATCGCGCACTCGTGGCGTGTCCAGGTCATATGCCAGGAACAGGGCCGTGCTGCCGGCCGGGCTATCTGGTGGGTAGTAGATATTGTTAAAGCCGCTCACGCGAAAGCCGGCCCGCAGGTAGAGGGCCAGGGCCGGGTTGGTGGCCGGCACTTCGGCGACCACAGCCCGGGCCGCACGGTCACGCCCGAAGGCCACGCACCGCTCGATGAGGTGGGTGGCGATGCCCCAGCGCCGATAGTTGGGCAACACAAAGACCAGGTCAATATGGGCGATATGGTCCCCATTCTGTAAGCTGACCCCGCTGAGACCGACGATCTGCTGGCGGTCCACGGCCACATACAGGGCACTCTGTGAAGACCGGATATAGGCGGCATAGTCCCGAGGCCGATCAAAGTGATGCCGGTCGTTCAGTTCGGACACTATGGGGGCCTCATCCACCGTGGCCTGGCGGTAGTGAATGGCCTTGGCGCGATGCCAATCGGCCAGGGCGCGTCGGTGGGTGGAAAAGGCGATCTCCTCTGGCAGCTCCAACGGTCCGAAGAACCGGGCCTCGGTGGCATCATCGCCGGCCCGCAGCGTGCCCCCGATCACCTGGGCCGCGTAGACAATGAGCACGCCGGTGCGTTCGGCTTCCTTGCCAAAGGAATACACATCAATCAAGTCGGTGATGACTACTTCCAGGCCGGTCTCTTCCAGGCACTCCCGGACCGCCCCCTGTTCTGCCGTCTCGTCGCCTTCCAGGTAGCCGGCTGGCAGCCCCCACTTGCCCTTGCCGGGGTCCACGGCCCGGCGTACCAGCACCACCTGGCCTTCCCGCTCGGCCAGGACCCCGGCCGCGACGGATGGGTTGATGTAAAGCACGTACCCACACCGCTCGCAGACCGGGCGCATCCGCCCGTCACGGGGTTGTTCCACCAGGCGTCCACCGCACTCTGGACAGAAACGGCTCATCGTCAGGCTCTCCAGAGACCGATTCAGCCTGTATCGTCGGATTCGAGGCCAAAGAGCCGGGCCAGGTGACGCGCCAGACCGGTGCGCCGGCCAGGGGTCGGATCCCCCACCCAGCAGGGCGACTGCCGGCACCATACCCCCCGTTCCAGGAAACGCAGGTAGACCTCCTCGGCTTGTCCCGGCCCCAAAACCTTGTAGACGGCCAGCGTCTCCCGCCGCACTTCCCCAATGGGGTCCTCACGGCGCAGCCGTTCGCGCTCATCATGATCGCGCATCATCATCCTCAAAGCGTAACTGCCAGGCCTATACCCTCCTGAGGGTTCGAAAGTGCTGCCAGAACCTGCGGGAGGGTGAGCAGCCAAAGCCTGGCTCCACCCTGACACTCTTCAGGGGACTATGGGGCCTGGCCAGGGGTGGGCGTCGTCGGTGGGGGCGTTGGGGTATCCTGACGCGGCTGGCAGGCCGCCAGGCCATCCCAGGCCAGCTTCAAGGTCTTGTCAAGCTCTAACGCCGCGCCAAGATGAACCCTGGCCTCTTTACAATTCTTCAGATGCACATAGCACCAGCCTAACTCGGCCAGGAACTCGGCCTTGCGTGCGGCCGGCGGGTCCAGCTCAATGGCCTTTTTGAAGTAGGGGATCGCCTTCTCGAACTCTTGTTGGGCGTAATAGCACCAGCCAATATGCCCGTAGGCCACCGCATAATTGGGGTTGATCTGCAAGGCCCGCTCGAATTGGGTGATCGCCTCCGGGTAGTTGCGCTGGTCATAGTAGACCAGGCCGATGAGATCAATGGGTTCCGGGTCTTCTTTGTCCAGATCAGCCGCTTTATGGAAGGAGATGATAGCCTCCTCGTATTGACCCAGGGTACGGTAGTTGCGCCCCAGGCTCGTGTGTAGATAGGCCAGGTTAGGGTGGAGAGCAATGGCGCGCTTGTATTTACTCACCGCTTCCTGGTAGTCACCGCGCTTCTCCAGTACATACCCCAGGTTGCGATAGGCTTCCACACAGCGTTCATCGAGTTGTACGGCCTGGCGGGCCAGGTCCAACGCCTTGTCCAACTGGAACGTGTCGGCATAAGCCTCGGCCAGGAAAGCATACCCCTCGGCCACATCCGGGTCGGTATCAATGGCGAGCACACAAACCCGGATAGCCTCGCCATAGTTGCCGTTCCAGTCATAGGCCATGCCCAGATAGGCCAGGTAGCGTGCGCCATCCCGGGCCAGGTCGGGGGAATCATTCCGCCGCCGGGCCTCCACGTTCAGGTCCACCGCCTTCTGGCAATAGGTGATGGCCTCCCCGGTGCGACGGGTCAAGGCCAGCATTCGCCCCAACTGCATGTTCGCCTCGGCGTTGTTGGGGTCCGTGCGGAGGGCCAGGCGATAGACGGAGATGGCCTCTTTGAGCTGACCGGCCAGATAGTATTTCTGGCCGTCCGCCAGTAACTTTTGCACATCTGCCCCTGGTGGAGTGGGGGTCTGGATCAGGTCCGGGGCCACTACCACGCCGGTCCGTTCGTAGAACAGGGTCATGATCGTCTGCAACCCGCCGGTGAAGTATAGCACCACCGTGACCAGGGCGATAGTCAAGAGAAGCACCAGGATCCACGGCCCCCAGTTTCGCCGCCGGCGGGGACGCAGGTAATAGTCACCTCTCCAGCTCACGGCCAACCTCCATCTTGCCTCTACGGGATTGATTATAACATGCTGACCAGGTTCTGGCAACTGATCCGATCTGACATCCGTGCGTAAAACGCATGAGGGCCCTACCCCCCACTTCGCTTTTCTTCGCCACTATGCGGTGCGGGGAGGGAAAGGCCTTCTCCCCCTTGTTATTTCCCTGACAAAAGTTATGCACGGATGTCAGTCCGGGCTTGCCGCTGGCAGGAAAATATAGTAGAATGCAAGTAGCACCTGGAGGGGGTGCAGCCAGATGTCCACCCGCATAGCGGCTGGACGACCCGTCAGGTTGATAGGAGCGGAATACACCGACCAGCCCCAGGCAACGAGCAACCAGTGACCAACCCGGAGGAACCCATGTCTGATAAAATGAACCCCCAACCCTTCGCTGCCCTGCTCCGCTGGGTCCTGAACGAATACGAGACCAGCCAATCCATCTTCGGCATCCCCCGCGCGCTGTTCCACCCGCCCCGGGCCGATGCGCCGTATGCCCTGAACCTGTACGGCCAACACCTGGCGACGCCCATCGGGCCGGGTGCCGGGCCGCACACCCAGCTCGCCCAGAACATCGTCTGCGCCTGGCTCTGCGGCGGCCGCTTCATCGAGCTAAAGACCGTCCAGATCATGGACGAGCTGGAGATCCCCCGGCCCTGCATTGACCTGGCCGACGAAGGCTACAACGTCGAGTGGTCGCAGGAACTCAAGCTGGAGCAGTCGGCCCGTGAGTACGTGACCGCCTGGGCGTTGATCCACGTCCTGCGGCGTCTGCTCGGCTGGGAAGACGCCCCCCTGGGCACGATCTTTAACATGAGCGTGGGCTACAACCTGGAAGGCATCCAGCACCCGCGCATGACCCGCTTCATGGACACCCTGGCCGATCCAGCCGAGGAACTCGCCGCCATCCAGCGCGTTCTCAAGACCCAATTCCCCCAATTTACCAATCTACCAATCTACCAGTCTACCAATCTACCAATTACCAACAACGTCACCCTCTCCACCATGCACGGCTGCCCGCCGGACGAGATCGAGCGCATCGCCCGGTATCTGCTGGAGGAGCGGGGCCTGCACACCACCGTCAAGCTGAACCCCACCCTGCTGGGCAAAGACGAGGTGCGGCGCATCCTCCACGACGAGTTGGGCTTCACCGAGATCACCATCCCAGACAGGGTGTTCGAGCACGATCTGCAATACGGCCGGGCGGTGGAACTGATCCGGTCGCTGAAGCAGGTGGCCGCCGCGCGGGGCCTGACCTTCGGCATCAAGCTTAGCAACACCCTGGCGATGGCGAATCACAAGGGGTATCTGCCCGGCGACGAGATGTACATGTCCGGCCGCGCCCTCTATCCCATCACCATGAACCTGTATCACCGATTGGCCCGCGAGTTCGATGGCGATCTGAACGTCTCCTACTCGGCCGGGGCCGACGCCCTCAACGTGACGGACATCCTGGCGACCGGCGCGCGGCCGGTCACCGCCGTCTCGGACCTGCTCAAGCCCGGCGGCTACGCCCGGCTCGCCCACTGGCTGGAACGCCTGGAGGCCGACATGCGGGCGCGCGGCGCGGCCAGCCTGGACGACCTGGCCCGCGACCGGCAGACGAACCTGGCGCGGGCCGCCGCCGGGTCGCTCACCAACCCGCGCTACAAGAAGGGCTACCACCCCTACGCCCTGCCCAAGGTCGCGTCGCCCCTGGACACGTTCGACTGCATCACCGCGCCGTGCGTCGAACAGTGCGCCGTCGCCCAGGACGTGCCGGAGTACGCCTGGCTCATCGCGCAAGGGGAGTACGACCGGGCGTTGGAGGTCATCCTGGCCCGCAACCCTCTGCCCGGCGTCACCGGCTACGTCTGCACCCACCTTTGCCAGACTCGCTGCACGCGCAACAATTACGATGAGCCGGTCGCCATCCGCGCCCTCAAACGCTTTGCCGTCGAGCAGGGGAGCAGGGGAGCAGGGGAGCAGGGGAGCAGAGGAGCACCTCCGCACCTCCGCTCCTCCGCGCAGGCGGCAATCATTGGAAGTGGGCCATCCGGCCTGGCGGCCGCCTATTTCCTGGCCCTGAACGGCGTGCGGGTGACGATCTTTGAGGCCAGGGATCGGCCCGGCGGGATGCTGGCTCTGGCCCCGGCCTTCCGCCTGCCCCCGGTCGTCGTCCAGGCGGATATTGACCGCATCCTGGCGTTGGGCGTCGAACTGAAGCTGAACCATTCCGTCACCGCGCCGCCGGAGGAACTGCTGAAGCAGGGTTACGATGCCGTGTACGTCGCCTGTGGGTTCCAGAAGGACGCCCGGCTGGACATTCCGGGAATCGAGGGGCCCGGCGTCTACGCGGCCCTGGACCTGCTGGCGCAGGTGGCGCGCGGGGAGCGGCCCGATCTGGGGAAAAACGTGCTGGTCATCGGCGGGGGGAACACGGCGATGGACGCGGCGCGGACGGCCCGGCGATTGACCGGCCGACCCGTGACCGTGGTCTATCGCCGCACCCGGGCCGAGATGCCGGCCGAGCCGGAGGAGGTGGCCGATCTGCTGGCCGAGGGCAACGCACTGGCGGAGCTGGTCTCGCCGGTCCGCGTGCTCCGGCGCGACAGCCGCGTGATCGCGCTGGAGTGCGTGCGCAACGAGTTGGGTGAACCAGACGCCGACGGCCGGCGCCGGCCAGTCCCGATTCCCGGCAGCGAGTTCCAGATGCCGGCCGATTCGATCATTGTCGCCATCGGGCAGGCCCCGGACGTGGCTTTCCTGGACGGCAGCGGCGTGGTGGTGCATCCAGGCGGGCGCATCGCCGTGGATGAGGCCACCGGGCGCGCGGCCGAGGGCATCTACGCTGGCGGGGATGCGGTGCGCGGGCCGGCCATCATCATCCAGGCCTGCGCCGATGGCCGCCGCGCCGCCGAGGCCATCTGCGCCCAGTTGGGCATCCCGTTCCGGCAGCCGGCCGCGCGCCCGGCGACGCTGTCGGCCGAAGACATCCTCCGGGTCAAGCGCGCCCGCGCCCGGCGGGAGCCGCAGCACGCGCCGGAGATGCTACCACCGGCCCGGCGCGCCGGCTTTGACCTGGTAGAGCAAACCCTCACCGAAACCTCGGCCCGCGCCGAGGCCGCCCGCTGCCTGCAATGCTCTGTCCTCTGCGACAAGTGTGTGGAGGTCTGCCCCAACCGGGCCAACTATGCCTGCCACGTCGAGCCGGTGCGTTGGGAAGTGCCGGTACTGGCCTGTCCCTTCGGCGAACTGATCGTGATCGCCACCGAGACGTTCCAGGTCACGCAAACCCGCCAGATCGTCCACGTGGACGATTTCTGCAACGAGTGCGGCAACTGCGCCACGTTCTGCGTCCACGAAGGCCAGCCATACCGGGACAAGCCCCGGCTCTTCCTGCGAGAGGCCGATTTCCGGCGCGAGAAAGACAAAGCCTTTTACATCAAAGGCGACACGATCCGGCGGCGCGTGGGCGGCCGGGAGGCCCGGCTCATCGTACACGACGACGGGTTCACCTACGAGAACGCCCAGGTGCGCGTGACCCTCACGCCGGATTTCGCGGTGAAACAGATGGCGCTGAAACGGGCGTTCCGGGGCGTGCTCCTGCTGCAAGACGCGGCCGAGATGGCCGTGATCTGGCGGGGGGTGACGGCCGCGCTACCCTGGATAGGCTGATTCTCGTCCCGACGCATTCTCGTTCCGACGCTCCGCGTCGGAACGCCGGGGTGACGCTCCGCGTCTGGTTGCGCAAGCGCAATGACGCAGAGCGTCACGGGGCCGTGCCCACGCCGAGCGTGGGCACCAGGCCTGGGTCCGACCTCGTTCCGACGCTCCGCGTCGGAACGCCGGGGTGACGCTCCGCGTCTCAAGCGCAATGACGCAGAGCGTCACGGGGCCGTGCCCACGCCGAGCGTGGGCACCAGGCCTGGGTCCGATCTCGTTCCGACGCTCCGCGTCGGAACGCCGGGGGACGCTCCGCGTCTAGAGGTAAACATGTCCCGCAGCCGCTACCGGATTTACGAGAACCAATATCCCCACTTCCTCACGTGCACTGTGGTCAACTGGCTGCCCCTATTCAGCAGCCCGCCAATCGTGGACATCCTGTATGCCTCCTGGCGATTTCTGCAAGCGCACGACCGGCTCACTATCTACGCCTACGTGATCATGGAAAACCACCTGCACTTGATAGCGTCGTCGCCGGACCTGTCCAAAGAGATCGGCGATTTCAAGTCCTTCACCGCACGCCAGATCATTGACTATCTGAAGGACAGGCAGGCCCGCCACGTGCTCCAGCTATTGGCGCAGGGCAAGGCTGCCCACAAGTGGGATCGGGAATACCAGGTGTGGCAGGAAGGTTCGCACCCGCAGTTGATTCAGGGTGAGGAGATGATGCGGCAAAAGATCACATACATCCACGACAACCCTGTGAAGCGAGGTTACGTGGACGATCCGATCCACTGGCGGTATTCGAGCGCGAGGAATTATGCGGGACTACCCGGCTTGTTAGAGGTGGTGCGGGCATGGTGACGCAGAGCGTCGGGGGGCGTGCCCACGCGGAGCGTGGGCACCAGGCTGGGGCCGGGCGTGCCCACGCGGAGCGTGGGCACCAGACCCGAGTCCGACCTCGTTCCGACGCTCCGCGTCGGAACGCCGGGGTGACGCTCCGCGTCCCGTCGCGCCAGCATGGTGACGCGGAGCGTGGGCACCAGGCTGGGGCCGGGCGTGCCCACGCGGAGCGTGGGCACCAGGCTGGGGCCGGGCGTGCCCACGCGGAGCGTGGGCACGAGGCCGGAAAACAGTGGTCACTGGTGGACGCAGCCAGCTTGATGCAGGAGCGTGGTTTGGTCGAGGCGTTGACCACTGATCACAACTTTGAGCAGGCCAAGTTCAACCGGCTGCTCGCGTCGTGAGGATCCGAGCTGGATAAGAATATGATCTCCATTATCGTTCCCACCTACAACGAAGCGGAAAGCCTGCCCCGGCTGGCGGAGCAGGTCTTTGCCGTGCTGCGCGCACACGACATCGAGGCCGAGCTGGTCATCGTGGACGACAACTCGCCGGACGGCACCGGCGACGTGGCCGAGCGATTGGCCGGGCAATATCCCATCCGGGTGCTGCACCGGCCTGGCAAGCTGGGCCTGGCCTCGGCCGTCATGGATGGCTGGAACCTCACCGATAGCGAGATCATCGGCGTGATGGATGCCGACCTGAGCCACGATCCCGAAGCCATCCCGGCCCTGATCCAGGCCGTCCGCGACCGGGGCGCGGAGTTGGCCGTGGGGAGTCGCTATGTCCCCGGCGGCGGCATGGAAGACTGGCCCTGGATCCGCCAATTCGTCTCCTGGACGGCCAACCAGCTTGCCCGGCCCTTCACCCCCATCCACGACGCTACCTCCGGCTTTTTCTTTATGCGCCGCAGTGTGGTGGACGGCGTGCCCCTGAACCCCATCGGGTTCAAGATCGGGCTGGAGGTGATGGCCAAGGGCCGCTACACCCGTTGGGAAGAGGTGCCCTACATCTTCACTGACCGCAAGATGGGCCGGAGCAAGTTCGGCAGCAAGGAGATCATCAACTACCTGAAGCAGTTGGCCGGTATCCTGGCCATGCGCTGGCGGAGGAGACGGTGAACCTGGCAGAGGCATTGGGCGTTCAACGTGGCGACGTAGTAGCGTTCGTGGGGGCCGGGGGCAAGACCACGGCCCTGTACCGGCTGGCCGACGAGTTGGCCCAGCAGGACTGGCGCGTGTTGGTGACGACCACCACCAAAGTCTGGCCGCCGGAGCCAGGGCAGGTAGACGGGCAATTCTTTGCCCCCAATGCAGCCGCCGCTCGCAGACGACTGGCGGAGATGATGACGCCCGGCCGGCGGTTGCTCATGGCCGCCACGCTCGAGGCCGCCGAGGGCAAGCTGTGCGGCGTGTCGGCCGAATTGGCCTGTGAGATCGCTGCAACGGACCTGGTGGATGTGGTGCTGGTAGAGGCCGACGGGGCCAGGGGGCGCAGTCTCAAAGCCCCGGCTCCCTACGAGCCGGTGATCCCCCCCTGCACGACCCTGCTGGTGCCGGTGGCCGGCCTGGATGCCGTGGGCCAGCCCCTGAACGAGGCCCTCGTCCACCGGGTGGAGCGCGTGAGCGCGCTGACCGGCCTGCAACCCGGCGAGACCATCACGCCGGCCCACGTGGCCCGGGTGTTGACCCACCCCCACGGCGGGCTGAAGGACGCGCCGCCGGCTGCTCGTGTGGTCGTGCTCCTCAACAAGACCGATGAGCGGGGTCGGCTGCGCCTGGGACGCGAGACCGCCGCGCTGGTCCTGGATCTCGGCGCTGTGGAACGAGTGGTGCTGGCGGCTGTCGCCAGTGCGGAGGTGGTGCGGGACGTATGCGTCCGGGAGGGGGAACCATCATGAACGCACGCCTGTTAACTGATACGGCAGCTGGACTACAAGAAGCAGCCCGCCTCCTGCGAGCCGGCAGCGTAGTCGCTTTCCCCACGGATACCGTCTATGGCGTGGGGACCCATGCCTTTCGACCGGCGGCGGTGGCCCGTCTCTACACGATCAAGGGCCGGCCCTGGGACCGTCCTCTCCCGCTGCTCCTGGCCGACCCGGCAGATGTGCGGCCCCTGGTAGACGAGGCCCGGGTGCCGGCGGCCGCCTGGCGACTTATGGCCGCCTTCTGGCCCGGCGCCCTCACCATCGTGTTGCCCCGCAGCGACCGGGTACCGGATGTGGTCACCGCTGGCGGTAATACAGTGGCCCTGCGTGTGCCGGATTACCCCTTGACCCGTCGCCTCATCGCCCTGGTGGGCGCTCCACTCGCCGCTACCAGCGCCAATCTCTCCGGTGAAAAGGAACCGGTCACCGCCGGGGAAGTCGCCCAGGGACTGGGTTCGCGCGTGGAAGCCATCCTGGTCGGGCGCGCGCCGTGTCCCGGCGGTGCTCCTTCCACCGTTGTCGCCATAACCCATGGCGAGCTAGACGTCCTGCGGATGGGACCGATCTCGCGGGCAGAGTTGCTGGCCGTGCTATAATCGCCCATCCCCCACACGCGCCAAGGCCCGGGAGCGTCCTCCCGGGCCTTTGACTTTTCGGTGGCCAGTGGGATGGGAAACTAGCAGTCGGGAATGATCAGACGTTGCCCCACGTAGATGAGATTGGGGTTCCAGATATTATTCGCGCGGCAAATAGCCCACACCGTGGTGCCGTACCAGCGGGCGATCTTGGTGAGCGTATCCCCATAGCGCACGATATGAACACGTGGTCCCGGCGGATACGGCGGACCATACGGGATATAGAGCCACGTTCCGGCATAAATGCGATTGGGATTGGCAATCCCGTTGGCCTGAGCAATGGCCCAGGGGCTGACTCCGTACATGCGGCCAATGGAGTACAACGTCTCCCCCCAACGCACCAGGTGCCATCGCCCGCCGCCAGCGGCTGGGGCCTTGTCCGGCTCACTCGCCGCGACCTGGGCTGCCAGCGCCAGTTGCAGGACCATGACGACCACGATGATCAGCGAGAGGCGCACCCACAGGGATCTCTTCATAGCTACCCTCCTTTCCCCGAGCACGTTTCCTCATCGTGTGGCCACCAGCGGGTAATTACCATGTATTCTCCCGCAGGTTAGAAAGGGCCTGCCCAAACCTGCGGGAGGGTAGACAATCCCTACGGGATGATCAGGACCTGGCCGGGATAGATCAACGCGGGGTTAACCAGGTTATTCGCCGCCGCTATGGCTGCCGCTGTTGTCCCGAACCGCAAAGCAATGGAACTCAACGTGTCACCGGGCTGAACCACATAGGTGCGACCGGTGCCGGGCTGGCCGCTCCCGCTGGGGATCACCAGCCGTTGGCCGGCATAGATCAGGCTCGGATTCGTCAGGTTATTGGCCCGGACGATGGCCTCAACCGTAGTCCCATAACGTCGAGCAATGGAGAACAGGGTCTCCCCACTTTGGACGATATGGATCTGAGTGCCGCCAGGCGCTGGTACTCCACCCCCTGTGGGGATGATCAGTCGCTGGCCGACGTAAATGCGGCTGGGGTCGGCCAGGCCGTTCCGCTGGACGATAGCAGCCACCGTGGTCCCATAGCGCCAGGCGATAGCTGACAGGGTATCACCCCATTGCACTACGTACACCGTCTCACCGGCTGCCGGCGGCGCGACGGCACCGGTTGCCGGGGTGGATACTGGAACAGCGGTGGGCAGCACTGGTGTGGCCGCTGGTGCCGTCGTGGGGGCAATGACTGTGACGGGCACGGTTGGGACGAGGGGAGTAAAGGTCGGCACCGGCGCCACCGGCGTAGTGATCACGGGTTGAGTGGGGCCGGGCGTTTGCCAGGAGACACCCGTGCCCGCCGGCACGATCGGCGTAGTTGTGAGGGGCGTGAAGGGTCGCGCCACATCGCACCCCGTGGCCGCTGACAGGGCTACTAACGCTACTGCGGTCGCGATCCAGATGAGCATCCGGGTTTTCATCGGCTTTCCTCCCTCTCAAGGCTTGATCCCCCCACGACGCGCCACAAAAATCTTGCCATAACCGGGGGACGTTACTATAATATCACAAAGCTCCCGGTTCGTCAAGACTTATTAGCAAGAAAAGCCTTGTCAAGATAGAAGCGATGTTCTTTTTACCTCAATCATGGGGAGTTACATGGCTCAGCCATCCCCAACCCCGCTGAGGGCTTGTCCTCTGGCTGGCTCACGATCCTTACTTTCCAGTATATGCGCGGCCCCCACCAGATGCAATACACCTGAGGTAGGCTTTTGTCTACGACACCGGTCTTATGACCTCGATACGACAAACGCGCCGCCCGGGCGGTAGCTCGCCGTGGCGGCGCGTCAATCACCAACTGGCTGCCTGGCTAACTGGTCAAGAACTCATCAATAGCCTTGCGGCTGATGCGGTATGAAGTGCCGATCTTTTTGGCCTTGAGCTGTCCTTCCTGGATAGCCTGCAGCACTTCTTCTTCGCCCACTCGCATGTAGGCAGCAGCCTCTGAGAGGGTCATGATTTCGGGAGCGACCGGCGCGGCAGGGGCGGCCGGCTCCCGGCCTCCAGCTCCCATGGTCTGGAACTGCTGGGCCATGGCAGCCCCCATGCCGATGCCGGCCCCCAGGCCCACCCCGGCGCCGGTCAGTTCTCCCCCGCCCCCGGCCGCAGCCGCCTCACGCACGCCCCGGGCCGTGGAGTAGCGCAAAAAGTCGCGCTCGCCCACCGCCCGCATGGACGTGGCCTCGTCAATCATCTTCTGCACTTCTTCCGGCGGGGTGATGGCCCCCAGGGCAAAGACCTTAAGGTCGAGTCCAAAGGAGTTGAAAGCATCCTTGACCCGGGCCTTGACCCCGGCCGCGATCTCATTATACATGGCCGCCAGGTCCAGGATGCTCTTCAGCGTTTCCCCCAACAGATCAAAGATGGACTGAACGATGATCTGGGAGAGTTGGTCCTGGATCGCATCCGTGGTATACGCCCCGCGACCACCCACCATCTTGTTCACCAGGAGCAACGGGTCGTTCACCTGCATGGTATAGGTCCCATAGGCGCGCAGGCGAATCATGCCCAGCTCGCTATCCCGGAAGGCGATCTGCTGCTGGGTGCCCCATTTCATGTTGGGGAACTCGCGCATACTCACGAAATAGACTTCGGCGCGAAACGGCGTGCTGCCAAAGATGCCCCCCAGAAAATTGTCCAACATGGGGATATTGGCGGTGGTCAGAGTGTGTCGCCCAGGACCAAATACATCCAGGGCCTGGCCGTCGCGGAAAAATACGGCCCGCTGATAGTCCCGGACGACGAGCTGAGTGCCCAGGCGGAACTCGCCAGACCCGCCTTCCGGGATACGATGCACGATCTCGTCGCGCATCTCATCTGTATATTCGACGATCTGCAATACAGCCATGATTTTCCTCCTATCGTTCGTGGGGTAGAAACCGGGGCCTATCAGTGTGTGGCAAGGATCAAGTCCTGCCGTTTGGCGAAGGCCCGGTTCAGATCATCTGTTTCCCTGATCAGGTTGTTCAGGATTATGGGAATACCTTCCCCCGTGGCCATGGCATTCTCCAGGGCCGTCACCTCATTGGCCACCCGTCCCACGCCCTCCAGCAGGCTGGTATCGTAGTTATAAATGGCCTCCAGGTCTTTCTCATCCACTTTGACCGCATCGAACCAGCCGGCGTAGCCATAACTGGCCGTTCGCATCTTGTCCATGAAGACCTGCATCTTCATGGTGGCCCGTTCTGCCAACTCCAGGTGTTTTAGCCCGCCGGGAGTACTGGTTAGCTGCACCGTGAGGCTGGCCAGTCGGCCACGTTGTTCATCAACCTGTCGGGCGATGTAATCACGCAGCAGCTTGTCCGCATCCCGACGTTTGTTGCGGTTAAAATACCCGCCAAAGCCGGGGATCATCCCGCCGATCTTTTCGACGAACCCACGTTCGTCAAATACTTTGCTTACCAAATCCATGTATGTCCCTCCTTAAACGTGACTCGCGATTCGTGAGAAGTAAAACGGCAAACGTCAAGCGTCAATCGTCAAAAGTGATTCGTGTTCTGCGCATTCGTCAATTCTTAGAGATCCGTCACAGAAAGAGTTCCGCGCCGCAGTACTCACACCGCACGATACCCTTGCCCACGATCTCTCGCCGGCCGCCGCAGTTGGGGCAGGTGGATTGTCGCATCTGAGCGGCCTCGCGAGCGTATAGGATGCCGCGTTTCCAGTCCACGTAGCCGGTAAAAAGCCCTTTGCCCACCAGGTCGTATAGATAACCCACCACCTGTGTCTGAGACAGCCCCAGTTCTAGAGCCAGGTCGTTGATGGATACTTGCCCGCGCGTGAACACGGCCGTCAACAGGCGTTTTTCCTGGTCCACCCGGAACAGCTCGCGCTCTCGACTCTGGCCATAATACCACAACAGGCCCCCCACTACCAGACAGGGCACCGTCAATACCACGATGATAAAGGCCAGGCCCAGCACCAGGGTAGACAGGCGCGCCCCCTGCTCCAGCAGCTCCACCATCAACCACAGGCCACCCAGGAACAGGATCAGCAACCCCGTCATGATCAGGGCGAGGCCGAGCCAGCGGACCGGATTGCTCATGGGACTGACGTGTTCAAGCAACCAACTGCGCGTCGGACCGCCGTTGGCGTCGCCACAGCCACCACAGGAATACCAGGCCCACAGCCGTGAACACGATGACGAACAGCACCGGCACCAGGGCTGCCAGCAGCGCGATGATCAGCGAGCCGACATCCTCGGCCAGGCTGACCACCGGGTTCATCGTGCCGGCCGTGGTGGCCGTGATGACCGGCCTGACCGTGGCTTTGGTAGCGTGAACGCCACCGGCCACGATGATGCCGCAGATCAGGGCCAGGACCGGATGGATGTCGCTGATGACGTTAGATGTGGCTGCAAACAGGATGGCCCCGGCCACTGGCCGCACTACCGTCTGGATCACATCGTTCACCGAGTCCACGGCCGGCACTTTATCGGCAAAGAACTCGATGACCAGCAGGATCAGCAGCACGATGATGACCCACTCGTTGGTCAACAGGTTATATGGCTCTTCCAGTACAATGAGGTTCGTGAATCGCGCCAGCAAGGCCACCACCAGCAGCGGCACATAAGCATTGAGGCCGGCCGCCGTAGCCAGGCCAAAAGCCGAGGCGATGTTAGCCAATGCGCTGATCATAACTGATTACCTCCTTCCCCTGCTTTGCCCATTTGCGGTAGCGCTTCACCGAACAACCGCACGAGCAACGGATAGATAAAGGCTCCAGCCGCTACGCCCACCAGTCCACCTGTCAACAGACGCAAGGTATTCGTGCTCTCCCAGAGCGCGTGCCATTGCACTCCCTGGTCACCCCAGGTGGGCCAGGGGATGAGCTGCGCGCCCCCATCCAGGGCCATCGGGAGCAGGCAGAGCACGATGGCCGGCCAGGGGATCGGCTGCCGGGGCACTCGCTGGCGCCACGGTGATAGCCAGAGGGCATAATAAACTATCCCGGCGGCCCAGAACCCGGCATAGATGGCGAAGCAGCGTGCACACAAGGCCATGGGCAGATCACCCACCAGCAGCGAACGCGCGGGCAGTTGGTGGCATAGGGGGTGATAGGCCATGCGGATCAGCCACCCCGGGAACCACCAGCCCTGCGCTTCGAACCAGGGGGCCAGGACCGGCAGGATCACAAACCCACCAACGACCAGGTTAAAGGCCAGTAGCCCCCAGCGACTCAGCCATTTGCTCCAGTTGACCATCATACCCGCCAGGTGTTAATACGTCGAGGCAAATGGCAATAAGCAAAACGACAGGCAGAAGGGGAGGGTAAAGCCCAAGGCGACCATCAGGCAGAGCAATAAACCAATGAGCAGGCTTATTCCGCCGGTGATCATACCCACGATAGCCAGTTCTTCACCCCGCAGCCGGCCGCCGCTCTGCCGAATCTGATCGCGGGCCATATAACCCAGGACCAGAGCCAGGATACCGGGGATGAGCAACATGCCCCCACCGGCCAGCAAACTCACCAGCCCCAGCACCATACTGGCAATGGCCAGGCCACTGGTTTCGGGCAGGGGGCCTGGATAAGCCAGGGGTGGGGCTGGCGGGACCGGCTGCGAGACCGGCTCACTGGCTGCCAGGCGTGTGCCACACGCTTCGCAGATAACAGCCCCGTCTGCTACTGCAGCACCGCAATTGGGACAAAACATGGAAACCTCCCTTGATTGATGGCTATCTTGACATTGACCCGGGCTTTTAACGCCTCCCGCGCCTTCCCCTTTTCCAATCTTTGGACACCACAAGGAGTAGAGGCTTTAGCCGGCCTGAAGACTCCAGAATTGTCCAAAGTCCAAAGTAAAGGACCAGGCCAGGAATGGGTGAGGCCGGCAGCACGCCGCTTAATCTAACAGGGTCAGGTTAACGGCCATTAAACCCGCTCGTTGAACTCCAGGGAATGGACGAGCTATTGCCAAAACCCGCCGGGGTGACCGTCTACTATTTAGCGGCAAACCCATTATACCAGAACGATAACCAATAAGCAATCCGCCCTGGCTGACATCCGTGCGTAATTGAACGCATGAAGGCCCTGCCCCACTCCCCACTTTGCGTCCCTTCGCCGCTACGCGATGCGGGGAGGGGAAAGAATGCCTGGTAGGGGGTTTTTGCGGCAGCTTCGCCGCCGCAAAAACCCCCAGAAAGGCTTTCCTTGTTCCTTCCCTGACAGAAGTTATGCACGGATGTCAAACCCTGGGGGGCGTTACACATTGGGGACACAGGAAACGGGCACCAGTAGCGCGCTGGAGTCGAGCCTTCAGGCGGGTCTTGCGGGCACGAACCGGCTAAAGCCTCGGCTCCAGAGCCGTACTGTCCCCAACGCGATACGCTCACGCCCTGGGAAAGTAATACACGGTGAAGAGGCTTTGCCCCAACACTGGCTCTCCAGCGGCGAGGCAGCTAAATCTGTGGCTCCTTGATAAGCTCGATGTGCGCTACCCGGTCGCGTCCACCATAGTCCTGGTGCAGGGTGACCCGGGCTTTCGGAAGGTGTTCCCTGGCCAGCGCCACCACGGCCTCCCCCTGCCGCCAGCCGATCTCCAGTAGCACTGCGCCGCCGGGCCGCAGGTACGCCGGGGTCATGGTCAGGAGGCGGCGAATGTGGTGCAAACCGTCAGGGCCGCCATCCAGGGCTACTAATGGCTCATAGGCGGCGATGTCCGGTGGCAGTTCGGCCAGCTCAGCGGTGGAGACATAGGGCAGGTTAGCTACGATGAGGTCCACCGGGGCCGGTAGTGGAGCCAGCAGGTCCCCCTGCAGGAAGGTGATGCGGTCGGCCAGGCCGTGCAGGGTGGCGTTCTCCTGGGCCAGGTCTAAGGCAGCGGCCGAGACATCGGTGGCATAAACGATGGCCGTGGGCAGATGGGCTGCCAGCACTACCGCGATACAGCCGCAGCCGGTGCCCACGTCGGCGATGGCGAGGGCCGGGCAGGTTCCCATCACCGCCCCCTCTCTCACGGTGGGGGGTGGCGTGACCCCAGCCTGGTATTGGCGGCCCACGGCCAGGGCCAACTCTGCCAGCCGCTCGGTCTCGGGCCGGGGGATGAGGGCCCGCCTGTCGGTGCGGAACTCCAGGCCATAGAACTCTTTGTGCCCGCGCAGGTAGGAGATCGGCTCATGGGCCAGGCGCCGGTCCAGGAGGGCCTGAAAGAGGTCCAGGGCGGCCGGGGGCACCTCCTGGCCCAGACGGGCATAGAGTTGAGCGCGGGTGAGACCCCATGCTGTGCACAACAGGGCCTCAGACTCCAGGCGGGCATCTTCGCCGCTGATGGGGGTTAGACGCATGGCCCCCAGATGGATGGCTTCTTTCGCTAACATTTTCCCTGAGTTCGGTGGTCGTCAGGTGAAGTGCCGGCCAGCCCACCAGGGCCGAATGTGGTGACGCTTCCAACCCAGCGGGTTATCGGGTCACTACGTTCAGAGCGGGCAACAAAATATATGGCAACCAGGCACTGCCGTAAACCCATGCGCCATCGCGGCTGAGGGCCTGGATATGTTGCAGATCCTGGTAAATGTTGCCGGCGATGGAGACATCCTTGACCCGGCCGGCCACCTCGCCGCCCTCCACCACATAAGCCAGGCTCAGCGGATTGGAATAGGCCCCGCTGAGCACATTGCCCTGTCCCAGGCCCAGGATACCCTCGACCAGCAAACCCTGTCCCATTTGGGCCAGTATGGTGGCCAGAGACGATTCGCCCGCCTGGACAAGCGTATTCGTGGGAGCCGGCGCAGGGGGGCTAAAGATGCCCCGCGCCCCGTGCCCGGTGCTTTCCACCCCCTGACCACTCATGGCCGCCGTTTTGAGGTCATACAAAAAGCCCCGTAAGATGCCGCTCTCGATGAGCACATGCCGCCGATGGGGTATGCCTTCATCGTCATGGCTGGCGCTGCCGGGCCGACCGTGCAGCGTGCCATCGTCTATAACGGTCAGTCGCTCATCGAAGAGCTTTTCACCCACACGACCAGCCAGGGGGGAAGCCCCCGGCAAGACGTTTTTGCCGTTGAGGCCGGCGCCCAGGGGCCAGAGCAGGGCCATCGCTCCGCGCGGGGAGAACAGCACCGGCATCAGCCCGCCGACCAATGTGGCATCACGCCGGGCCAACACCAACCGGTGGGCGATATCCCCGGCGAAGCGCAGTGGCGTATCATCCCCGGTCAGCGTGGTCGTGGAGAAATAGTCAAAGATGCTGAGGATGTCATCCTGGCGGACGCGCTCGACCGAGATGGTGACGCTGAGCGTGGAGCGCTCGTCGCCGACTTGCGCCCCGGCGGTGTTGCTCAATTCCCGGTGGGTCACAGTTCGATCCAGGCTCAGTTCCACCCTGATCTCCGGCTCTGCCTGGCAGAGGACGGCGATCATCTCGCGGCCCAGCTCAATCAGGTCGGTTATAGTCAGGTGGGCCAGGTCCGTATCGTAGACTTGCACGGCGGGAGCGGGCTGAGGGCCGGGGAAACGCAGGGCTACCTGGTCCCCGTAATGGGCTGAGGCCAGGGCATTTTCCACGAGCCGGGCCCAGGCTTCCGGGCCGGCGTCAGTGGTGCCGGCGAAACCCAGGCGGCCATTGGCCAGCACACGCAAAGAGGTCCCGCTGCTTTCCGTCACCTCCGCCGACCGCAGTTCGTTGGCCTTGAAGCTTACGGTAGTTGTTTCCTCCCGGATGCTGTAGGTTTCGGCCTGGTCCACGCGGCCGGCCAACTGATCTGGCAGGATCATGGTTTGCTCCTTTGCTGGAAGCTGGTTGCTGGAAGCTGGAAGCCAGCAACGAGCAACAAGCCACCAGTCGCTAACGTCCGCCGATGATCACGTCGCTGATACGCAGGTGGGGGGCGCCGATGCCGACGGGCAGGCCACCGCCTGGTCCTTTGCCACAGTTGCCGCCGCCGAGCCATTCGAAATCGTCGCCCACAGCCTCGACATGGGCCAGGGTGGTGAAAAGGTTGCCGCTCAAGACCACATCGCGGATCAACTCGGCGATCTCGCCGTGGCGGATCATATAGGCGTAACCGGCGCTGAAGGAAAAGTTCTCCAGGGCCGTCTGGCCGCCGTAGGCGTCGCAGGCATAGATGCCCCGGTCAATGTCACGGATCATATCCTGGAAAGAGGTCTGGCCGGCCTCGATGAAGGTGTTGGTCATGCGGACGAGGGGAGGGTAGCGATAACCGGTGGCCCGGGCATTACCGGTGGGGCTTTCACCCATGCGTGCCGCCGTTTCGCGGGAGTGAAGTCGTCCCACCAGAATGCCGTTCTTGACGAGATCGGTGCGCCCGGTGGGAGTGCCCTCATCGTCGTAAGGGTGTGTCCCGCGTTGGCCCGGCAGGCTGCCATCATCGGCGATGGTGAGGATGGCCGGCCCAAACCGACGCCCCAAGACCATCATCTCCCGGGCCTGGGGGTTGTCATAGACGAAATCGGCTTCGCTCAGGTGCCCAAACGCCTCGTGAGCAAATACGCCAGCCAGGCGTGGGTTGAGCACCACGGTGTAGCGTCCCCCTTCCACTGGCCGGGCCGAGAGCAGGTCCACGGCCCGCCGGGCAACGGTGAGGGCCTTTTCTTCCAGGCCCAGAGCCGCCTCAAAGCCGGCCGGCCGCGACCAACTCTCGTGTGCCTGCTGCACGTCGCCATCCTGCCGGGCGATAGCTACCAGGGATACGGTCACCAGGGGTCGCTCTTCCTCGATATATGTACCTTGCGAGTTCGCATAGGTGATCTGGGTGAAAGAGTCGGCGTAGGTTACATGGGTGTCCTGGATTCGCGGGTCATAGGCCCTGATGAGGTCGTTATAGCGCGCGGTCAGCTCCTTCTTTTCCGCCAGGGAGACGCCTCTGAAATCCCGGGGCAAATTCACGGTGATCCGGGCCTGGGCCACCGGCACCGGAGCCAGCTCGATGCACTCGCCATCCCGGCGGATAGCCCGGGCGCACTGGGTGGCCTGCTCCACGCGCCGGGGCAGGTCTGTCAGGTCATTGAAGGTGGCGATGCCCCAACCGCCGCCCCCACAGTACAAGGCCCGCACGATACCCCCCACATCGGTGAGGACATCGGTCGTCTCCAGGTGTGGGCCGCGATAGACCACCCGGGTTGCTTCGTGGCGTTCCAGGCGGATCTCGGTATAGTCGGCCCGGCTGGCCTGCAGGGCCGCAAAGATGCGCTTGTGCATGGTTCCTCCATATGTGGATTTACTTACCCCGGCGGCAGGGTAGGGGCAGGGTTTGTCCCGGCCCAGGGCGACCGCCAGGGTCGCCCCCAGGAGAGGCCGTTATTTTCTGAGATCGGCCGGGCAGATCTCGCGCACCTGGAAGATGCGCACCGGCTGGCGGAAACCTTTGGCCCGGATGGGCCGCAGCCGACGGACTTTTAGAGCCGGGCTGGCTGCCAGATAGGTCCGTTCGTCAATGTAAGTCTCGCCGCCCCGGGCCAGCTTGCTGAGTCGGGCGGCCAGGTTCACCGGTGGCCCAATGGCGGTGTACTCCAGCCGTTTGGCGGAACCGATGCTGCCTATCACCACCTCGCCGGTGCAGATGCCAATGCCCAGGCCGACCGGTTTCTCCGCCAGGGAGTCGAGTTGCCAGGTCGCTGCCAGGTCGGTGAATGCGGCCTGCATCTCCAGGCTCACACGCACAGCCCGCATGACATCATCCAGGTCCGGGTCGCTCTGGTGCGAGATCGGCGCGCCAAAGATGGCCAGGATACTGTCACCCATGAACTTGTCCACCGTGCCTTCGTAGCGAAATACGATCTCGGTCATGGCGGCAAAATAGTCATTCAGGATGCATACCATGGCCTCAGAGTGCAGTTGCTCGATCAGAGGCGTGGAGTTGCGCAGATCAGCCATAAGGATGGTGGCCGTCTGGCGCTGCCCGTGCGCTCCCAGCTTGAGCCGGCCATCCAACAACATGTCCACCACCTGGGGGACCATGAACTGCTCAAACAGGCCCCGAATGCGATATTGCTCCCGCTGGTGGGCCAGGGATTGGGCCAGGAGCCGAATCTGGCGCAGCCGCACCAGGGCATTGTCCACGATGTTTTCTAATAAGGCCACGTCGTCCACCTGGTAAGGCTCACCGGTGAATCGCTGGCCCAGTCCCACCCCGCCGATGGTCTGATCATCCACCTGGAATGGCACCCATACCTGCAAGCCCCCGGCCCGCAGCCAGCGCACGAAACTGGCGTCTTCGTCAGCACCCGGCCGGGCCGCCAGCCAACTGCGGGGTTGCACCGGCGCGTTTGCTCGCCATCGGCAATAGTCTGCGCTCAGGGCAGTGCTGCTCCATGTCGCCGAATGAGTCTCGGCCTCGAAATCCCTCTGGATGACAATGGCATCCACATAATCCAGGCCGGTCTGCAAGATTGTCCCGCACGTCGCGCCGAATGCGCCCATGATCGTGGTCAGGATCACCCGCAGGCTGTCAGTAGCGGTGGGGTCCAGGAGCAATTCCGGCCGGCGTTCCAGCTCCCAGCCGATGTCATAGATCGTCTGGAGTTGGAAATTGCGGCGTTCCAGCTCGGCGATCCGGGCCTGCAAACGCCGGATTTCGTCGGTCAGAGCGGATTCGGCCATGTCTTCGGGGTTTCTGCACAGTTGGCCAACGCATCCTCCAGCGTCGGGTACATCCCGGCATATTGGGTCAGGCCAACCATGCTAAAGATCTTTTGAAAGTGTGAGCTGAGGCCGGTGACGCTGATACGCAATCCAGCGCGCCGGGCCTGAGTTACTATCCCGATGAGGATGGCGATGCCGGCACTGTTGATATAATCCGCGGCCCGGAAGTCCAGGATAATGGCCCTGGTCCCGACCACCGTCGCGTCCTGGTATGCCTGCTGGATGGCCTCCTCGGCGAAGGTGGTCACGTCACCGACCACGTGGATGATCGCCACCCGATCACGCCTCTCGACCGTGGCTGTGGTCTCATTGTTCATCGGACCTGCCTTTCAGGATGCAAGTTCTCCCATCTCATAGCCCAATTCCTGTGGATGTGCAGGAACAGTGCGTGCGCGCGTTGGGACCTCTCCAGACCGTGATAATGAACCCTCCCGCAGGTCAGAAAACCACATTGTAATATTACCATGCTATCGCCTTGCTGTCAACGAAAGCCCCCCGTCTTGCGTAACCGCCGAGGATGAGTTACAATCAGTGGTGGATGAAACCGCGCCGATGAGGTCTTCAACGCCTGGTGGTGAATTGGCGACCGAGGTCGCGCCGGCTGGCCTGGCGGCCGGGCGTCCCCCCGCTACGCGGGGGACGCTCAAACCGACCGCCGCGAAGCGGGCGGTCGGCCGGCGGTTTACGCCCCTCAGGTGACCGCCATATCTCACACCGAGCGTTTTAGTTAATGCTCTAATTATACAAGGAGGTATGTAAGACTGATGAAGAACAGGGACTATACCCGGCTGTTAGCAGAGCTGGCGGAAACCTATGCCCGTCACTCGCCCCGATCCCGCGCCCTGCACGAACGGGCTGTTCGCTACATGGTGGACGGCGGCAGCCATACCCTGCGGCTGGTGCAACCCTTCCCGCCGCGTATCGCCGCCGCCCACGGGGCCTGGTTGACGGACGAAGATGACCATCGCATCCTTGATTTCTGGCAGGGCCACCTGGCGAACATCCTGGGCCACAACCCGACGGTAGTCACCTCCGCCGTGGCCCGTGCCCTGGCAGACGGTTGGGGGTTGCAGACTGGTTTCACAGACCGGCTCCAGGTGGAGGTGGCCGAACTGCTCTGCCAGCGCACCGGCGCAGAGCGGGTACGCTTCACCACCAGCGGCACTCTGGCGACGATGTACGCCATCATGCTGGCCCGGGCCTTCACCGGGCGTGACCGGGTGCTGAAGGTGGGTGGCGGCTGGCATGGTGGGCAACCTTGGGCGCTCAAGGGCATCAACTTCCAGACCGCGAGTGGCTTCCAGCACCTGGAGAGTGACGGCCTGCCCGCAGCCGTGGCCGACGAGGTGGTTGTGACCCGTTTCAATGACCCGGATGCCCTGCGCGACGATTTCCGCCACCATGGTGACCGGCTGGCCTGCTTTATCGTGGAGCCGTTCATCGGCGTGGGGGGCTTTATGCCGGCCACCCGCGAGTACCTGCGTGTCGCGCGGGAGTTGACCCACCAGTACGGCGCGGTGCTTATCCTGGACGAGGTGATCGCCGGCTTTCGCTTTCGGGCTGGTGACCTGGGCGCGCTCTATGGAATCCAGCCGGACCTGATCACCCTGGGCAAGATCATCGGTGGGGGGATGCCGGTGGCCGCCGTGGCCGGCCGGGCCGAGGTCATGGAACTGGCCGGGGGACGCGCCGGGGGCGGCCGGGTCAAGTTCTCCGGCGGCACCTACTCGGCCCACCCGGCCTCCATGCTGGCCGCCAAGACCTGCCTGACTTACCTGGTGGAACATGAGGCCGAGATCTATCCCCCACTGGGCGCGTCAGGCGAGCGAACTCGCCAGACCATCCAGGACGCCTTCACGGCAGAAGGCATCCCGGTCCACCTCACCGGCGGCCCCAGCACGAACGACCCCCTGCCCGGCAGTTCGCTGTTTATGCTCCACTTCCCTTACCAGCCGACGGCCCGGCTGAACTGCCCGGAAGACCTGTTCGACCCCACCGTGTGCGACGTCACCCTGAGCCATAAGGTGCTGGACCTGGCCCTGCTGGTGGAAGACGTCTTTATGCTCCACAGCCACGGCGGGGTCTCCACTGCCCACACCCAGGCCGACATCGAGTTCCTGGGCGAAGCCTGCCGCCGGGTGGCCCGGCGCATCAAACCATATCTGTGATCCATAGTGCATGGTGCGTGTTCCGTGCCCGGTCACGCACCACGTTTTACGTTTTTACGTTTTACGTTTTACATTTTACATATCACCTACGGAGGAAAAGTCAACGATGATGGACAAAATCAGAGTGATTCAGTACGGCCTGGGGCCGATCGGCAGCGCAGTAGCTCGACACGTGGTGGAACGTGCGGGGCTGGAGCTGGTGGGTGGGGTGGACGTGGACCCGGCCAGGGTGGGCCGGGACGTGGGCGAGGTCATCGGCCTGGACCGGCCGTTGGACTTTCCGGTGACAGCCCGGCTGGCCGAGACCCTGGCTCGCACCCCGGCCGACGTGGTGCTCCACACCACCAGCTCCTACTTTGACCTGTTCAAGCCCCAGATCATCGAGATCCTGGAGGCCGGCCTGGACATCGTCTCCACGGCCGAGGAGCTGTCCTTTCCCTGGCTGGCCCATCCCCAGGAGGCGGCCGAGATTGACGCCGCCGCGCGGCGGGCCGGCAAGACCGTGCTGGGCACCGGTGTCAACCCCGGCTTTATCATGGACACCTTGCCCCTGGCGTTGACGGCCATCTGCCAGCGGGTGGACCACATCGCGGTGACGCGGGTCATCAATGCCTCCACCCGGCGCGGGCCGTTCCAGGCCAAGATCGGCTCCGGCCTGACGGTGGCCGAGTTCCAGGCCCGCATGGCCGCCGGCCGCATGGGGCACGTGGGCCTGCCCGAGTCAGTGGGGATGGTCTTTCACACCCTGGGCAAACGACTGGTGCGCTACGAATCCGGCGTGGAACCGGTGGTGGCCGACCGCCTGGTGCAGACCGGGCACTTCACCGTTCAGCCCGGCCAGGTGCGGGGTCTCCGACAGGTGGCCCGGGGCTACAGCGAGGCCGGCGAGTTCATGAATCTCACCTTCATCGCGGCCCTGGACGCCGGCGAGGACGGCGACACCATCCAGATCGCCGGCAAACCCAGCCTGGAGGTCAGGCTCAAGGGGACAAACGGTGACCTGGCCACCGTGGCGATTGCGGTGAACGCCGTGCGCCGGGTGAAAGATGCCGCGCCCGGCCTGGTGACGATGCGTGACCTGCCCCTCGTGACCGTGTGGTGAGCCATACCAGACTCGGCGAGCTCGGCGACACCGGCTGACATCCGTGCAAAACTTCTGTCAGGGAGGGAACAAGGAGGGAGAAAGCCTTTCTGGGGTTTTTGCGGCGGCGAAGCCGCCGCAAAAACCCCTATGATTTCCTCCCTGTCGGCCGGATAGGCCCTGCACATAACCGAAAGGCTCTCGCGCCCCACCCGGCCGCGAGAGCCTTTCTCATTTGACGTTTGACTTTTTACCCTCCCAGATACGCCTCCCGTACCCGGGGATCGCGCATCAGCTCTGGCCCGGTGCCGGATAGGGTGATGACGCCGGTCTCCAGCACATAGCCGCGCGTGGCCACATGCAAGGCCATGTTCGCGTTCTGCTCCACCAGCAGGATCGTCGTACCGGCCTGGTTGATCTCGGTCAGCACTTTAAAGATGTCCCGTACCAGTACCGGTGACAGGCCCATAGATGGTTCGTCCAGGAGCATCATGCGGCCCCGGCTCATCAGCGCGCGACCCACAGCCAGCATCTGCTGCTCACCGCCGGACAGTGTGCCTCCCAACTGCTTCAGTCGCTCCTTCAGGCGGGGGAACAAGGCAAAGACCCGCTCATAGTCTCGGGCGACCTCGGCCTTGTCCTTGCGTTGCCATGTCGCCAGCTTGAGGTTCTCCTGCACCGTCAGGTTGCCAAAGATGCCTCGCCCCTCCGGCACCTGGGCGATCCCCAGAGCCACGATCTGGTCAGGTGGGATCCGGCGCAGGTCCCGTCCCTGATAGGTGATGCGGCCGGTGTACGGCGCCACGCCAGAGATAGCCCGCAGGGTGGACGATTTGCCGGCCCCGTTGGCCCCGATGAGGGTGACGATCTCGCCGGCGCGCACCTCGAACGAGATGCCCCGCACGGCCTTGATGCTGCCGTAGGAGACGGTGAGGTCCTGGACCGAGAGCAAGACATCGTCATGGCTCATGCTGTCACCTCCTCGCCCAGGTAGGCTTCCAGCACCTTGGGGTTGTGCTGGATCTCCTCCGGCCGGCCCTCCGCGATCGTCGCGCCAAAGTCCAACACCTTGATCCGCTCGCAGATGCCCATCACCAGGCGCATCTGGTGCTCGATGAGGAGGATCGTCAGGTCGAACTGCTGGCGCACCCAGCGGATGAACTCCATCATCTGGCCGATCTCGGCCGGGTTCATGCCTGCGGCCGGCTCATCCAATAGCAGCAACCGGGGCAACGTTGCCAGGGCCCGTGCCACCTCCAGTCGCCGTTGCAGCCCATAGGGCAGGTTCTTGGCCAGCTCATCGGCGTAACCATCCAGCTTGAGGACGGCCAGCAGATCCATGGAGTGCTCGGTGATGCGCCTCTCCTCAGCCCCATACCGCCCCAGGTGTAGCAACGCCTCGACCGGGCTATAGGCGCTCCGCGAATAATGGGCGATGCGCACATTATCCAGCACACTCAGGTCCTTGAACAGGCGAATGGTCTGAAAGGTACGGGCGATGCCCAGGGCGGTGATCTGGTTGGGGGTCTTGCCCACCAGTTCGGTGCCGTTGAACTGGATACTGCCCTGGGTGGCCCGGTAGACGCCGGTCATCAGGTTAAAGATCGTGGTCTTGCCGGCCCCGTTCGGGCCGATGATCCCCACCAGTTCGCCCGGTTCCAGATCGAGATTAAAGTCCTGCACGGCGCACAGGCCGCCAAAGTAGTGGGTGACCCCTCTAGCTTGCAACAGTGGCATCTTTTGCCCCCTCCGTTCGTTTCTCGCGCCAGAGCCTGCTCGCCAGCAGATCATAGCCCGGCACGAACCAGCGGAACTCGCGCAGGCCCATGATCCCGCGCGGACGGAAGAGCATCAGGAACACCAACACCAGGGGCATAAGCACCATACGCCACAGACCCAACGGCCGTAGTATCTCCAGAAGCACCGTGTAGATGCTGGCCCCCAGGATGGACCCGGCGATGGAGCCGATGCCACCCAGATAGACCATGATCAGGATGTCGGTGGACTTGATGATGTCAAAAGCGCGGGGGTTGATGAACTGGAGCAGGTGGGCGAACAGTCCACCGGCCACGCCGGCAAAAAACGACGACGTGACAAAGGCGATCAGCTTGACCTGGCGCGTGTTCACGCTCATCAGGTCGCTGGCGATCTCGTCCTCCCGGATGGAGAGTACCCCCCGCCCAAAGTTCGAGTAGACCAGGTTGCGCATGATCCACACGCTGAACACCGTCCAGAAAAAGACCCACGGCAGGGTGGTGAGCTTTTCCATGCCCAGGAAGCCACGTGGCCCCCCGATGGCCTCAATATTCTCGATGACGGACTTGACGATCATGTTGAAGGCCAAAGTCACGATGGCAAGATAGTCGCCGCGCGTCTTGAAGGAGGGGACGGCCACTACCAGGCCCACCAGGGCCGCCCCCAGGCCCCCGGCTACCACCGCCACCGGGAAGAGCCAGGCCCCCGTGCCGGGCGGGAAGACATTGACCGTGAGGATGGAGGCGATGTACGCGCCCACGGCCATGAACCCGGCATGACCCACGGAGAACTCGCCCATGTAGCCGTTCACCAGGTTGAGGCTGGTCGCCAGGATGATGTTGATGCCCACGTACATCAGGATGAGTTGCACGTACTGGTCCAGCAGGCCAAACTGGGGGATGGCAAACGAGAGCAGGAAACCCCCGGCCAGCAGGACTGGCATGAGCCAGCGCCGGGCCAGGAGCGCTTCCCAGCCAGCGTGCAGGGTTCTCGTAAGCCGGTTCCACAGATCGCGCCAGTCACGTGAGTTGGATTGGGTCATAAAACCACTCCAGTCGAATGATTCGTTGTTGTGTCCCACGAGGGTCACTTTCCGGGCACGCTGGGGGTTTGCCAAACCCCCAGCAAACCCTTTCTGATCCCAACCAGCGGGGGGTAAGCAGTTACCGTTTATCGCTCGACCTGGGCGATGGCGTTGGCCGGCGACGCCCCGCCGTAGATGACGCTCATGATGCCCGGCAGGTACTTGTCCATCATCAGCACGTTGACGTAGACCATGGTCTTGACCATAGCCGGTGTCAATTGCCCTCCTTCCACGTCAATGGTGGTCTTGTAACGGACCTCGCCATCGGAGAAATCCATCTCAAAGTTACCGATCATCAGGCCATAGTTCGCGCGAGTCAAATACTCAGCCACCGCCAGCCTCTTGTTCTCTGGAACCCGGGATTCCATGATGGAATAGAAGGCAAACCGCTGTTGGTCATCTCTGGCCTGAGCAAAGCACATCCAACTGCCGTTGTTACCGGAGAACCCCATTTGCAGGATGGGCTTGTCCTCCAATTGCCGGAACTTCCAGCCATCTTCCTGGAAGAACTGGAGCATCGTATCGAAAATGCGGTGAGTACCACCCAATTGGGGGGTCATTGTGCGCTCCTTTCTTGAGCCGTGCCATAAGGGCGGGATGCGCCCGCCGACGCCTGCTCCGATTCAATTACAGGTCTGGATTACCCGCCCCCTATGGCCCAAGTCGCCCGGCGGCCTGTGCCACGAAGTGAGCGTTAGCCGGCCCGTACTCTTTCACGCCGTGCAAGATCGTCCTTGCCGAAAACTGCCACAAGTAACACTGCCACCACAACATACACCACCGTCAGCGCCGTGACAGACACGCCTGCGATGACAACCCCGAACGTGTTCGTGAGAACGTGAAAGAGCGTCACCACGAGCAGGCTGCCCTGGGCACTGTTGTATAGCCAGGTATAGATGAAGGCTAGCGCGATCGTGCCAATGAACCAGGTCAGGAAGGGATAATCGGCCATCGGATTACCCGTCCAGAAGAAAAGCGGCAGATGCGCCATAACCCCCACAAAACGCCTACTACCAGCGTGGCCACAAGTGCATTATAGTTCTTCTGCAAGCGCGGCAGAGCAAACCCACGCC
>Ga0209162_1000701_pt1 | contig 35584 bp, 24 predicted proteins | sample YNPNPMetaG_FD_187121 | JGI IMG/M metagenome (GOLD analysis project Ga0209162, IMG submission 187121) | Anoxygenic and chlorotrophic microbial mat microbial communities from Yellowstone National Park, USA - YNP NP MetaG (SPAdes) (version 2) ...
GCTGGCCGGCACGCCGCGGCTCGGCGGGACGTTCTCCTTCACCGTGGAGGTGACCGACAGCGCCGGCGTCAAGGTGCGGAAGAACTTCTCGTGGACCGTGCTCTCGCCGCTCACGATCACCACGCCGTCTCCGCTGCCCCAGGCGACGGCGGGCAGCGCCTACTCACTCGTGTTCGGGCTGACGGGCGGCACCGCGCCATACGCCTGGTCAGTGCTATCCGGGACCCTGCCGCCGGGGCTGACGCTGGCCGCCAACGGAACGCTGTCCGGCGTTCCGGCCGTGGCGGGCACGTTCCAGTTCACGGTGAAGGCGGCCGACGCCGGCCAGACGGCCACCCAGGCGTCGTTCACGCTGGTCGTGGGAGCCGGCTCGCAGCCGCCGCGCACGGGCGTCATCAGCCAGGTGGCCTCGGGCGGCAGCTGGAAGACGTCGATCACGCTGATCAACACGAATTCGACGCCGGCTCTGGTCAGGATCAACTTCTTCGGCGACGAAGGCGGCTCGCTGACGCTGCCGCTGACGGTGATCGAGCCAGGCGGGTCTTCGACCGCCGTGGCAGCCAGCGTCGAGCGCACCATCCCCCCGCGCGGGACGCTGATCGTCGAAACCGAAGCATTGACCTCGACGATTCTCGTCGGCTGGGCGGAGGTCCGCGCCACGGTCCCGGTGAGCGGCTTCGCCATCTTCAGGCAGAAGCACGGCAGCGGGGTGGACAGCGAGGGCACTTCGCCGCTCGACGGCTCGACGCCGCAAGGCTTCCTGTTGCCGATGGACAACCTGACGGGCTTTTCCACCGGCATCGCCTTGGTCAATCTCGCGCCCGACGAAACCGCCACGGTGACGGCGGTGCTTTACGATGAGCGCGGGCAGGAGTACGCGCGCGGCGAAATCCGCCTTCCGCCCAATGGGCACACGGCGTTTTCGGCTCCGGTGCAGTTCCCCTCCGCGGCGGGCAAGCGGGGCTTTATCGAGTTCCGCACCGACCGCCCGGCGGGGCTGATGGGCCTCGGACTGCGGTTCCAGCCGACGCTGAGCTTCACCTCGGTTCCGATCGTGCCGGCGCCGTGAGGACCGGCAAACGGGGGCCGCGGACGCGTCCGCGCGATGCGGCGGGGGCAGTCTGCCTCCTGAGGAGGCCGCACCGCGGGACCGCCCCGGCGTGCGCCATGCGGGGCTGGCGCCGAAACAGGCATGCTCCCCGCGCTTCGGACAGAATGAAGAAGGTGTGCGATTGGGCCGATGAGGCGAGTTGTGCGGCATGCACCGGCAGCCAGGTAAGTGAAACGCAACAAGACCGTGGCACATCCTGATTGAGGAGGACAAGAACAGTGGGCTTTGGACAATCGCGCTCGCGCTGTCTCTGTTGGCTGCTTTGCCTTCTGTTTGGAATCCTCTGCGCTTCGGCCCAGCCTGCGCCGCTGGCGAGCGAGGACACCGGCGAGGCCCCGTCGACCGACCCGGGCAAGGAGGTCTTGTCCCCCGGCGTGGTTCGCACGATCAGCCCGGCGAAACGAAGCGAAATCTGGGTGCGGCCGGACCGGGGCGGCGGCGTCGATTGGGACGGGCTGAGCCGGCAATCCAGCCTGTTTCTGGCCGTGCAGCACGGCTTCCGGCTGGCGACCGAGCCCGGCACCCGCGAAGGCCTGCAAGGCCCGTTTTTCCGCGGGTGGATGGATTCGGTCAGGAGCCTGCACGGATGGTCCGACGGGGACCCGTTCTATGTGAACTACATCGGACATCCGATGCAGGGCGCGGTGAGCGGCTACATCTGGACGCACAACGACCGCGACTATATCGGGGCGGAAATCGGAAGGAATTCGTTTTACTGGAAGAGCCGTCTGCGGGCCGCGGCGTATTCGTGGACCTACAGCACGATGTTTGAAATCGGCCCGTTCAGCGAAGCCTCGATCGGCAAGATCCAGAGCAAGTATCCGCAGCAGGGCCTGGTGGACCATGTAGTGACGCCGGTGATCGGACTGGGGTGGATGATCGGGGAAGACGCGCTCGACAAGTATGTGATCCAGCGTTTCGAGGAGAAGTTCGCCAACCCGTATCTCCGGCTGGTGGTGCGAGGCGCGCTGAACCCGTCGCGCTCCTTCGCCAACCTGATGCGCCTGAAGGTGCCCTGGGCACGCGACGACCGGCCCGGGGTCTTCAGCCCGTTGTTGTCGTCGTATGTGGCCGACAAGCGCGCCGGCGCGATCCCGGCCCGCAGAGGCAAGGCGCCGGAGCTGGAGGGGCCGTTCGGGATTTCGTCGTTCGAGCTGGCGGCCACCACGCGCCCGGTGTTCTATGGCGGAAAGACGGGCGCCTGCATCGCGGGAGGCGGCGAGGGAGCTTTCCGGCTGACGAACTCCTGGCAAGTAGTGGCCGATGTTTCCGGCTGCATGCTGAACGGCCTTGGGCCCAACAAAAGCGGAGACACGCTGAGCTACCTGATCGGGCCGCGCTGGTCGGCGCGGCCTGCGGGACGGCTGAACCCGTATGCCCAGATTCTGGTGGGCGGGCTGAAAGTGACGCATGAGACGGTGGATCCCGCGCTGCGCGACGAGCTCACTCGCTCGGCGCGGCAGGAGGGGCGGAACGCATACGAGGTACACGCCCTGTACGCGCAAGAATCGGCGGCCAACGGGTTCGCGCTGGCGGCCGGAACCGGCATGGATCTCCGCCTGAAGCCCGCAGTGGCGCTAAGGTTGGCCAATCTCGAGTACCGCCGCGCCTGGTTGCCGCCCGTCAACGGCCGCAGTTATAACAATGGCGTCGCCTTGACCATGGCCGTGGTGCTGCGCACCGGCACGTGGTGACGGGCGCGGCTGTAGCATTTGCGGCCCCCCGCCCTGGATTGCATTGAAAGACGCCCCCGATGGCGCCTTCAGAGTCGCGAGCGGAGCGGCGCGCAAGCGCCGCGGGAGCGAGCGGTCACGGGGCCCGGGAACGGCTGGGACAACGGGCGGCTTCCCATGCCGCCACGCCCCAGAGCCACAACCGCTCAGTCTGGCTGTCGTTCTGACGAACGACGGCGTCCCATTCGCGGCTCCGAACCGGTCGCCGCCGTCACAGCCGCGAGCGGAGCGGCGGTTGAGCGCCGCGGGAGCCAGCGGCCCCGCCGGGCCTGACTGCGCTGGAGGCGGCCAGGCGACACGCCTTCCTGCGCCAAAAACACGGAGGGCGCGCCCTTGGCGGGCGCGCCCTCCGCGTTCACGGTGGTTTCGCAGCTCGTCAGAACGACAGGCGCAGGCCAAAGCGGAACTGCCGCGAGGAGTCCGCGCTGGTGATGCACATGAAGTTCTGGAGCGGGTTGGCGACCGACGTGTTCAAAGAGCCGTCCGGCAACAGCCTCATGGCGCCGGCGTAGCCCGCGGGGTTGTACCAACGCGCGTTGTGCGCCACGTTGTAGGACTCGGCCCGGAACTCCATGTTCAGCCTTTCGGTAATGCGGAAGATCTTGAACAGACCGGGGTCGAGCCGCCAGAAGCCCGGACCGTAGAGGCGGTTAATGCCCATCGAACCGGGGATGTACTGCGGGTTCTTCGGGTCGAAGTAGAACAGCGGGTCGCGGAAGCTGGACGGATCGTAGTAGGGCTGCTGCGGGCCCTTGCCGCCGAGCTTCTTGACCGGACCGATCTGGTGCGCCGTCTGCGTGCAGCCGATGCACTGGAGCGACTGGCCGCTGCCGGTGACCGTGAACGGCGTGCCGGAGTAGGCGCTGAACATGCCGCTCAGGCGCCAGCCGCCAGCCACAGCATCGGCCCACTTGTTGGCGATGTTGTACCTGCGGCCCTTGCCGAACGGCAGATCGTAGACCCAGCCCATGGTGAACATGTGGCGGCGGTCGTAGCTGGCCGGGGAGTAGTTGCGGCGGAGCATGCCCTCCCAGTTGAACGCTTTCGGGCCGGCCCAGCCGGTGTCGTCGGCCATGTTCAGGGCCTTGCCAAACGTGTAGGACACGGTCATGAAGAGCCCGTCGCTATAGGACTTCTTCACGTTGACCTGGAGCGAATCGTAGGCGCCGTAGCCCCAGCCGTCCCACATGTTGGCGCCGATGGTCTTGCCGTAGAGCTTGGCCAGCGGCAGGTTGGCGGTGCTGACGCCGAGACCCGGCCCCACCGTGTTGATGTTCCGGTCCATCAGCTGCTTGATGGTGCGGGTGGCGACATAGCCGGCGCTGGCGACGATGTTCCAGGGCAGCTGGCGCTCAAGGGTGAAGTTCCAGCTCTGGATGTAGCCGCGGTGGAGCATCCCGCCCCACGGGCTGCGCGGCCCCATGTCGAAGCTGAGCGGCAGGGTGAGGGTGCCCTTGCTGATGTCAGGCGTGGGCACATCCGGGATGCCTTGGTCGATCGTGTTGTACCAGCCGTAAGTGGACACGCTCGGCACCCACGAGGCCGAGAGCGTGGCCGGGTACAGGCCGCGGAGCGGACGGCCGAACGGAATCGGGTCATAAGTGATGCCGTAGCCGGCGCGAACCACGTTCTTTTCGCCGATGCGGTAGGCGAAGCCCACGCGCGGCGCAAACAGCTTCTTGCTGACCTCGATGCCGGCGTTGCGCGGCACGTTGCCGAGGCCGCCGAGGTAGACGATGTTCGTGTACGGATCCCATCGTTCGATGCCGCGGTCGCCGCGGTGGATCAGCGGGTAGTACTCATAGCGCAGGCCGAGGTTCAGCGTCAGGCGGCGGTTCACCTGCCACCGGTCGCGGAAGTACCAGGCAAGCTGCCACTCGCGGGTCTTCATCAGCAGGTACTGGATGGACTTGCTGTAGCTGCTCACCAGCCCGAGGAGCGCCGCCGCGAAGGCGTTGGGCTCGCGAGACGCCTGGCCGGGCACAATGGTCACGCCGCCGGAGAAGTTGATCGCCCCGCGCGGGTTGGCCGTTTCGGGCTGCCAGTGGTTCAGCTCCAGCCGCCGCGGCTCGAAGCCCCAGCGGAGCTCGTGCGCGCCGCTGATCTTCGAGAAATTCGTCTGATAGGTGTAGCTGCGTTCCTTGCGGAACAGCGGCGCCCAGGTGGCGCCGACGCCGACGTAGCTGAAGCCGAATCCGCCCACATATGGCAGTCCGCCGTAGCGAGAATCGTTGGCGTATTGCCTGCCGCCGTTGGTGCCCGGAATCTTCCACTCATCGAGGCCTACGTTCTTGCCCATGCCCGGGATGCCGACTTCCTGGTCCATCCGGGTGTAGCCGAACACCCCATCCATGTAAAACGTGGGCGAGAACGTGAAGTTGTAACCGGACGTGACGAGCTGGGTCGTAGTGTCGCCGAAGCCTTCCGTGCCGAGGGCGGGGCCGCCCATGTCACGGAACGAGTAAGTGCCGCTCACAGGGGCATCCATGCGGCTGTACTTGCCCCAGATCATGAGCTTCGAGGTCGCGGCCCAGTTGGACTTGTAGTCATACTGCCGCCGCCGCAGGCTCAGCACGCCGGAGGCGAAGTAGTTGCCCTGAAGGTTGTTGGGGTCGGTGGGTGACACCTGGTTCGGCATCGGCATCTTGGAGTAGATGTTCGGGAAGATCGGGTTCCAGCGGGTCTTCGGAACCACGTTGCCCGGGAAGGGCTTGCGGTTGGCTGCCTCGTTGGGCGGGGCGGTGGCCGGATCGTAGACGATCGAATAGTTCGACCACTTGCTGAAGTCGCCGTCGCGGAATTCCTTCGGGGCGACCGAGTAGTTGCCCGAGTAGCCGGTGCCTTCGTACGTCCCCTCGAACGAGAAGAAGTAGAACAGCTTGTCCTTCTTGATGGGCCCGCCGATGGTGCCGCCGAAGATGTTCTGGGTGGTCTTCGGCATCTTGAAGGTGGCTGAGCGGAAGTACGGCGCCGTGTTCAGCCGGTTGTTGTTGTGATACTCGAAGGCCACGCCGTGCACTTCGTTCGTGCCGGACTTGGTGGTGACGGTGATGGCGGCGCCGCCGGCCATGCCCTGCTCGGCGTCAAACGAGTTGGTGCTGATGTTCACCGTCTCGATCGACTCGACGGGCTGCACGTAGGCCGTGTGGTGCGGCAGCCAGATGTTGATGTTGACCGCGCCGTCGGTGAGCGTGTTGTTGTTGTTGCGCGGCGTGCCGTTGATGTTGGTCGTCAGCGCGCGGCCCGGGGTGTCGACCACCGCGTTCTGGAAGGCGGCCGGGGTGGCGCCAGGCACCAGGTTGATCAGCGTCTGGTAGTTGCGGTAGCCGGGCAGCGGCATGTTGGTCACCACCGACGAGGCGATTTCAGCCCGGACGTCGCTCTTGTCGGTCTGCAAAACGGTGGCCGCCGCGGAAACGGTGACCTGTTCGGTCATCTGACCGACTTCGAGGCGCGCATCCACGCGCGTCACGGTGTTGATGGAGACCTCGACGCCGGTTCGCGCCAGAGTGCGGAAACCGGGCGCCGAGAAACGGAGCTCATAGGTGCCCGCCGGAAGGTTGGGCACGGTGTAACGGCCCGCTTCATCGGCTTCCACCTCGCGGGTGACGCCGGTCGCGGGGTTGGTGATCGTGATCTTGGCCTTGGGAACGACCGCGCCGGTGGGGTCTTCCACAACGCCGACGATGGAGCCGTAAAGAACCTGCGACAGGGCAGGCGTGGCCGTCACGGCAAGCAGGGCCACGACGGCGAGTAGAGTGATCGTGATGTGTCTTCGCATGGGCGACGAGACAACCTCCTCCAGGATATTAAACTCCAAACGGCAATCCTGGTCAAGCCGGCGATATTGGCCATTGCATCTCAGGCATTGAGCGGCGATCGGAGGAGCACAGGAAGCGGCCTCGGCCTCCGCGCCGCGGCTACCGCCGCGACTGGCGGATTTCCCGGAGTGCGGGCGCCAGATCCGCCGGCGAGTAGATGGAAAAGACTTTGCCGCCAAGCGCCTTGACGAGGCTCGACAGCGCATCCGGATCCTCGGCCCGGTGCGGCTGGGAGAAGGCCAGCATCCACGCAGGCGGCGCGGCTTCCTTCAGGGCCGCATCGACGAGGCGCAACTTCGGGCCGCCGCGCCAGCGCGATCCGATGAAGACCAGCGCGTCCGGCGCCTGTTCGGCGCGGAGCCGTTGCCGGACGAGATCCTGGAGGAAATCGCCAGGCAAAGGGCCGGAGCGGAGGGTGTCCAGTGCGATGGTGCCGAACTCGATGCGCGTCAACTGGCGCGCCAGCCGGGCCACGTCTTCCGGCCGGAGCTGCTCCTGCTCGAAGATGACTTCGCGCTTGACGAGGTCGAAGACGACGAGCGACGCGGAACGGAAGCCGCCATCGCGCAGCACGGCGCTGAGGGTGCTGAGCAGCACCTGGCGGTCCCAGGGCGACAGGCGCGCGGCGTAGCGGCGGGGCCGCACGGGCGAAGCATGAAGGAAGATGGCTGCGTGGCCTTTGCCGTCGTCGCCAAAGCCGTGCCAGAGGCCGGTATCGAGCGCGCGCACGGCGGCCGGTGGCAGCGTGGCGCTGCCTTCGCGCACCTTCAGCTTCCACTCGCCGCGGCATTCGCCGCCGCCGCTGGAAAGCACAAGGAGCTCCACCCGGTAGCCGCCGCGTCCGAGGAACCAGCCGCCGTCGAGAGTCATCTCCACCTTGCGCAGATCCGCGTGTTGCGGAGGTTCCGGCACGGGAAGCCGCAGGTAAAGGTGGGCCGGCTCCCCCGCCGGGGCCAGCGGCGTGACACGGGCGACCGAGATCACCTCCCGCGGCGGGTCGCCCTCGAGCAGCGACGGGGCGGGGATGGCGACGTTGAAGCCGGCCCAGACGCGGAGCCCGTAGTCAAGAAAAGGCCGGAACGGCTGGATGCGGCACCGCATGGGGCGCGCCGGCGGCCGCTTCCAATGCTGCTCGAAGGCCTCCACCATCTGGCGGCCGGTCCCGGAGCGCGGGTCGACGAGCCACTGCGCTGCGGCCGGGGCAACAATCCAGAAGATGGCAAGAAGGGCTTTCATACAGGCGCCTGACTCCATGATGCCCGGGCGGCGGGGGCCGCCGCAGGGCCTCCGCAGGCGCGCCAGACGCGGCTTCGGAGGCCCGGGATCGGAAAAAAGCCCGAAAAATCGCGTTTTTCGCGCGTCTCCCCCTTTACACTGGCGGCCGAATTCCCGTATGATTGATCTGCGAACGGAACCATCGAACATTTTCGGTTGGTTTTGTTTTAAACAAACCGGCGCCGCCCCGAGGAGGCGCCGGCCACGGGAGAGACGCAGAAACATATGGCCGAAGTAAAGAAGATGACCCAAACGCAGCTGGTGAACGAAATCGCCACTGCCACCGGAATCACCAAGAAGCAGGCGAAAGCCGCCCTCGAGAAGCTGGTGGAGATCGCCATCGCGCAGACGAAGAAAGCGGGCGTGTTCGTGATCCCCGGCATCGGAAGGCTGAAGAAGGTCGAGCGCAAGGCGCGCATGGGCCGCAACCCGGCCACCGGCGAGCCGATCAAGATCCCGGCGCGCAAGACCGTGAAGCTCGCGCTTTCCAAGTCGCTGAAGGACGCGATCGTCCCGCCGAAGCCGAAGAAGTAGGCTGGCACAGCCAGGCTCCGTGCGGCCCCGCCACTCCGGAAAGAGTGCGGGGCCGTTCTCTTTTGGCCCCCCGAGGCAGCGGCACGAATCGGGCAGCCAACGGGAAAGACCGCCCGGACCGGGGCTTTGGAACGGCTCGCTTCCCCAGCGCCGGAGCGGCGCTCCGGTCGCGGCCCGGAAGGCGCATCCCCGCCGCGGCGAGGAACGTTTCAGAGCCGCGACCGGCGGCCGTCGTTCGCGAGAGCGACAGCCAAAAGTGAGCGGTTGATACGCCCCGGCCTGCCTGGCGATGGCGAGATGCGTGGGGGAATGAGAGGGCAGGGGCAACCGCTCGTTCCCGCGGGCCTGCGGCCCGCTCCGCTCGCCGCTCCGAAGGCGCATGCCTGCGGCGGCGAAGAGCCGCCGGAAAGTCGAAGCCCCGCGCGGCCTTCAGGACCGGGCGGGGCGTGAATCGTGGAGAACCCGGAATCGCCGCCTCACTTGCCGGCGGCATATGTCACAGACGGCAGCTTGACTCTCAAGCCTGCTTTTTCTCTTCCGGCTTGGCGGGCGTCTGTTCTTCCTTCAACGCGTTCTTGAAGTTCTTGATTCCTTCTCCGAGGCCTTTTGCCAGTTCCGGGATCTTCTTCCCACCGAAGAGCAGGACGGCGACGCCCAGAATAATCAGCAGTTCGGGTAAACCAATCGACCGCACAGGGCCTCCTTTGTCATCTTCATTGTATGGATCGCGGCAAACAGGCGTCAAGCAAGCCTTGGGAGACCGCCCGATGAAAAAGCGAAGAAGGCCGCCGGCGCCCGATGCCGGCAAGAAGGCCCGGCGGCGGGCGAGACTCGCCGTCGGCAGCGTTCCGCCGGCGCGCATCATAGAGCCGAAGAAGTTCAAGCCGCCGAAGCATAAAGGAAGGCGCGAGGAGACGGGCAGCGGACAGTGCGAGGATTCGTCCACATAGCGGCGCAAAACGACCGGTTGTAACGGAAACCGGCCGGAACGCGTGCGGCAATGAACGATCAGGGTGGCGAGTGCGCGGGCAGCGGCGAGACCTTCCTCACGCGCGGGCCGAGGGCGGCGCGGCGGGACCGCTCGCTCCCGCTGGGCTGCCGCCCGCTTCGCTCGCGGCTCTGAACCGGTTGGTTCGGAGCCGCGAACGGCGGCCGTCGTTCCCGGGAGAACGACGGCCAGAGTCAGCGGTTGGACTATATGCGCCACGCATGTTGTACCCGCGGTATCACCGGAACCCGACGACAACCGCAGACTGACTAGAGCCCCTGCGCAGGCGCCGGGGGAAATTCCTGGATTGCAACCGCTCGCTCCCGCTGGGCTGCGGCCCGCTTCGCGCGCCCCTACGAACTCGCATCCGTGCAGCGCGGCCGCGTGAGATGCGGGGCCGCGAACCGGCACTCTATTTGTGATTGCGGAATCCGTTGGCCGCGCCGGCATTGTGTTTCGCCGGCGGAATCGCCGTGTGCCGCCTGGCGGGAGTCGCTCCTGCCGAAGCGGCCGTGTGTCTGGCGGCTGCCTTGGCCGGGTGGCTGGCGGCCCGGCGGATCCGCGGCGAGGCTGCGGCGCGGACCGCGGCCTGGATCGGATGGATGGCCGCGGGCGCGCTGGCTGCCGCCTTGCAACCGCCGCGCGCCGCACCGCCGCTTGATCTGGCGCCGCGGCGGGTGGAGGGCTGCGTGGTGGAGTCCGCCGTGGTGCGCCACGACCGGATGCAGTTCACGCTGGAGGTGCAGCCAGGCGCGGGCATCCGGGTCTCGGTGCCGCCGGACAAGAATGGCCGCTTCCCCGCCCCGCCGGCATACGGCCAGCGCGTGGCGATGCAGCTGCGACTGCGGAAGCTGCGCGGCTTTCGCAACCCGGGCGGTTTTGACGCAGCCGCCTACCTGTCGCGGCGCGGCGTCTTCTGGACCGGGACGCCCCCGCGAGGCGCGGCCCTCGAACGCCTGCCGGGCAGCTGCGGAGCGGCGTGGAGGCGCGCGACCGGGCGGTGGCGCGCGGCGGCGCTCGCGCGCATCGGGCAGCTCTACCCCGACGACGCCTACCACGGCGCGATGATGCGCGGGCTGCTGCTCGGCGACAAGAGCGGCATCCGCAAGGCGTGGGTCGAGGATTTCCGCCGCACGGGGACGTACCATGCACTGGTGATTTCGGGCAGCCACGTCACGCTGGCATGCGGGCTGTTCCTGCTGTGGCGGCTGTTTTCGGGCCTCGGGTGGCGGACCCTTCCCCTGCTGGCGGCCGTCGTAGCGTGGCTGTATGCGCTGATGGCGGGGGCCGACCCGCCGGTGATGCGCGCCGCCGCGGGCTTCACGCTGTTCGCAATCGGCGCCGCCGCCTACCGCCGCCTGCCGCTGCTCAATACCGTGGGCGCGGTGGCGCTGGTGTTTCTCGTCTTCGATCCCGACCAGCTCTTCGACGCGAGTTTCCAGCTGTCGTTTCTCGCCGCGGCGGCGCTGGGAGCGTTCTTCCCGCCGAAGCCCGCGGTGCGCGGCTTCGAGCCGCGAGAGGCGGCCGCGCGGCTCGAACGGAGGCTGGTGGCCGAAACGATCGAAGCGGTGTTCCGGCTGCCGGCGGCGTGGTCGCGAGGATTTGTGGAGGCAGCGGCAAGACTCGCGCGGTCAGCATGGAGACTGTTTCTTGCCTCGGCGGCGGTGCAGCTCAGCCTGGCGCTGCCGATGGCGTTGCTGTTTCACCGGATCTCGCTGTCCGGGCTGACGGCGAACGTGATTGTGGCGCCGCTGGTTTCGCTGGCGATCCCCGCCGGTTTCGCGGCCGCTTTCACGGGTTCGCACGCAGCCGGGCAGGTGGCGGCAAGCCTGCTGGATGCGGCCCGGGCCGTGGCGGGCTGTCACGGGCGCTTCGACCCGGACTGGCGAATGCCGGATCCGCCCCTGTGGCTGTCGATCGCGATCGGCGCGGCGCTGCTCGTCTGGGCATCGCGGCAAGGGCGGCGGGGAGCCTGGGCGGCCGCGGCCGTCTATGCGGGCCTGCTGGCGCTGCTGGTGGCGCACCCGTTCGCGCCCCGCGCGCAGCCCGGCGTGCTGGAGCTGACGGCCATCGATGTCGGGCAGGGCGAGAGCCTCCTGGCCGGGCTGCCCGACGGCCGCTTCATTCTGGTGGACGGCGGGGGGCTTCCGCAGCACGGGCGGCGGCGCGCCGAGCCCTTCGACGTGGGCGAGGAAGTGGTCTCCCCATACCTGTGGCACCGCGGCATCCGGCGGCTGGAAGTGATCGCGGTGTCGCACCTGCACGAGGACCACGCCGGCGGCGTGCCGGCGCTGATCGCAAATTTCCGCCCGCGGGAGGTGTGGTCGGCTTTCGCCGCGGACACGCCGATGTGGCGGCGCATCGCGGCGGCGGCGCAGGAACATGGGGCGCGGATCCGTATCCTGCGCGAAGGCGACCGCTGCGACATCGGCCCGGTGTCCTGCCGCGTGCTGGCGCCGCCGCGCGGCCAGCCCTGGACGGGGCGGCCGCAGAACAACGACTCGCTGGTGCTCGAGCTGCGGCACGGCCGCCACGTGTTTCTGCTGACCGGCGACATCGAGGCGCCCGTCGAGGCGCGGCTGCACGAAGAGGGGCTGCTCGGGGAAGCCCACGTGCTGAAGGTCCCGCACCACGGCAGCAAGCGAAGCGCGACGCCCTGGCTGCTGGAGAAAGCCCGGCCCGCGGTGGCGGTGATCAGCGCCGGGGAGGGCAACAGCTACGGATTGCCGGACGCGGAAACGCTGAACCGCCTGGCGGCGATGCGGACGTCGGTGTTGCGCACGGACACGAGCGGCCTGGTGACGGTGAGAAGCGACGGCCGGTATCTCGCGTGGGAGGCGGCGGGAAGGTCAGCCTTGCTCCGGCGGTTCCTCGACTGGCAATGAGGGCTCGGCCGGGGCCTCTTCCCCCGCGGCCGACTCGGCTTCGGCGGCTCCTTCCGGCCCGGCCTGAAGCGCCTCGCGCAGGATCGCCTGGGCGCGTTCCAGCTCGTCCTCCGGCACGAGCAGTTCGTAAGGAAGGTTGGGCAGCGGCGTGGCGCCCTGCACGACCACCTCGATGCCGTTGGCCTCGAGCAGGGGCTTGATGGTGGCCAGCTCCAGCTCGGACACCTCCAGTTCCAGCCCGTCGAGGGCAAGCGGGACGAGCTTGCGGTCATCTGCCGGCGGGGATGAATTGTTCATCGGGCCTCCGCATTTATTTTAAGGGCAACGGGCGGAATTTCGACCCCCGGGCAGTAGAATAAAGGGAGGAGGTTCTCCAAATTATGGCATTCGATCGCGAGGAATACACGGGCAACGCGTTGTGGTTTTTGGCTGGCGCGGCCATCGGGGCCACGCTGGCGCTTCTTTTTGCGCCGGCGCCGGGTCATGTGACGCGGCGCAAGATCCGTCATGCGGGACGGCGGGGCCTGCTCGCCGCGGAGCGCGTGGGCGAGGATCTGGCCGAGAAGGGCCGCGAGGTCTACGAGAAGGGCAAGCAGCTTGCCGACGAGGCGGCCGAGCTGTTCGAGCGCGGCAAGAAACTCGTGGAGGGCTGACGCGCATGCGCCTGTGCGATTTTCGCAACGAGCCCTACACCGACTTCTCCCTGTCCGAGAACGCCGCGAAGATGCGGGCGGCCCTGTCTGCTGTCCGCGCCGAGTTCGGAAAAGAGTATGACATCCGGATCGGCGAGGGCCGTTATCGCACCGGCGCTCTGTTGAAGTCGCTGAATCCCTCAAAGCCCTCCGAAATCGTCGGCCTGCACCACAAGGCCACGGCCGAGCTGGCGCGCGAGGCGGTGGCGGCCGCCGACGCGTATTTTCCGCAGTGGGCCGCCACGCCGGTGTCCGAGCGGACGGCCATGCTGCGCCGCGCGGCGGCCATTTTGCGGCGGCGCAAGATGGAATTCGACGCCTGGCTCGTTTACGAAGCGGGCAAGACGTGGCCCGAAGCCGAGGCCGACGTCAGCGAGGCGATCGATTTCTGCGAATACTACGCGCTGCTGGCCGAGCGCATGGCCAACCCCGAGCCGCTGGTGCAGCTGCCGGGGGAGCGCGACGAGCTGCGCTACATCCCGCTCGGCGCGGGCGTCATCATCCCGCCGTGGAACTTTCCGCTGGCGATCCTGACAGGGATGACCACGGCGGCGCTGGTCAGCGGCAACACGGTGGTCATCAAGCCGAGCTCCGACACGCCCACCATCGCGGCGAAGTTCGCCGAAGTGCTCGAAGAGGCGGGCTTCCCGCTGCGCGCCTTCACGCTGCTGGTGGGCAGCGGCGCCGAGGTGGGCGATGTGCTGGTGGAACACCCCCGCACGCGCTTCATCTCCTTCACCGGCTCGCGCGAGGTGGGGCTCCGCATCAACGAGCTGGCCGCGAAGGCGGTCCCGGGGCAGATCTGGATCAAGCGCGTCATCGCCGAGATGGGCGGCAAGGACGCCATCATCGTCGATGAGGAGGCCGAGCTCGAGGCCGCCGTGCAAGGCGTGCTGGTCAGCGCCTATGGCTACCAGGGACAAAAGTGCTCGGCCTGCTCGCGCGCGATCGTCAGCGAGAAGGTCTACGCGGAGTTCCTCGACCGGCTGACGGAGAAAGTGAAGCAGATCCGCGTGGGGCCGGCCGACGACCCGGCCAACTTCATGGGGCCGGTGATCAACGAGCGCTCCATGAATTCGATCCTCGGCTATATCGAAATCGGCAGGAAGGAAGGGCGGCTGGTGACCGGCGGCGAGCGGCTGCCGGGCGATGGCTACTTCCTGGCGCCCACGATCATCGAGGGCGTCGACCGCAAGGCGCGCATTTTCCGGGAGGAGATCTTCGGCCCGGTGCTGGCGGTGACGCCGGCGCGGGACTTCGACCACGCGCTTGAGCTGGCCAACGACTCCGAATACGGATTGACCGGCGCGGTTTACACGCGCAACCGCGACAAGATCGAGAGGGCCAAGGACCTCTTCCACGTCGGCAACCTTTACATCAACCGCAAGTGCACGGGCGCGATGGTCGGCGCGCACCCGTTTGGCGGCTTCAACATGTCGGGCACCGATTCCAAGGCCGGCGGCCCGGACTATCTGTTCTGGTTCGTGCAGGGCAAGTCGATCGGCGAGAAGATCTCCTGACGCGGCGCGCGGGGCTCGTTGTAATATGGAGCTGTAGCCCCGTTCCATAGGGGACCATCAAGTCACAGACACAGGGTCGACTCTGATCCGCGTGGCGAACGGCGAAGCCTTCGGGCTTCGCCGTTCTCCTTTTTTCGGGATATGATCTTTGGATCATGTCCTGGAACCGGCGTCAGATCCTTGCTTCCGCGTTTTCCCTTCCCGCTCTCGCGCGCGCCATCGAGGCGCAGGCGCCCGCATCACGCCGCCCGAAGCTGAAGATCACCGACGTGCGCACGGCGCAGGTGATGGCCCACGGGTTGCAGCTTCACGTCCGCATCTACACGGACCAGGGCCTGTACGGCCACGGCGAAGGCACCGACGCCGTGCAGGGCGGGGCGGGCATCATCCGCATGTTCCGCCGCTTCCTTGTGGGCCAGGACCCGCTGAACGTCGAAGCGCTGTGGGAGCGCATCCGCACGGCGGGCATCTTCGCCGGGGCGCAGGGCGGCCAGTACGTCGCCGCTCTGAGCGCGGTGGAGATCGCGCTGTGGGACCTGGCCGGCAAGGCGCTGGGCGTGCCTGTCTGCCAGCTGCTTGGCGGCAAGGTGCGCGACCGCGTGCGGCTCTACTGCGACTCGGCCAACCACCACCCGGACGACCCGCAGGCCAGGCCGAAGCTCAAGGAGATCGAGGCGATGGGCTTCACGGCGGTGAAAATTGACATTGACGAGGCCAACGATCCGGGCCGGTGGGACCGGGTCAACTGGACCGCGTCGAACGCCGAGATCGACCGCATGGTGAAGGAAGTCGCTTTCGTCCGCGAGACGCTGAGCCCGCGCGTCGATCTCGCCGTGGACATGCACGGCCGCTATGATGCGACCACGGCGAGGCGCGTGGCGCGCGAGCTGGAGCGCTTCCGCCTGTTGTGGCTGGAAGAGCCCGTGCCGCCGGAAAACATCGATGTGATGCGCGACATCCGCGAATCCACCGTCACGCCGATCTGCGCGGGCGAGAACCTGTTCCTGCGGCACGGCTTCCGCGAGCTGCTCGAGAAGCGCGCCGCAGACATTGTGATGCCGGACCTGCAAAAGTGCGGCGGGCTGTTGGAAGGGCGCAAGATCGCCGACATGGCGCACACATACTACACTCCGTTCGCGCCTCACTGCGTCGTGTCGCCGATCGGCACGATGGCCTCCTGCCATGTATGCGCCGCCGTGCCGAACTTTCTGGTGCTCGAGTGGCACTGGATCGGCCGGCTGGAGCTTTGGCGCAACTTCGTGCGCGAGGGCGACATCATCGACAAGGGCTTCGTCACCGTGCCGGACCGGCCGGGCATCGGCGTGGAAATGAACGAGGAGGCGGCGCGCAAGGCGCAGGTCCCGGGCACGCCGTGGTTCGAGCCGGAAAAGTAGGCCGGGCTCAGGTCTGCAACGGCGCGCGCTCGATTCGGGCGAGGTGCTCGTCCATCAGCGCGGACAGGGCGCTCACGATGTCCGGGTGCTCTTTGGCGAGGTCGTACTTTTCCGACGGATCGTGCTCGAGGTGGAACAGCAGCGGCGGGTCGTGGCGCGTGGTTCCGGCCTTCCACTCGGCGGTGTTGGAAACGCGGTGCAGCTTCCAGGGACCGCGCCGCACGGCGCACAGCTCCTCGGCGCGCCAGTAGAAGAAGGCGCGCTCGCGGCCGAGGCTGCCGCCGCGGAGGACCGCGCCGATGTCGTCGCCGTCGAGCGTGGCGCGCGGCGGCGCGGCGCCGGCAAGCGCCGCGATGGTGGGCAGCAGGTCGAGCATCGACCCCATCTCGGATGACGTGCGTCCCGGCGGGACGACGCCGGGCATCCGGACGATGCACGGCACCCGCATGCCGCCTTCCCAGGTGGTCGCCTTGCCCTCGCGCAACAGGCCGGCCGAGCCGCCCATCTGCCGCCTGGCGAGCCAGGGGCCGTTGTCCGAGCTGAAGATGACGAGCGTGTTGCGGTCCTGTCCGGCCGAGGCGAGCGTCCTGAGGACCTCGCCGACGCTCCAGTCGATCTCCTCGACCACGTCCCCGTACAGCCCGCGCAGGCTCGCGCCCCGGAAGCGCGGGCTTGCGTACAGCGGCACGTGCGGGAACGTGTGCGCGTAGTAAAGGAAAAACGGGCGCCCGCGGAAGGCGCGGATCCTGCGAATCGCCTCCTCGGTATAGCGCGGCGTGAGCGTGGACTGGTCCGGCTCGGTCTCGATGACCTTGTCATCGCGCATCAGCGGCAGCGGCGGGTGTTTCTTCGCGCCGCCCGAGCCGGGCCCCTCGAACGGGTGCATGTCGTTCGAGTAAGGGATGCCGAACCAGGAATCGAAGCCGTGGCGCACGGGGAGATACTGCGGCAGGTGGCCGAGGTGCCATTTGCCGATGGCAGCCGTCTGGTAGCCCGCCTCCTTCAACACCTCGGCGAGCGTCACCTCTCCGGCGGGAATGCCGCCTTCCGAGTGCGGGAACAGCACGCGCGTCAGCCCGCTGCGCACCGGGTAGCGGCCAGTGAGCAGCGCCGCGCGGCTGGGCGTGCAGACAGGCGCGGCCGAATACCACTGGGTGAACCGCATGCCTTCGGCGGCCATGCGGTCGAGGTTGGGCGTGCGGATGGTTGGATGGCCGTAGCAGCCGAGATCGCCGTAGCCGAGGTCGTCGGCGTAGATGATGACGATGTTCGGCCGGCGGGGCGCGGCTGACAACAAGCCGGCGGCCAGCGCGCCGGCTGCGGACCGAAAGAACGTTCTTCTGTCGAGGCTCACCGGAGAAGCACCTTCCGGACGGCCACATTATCACGCTCGTCGGCGGCGCGCACGGCGATGACGTGCTCGCTGGCCTGGCCTTTCGGCAGCGTGACGGAGTAGTCGTGCTCGGAAGAGTCGGTGATGCGCGTGGTGGGCTCGGCGTCCACCCACTCGCCGCCGTTGACGGAGACTTCGGCGTATTGCAGCGCCGAGAGGGCGTCTTTCACCCGGAAGCGGACGACGATCTTGCCGGCTTCATATTGCGCCTTCAGGTCGAGGATTTCCGGGGGCGTGTTGTCGATGAGGAAATCGCCGCTTTCCAACTGCGCCGTCAGCTCCTGGCCGGGGTAATTGTCGGGCCTGTCGGTGAGAGTGAGGCGCAGGCGGTAGCGGCCGTCGGCGAAGCCCGCGCTGTCCCAGCTGTAGCGGCTTTCGCGTAGCCCTTCCTTGAGGAGCTTCCATTCGCGCTCGCCCTCGCCGCGGATTTCGAGGCGCGCCTCGAGGCCGTCGTTGTTGGGGTCGAACGCGCGCCAGCGGGCGCCGATGAAGCCCTTCTCGTAATTCAAGGTCACGGAGGAGTTCTCGGTGGGCGTCGGCTGCGAGGGGCCGGCCGTGCGGCGCTGCGCCTGGCCAAGCGCGGGCAGGGTGAGGTTTCTCGAAGCGGACAACGTCACGCCCGGGGAGGCGAAGCGGTAATTGAACGGGGTGATTTCGATCTTTTCGATCACGGGGGCGAGGTTCTTCGCCTGATAGGCAGCCTCCACCAGCCGCAGTTTCGGGCTTGCGCCGGTGGGCGCGGCCTCGAGCACGGCGCGGTACTGAAGGAAGCGGGCCGGCGGCGAGGCGATGCGCTCGCCGCGCGCGGCGCTCACCTCTTCCCACGGGCTCCAGTTGCGGTTCGGGTCCTCGACGTTGCCGCTGCGCGTCTCCAGACGCAGGCGTCCGCCGTTCAACTCCGCCTCGTGGCGCAGGCGCCCCCAGTAGGTGAAAGCTCCGGCGTCGAGCACTTCGCTTTCAAAAGAGCCCTTCTTCGCCAGCCCGGGGCCGAGGCGGTAGATCATGCCCGGGTTGGAGGTGGCCGCAAGAATGCCGCCGCCGGGCTCGGGGGCGAGCACGGTCACCTGCTGCGGGTCGGCCTGGATGAGCGTGGTGAAGGCCTGCGGCGAATCGATGCGGTAGATGACGGCGTCGCTGCCCGCGCCCGCCAGCAGCGCGCCTTGCGCGTCGAGGGCCAGCGAGTAGACCGTGGCAGAGTTGTTCGACCAGAGGAGCCGGGGCTCGCCGTCGGCCGCGATGCGCCAGATTTCGCTGCCGGCGGCCTGCGCGGCCACGCCGATGGCGGGCGGCGGCGCGGCGGCGGGCCGCGGCGCGGCGGCCTGCGCCTGCGGCTGGGCGGCAGGCTGCTGCTGGGGCTGTACGGGCGCCGTCTGCACGGGTGCGACGGAGGGCGCAGCCGGCGCTGCCGGCGGGCGGCGCGCGCCCGCGGCGGCGGCGTAGACGGTCCCGTCGGGCGCGACGGCGACGGCGGTGACTTCGCGCTTGCCCGTCTGGTGCAAAACAAATCCCTGCCCTTTTGCATCGATGCGGAGCACCACGCCGCCCGGCTCGGTGCCCGCGATCCAGTTGCCTTTGCCGTCGCGCGCCAGGGCGCGGACGTGCGATTCGGCGGCATCGAAGAAGAGGCTCGCCTTTCCGTCAGGCGCGATGCGGACGATCTGGCCCGGATCGCCGGTGGCGGCGTAGAGCGCGCCCTGCTCGGAGGGGATCAGCGCCCAGATGTAGCGCGGCTCAAGCTCCGCGTGCAGCTCGGGCTTGCCGCCCGGGGCGATGCGGAACACCTTGCCTTCGGGGCTGAGGCCGGCGTAAACGGCGCCGCCCGGCCCCGAGGCGAGCGCATGGACGGCGCCGCTGCCCAGCTCGGCGAACACGCTGCGCCTGCCCTGCGCATCGATGCGGTACACCTTGCCGTCGCCTGCGCCGGCCAGCACGTCTCCGCCCGGCAAAACCAGCAGGCTCCACAGCAGCGGCGTTTCGGCGTCGGCCAGCCGGTTCCAGTCAGGCGCGAGCGAGAGCGTCCCGTCGCTGGACAGCGCCAGCGCCTCGCGCTTGCCCTTCTCGAAATCGGCGGCCTCGTTCTGCTTCCAGACTTTCGTCTCGACGGCCCAGGCCGCGCACGCGGCAACGGCCGCGGTGATCCAGACAGGAATGGATTTCATGGGAGAGGGGGATCCTATTGAACTTTGAGCCGGAGCACCGCGCTGCCGCTGACCAGGCTCCCCAGCGGGATCTCGCCCAGCGGGAGCACGGTCTCCGGCATCGCCATGGCGCGCTGCTGGCTGCGCGGACTCTGCATGGCGGCGAGCACGGAGGCGGGCACGTCCCGCATGGGCTGGTCATTGACGTACACGGTCGGCTTGCTCGTGAGAAGCGAGAAATAAAGCCGGTCGTTGCTGCGCTCCTGCGCCAGCAGCGAAGCCGTCTGCGCGAGGCCGAGCTGCCGGTTCATCAGGCCTGCGACCGCCTGCGGCCGGTTCAGCAACTCGGCGTTGCTGACGAGGATGCGGTGTTCGCCGCGGGGCAGGCTCGGGGGAATGCGGAAGCGAAACTCCTGCGTGATGCGCTCCCCGCGCCACGGCCGCAGCGCCACGCGCGCGACGACCTCCTCGCCGGGCGCGGCCTCCGAGCGGTCGAGCCAGGCGGACTCGATGACGGCTTCCAGCTTCTGCGGGCGCATCTCGAGCACCGCCTCGACGCGCTTCACCTGCGGCTCGCCGTCCTGGCTCTGGTAGAGGCGGTTGAACTTGTCCGCCCACCAGGCGGCCAGCTGCATCGGCGCGGGCATCGGGCCGGCGCCCGAAGCCACCATGGTGGACAGCCGGAGCGGCGGCATGCCCTCGCACTCCACCGTGCCTTCCAGCCGGTAGGTGGCTTCGTCGGCGGCGCTGGAGTTGAGGTCCTGGAGCGTGTTGTAGGTTGTCAGCATCATCAGGAACGGCGTCCAGCGCGGGTGGATGAACACGTTGAAGCGGTAGTTCTTTTCCTCGAACGGGCCGCCGGGAAGCGGCTGCGTGCGCACTTTGAGCGAGACGGGAATGGTTTTCGCCTCCGCGCCGAGCTCGCCCATGATGCCCGAGTGGCGGTCCTGGCGGAGCGCGCCGACGATTTCGGTCATGTTGGCGAACTTGTTCGGCTGGAACTGCGAGCTGAGGACCATCAGCACCTCGCCCTTGGCCATCGGCATGTCGACCGGGCCGAGGTTGAAGAAGCTGTGGCCGAAGCCCAGCACGCGCTTGCCGTCGTTGTAGGTGACGGTGCCGAGGCCGGTGACAGTCATGTCGCCGCTGACCAGCACGCCGGCGATCGCCTCGCCGGGCTGCAACGCGTTCTGCCAGCCGGGAGCGGGCTTTGAGTCGTAAACCGCGCCGGCGGCGCCGCCGTGCACGGCGCTCACGCCCATCTGCTCGAAGAACGGGCGGAAGTCGCGCAAAGTGGATTCATGGAAGCCCGCCAGAGCCAGCGGCGTTTCGATGGGCGTCAGGCGCACGCCGCCGCCGAGCAGCGAGGCCGGCGGGGCCAGCTCGGCGCGCTCCGCCAGCGTTTGCGGCGTCTTCTGGTTCAGCGGGCGCGACTCGTCGATCGCGTTGATTTCAAGCATCTGCTCGATCGGCGTGATGCCGCAGATGGCGTCGGGCGAAAAGACGCTGATGCGCAGCGCGATGGCGCCGACCAGCTTGCCGTCGACGTAAACCGGACTGCCGCTCATGCCGCCGGCAACGTTGGTTTGCGCCGCCTTGCCGCCGAGCTTGGCCAGGATGACGTCCTGCCGCGGACCCCATGCGTTCTTCCACAGGCCGATGATCTCCACCGGCACCGGCTCCGGCTGCGCGCCCTGAAACACGGTCCAGGCGACGCCCTTCATGCCCGGGCGGATCTCGCTCGTCTTCAGAATGGGCGTCGCGCCGGCCGTCGGGCGAGCCGGCGGCTCGCCGTGCCAGCCCGGGGCCTCTCCGTAGGGGCTGTGGCGGAAGCCCGCGATTTCACCGTTGGTTCCCTGTGCCACCGCACAGGCTGCGGCGGCACACACGCAGATTGCCGCCTTAAGGATTCTCATGCCAGCCTCTTTCCGTGCTGCCCAAGTCCAGCTCTGATTCAATTATCGGTTACTTCCTTGGATGCCAGAGGGCAGCGCGGTGTTCCTTCTCAATTTTCAGACGCCGCCGCCGACAGCGGGGCGGGCTGCGGCCGCCCGAGGAACCGGCAGCCCGGATACGGCCGGGGGGCGCTCGGCCCCACGCCGCCGAGATCCAGCCCGGGCAGCGGCGCGTAGATCAGGTGGAACAGATCCGCCTCGGCGATTTCCGGCAGCAGCCGGTAGGCTTCCTCGAGCACGGCCAGTTTGGCGCGCTGCGCGTCGGTGAGGATCTTTCTGGCCGATTCGCGGATTCGCGCATCCGTGTCGCGCGCTTCCCGGCAAATCGCCTCCAGCTCCATGTAGCGGACGCCGAGCGCCGACGGGTCGACCACCTCGGCCAGCGTGGCGTCGCGGATTTCGCGCTCGACCTGCTGGACCCGGCGCACCTTGGACGCCAGATACCGTTGCCACTCCAACTGGATCTTGCCGAGATCCAGAATCTGTTCCGGCTTCAGCTCCAGATACCGGACAAGGCGCGAGGCCACGGGCAAGGGCGGCCCTTGCTGGCCGAATGCAGCGCCCGCCAGAGCGGCCATCGCAAACAGGACTGCCTGTATTCTCATCGCCATGCTCCTTCGTCGTGTCGACGCGTGCTTCCCTCCGTGCGGGGCGTGGCCGCACCGCACGGGTACAATGAAAGATCTCCCTCTTTACTATGCGCATCGCCCTTTGCCAGATCAACCCGACCGTGGGCGACCTCGACGGAAACACCGCGCGGATTCTGGAATTCGCCCGCCGGGCCGCAGGCCGGGGCGCGGACCTGGCGGTCTTCCCCGAGCTGGCCGTCACCGGATATCCGCCGCGGGACCTGCTGGAAAAGGCGTCGTTCCGCGAGCGGAGCCTGGCCGCTCTCGAACGCATCGTGGAAGCGAGCGCCGCGATCGGCTGCGGGCTGGTCGCGGGCTATGTGGGCGCGGCGCCGCCGGGGTCGCGCCGGGCGGCGACGAACTCGGCGGCGCTGATCGAAAACGGCCGGCTGCTGTTCACGCAGGCCAAGATGCTGCTGCCGACCTACGACGTCTTCGACGAGGGCCGCTACTTCCAGCCGGCGGCGGCGCAACAGGCATGCGAGTTCCGCGGCGTGCGGCTCGGCATCACCATTTGCGAGGACGCCTGGAACGACAAGCAGTTCTGGGAGCGCCCGCTGTACGACAGCGACCCGGTGGAATCGCTGGTGAGACAGGGCGCGGAGGTGATTCTTTCGATCAACGGCTCGCCCTACGACATGACGAAGCGGGCGCTGCGGCGGCAGATGTTCGCCGCCATGGCGCAGCGCCACCGCCGGCCGCACATTTATGTGAACATGGTGGGCGGCAACGACCAGCTCGTTTTCGACGGCTCGAGCTTCGCCGTGGACGCCGAAGGCCGCATCGCCGCCGCCGCCGCGTCGTTCGCCGAGGATATCGTGATCTTCGACACGCGGACGGGCGAGGGCGAGTTGCGCGAGTCGCACGCCGACGAACTGGATGCCGCCTATGACGCGCTGGTGCTGGGCACGCGCGACTACATCGGCAAGTGCGGCTTCCGCAGCGTGCTGGTGGGGCTGAGCGGAGGAATCGACTCCTCGCTGGTGGCCTGCATCGCAGCCGACGCCGTGGGCAGCGCCAACGTCACCGGCGTGTCGATGCCCGGCCCGTATTCGTCCGACCACAGCCTGACGGACGCGCGGGCGCTCGCCGAGAACCTGGGCATCCGGTACGAAGTGGTGCCGATCACGCCTGCGTATGAAAAGGTGCTGGAGACGCTGGCGCCGGCGTTTGCCGGCGCGCCGGCCGACGTCACCGAGGAAAACATCCAGTCCCGCCTGCGCGGGCTGGTGCTGATGGCGCTGTCGAACAAGCGGGGCTCGCTGGTGCTCACCACCGGCAACAAGAGCGAGCTGGCAGTCGGCTACTGCACCCTGTACGGGGACATGGCGGGCGGCCTCGCCGTCATCAGCGACGTGCCGAAGACGATGGTCTACCAGCTCAGCCGCCGCGTCAATGCGCGCCGCCCCGGCACGATCCCGGAAAACGTCTTCGCCAAGCCGCCCTCGGCCGAGTTGCGTCCGAACCAGAAGGACTCCGACTCGCTGCCCGAGTACGAGATTCTCGACCCGATCCTGAAGGCCTACATCGAGGAACTGAAATCGCCGGCGGAGATCGCCGCCGAGCTGTCGCAGCCGCTCGAGCTGGTGCGCAGCATCATCAACCGCGTGGACCGCAACGAGTACAAACGGCAACAGGCGGCGCCGGGCCTGAAGGTCACCACCAAGGCCTTCGGCATGGGGCGCCGGTATCCGATCGCGCAGAGGTTCTCCGAATGAGCATGCGTTTTCTTGCGGCGGCCGCGGCGCTGCTGGCCGCCGGCGGTTTGCTGGTTTCCCAACAGGGCGAGCCGGAGCGCGTGGGGCCGCTGCCCGGCGGCGGCTTTCTGCTGAATTCGGGCTGGCTGCTGCGCCCGGCCGGAGAGCAGGTCCCGCTGAGCACGATGCCGATGGCAAGCGCGCTGTCGCCGGACGGGAAATTCCTCGCCATATTGCAGGGCGGCTACCTTCCGCCCACGGTCAGCATCCACGACCCGGCGACGCTGAGGAAAATCTCCGAGGCTGTCCTGCCGGACGCGTGGCTCGGACTCGCCTTCGCCCCGCAGGGCGGCCTCCTGTATGTGAGCGGCGGCTCCCGCGCCGCAATCTACGAGCTGGCGCTGTCGGCCGACGGGCGCCTGGAGCGGCGGCGCGAGTTCGCGCTCGTGCCGGAGGCCGAGCGCAAGCATACGGATTTTCTCGGCGATCTGGCGCTCTCGCCGGACGGGCGGCTGATCTACGCAGCCGCGCTGCACCGCGACATGATTTACGTCGTCAACCCGCAGTCGGGCATGGTGATCGAGCGCTGGAAGACCGCGCACCGTCCCTACCGCATCCTGTTTCATCCCGACGGCAAGAGCTTTTTCGTCACCGGCTGGGGCGACGGCACGCTGCGGCAGCACTTCGCCGACTCGGGCGAGGAGGTGGCGCGGTACGCCACAGGACCGCAGCCGATGGACATGATCTGGCGGCGGAAGCCCGTGCCGGCAGAGCCGGGCGACGAGCCGCTGCCATACACGGCGCGGCTCTTCGTAACGGTATCAGGAGCCAATCTGGTGCAGGTGTTCGGGCTGGGCCCGGGCGGCCTGTTGCGGCGGGTGGAGTCGCTCAGCGTGGCGCTGTTCCAGGATTTTCCTGAAATCGCCGGCATGACGCCCAGCGCGTTGGCGCTGTCGCCTGACGAGGAACGGCTCTACGTGGTCTGTTCGGACGCCAACGCAGTGGCGCGGGTCGACATCAGCGACCGCCGCAGCGTGGTGGAGGGGTTCATCCCCACGGGCTGGTACCCGCTCGCGGCGCGCGTGCTGCCCGGCGGGCGGCTGATGGTGCTGAACGGGCGCGGGGCGCGCTCCTTCCCGAACCCGAAGGGACCGAACCCGCTGGTGCGCCGCGCCGTGGTGCATGAGGGCAACGTGGCGGTGGAGTACGTCGCGGCGATCCAGCGGGGCAGCGCGTCGGTGTTGCCCGAGCCCTCGCCGGAGGAAATGGCCGCGCACACGGAGCAGGTGCTCGCCAACAGCCCGTGGCGCCGCACGCGCGCGCTCCAGGGGCCGCCGCGCGGGCACCCCCTGGAAGAGGGCGGCGAGGCGTGCCCCATCCGACACGTGATTTACGTCGTCAAGGAGAACCGCACCTACGACCAGGTGCTCGGCGATCTCGGCATCGGCAACGGCGATCCGTCGCTGACGCTGTTCGGCGAGGAGGTGACGCCGAACCAGCACAAGCTGGCGCGCGAGTTCGTGCTGCTCGACAACTTCTACGTGAACGCCGACGTCAGCGCCGACGGGCACAACTGGTCGAGCGCCGCCATCGCCCCCGCCTATGTGCAGCGCATGTGGCCGAACTCCTACGCCGCGCGGCGCCGCCACTACGACTATGAAGGCGGCGAACGAGCCGCGCTGCCGCCGGCCGGATACATCTGGAGCAACGCCATGCAGGCGGGGCTGAGCTTCCGCAACTACGGCTGGTGGGTGAGCAACATCACGCCTGCGCCGGCATCGGGCCGCCAGATCGCCGCAGTGCGCGACCCGTCGCTGGCGCAGCACACCAACATGGATTACCGCGGCTTCGACCTCGACTACCCGGACGTGGAGCGCGTGAAGGTTTTCCTGAAAGACCTCGCGGAGTTCGAGCGCAAGGGCGAGATGCCGCGCTTCATCACCATCCGGCTCGGCAACGACCACACCTCCGGCGTGGCGGCGGGCAAGATCGCGCCGAAATCGGCGGTGGCGGACAACGACTACGCGCTGGGGCTGCTGGTGGAGGCCGTGTCGAAGACGAGGTTCTGGCCGGCCACGGCGATTTTCGTGCTGGAGGACGACGCGCAAAACGGCGCCGACCACGTCGACTCCCACCGCGCGCCCGCCTTTGTTCTGTCTCCGTGGACGCGCGGGCGCGGCATCGATTCGACGATGTACAACACGGTGAGCATGCTGAGAACCATCGAGCACATTCTCGGGCTGCGCCCGATGACGATTCACGACGCCACGGCGCGGCCGATGTGGGCGGCATTCCGCGCAAAGCCCGACCCGCGGCCCTACGCCGCGGAGAAGCCGCGCATCCGGCTGGAGGAGCGCAACCCGCCGGCCTCGCCGCTGGCGGCGCGCTCGGCGCGGCTCGACCTCAGCGAGGCCGACCGCATCGACGACGAGGAGATGAACGAAATTCTTTGGCGCGCGCTGCGCGGCGGCGACCCTCCGCCGCCCGTCCGCAGCTACTGGGGACGCTGATGCCGCACACCTATCTCGTCTTCGTCTGGCACATGCACCAGCCCTTCTACAAGGACCTGGCCACGGGCGAATACAAGCTGCCGTGGACGCGGATGCACGCGCTCAAGGACTACTACGGCATGGCGGCGATCCTCGACGATTTCCCGACAATCCGCCAGACGTTCAACCTGGTGCCTTCGATGCTCGTGCAGATCGAGGAGTACGCCGAAGGCCGCGCCGCCGACCCGTTCCTGCGGCTGGCGCTGAAGCCGGCCGAGGAACTGACGCCGGCGGAGACCGAATTCATCCTGAAATACTTCTTCCAGGCCAACCCGGGCCGCGTCATCCAGCGTTACCCGCGCTATCACGAGCTGTACGAGATGTGGCGGGCCGAACCCGCCAACCCGGCGGCGGTGGCGCGGCGTATGGGCGCGGGCGGGCTGCGCGACCTTCAGGTGCTTTCGCAGCTGGCCTGGTTTGACGAGATCTTTCTCGACACGGACGCCGAGGTGCGGGCGCTGGCCGAAAAGGGGCGCGACTTCACGCTCGCCGACCAGCAACTGGTCGGGCGCAAGGAGCAGCAGATCTGCGGGCTGGTGATTCCCACCTACAAGCGGCTGGCGGCGGCCGGGCGGATCGAGCTGTCCGTCACGCCGTTCTACCACCCGATCCTGCCGCTGCTGTGCGATTCCAACATCGCCAGCGTGTCGCAGCCCGGCGCGCCGCTGCCGCGCCGCTTCCGCTATCCCGAAGACGCGCGCGAACAGATGCAGACGGCCCTCGAGTACGCGCGGAGCAGGCTGGGCGTGCAGCCGGCGGGCATGTGGCCGAGCGAGGGCGCGGTCTCCGACGAGGTGCTGGCGCTGGCCGCGGAGCTGGGCGTCGGCTGGATGGCGACCGACAACGGCGTGCTCGGCGCCACGCTGGGCCGGCTGGCGGGCGTGTCGGAAACGTGCCGGCCGTATGTGTGGAGGCAGGGCGGCCGCGAGATGAAGCTCATCTTCCGCGACCATTTCCTCAGCGACCTGATCGGCTTTGTCTACTCGCGGATGGACTCGGCGGCGGCCGCGCACCACTTCCTCGAGCGGATCCGCGAAAACGCGCGGCTGGTGCACCGCGAGGGCCGCGACGCGCTGATCCCGGTGATCCTCGACGGCGAGAACGCCTGGGAGTATTACGAACGCAGCGGGCGGCCTTTCCTGAAGACCCTCTACCAGCTGATCTCGCAAGACCCGCAGATATCGGCCGTGACGGTGAGCGAGGCGCTCGAGCGGCTGCCGGCGGCGGAGATTCCGCGCATCCACCCGGGCTCGTGGATTAACGCCAACTTCGAGGTCTGGATCGGCTACGAGGAGGACAACCTCGCCTGGGAGTATCTGCTCGAGGCGCGCGAAACCTACGACCGCGTCACCAGGAGCGCCGAGGGCGCGGCCCTGACGGAAGCCGACAAGCGGCTCGCCTGGCAGGAGCTGCTGATCGCCGAGGGCAGCGACTGGTGCTGGTGGTACGGCCCGCACCACCACAGCGAGAACCGCGCCGAATTCGACCAGCTTTTCCGCAGCCATCTGGCGCAGGTCTACCGCGCGCTGGGCAAGACGCCGCCGGCCTCGCTTTCGCGCCCGATCGCGCGCATCGCGGTCGAGGCCTGGCAGCAGGCGCCGTGCGGCTTCATCGAGCCGGCCGTGGACGGCGAGGTGTCCTCGTATTTCGAGTGGCTGGGCGCGGGCGTCTACCGCCCCGACGCGCGGCAAGGCGCGATGCACGGCCGCCCGGCGCTGCTCCAGGAGCTGCGCTACGGCAGCGATGGCAGCCGCCTGTTCGTGCGCGCCGACATGCACCAGTCCAGCCCGGGCGGCCTGGCGGGGCTGGAGCTGCGGCTGACCGTGCGGGCTTCGAACGCGGAGACCGAGTTCCGCTTCGCGCTGACTCGCGAAGGCGCGCACCTGAGTTCGATGAGCGGCCGCGGCGCGCGCCACGCGCTGCCGCGCGTCTCATGCGCCTATCTGCGAATCTTCGAATGCGCCGTGGATCTGGAAGGCATCGAGGCCTCGCCCTCGGCGCCGCTCCAGATCCAGGTCTCGCTGTGGCGGGAGGGGCTGCCGCTCGAGGCCGCGCCGCCGCACGGCTGGATCGAGTTCGTGCCCGGCGAGCCCGCCGAATGGGAGTGACCGCCTACTTGTTGGGGTAGGCGGAATACTTGTTGAGAAGGCTGACCAGCTCGAGCGCCGCGCGCGGCACGCCGTGCTTGCCGCGCAGCACTTCCTTGCGGTCGATGCCGGTGCCGTAGAGCGCCTGGTCGACGTCCCTGTCGTCCCGCATGGTGGCGCCCTGAAGCATGATGCCGCCGAAGACGCCACGCGAACGCGACCAGGAGAGGATCTCGGCGCGCATGGTGGCGTCGGTCTGCGCGCTGGTGGAACGGCCCACCGGCCCGGCCGCGGCCGTGGCGTCCGCCCCGAGGGTGAACTTGCTTGACAGCAGCCGCTCCATCCCGCTGCGGTTCATCACCAGCATCACGATGTCGACTTCCGCCACCCCGATCTGAAGTCCGAAGCTGCCCCCTTCAATGCGGACGCCCACGGGGCCGGTCCAGCCCTTGCCGTCCGGCATCCGGCAGCTGGCGAAGCCGCGGCCGTACTTTCCGCCGAAGATGAAGCCCGCCTTCTTGGCCCCGGGGATGATGATGGCGCATTGCGCCTTGGCGAAGAGATCCTGCGGAATGGCCTTGTCTTCAATCGACATGATCTCCTGAAGCACCGTCGCCGCAGCCTTCAGCCGTTCGTCCTCCGCTTTGCCGGCCCATACGGACAAGCACGTGAGCAGCAGCACCGACGCCAGTTTTTTCATGGTTTTCTCCAGTCCATTCAATGATAGCGCCCTGCCGCGCCGCGTCGTGCGGCACGGCAGCGCGAAGCGGGAGGGTCCGGCGTCGGAATTCTTCGCGCCGGCCGGCCACGACGGTCTCGCCACGGGGCCTGGCGAGACCCTCCGGCGGCCACAGGTTCTCGCCACGCGCTGATGTCCCGCGGGCCACGGCCTGCGCGACGATGCGGGAGCCCGATGCCTGCGGAGCGACGCTGCCGCAGGGCTTCCATGCCCCGGGCCGGGGGGCGTTGTCAGCCGCCGTGGCGGAGCAGCGCGGAGGCGGCGGCGCGGCCGGTGCGGATGCAGTCCGGCACGCCGATGCCTTCATAGGCGTTGCCGGCCAGCTCCACTCCGGGCAGCAGCCGCAGCCGCTCGCGCACGGCGGCGATGCGGCGGGCATGGCCGACTTCGTATTGCGCCATCGCGCGCCGCCAGCGGCTCAGGCGCGCGAAGCGCGGCTCGGCATCCCAGCCGAGCAGGCTGCGCAGCTCGGCGCGAACCTGCCGGATCAAATCCTCGTCGTTTTGTTCGAGCACGGCCTCGCCGCCCGCGCCGCCCAGGAAGCAGCGCAGCACGACGTGCGTCTCCGGCACGCGGAACGGGAATTTCGCGCCGACGAAGGTGCAGGCGACGAGCGTGCGGCGCTCGCGCGCGGGCACGAGGAAGCCGAAGCCCGGCGGCAGGGGGCCGCAGTCCTGGCGGAGATAGCCGAGCGCCAGCGTCACCGAAGAGGTGTATTCGATCCCCTCGAGCAGCTCTGCCAGCGCCGCGTCCAGCCCGCGCAGGAGCCGGCCCGCCTGCCAGGCAGGACAGGCCAGAATGAGCTGGTCCGCCTCGAGAGACGCGCCTTCCACCGTCACGGAGTAGCCGCTGCCGGCGCGCCGGACCTGTTCTGCGCGGGCATGGACGACGCGGCAATGCGGGCGGATGCGCCGTTCCAGCTCCTGCGTCAGCTGCGCGAGGCCGCCCTTGAGAGTGCGGAACAGCGGCGCCGCTTCGGCGCCAGAGCGCCGCGCCGCCTTGCGGGCGGCCAGCACGCCGCGCGTCAGGCTGCCATAACGGCGTTCGAGCTCCACGAACCGCGCCAGCACGCTGTCGACGCTGAGCCGGTCCGGGCTGCCGCCGTAGACGCCGGCCAGCAGCGGCTCGGCCAGATAATCGACGGCCTCGCGCCCGTAATGCTCCTCGATGAATTGCGCCACGCTGCGGTCGCCGGCTTCGCCGCGGGGGCGGCGGAAGAACTCCAGCCCCATGCGGAGCTTGGTCGGCCAGCCGAGCAGGGGGCTGAGCGCCACCGGCAGCACGCGCGTCGGGACCATCATCATCAGGCCGTCGGGCAGCGGAACCAGCCGGCCGCCGCGAACCACGTAGGTCACGCGCTGCTCGTCGAGCGAGGAGATGAGGTCGCCGCCGAGGCCCAGCTCGCGAATGAGCTCCTCGGCCGCGGGCTTGGCGGCGAGGAAACTGTCCGGCCCGGCCTCGAGCACGCAGCCCTCGACCACCTCGGTCCGGATCACGCCGCCCAGTTGCGGCTGCGCCTCGACGAGGAAGGTCTCCCGGCCCGCTTTTGCCAACTCCCAGGCGGCGGCCAGCCCGGCGATGCCGCCGCCGATGATCACCGTGCGCACGTCAGGGACGGAACTCCCGCACGATCTGGACCACCGCCTTGACGTTTTCCACCGGCGTGTCCGGCAGGATGCCGTGGCCGAGGTTGAAGATGTGTCCCGGGCGGGTGCCGGCCCGCTTGAGGATCTCGATCACCTTGGCCTTCAGCTCGGGCAGGGGCGCGAAGAGGGCGGCCGGGTCGAGATTGCCCTGGATGGCGGCGCGGTAATTGATGTCCATCCACGCCTGGTCGATGTTCAGCCGCCAGTCGACGCCCATGACGTCGCCGCCGGCGGCGTGCAGCTCCTTGAAATAGCCGGCGCAGCCGGTGCCGAAGTGGATGACGGGGACGCCGGTGGAGCGGATGCGCTCGATCAGCGCGCGGGAGTAAGGCTGCACGTAGCGGACATAGTCGTCCGAGCCGAGCGCGCCCACCCACGAGTCGAAGACCTGGATGGCGCGTGCGCCGGCGGCCACCTGAAGGATGGCATAGGGGGCCAGCACGTCGACCAGCTTCCCCATGAGCCGCCGCCACAGCGTTTCGTCGCGGTACATCAGGGTCTTCGTCGTCAGGAAGTGGCGCGAGGAGCCGCCCTCGATCATGTAGCTGGCCATCGTGAACGGGGCGCCGACGAAGCCGATCACCGGCACCTTGCCGCCGAGGGCCGCATTGACGAGCTTGATCGCTTCGCCGACGTAGCCGAGGTCGTCCGTGTTCGAGGTCGACAGGGTGTCGACGTCGTGCGACGTGCGCACCGGGTTTTCGATCACCGGCCCCTCGCCGGCGACGAATTTCAGATGCAGGCCCATCGGCTCGAGCGGGAGCAGCAGGTCGGCGAAGATGATGGCCGCGTCGACATCGAGGATCTCGACGGGCAGCAGGGTGACCTGCGCGGCCAGGTCGGGCCGCTTGCACATTTCGAGGATCGAGTGGCGGGCGCGGATCGCCCGGTATTCCTTCAGGTACCGGCCGGCCTGCCGCATGAACCATACGGGCCGGCAATCGGTCGGCCGGCGGCGGCAGGCATCAAGGAAACGGCTGCTCATGGGAGGTACACGCATGCGTTCTCCGATCTGTCTTCACACAAAAAGACCTGGAATTGTTTCGGCTTGCGGCGGGCGGCCCACTCCCGCCCGAGAACGAAATACGGCTTGGTCCACGCCTCGCTGTCCAGCGTCTTCGGGGCGAGCACTGCGGCCAGCAGCGTCCCCTGCACCGGATAGCCCGTGCGCGGGTCCATGATGTGGCTGTAGGTCCTGCCCCCGGCGACGAAAAACTTCTCGCTGGTGCCGGAGGTGGACATGGAAAAATCCTTGAGGAAGAACTCGGCGGCGGTGCGCGAGGGCTGCCGCGGGTCGGGCACCGTCACGCGCCAGCCGCGGGGCTCCGACGGGGGCGCGCCGATGCCGTAGATGCTGGATCGGCCGGCCGAGATCAGCGCGCTGCGCACGCCGCGCGCCCGCAGGATTCCCACCATCCGGTCCACGGCGTAGCCCTTGCCGATCCCGCCGGGGTCCATCTCGACGGGCGCGTCAAAGCGCACCGTGCGGGCCTTCGGGTCCAGCCGGATCTTCTGCCAGCCCATCCGCGCCAGAGCGGCGCGGATCTCGGCCCGGTGCGGCACGCGGCCCGAACCCTTGTAAAACCCCCAAAGCTTCATCAGCGGGCCGACGGTGATGTCGAAGGCGCCGTCGCTCGCGCGGCTGTATTCCAGGCACTTCTCAAGCAGGCGGAACAGTTCTTCGGAAACTTCCACCGGGCGGCGCGCCGCCTCGCGGTTCACCAGGCTCCACTCGGAGTCGGCGCGGTAGTTGGAAAGCATCCGGTCCAGCCGCTGGACCTCCTCATAGGTCTCCTCGATGGCGGCGTCGACGGCGAAACGGTCCTCGCCGTAGGCGACCACGGTGTAGGTGGTGCCCATGGCGTCGAAAGACCGTTCGAGCCGCACGAGTCCGCCGGAAGGCGTGCGGGGCGCAGCCAGCAGGGACGCGGCGAGCAGGCAGGGCAGCAGCCCTGTCCGCAGCGGCCGGACAAGTCTTTGTTCTGTCGAGAGATGCACGGGGCAATCCGGCGCGGCCCGTCGCGTGCGCGCCTGATTTTAGCCTACAACCCGCACCCGCGCCGGATCAATGAAAGTTCGCATTTTCTTTGAAGGGCGGCCTCAGCAGCGCGGGCGGCCCCGCCGCAGCCGCCGCCGCAGCCGCTCAAGCGCCGGCCCGGCAGGCAATTCGGCCGCAGGCCGGAAGTGCAGCTCCGGCATCCGGAACAAGTCCATTCGCAACATCAGGTTCCGGCGCAGATAGTGACGCGCGGACTGGAGCCCGTCCAGGGCCGACTCCTGCTCCTGCTCCGTGCCCGAAATCACCACCAAAACCTCGGCGCGGCGCAGATCGGGACTTACCACCACTTCGGCCACTTCCACCCCCGACACGCGGGGATCGTCCAGCTCGAAGCGGATCAGCTCGGAAAGCTCCTCCCGCATGGTTTCCGCCACGCGGCGGCTTCGCAGTTCGTCCATGGTGCTACTCCAGCCAGTCGACGGTGGCCGACAGCAGGGCCGGCCCGAGGAAATCGGCGGCGACACGTTCGGCGGCGTCGAGGGTTTTCGCTGCGTTTTCGCGGGAGGAGGAGATGGTGACCGCGGCGACCACCGAGCGGTTCCACAGATTGTGATCGTCGATCTCGGCCACCGCCAGGTTGAAGCCGTTGCGCAAACGGTCCTTCAGCCCGCGAACCCAGTGCCGCTTGTCCTTCAGCGACTGGGCCTCGAGAAACTCCAGCTCGAGCGTCAGCACGCCGATGGCCGCCATTTCGCCCTCCGGAGCGTCACACTCCGAGATCCGGCGCCACCTTCTCCTTCACGAACGCTTCGATGATATCGCCGGGCTTGATGTCCTGGAAGCCCGCCAGGGCCATGCCGCATTCCTGCCCCTGCCGCACTTCGCTGGCATCGTTCTTGAAGCGCTTCAGCGATTCGATGCGGCCGGTGTAGACGACGACGTTGTCCCGCAGGAGGCGCACTTCGGCGTCGCGCGGGATGACGCCCTCGACCACCACGCAGCCGGCGACGGTGCCCACCTTGGCGATGCGGAAGATCTCCTTGACCTCGGCCCGGCCCTTGAACACCTCGCGGTAGACGGGCTCGAGCATGCCGAGCATCGCCTTCTTGATCTCGTCGGTCAGCTCGTAAATGATCGTGTGCAGGCGGATGTCCACCTTTGCCTGCTGGGCGCGCTCCTGCGCCTTGCGGTCGGGACGGACGTTGAAGCCGATGATGATGGCGTTGGAGGCGTCGGCCAGATCGACGTCGGACTCGGTGATGGCGCCCACGCCGGCGGAGATGACGCGGATCTGGACCTTGTCGGTCGACAGCTTTTGCAGCGTCTCGGAAAGGACCTCCGCCGTCCCGCCGACATCGGTCTTCAGGATGATGTTGAGCTCCTTGACCTCGCCCTCGCGCAACTGCGTGTGGAGCTGCTCGAGCGAGACGCGCGTCTTGGCCTGCGCAGCCTCGCGCGCCTTCATTTCGCGGAACTCGGCGATCTGCCGCGCCTTGGCAACGTCAGTCACCACCTGGAGCGAGTCGCCGACCTCCGGCAGGGACTCGAACCCGACGATCTCGACCGGCATCGACGGGCCGGCCTCCTTGACCGGGCGGCTGCGGTCGTCGAACAACGCGCGCACCTTCCCGAAAACGCTGCCGCAGAGGAAGTAGTCGCCCACGCGCAGCGTGCCCTTGCTGACCAGCACGGTGGCGACCGGGCCGCGGCCCTTGTCGAGCTTGGCCTCGAGCACCGTGGCGACGGCCGGGCGGTTGGGGTTCGCTTTCAGCTCCTGCATGTCGGCCACCAGCAGGATCATTTCCAGAAGCAGGTCCAGGTTCTGCTTCTGCTTGGCGCTGACCGGCACGAAAGGCGTGTCGCCGCCCCATTCCTCGGGCATCAGCCCGAGCTCGGTCAGCTGCTGCTTGACGCGCTCGGGCTGGGCCTCGGGCTTGTCGATCTTGTTCACCGCGACGATGATGGGCACGCCGGCGGCGCGGGCGTGATCGATCGCCTCCTTCGTCTGCGGCATGACGCCGTCGTCGGCGGCCACGACCAGCACGACGATGTCGGTGACATCGGCGCCGCGGGCGCGCATGTGCGTGAAGGCCTCGTGGCCCGGCGTGTCGATGAAGACGACCTTGCGGCCGTTGAGCTCCACCTGGTAGGCGCCGATGTGCTGGGTGATGCCGCCGGCTTCCTTGTCGGCGACGTTGGTGTGGCGGATCGCGTCGAGCAACGACGTCTTGCCGTGATCGACGTGGCCCATGACGGTCACCACGGGCGGGCGCGGCACGAGATCGGCGTCGACCTCGGCCTGCTCCATCTCCTGCACCGCCTCTTCCTCGTAGCTCATCCGCGTGGGGCGCGCGCCGAACTCGCGGCACAGCTCCTCGCACAGGCGGATATCGAGCGGCTGGTTGATGGTGGCGAAGATGCTCTTCTCGACCAGCCGCTTGATGACCAGGCTGGCCTTGACGCCGAGCTTCTCGCTCAGCTCCTTGACGGTGATGCCTTCCGAGATGGCGATTTCCTTGTCGACCACGGGGAGCGTCATCGGCTCCTGCTTGCGGCCGAAAGGCTTCAGGATGCCTTCCTTCTCGGCTTCGCGCTCGCGCTGGGTGGCGCGCTTCTTGCCCGCCTCCCGGCGGGCCTCCGTGGAAGGCGGGGGCGGCTCAAGAACCGGCGTCGTCGGGTGCGGCCCGCGGGCGCGCACCGGGCGGCCTCCCGGAGCCGGCTGGCCGGGCCGGCCGGGGCCGGCGGGCCGCCGTGCGCCGGGATAGATGGGCTGGCCGGGAACGGGCATCCCCGGACGGG
>Ga0209162_1000702_pt1 | contig 35559 bp, 31 predicted proteins | sample YNPNPMetaG_FD_187121 | JGI IMG/M metagenome (GOLD analysis project Ga0209162, IMG submission 187121) | Anoxygenic and chlorotrophic microbial mat microbial communities from Yellowstone National Park, USA - YNP NP MetaG (SPAdes) (version 2) ...
AGAGCCGGCGCTGGCCGCCCGCAGTTGTTTCCGGGCCCGTGCGAGCCGGGTCCGCACCGCCTCTTCGCTGATGCCCAACAGTACCGCAGTCTGCCGGGTCGACAGCCCCTCCACCACGCGCAACCGGAATGTTTCCGCAAGCAGGTCCGGCAGATGGGCGGCCGACTCAAAGACGCGATGAAGCACCCGCCGCGCGTACGTCGCTGACTCCCCTGCGGCAGTTGCAGCGGGGCAATCTTCCGGATTCCCGTTCATAACGGGATTCCCCTTGCGGCTCCTCCGCTCCATCAGCCAGGCGTTTCTCACGATGCGTTTCGCCCAGGCAGCCACGCTTTCCGGCCGGCGCAACTCCGGCAGATGTTCCAACGCCAGCAGCAACGCCGCCTGGGCGATGTCCTGGGCGTTGCCATCGCGGCCGCAGAGCCGCTCGGCCTGTTCGCGGATGATTGGCGCCAGCAGCGTGAATAACCGTTCTCGCGCCTCCTGGTTGCCGCCGCGCGCCGCGCGTACCAGACAACGGCCCTCCCCCGGCGAGCTGTGCTCTCCCTTCAGGCAGCGGGCTTCACACCAGGACATTCGCACCTCTTTCTACCACATCGCTGGCCCGTGCCAAAGCACGGCGGGCCGGCGCGCCCCGGAGGGCGAGCCGGCCCTTGCCGGACTCCGGTTGCCCGAGGCCTACCTCGGCCAGACCGGCCTGCCCGACTCGTCGCGCAGGCGGATCACCACACCGTCCGCGGTCGTGAGCTCAAGCGCCACCAGCGCTTCAATGCAGGCTGATTTCGCCACCTTCACCTTCAGGGTTGCGCCTGCGGCGAGTTCGACGTCGTTTTCGAAGAGCACCCGCTCCGGGCCGAGCCGAATCGAGAGCACCCGCCCGTCTTCGGCTTTCAGGATCAGGGTGGGCTGTTGAATTCCCACCCCGGCGTTGACGCTGGCAACAACACCGGAGACGGTCTCCAGAGTCGCCAGGTCCAGACAGGCGCCGCCCCTCAGAGGATTCGCAGGAGCCCGGCCGCCGCTGCCACCAGCTGCGCCGAGTGCACGGGTCCAGAGGGGGATTCCAAGGGAATCCCGCAGCTCGAGGGTGGTGTCCCCCTTGGTGATTTCCACTGCGTACCAGACATTTTCGGCGCAAACGCAGGCGGCAGCCAGAATCCTGACCTTGTCGCCAGCCGCCAGCTCGAAATCATTGTCGAGAAGGAACCAAACCGGGGCTATCCTGATTTCCTTCTTGTCAATCACCACGGAAGGGTATTGCACGCCCGGCGCGATGGAAACCGATTCGATCACGCCTTCGATCAGCACCGTCTGCGTCATGTCGAGCGGTCCGCCCGCGCGCAGGGCGGGCGCGCCTGCGGGGTTGCCACCGTTGCCTCTCGGCCCTTGCGCAAACATCAAACCCGCAACGGCCAGTACCAGTCCAACGAATCGCCTGATCATTGTCTTTCTCCTTTGCAGTAATCGCCAGTTGGTTGGCGCCTTCTTCTACTGCAAGGGGCATGCCGAGCCCGACCGGTTCGCAAGATACTGATTTCAGGGACGGCCGCAGAGGGGAGTTGCCGCGGCCGGCGCAGGCGCTGCACGCGGCCCCGCAAACCTTGCACGAAGTTTTGCGATGCTGGGGAATCGGTATGGCGAACCTCACCGGGCTGATCCTCGGGCGGGATGGACGCTGGCGCTGCGGCTGGTGCGGTGCTGCGGAGGATTACATCGTCTATCACGACCAGGAGTGGGGCGTCCCGCTTCACGATGACGTGCGGCTGTTTGAGAAGATCTGCCTCGAGGGCTTCCAGGCGGGGCTGAGCTGGCTCACCATCCTGAGAAAGCGCGAAGCCCTGCGCCGCGCCTTCGCGGGATTTGACTTTCGCGTGCTCGCGCGGTGGGAGGACGCGGAGGCAGAGCGGGTGCTGCAAATGCCGGGAATCGTCCGGCACCGCGGCAAGATCGCGTCGGTCCTGAACAACGCTCGCCGCGCCTGCGAGCTTGCGGCCGAGGCCGGCTCGCTCGATCGCTATTTCTGGTCGTTCGCCGCGGCGCCGCCGGAGGAGCTCGCCCGGGATCTGAAACGGCGGGGCTGGAGTTTCGTGGGGCCTGTGATCATCGAATCGTTCATGCAGGCCACAGGCATGATCGATGCGCACCAGCCCGGCTGCTGGCGCCGGGGCGCAGGGACGGCGCCGGCCCTCCGCGAAGACTGATAAGATGCACAATCGACCGCAGGCCGCCGGGTCTCCGATGCCCGTCCCGCCTGCCGCAGGAGGTTTCCGCCTTCATGAATAACGCCATCCTGAGTTTGCTGCTGCTTGCCGCCGGCGCGCACGCCGCTCCCTCTCTGAGACCTGTCGACTTGCGCACGGAGTACCGGCAGAACCCGCTCGGCATCGACGAAACCCGGCCGCGTTTGAGCTGGAAACTGGCCGCGAGAAATCCGTCTGCGCGCAACCTGCGCCAAAGCGCTTACCGGATTGTCGTCTCCAGCACGCCTGCGCTTGCCAATGCCGGCAAGGGCGATCTTTGGGACACCGGCAAGGTGGCGAGCGAGCAGAGCGTTCACATCGTTTATGAAGGCAAGCCGCTGTCCTCCGGGCAGCCGGTGTGGTGGCGCGTCATGGTTTGGGACCAGGACGGGCAGCCCTCCGCGTGGAGCGAGACGGCGCGCTGGTCAATGGGGCTGCTGAAACCCGAGGACTGGAAGGGCAAGTGGATCGGGCGCGACGAGAAGACGTATTACAAGGATCCGCACAGCCCGTTCCAGTCGCTCCGCAACGCGCAGTGGATCTGGTTCGATGAAGGCGAGCCGGCCAAACAGGCGCCCGCGGAAACCCGGCGATTCCGCGCCACGGTGACCTTGCCGCAGGACCGCGCGCTCAAGACCGCAACGTTCGTGCTCGGCGCGGACAACAGCTTCGAACTGACCGTGAACGGCAACCCTGCCGGACGGGGCAACAACCCTTCGCTGCCGATGGTGCTGGATGTGGCTCCGTGGCTCAGGCCGGGTCCGAACGAAATTCTGGTCGTCGCACGCAATACGCGGGAAGACCCGGCGGGCTTGATCGGAACATTACGGGTGGAATTCGTTTCAGGCGATCCCCTGGTATTTGCGACCGGCAGCGAATGGCAGGCCTTGCGAAAGGAAGAGGAGGGCTGGCGGCCTGCGAAAGTGCTGGGCCCGTATGGCATGGATCCTTGGGGAGAGGTCGGCCTGCGGGAAGAGCAGGCACTGCCGGCGCGGATGCTGCGCAAGGAATTCACTGTCGGGCCGCGCCTGCGCCGGGCCACGGCGTATGTCGCCGGCCTCGGCCTGAGCGAGCTGTACCTCAACGGTTCGAAAGCCGGCGACCAGGTTCTCTCGCCCGCGCTCAGCGAGTACGAGAAGCGCGTCTACTACGTGACCCACGACATCACGGCGATGCTCAAGCCGGGCCGCAATGCGGTGGGACTCTGGCTCGGCAACGGCCGCTACTGGCAGCCCCGGCGCCGCATTCCGCTGCCGGCGCGAGGCTATGGCTACCCGAAGGCGATTGCACAAATCGAACTCGAATACGCGGACGGCCGCAAGGAAACCGTGGTCACGGACGAGACATGGAAGCTCACCACCGAAGGCCCGATTCGCGCCAACAACGAATACGACGGCGAGGTTTATGACGCGCGCATGGAGATGCCCGGGTGGGCGCAGGCCGGCTTCGACGATTCGAGATGGGAGGCCGCCCAGCTTGTCCAGGGCCCCCCTGGCGCGCTCCGCGCCCAGATGTCCGAGCCGCTGCGGGTGATGGAGACGCTGGCGCCGAAATCCGTGAAGGAGCTGCGGCCCGGCGTCTATATTTACGACCTCGGCCAGAACATGGTCGGCTGGGTGCGCCTGAAGGTGCAGGGCCCGGCCGGAACGCGCGTTCAGATGCGGCTGGCCGAGTCGCTCCGCCCCGACGGCAGCCTGTATGTCGACAATCTGCGTTCGGCGCGGGCCATGCTGGTTTACATCCTGAAGGGTGGCGGGCCCGAGGTCTGGGAGCCGCGGTTCACCTACCATGGCTTCCGCTACATCGAACTGACCGGATATCCCGGGAAACCGGCTCTGGAGGCGGTGGAGGGCCGCGTCGTCCACGACGCCATGGAAAAGGCCGGCGAATGGGAGAGCTCGCACTCGCTGCTGAACCGGATTCATCACAACATTTACTGGGGAATTCGCGGCAATTACCGCAGCATTCCCACCGATTGCCCGCAGCGCGACGAAAAGCAGGGGTGGCTGGGCGACCGCAGCGTGGTCAGCCTGAGCGAAAGTTATCTGTTCGACGTCGCCGCTTTCTACACGAAGTGGGTGCAGGACATCGCGGACTCGCAGCGCCCCTCGGGCAGCATTCCGGACGTGGCGCCCACGTACTGGGTGCTTTATAACGACGGCGTGGTCTGGCCGAGCACGTTCGTGCTGGCGCCGCAGATGGTCTACCGCCAGTATGGCGACCGCCGCATCCTCGAACGCCATTACGACGGCATGAAGAAGTGGGTCGACTACATGCGCGGATTCCTCAAGGACGGGATCATGCCGCGCAACACCTACGGCGACTGGTGCGTGCCGCCCGAGGACCCGAAGCTGATCCACTCGAAAGACCCGGCGCGCATCACCGCCGGCGCGCTGCTCAGCACGGCCTACTACCATCAGATGGTGAAGCTCGTCAGCGCCAACGCGCGCATGCTGGGCAAGAACGAGGACGCGGCCGAACTGGACCGGCTCGCCGCGCAACTCAGGGACGCCTTCCTCCGCACCTGGTACAAGCGCGAAGAGGCCCGCTTTGACAACGGCACGCAGACCTCCAGCGTCCTGCCGCTCGCCTTCGGCATGGTGCCGGAGGAGGACCGCGGCCGCGTGTTTCAGCGGCTCGTGGAAAAGATCGAAAAGGAAAGCAACAACCACGTAGGCGTCGGGCTGGTCGGCGCGCAGTGGCTGATGCGGACCCTGTCCGACAACGGCCGCCCCGACGTCGCCTTCGCCATATCCACGCAGACCACCTACCCGGGCTGGGGCTACATGGTCGAAAAGGGCGCCACCACGGTCTGGGAGCTCTGGAATGGCGACACCGCGGATCCGGCCATGAACTCCATGAACCACGTCATGCAGATCGGCGACCTCGCCGTCTGGATGTACGAGTATCTGGCCGGCATCCGCCCGGACGCAGAGAAGCCCGGCTTCCGCCACATTCACATCAAGCCGTATCCGGTTGAGGGCCTGAGCTATGTGAAGGCAACGCACCGCTCCCTCTACGGCCCGATTTCGGCCGCCTGGAACCGCGCCGGGCGCGGCTTGCAGATGGAAGTGAGCATTCCGCCCAACACCACCGCCACCATCTGGGTGCCTTCGACAGGCAAGGTCGCTGAAGCCGGCGGACTGAAACCGTCGCGCACCGAGCAGGGCTACACCGTCTTCGAAGCAGGCTCCGGCACGTACCGTTTCACGGCCGAATAGCTGTTGGCGGGCTTTCCGGCTCACAGGCAATGGCAGCGCAGCCTCTGCCGGAGCCGGGCCCGCCTTTGGAGAATCAGGCCCTGCCTGGCAGGGGACATGCACGGGAGCCAGGCCGAAAGCCCGCTACAGACGATGGCGCGGGAATGCGCACGGCGCCTCTCGCTCAACCGGGGAAGCGCCCGGCAGCAGGCATTGCGAAGCGCCGGGTTCAGCCGCCAGACCGAGCCGACTTGAACAGGCGCCTGAGGGATTCGCGCGAACACACCGGCCGTGATGCTGCGGTTTTCCGGCCCCTGGCTCAACGGGCGCGCCCTGTCCCGGCGCCCGGGATGGATCAGCGGCGTCCGGCAATGAGGAAATAGAGCGGGTGCTCGCCCTCGGGGATCGGCAGCAGCAGTTTCAGCGCGGCGGCGTCGATCTTGCCAATGCTCACCGACCCCAGACCGAGAGCTGCCGCCGCGAGGTGCCAGTTCTGCCCGATGTGGCCGGCCTCGAGCAGCGCCAGCGATTCGGCGGCATCGCCGTACTCCTTTCGCAGCCTGCCGTACCACGCCGTCAGCAGCAGTCCCGCGGCGCACTCCTCGATACACTGCTGGTCGCCGCACGCTTTCGCCATGCGCTTCTGCTTGTCGCCCTTGGCCAGCAGCGCCAGGGTCTGCTGGTCGGGGTCGAACGCGTAGAAGCCCGCCGGCAGTCCCGCGACGCGGAAGGCCAGAACGTAACTTTTCACCGGATAGATGGCGCCCGCAGAGGGCGCCGTTCGCAACCCTGCCGGGGAGGTGATCCCCTGAGCCGCCCACAGGAGGGCGGCCAGCTCCTCCAGGCGAATCGGCGTCTGCGCATATTCCCGGCAACTGCGCCGTTTTTCCAGCGAGTCGTGGAGGCTCATGGCCAGCGGGGCAGGCGGCGGGAGCGGCACTCGCGCCGCCGGTGCTTCCCGGCGCGCGGCGGGCACGGGCGCAGACGGATGCTCGTGTGACGTCGAGCGGGGCTTCATGGGATTTCCTGCACCAGTCTACCCGCAATGATGCGCCAATTCAAGACCTGTTTATCTCAAATTGCCGCCGCGTCACTCGCCCCGGTATCGGCACCCGGCGGTGCACGTCTCGCGCACCTCCACCGCATGGAGCTGTGGCAGCACGGGCTTCAGACGGCGCCAAAGCCACTCCGCGATGCGCTCGCTCGTGGGGTTCTCGAGCCCGGGGATCTCGTTCAGGTAACGGTGGTCCAGCTCGTCGATCACCGGCTTGCACACCGCCTTGATGTCGCCGAAGTCCATCACCCAGCCGGACTCCTCCCGGACCGGCCCGCTCACGCAGATCCGGACGCGGAAGGAATGCCCGTGGAGCCGCGAGCACTTGTGCTCCGGCGGCAGGTTCGGCAGCCGGTGCGCCGCTTCGAACGTGAATTCCTTGTAGATCTCCATCGGCTGGTGCGCCCGCAATTTCCAATGTAGCATTGGCTTGGGAAACTGCTCGCCGGAAAGGACTCGTCATGGCTTCTTCACGGGAACGTCTCCGCGCTGCGCTCGAACACCGGGATCCGGGCCAGGTGCCGGTCGACTTCGGCTCTTCGGCCGTTACCGGGATTCACGTTTCCTGCGTCGCCGCTCTACGGGATTATTACGGGCTGGAAAAGCGCCCGGTCAAGGTTCACGAGCCCTATCAGATGCTGGGCTGGATCGATGAGGACCTGCGCCGGGCGATGGGCATCGACGTTGTCGGCGTGTTCTCCCGCAAGACGCTGTTCGGCTTCGAGAACAAGGGCTGGCGGGAATGGAATTTCCGCGGCCTGGAAGTGCTCGTTCCCGAGGATTTCCGCACCACCACGGATCCTGAAGGAACCATCTACATCTACCCGGAAGGAGACACCTCTGCGCCCCCCAGCGGACGCATGCCCGTGGGCAGCGCCTTTTTCGACACAATCATCCGCCAGCCTCCGCTCGACGAGTCGCGGCTGGACCCGGAGGACAACTGCGAGGAGTTCACCCCGGTCTCGGAGGAGGACCTTGCCCACCTGAAGCGCGCGGCGGCCGAGGCCGAGGCCACCGGATGCGGCATTCTCGGCTCTTTCGGGGGCGCCGCGTTCGGCGACATCGCCCTCGTGCCGGCGCCGTTCCTCAAGCACCCGCGCGGGATCCGGGATGTCGCCGAGTGGTATGTGAGCATCGTCTCCCGGCGCGATTACGTCCGCCGGGTCTTTGAGCGCCAGTGCGAGGTGGCGCTCGAGAACCTCGCCCGCATTCATGCCGCCATTGGCGATGCGGTGGACGCGGTCTTCCTTTGCGGCACGGACTTCGGCACGCAGCGCTCGCAGTTCTGCTCGGTCGGTACCTTCCGCGAACTCTGGCTGCCGTTCTACCGCGAGGTCTGTTCCTGGGTGCATCGCAACACGGGCTGGAAATGTTTCAAACATTCCTGCGGCAGCGTGGAAAAGTTCTTCGAGAGCTTCATCGAGGCCGGCTTCGATATCATCAATCCCGTGCAATGCTCGGCGGCGGGCATGGACCCGGCAACCCTCAAGGCGAGATACGGCTCGCGGCTGGTGTTCTGGGGAGGCGGGGTGGACACCCAGAAGACCCTGCCTTTCGGCACCCCGGAGCAGGTCCGCGAAGAGGTTTTGCGCCGGTGCGAGATCTTCGCGCCCGGGGGCGGATTCGTCTTCAACGCGGTTCACAACATACAAAGCGGCACGCCGGTGGAAAACATCGTCGCCATGATCGACGCCGTGCGGGAATTCAACGGCTTCCCCAATTGAGGTGACTGACCGGATGATCCGCTCCTGCCTGCTGGAACTGGCCGCCCGCGGCCTGCGCATGCCGATCGGCACGGATCTGGTTCTGCACGAAGAGCCGGACCCGCAGGAGGCGCGTCTCGACCCGGAACGCCTGGGGCGCGCTGTCGAGCGCTCTGCCCGCCGGTGGCGCACGCCGCTCGCGTTTCCTCTGATGGATCTGCGGCTGGAACAATCGGACCTGCTCGCGGCGCTGGGCGTCCCGGCCGCCGACGTGGAATCTTTCCACTTGCACGCGCCTCCCGAAGAAGAAGCGGTTCGCGCCTACGAGGAGGATTCCGTCCCGTTTCCCCAGGCCAGCCTCGCCCAGCAGGGCGCCATCCGCTACATCGCCTCCCGCACCGATCTGGTCCCTGTCGGCATGTCCATCGGCCCGTTTTCGCTCATGACCAGGCTGCTTGACGATCCCATCACGCCGCTCGCCCTGGCTGCCTGCGGGGCCACGGAGGAAGACGAGCCGGCGCTCCGTCTGGCTGCGGCCGCCTTGCGGCTGGCGCGGCGCGCCGTGCTCCGCTCGGCGCTGGCGCAGGTTTCCGCCGGCGCGCGCGCCGTGATCCTCTGCGAGCCTGCCGTCAGCACGACGTATCTTTCGCCGCGCCATCTTGCCCGGGCGCCGGCGCTCCTCGAACAGTTCGTGCTCGGCCCGTTGCGGGAAGTCCGGGCCCGGATTACGGCGGCGGGCGCGGATCTGATCCTGCACGACTGCGGGGTGCTGACCACGGAACTCGTCCGGGTGCTCGCCCGCGAGCTGCACCCTGCCATGCTCAGCCTCGGCTCCAGCCGCAAGCTGTGGGAGGATGCCTCCGTGGTCGCGCCCGACATCGTGCTGTACGGCAACCTGCCAACGCGGCAGTTCTATTCGGACTCGGCCATGCCCGTCGAAGAGGTGCGGCGGCTCGCACGGGATCTGGCCGCCCGCATGCAGGCGTCCGGCCACCCCTTTATCCTTGGCTCGGAGTGCGATGTTCTTTTCGTTCCGGAAGCCGCCGGAACCATCCTTCGCAAGGTTGAGGCTATGCTGGAGGCATAGTTTCCGTTCCTGCATGCCATCTCTCGAACCCTGGCAATGGGCGCTGGGCGCCCTCTGTGCATTCTGTGTGGGCATGGCGAAGACCGGCCTGCCCGGGCTCGGCATCCTCGTCGTGCCGATGATCGTGCTCACCGTCGGCGACGCCCGCAGGGCCGCCGCCTGGCTGCTGCCCATCCTCTGCACGGCCGACATTTTCGCCGTCGTATACTGGCGCCGCCACGCGGCCATCCACCGGTTGTGGACCCTCGCCCCGTGGGCGCTCGCCGGCATGGCCGCCGGCGCTGTGGCTCTGGTGCTCGAGGAGCGCGTCCTGCGCCCCGTGGTCGGCGTCATCGTGCTGGTAATGCTGGCCGCCTATCTTGTGCGGCGGCACGCGAAGAACCCTTCCGCCATCACGCCGCACCCGGCTCTCTATGGCGTCACCGCCGGCTTCGCGACCACCGTGGCCAATGCCGCCGGTCCGGTGATGAACCTGTATCTGCTGTCAAAGCGCCTGCCCAAACAGGAATTCATTGCGACCGGCGCCTGGTTCTTCTTCGTCATCAACCTGACCAAGATCCCCATTTACGCCTGGCACGGGCTGTTCAGCCGCGAGTCGCTGGTCTTCGACCTGATGATGGTCCCGGCGGTGTTCGCCGGCGCGCTCGGGGGGCGCCGCATCGTGGAACATATCTCGCCCGACATGTTTGAATGGCTGGTGGTCGCGCTGACGGCTCTGTCTACCTGGTTTCTTTTCCGCTGACCACGCGCACCGTGTCACGCGCAATCAGCAGCTCCTCGTTCGTCGGCACGACCAGCGTGCGGAACCGCCCCAGGCTCTCCAGCCCTTCGAGAATCCGTTCCCGGATCTCCGGCCGGTTCTCCCCGATGCCTCCGGTAAACACGATCGCGTCCGCGCCGCCAAGCACGGCCCAATAGGCGCCAATATACTTTTTCGCGCGGTAGCAGAAGACGTCAATGGCGAGCTGCGCCCGCGCGTCCCCGCCCGCCGCGGCTTCCACCAGGTCCCGCATGTCGTTCGAACGGCCGGAAAGCCCGAGCAGCCCGCTGCGGCGGATGAACAGCTCCTCGACCTCGTCCACGCTCATCCCTTTTGTGCGCATCAGGTGGAAGACGACCCCGGGATCGATGTCTCCGCAGCGCGTTCCCATGATCAGCCCCTCGATGGGCGTGAATCCGAGCGACACGTCGACCGCGCGCCCGCCGTTCACCGCACAAATCGAACAGCCGTTGCCCAGGTGGCAGGTGATCAGCCGGCACTGTTCGGGCGGCTTGCCCAGCAGCTCGGCCGCGCGCAGGCTCACATAGCGGTGGGAGGTGCCGTGAAACCCGTAGCGCCGGATGTGGTCGCGCTCGTAGTATTCGAGCGGAAGCCCGTAGAGGAACACCCGCGGCTCCAGCGTGTGGAAGAACGCTGTGTCGAACACCGCCACATGGGGCACCGCGCCGAGCATCTGTTTTGCCGCACGATAGCAGGCCAGATTGGGAGGATTGTGCAGGGGCGCCAGGGCGCAGCATTCCTCGATCACCCGTTCCACCTCGTCGTCGATCAGCACCGCCTCCCGGTACTTCTCCCCGCCGTGCACCACCCGGTGCCCCACGGCATCCACTTCGCCCGCCGCCTCCAGCGCATCGCGAACCGCCGCCCAATGGTCCGGCGTCCCGCCCGGGGCGCCGATCCGCTCCACCGTGCCTTTCACGAGCACAGTCTCGGCTTCCGGCTCCACCCGGATCACCTGGTATTTCAGCGAGGAGCTGCCTGCGTTCAGCACCAGCACGCGCATTGCGTGCCCAGATTACCACCGGCTCGAGCCTTGCCGTCTAATCGGGCAAATTGGTATGATTTTGAGGAATGCGGAAAGTACCCCTGAGCCAGTCGCTGCGGATCATCGCCCAAGGCTCGGCCAACTGGCTCGCCGGGCGTCCCATCGTGGTCTCTTTCGAGGTCACGGATTCCTGCACCTGCTATTGCCGCCACTGCGACCACGGCGGTCCGAAGGACGACTCGCGCAATCTCCGCCCGGAAGAGTACCGCCGCTACACGGAGGTGCTGAAACCCTGCGTCGTTCAGGTCTCCGGCGGCGAGCCTTTGCTCCGGGATGATTTGCCTGAAGTGGTCCGCAACATCAAGCGCAGCGATGGCCTGCCGTATATTCTGCTTGTCTCATCGTGGTCGCTGATGACGCCCGAGCGGTATCTGGAGCTGCGCGAGGCGGGCGTGGACCAGTTCAACGTGTCGCTCGACTTTCCCGACTCGCGCCACGACGACTTCCGCATGTATCCCGGGCTGTTCGCGCACCTGAACGAAGTGGTGCCGAAATGCGCGGCATACGGCTACGACGACATCGTGCTCAACACCTGCATCACCGCCGCCAACGTCGCCGAAATCAACGCCGTCGCCGACAAGGCCCGCGAATGGGGCGTCAACATCTGCATCAGCGCCTACTCGGCCCGCCGCACCGGATGCCGCGAGCTTTTCCCGGGAACGCCCGAGCTGCTCGCAATTCTGAACCGCGAACTCGACCGGCTCGAGTCCCGGCGCGACGACACCAACTGGATCGTCAGCGCGCCCACCACCATCGAGGCCACCCGGCGCTACTTCGAGACGGGCGGCGCCCCGGGCTGCAAGGCCGGCCTGCGCTTCCTGGTTGTCACGGCGGACGGCAAGCTTCAGCCTTGCTCCATGCAGTTTCACAGGTACGAGCTGCACGAGCAGGCCCGCATGGTGCGCGAGTTCACCGCGAATAACAAGTGCGACGAATGCTACGTCGCCATCCGCTCCAACCTGGACAAGACGTTTCCCCAGTTGCTGCGGGAAAACGTCGCCCGCTACTTCAGCTTCTCGGGCTCCGTCAAATCATCCGGGAGCCGCGCGGCCTCTGCCGCCGGCGGCTGCTAGACCGGCTCCTTTTCGAAGGCGCATGCCCATGCTGGCCTCGTCGCCCTTGTGTTGCCAGACATGATGGCGCGCCGCCACGGGTGCGCCTCGGACAAACTGCAAGCTTTCCGGAATGCCCCGAGCCGGGAATTTGCGCGAGAGGAATCGCCCGGATCGAAGAAGAAGCGGGCTTTCTGCGCCCACATGAGCTGGACATCTTCCCCGTGCGCAACGACCGGCCCTTTGGGACGAAAAGATGAAGCGTCATGGCAGGGACTTTGAGTCTCATCGGGGATTCGCGCATGGTCCACTTTGGAGCTCCGGAACGCAGGGAGGCCGAGCCGGGCGAACCCGCCGGCAGCGGAGGGGCTGGCAAGCGAAGCCCGAGAATCACACGGGGTGCTGCCGCATGACGAGATCCGCCTGATTCTCTCCGCGGCCGGCGCCATGGCCGCGGGCGAGGATGGCCGCGCGGCAGGTGTATACTGCCTTGGTCAATCCACCTCATGGAACCCCCGCTTGAGGTTCACTCATGAAGCACGAAGCGACCCTGTCGGCCTTGATCCCGATTCTGGCGCTGGGAGTCCTGACGGATGGCCGGGCGCAGACACAGCCGCGCGTGATCGTGCGGCCCGCAGACACCCGGGAGGCGCTGGTGAACCCTGCAATGGGTTGGGTGTTCCACCACTATGACAACAACATTGTTCGATACGGGCTCGATCTGGAGCCATCCGACACTGTGGACGATTTCCCGGGCGCCAGCGTGATCTATCTGCGCCTGGCTTGGTCGTACCTGGAGCCGGAGGAAGGCAAGTTCAATTGGGCGATCGTCGATACTCCCGCGCAACGCTGGATTGACAAGGGCTTCCAGGTGGCCTTCCGGTTCACTTGCGCCGAGTCGGACCCGAAGCAGCCTTACGCAACGCCGAAGTGGGTTCGCGATGCGGGCGCCAAAGGCTATCCGTTCACGCCCCGGAAAGGCATCGACGAGAACGGCCCGATGTGGGAACCGAAATACGACGACCCGGTTTTTCTGGAAAAGCTCGACCGCTTCCTGGCCGCGGCGGCGGCGCGTTACGATGGCAACCCGAACGTCGCATTCATCGACGTCGGGTCCTTTGGCGTCTGGGGCGAGGGCCATACCGCCGCCACCACGAGGCTGCCATACGACGCGCGAACGGTGAAGATTCATCTGGATCTGTACAAGGAGCACTTCAGGAAGACGCTCCTTGCAGCCAACGACGACTTCTCCAACCAGGGCCGGGGCCTCGAAATCCTGCACCACGCCCGGGAGCTCGGCATGACCCTGCGAGATGACAGCGTTCTCGTCAATTGCGGGGACAAGGCCTATCATCATGCCTACGTTTCCGACATCTTCTGGCCCCATCTCCCCGTGGTCCTTGAAATGGAACATTACGGGCATTCTGTGTCGCGGGGCTGCTGGGAGGACGGGAGCCTTTTCCTGCAAGCGATCGAGGACTATCACGCCGCCTATGCGACCGTGCACTGGTATCCCCGGGAGTTCTACCGGAAGAACAGGAAACTCGTCGACGCCATCAACCTTCGTCTCGGCTACCGCCTCCAGCTGCTCGAGGCGTCGTGGCCCGCCGAGCTGAACCGCGACCAGCCTCTCACGGTGGGGTACCGGTGGCGCAACGCCGGCGTCGCCCCTTGCTATCCCGGCGGGCACCCTGCCATCACGCTGAAAGACGCCAAGGGCGGCATCGTGGGAGTTTTTGTCGACGAGAGTTTTGACGTGCGGGTGCTGCCTGTCGGTCCGCCGGGCAAGTCGCTGGCGGTCGGCCGGCAGGAGAAGGAATCCAGCCAGGCCGACAGGCCCCTCATCTCCTACACCCTCCCGCCTGAGCCGATCTTCAAGCCCGGCGCCTATGAGGTCTTCATCTCGGTCGGGGACAGGACGGGCACGCCGAGAATCGCGCTGCCGCTCGCAGGAAACGACGGACACCGGCGGTACCGTCTGGGCAAGATCGTTGTCCGATAAGCGGGCGGCGCTTGCTCCTGCCTCGCCACGGCGCCCGGAGGACGAGCAGCCGGCGAGATCCCGCGGACTCTGTGCGGCAGCGGTTTTCTGTTCGCGGTTGAGACGACGGCTTTATGGCGCGAGCATCGACCTTTTTGATCCTTGCCACCCTGTAGGCTGCGCTGGCCGGTTTTTGATTTGGCGAACAAGCACGGGCACGCGGGGGCGGAAGATCCGACCCAAACTCGATCGGCCCCCCCTCGCGGGCCGTTTCGGCTGTCGGAGGCCGGACGCCGGGGCAATTCCGGCTGGCTTGCGCGCCCGTGGCGGCCGTTGTCACGTAATGGAACCTCATCTGGCGCCGCCGACCCGCCTCAGGCGACCGGTGATCGCGTACTCGGGGCTGCACGGCCCGTCAGCGCCGCCTCGTTGCTCCACCGTGCCGTGTTCACCAGGTGCTGGAGCGATTGCCGCGCCGCCTGGAAGCGATCCAGATTGTGTTGCCGTCGGCTGGACCGTCCCGCTCGAATGCGGGCAAGGGTACAGCCTGGCCACCGGGACAGCCTGAATTGAGCCCTTGGCGTACAGTTCAAGCGCTCAATTCGGATATGCCGATCTGAAGATTGGCGGGAACGGAATCGCTGAAATCGGAATGGTGGGCGCGACAGGACTCGAACCTATGACCTCCTGCGTGTGAAGCAGGCGCTCTAACCAGCTGAGCTACGCGCCCTCAACGGCTCTCTTCTTCTTATAGCACACACGATGCGGTTCCGGCCGGGACTATCTTCAAAGACGCAGCACAACGGTAAGTCCGCGCCCCGGGTAGCTCCCCACGCCCGTCCCGACGGAAAGAATCGCAGCCTGAAGCAGACTCCCCTCTCGAAGTGGCGCCCGGTCAAGGCAGGACACGGACTCCGACATGAGGCTCCCTGCGGCAATGGTCAAGTCTACATATGGTTCCTGATCCAACAGCACCCGAACCATCACCGGCTCGCCGAGCGGCGCCTGATCAACATAGGCCTGGACGTCTCTCACCGCGCGCGTGCGTTCCACCACCACCGGCGGCGCAAGGTTGCCCATCACGGCCAACGTGCCGTCGTACTGGATCGTGTACTGTCCCCCGGCCATGGTTCGGAGCCCGCCTTCGGCCGTTATTGTATATGCCTGAAACGCAGTAGGACTGCTGCCACGGTCATTGGTCACATAAAACTCTGCGGCGGCGATTCTCGCTTCGGGCAATTCCACCCACTGGCTGTAGCTGCCGCTGGCAGGGCTGCCGAAAAACCCCTTTTGGAAGGCAAACACCGACGTCTGTCTTCTCAACAGGTAGATTCGCGAATCGGCCGGATGCGCCGTGGCATCCGTGTCGTGAACCCCGCGATCCACAAGCAGTTCTGCGCCACCCGGTCCGGCCTCCAGAACGCGCAGCAGCTCGGCTCCGATTTGAAGCACGTCGCCTTGCTCCGCCGGGATCGCAGGACTGACCGAAATGACAGTGCTCTGCGCTTCCAGACCAGCGGCCAATCGCCAGGGCGTCGGACTCTCAAGCTCGTTCCAGTAATGAACCGTCAACGTGCCGGTGCGAACAGTCCTCGTGTTCTCCAATGACGGGAACCCGATTCCGCTGAGCAGGAACCCGCCTTGTCCCGCGGAGGCGATGCCGAAGCTGGGCATTGGCGGCACGTCTGTATCGACAACACCCGATGCCGAAAGATCACACCGCCCTACAAGCGCCTCGCCTTCCGGGCTTTCCACCCCGCGCCCGCTCACCGCGACTCCAAGAGTCTGAATCGCGCCTTCGCCCGCAGCCGGCACCAGGAAACGGATCTCGTCGGATCGCGTCATGCCCGCCGGCTTCCACGAAGCTTCCGCAATGGTAAATACGCTGGTAGAGTCCGGTTGCACCCTCCATGGTTGCGCAACAAGAATTTCCGTCGCCGTGTGGCTCTCAATGACACGCTCTTGCCCTTTTCCGCGGCCCTTGGTGATTCGCACTACGGCCCCGCGATACTCGTTTTCAACAAGCCCCAGGCCGCTGTTGCCGATCATCCTCGCTCCATACAAATCAGCTTGGGTCTCGGGCAGGAACTCAAATCTCCATTGAAACCTCGCGTGGTCGAAATTGGGGTCTGGCGCAGGAATCACGCTCGCCGCCAACCCGTCGTCGAGGAAGGAATCAGCTACTGGCACTCCGAACGCAATCCTGCGCAAGGTATAGGGGCTGTCACCACGATACACGCCCAAACCGGCCGCCTCATTGCGGCACCGGATTCCTTCCAGGCGAACCGCGTAAGCGGATGCCCCTCCGGGCAATCTGGCTTCCACGGTGAATGACGACGATGACTCCGTCCCGTCCGCATTCACGGCAGTGATCGCGTAATAGAGCGTCCTTCCACCGGGAAGGGAGCCTTGCTCGCTGAGAACGGCGGGCGTGAGACTCACGCTCGGCGGAGCCGGAGCACCAATCGCAGGTTTTCCGGGCGGCGTGAATCGCAACACCACTTCCGCTCCGTCTTCTATCGCCACCGTCTCGATCTCGAAAACCTCGCGTCCTTCCGCGTCAAAGCTCCTGCCGGCAAGGGATCGCGGAATCCCGCCGTTCCGGATGCCCCCGGCCGCGTCGCCCGGCTGCTCGCCTGCCGCACGCAGATACCAGATGTCTTCATGCCTTTGCGCAATGATTCGCGCCGTTTCGAAGTTCAGGCCCGCAACAATTTTCAGAATGCGGAAAAGCGCCCGGTCGAACCCTTCTCTGCGGTGTGTGACGGCGATAATATCGCCGGGCCGGAGGCCGAATGCCCGCATGGTCGTTTCGAACTCGATGAACTGATTCCCTCCCACATTCTTTTCCAGGTTGAGCCGCAAAATGCGCGCTGCCTGGTCGAAATGTGGCAAACCCACAGCCGCCAGCGAAGCGGAAACCTCGCACCCCTGCAATTCCGCATCTCTGTAATCAACCAGGGAAAGCACATCCGGCTCGTAATTGCGAAATGCGTCCGCAAATTCCGCTGTCAAACGATTCGCGCTCTCCCCGGAGGAACGCCGGTAGACCCGGAACGTGGACTGCCCGTTCGGGCTTCTCAGAATCCCGGATATTCCGTTGGAGCCATCCCCGAACTCATACGCCGGCCATCCTCCTTCGATTGCCGCAACCGCATTGCTGGAAACCGGTTTTTCCGGCGCCTGGCGGGCAAGTGTCGATTCGGGCCGAACTGACAACCGGCCCTGCGCATCAAGCGTGATCATCAGAGACGCCGCCGCACGGATCCCCCGTACAGCCTCGCTCAGGCTGTGCCGTTTCGTCAGCGCCACATTCACCTCGAATCGTGGCCCCTGTGTTTCCACGCCTCCAGGCGCCCTTAGCGGAATGAATTCGTCGCAAAATTGTGCTGTCCGGTAAAAGCTCTCGAAATCAATCTCATCCCGCCTCCACCCGGCCATCTGGAACAGATCCAGCAACACCCACGCCGGGTTCCGTGTGAACGCTGTATCGATCAGATGGCCCAGAGCGTCATAGCGCGGTAGACGGAGCCCGTCTGCCAGGACCTCAATTTTTGGAAGCTTTCCGCGCTCGACGATCTGGTTAGGCAACACGACGGCAAGACAGGCCAGACTTCCGTGCGGATCTCCCAGCGGCCTGCCCTCTGCATCAACAAAGCCGGCGTTAAATCCTCCTTGCCGTTCGCCACGGGTCAGCAGATGATACCACCCTGTGCCGCTCATGTCCCGGCCGTCGTCCGCCAGGGGAATCTCGACGCCGTTGGCAATCACTTTCTGCACGCCCTCAATCGGTCCCAGCCCGACGAGCGCCTCGCAATGCGTCAGGTTGCCGTCGTTTCTCGCAAAGATCACCGGCGCCTGAATCCACGCGGTTCCATAGATCAGCGGCACCGCGTCGTTCGGCCGTGCCCGTCCGTCAAGAGGGTCCGACCACTGACTCTCGCGGCTTCCGTGAGGCTTTACCCATAAGCCTGGCGGGAGAAACCCAAATCCGCCAAAACGCGCCGTCACCCGCCCGCTGCTGTCCACGTCAAACATCCCGCGAAGTTTGCAATCCTCGCGGGTGTACCCGCACTCGCTGAACGGGACATCCCCGTTGAGATTGCCGGCGCCCCCTGCCACATCCGGCGAATACCCGCAGCGGAAAAACGGAGAGTATTTCCCGTCCGCCCCGCCCTCCACTGCCTCCTCGCGCTGGCTCCGCGTGACAGGAAACCTCCACGGGCATCGCGCCTGGATTCTGAGCGAAGGAACCTGCAGTCTTTGCAGTCCGAGCCGGTTGAGAAAACTCAGACGCCCTTCGCGCTCGTTCAGCTCTTCCACCGGATTTGCAATGCCCGCGAACACAGCCGCAAGTTCCGAGACCGGCTCGCCGGAGACGACATCAAAGAAGCCGAACTTGACTTTCAGCCTGGATCCCCGCCATCCGGTTGTCGCATCGACCTGTGAGATCCTTCCGTCCACATTCGACAGCACCACGGTCAGCCGGGAACCATAATCGAGACCTTCTTCCGCCCCGAGCCGCATCTCGAAACCGCTGTGCCGCAGCACCCGCGGTTCATACTCTTGGCCTTCAGCACGAACCCGGTGCGTGCACCATCTCTCGACCCCTCCATCCGGCAGCACGCACTCGAACAGCAGCAGCGGTGTCCAGGTCTCCTCTTGTGCCTTGAAAACGTCAATCTGGCTCACGCCTAGTTCTCCGCAACTGTCTCCAGCAATATCTCGGCCGAGTGCCGGTCTGGCCCCGTTGTGACAACCCGGATGCCGTCCAGAGCAAAACGCGTGCTGGCATACACCCCGCCGTCTTCAAAAGACGGCTTGTACGAAGAAGGCGCCAGCTGCAATTCGGCCATGAGGCGGCGCACAAACAGGCTCCCGCCGGCGCCGATCTCGATTTGAACCGGTTGAGGTCCGCCCGGGCTGACTCCGGTGACATGCTCTAGCTTCCATGCTCCGGCCCCGGCTACAACCTTCCGTTCGCCGGCCGCGTGGAGCACTGCCTGGTCGATGCCCGCGCTCCATAACTCGCAGGAGAAGCAGCAAATGGCGCCCGGCGCGAGATCCAGATCCTGCCAGATGTACCCAACGCCCGCGCTCGTGTTCACAATCAGGAACTCGCTCGCCCCGTCTGCATCCTGCCCCGTCCTCGTCACGGTGATGCCTGCCGACCGGCCCCACACTGGCATGGTCAAATCCTCGCTCCAGCGCAGCAAATTGGCCATCGGATCAGCGAACCGGAATGTCTTCCAGCCGCCGCAAGCCTCATGGAATTGCAAAAGAGCCTCGATCTCCGCGTCCGTCAGGTCATGGAATCTGATCTGCCAGCGGCGCACAGGCTGTGCGCCCGAGGGACTCAGCCACACTGCTCCGCCGGGCGCCTCGGCCCGGATCAGACCGTGCCGGATCATTCGCGCCACCGGGTATTGTGCGGCCGCCCCGCTTCGCAAAACCGGGAAGTACACGTCATTCGCCCCCTTCGACAATTACAAGCGCTGCTCCGGTTCGGCCTGTCCCGCGGGCCTGGATTTGCTGCTCTCCGCCTTCAAGCCTGCATGGGCTGTAGGCAACACCGGTCCTCGGGTCGACGAACTGAAAGGGCTCAAGCGTCTGGAAATGTCTTCTGGCAAACTCCTCCAGGCGCGCCGCTTCTCCATCGTCCAGCTGATCAAACTTCACGATCCACCGCCGCCGGATGCGCTTCCTGACAAACCGTTGCTGGCTCCCGTCCAGGAACGTGAACGCCCGTACAGGGCTTTCCGCCGTGTATTCCAGCGGATATTGCACCGTCACACCGGTCTTCAGACGAGGGAACTCAAGCATGGTTTACTCTTGCCATTCCTTCAGTACGGCACGCATTTCCTCTGACTCGAGTAATGCCTTCCTCATCGCTTCCGCGATTTCCGGAGCCCGATCCAGAAAAGACCGGCTGTCCATCGCCTCCACATGGACCACCACGGAAGGGGCGGCCACCGGGCCGGCCGGCCGAACGGCGCCCCAGGCGTCCCGGTCCACAAATTGCAGCTCGTCCGGCCCGCCTGCAAAACCGGCCTCATAGCGCGTTTTTCCTGCCCTCATTGCCGGGGGCAATGCAGCCGCCTCTTCCTCGCCGGCGCCGCCAAACAGCCGCAACAGCCCGCCCAAAATGGGGTTCAGACCGCCAACCGTATCCGCCCAGGAGTTTGCGCCCGCTCTCCCTGCGGAAGTCGCGAGGCCATCGAGGCGCGATACAACGCCCCACAAGGCCCCGGTCAGACTCTCCGCTTCCCGCTGAGCTTGCCTTGTGTTGTTCGAAAACTCAACTTCTTGTCCGTCTCCTGAACTCTTCCTCCACTGGCCCGCAGCGGCACTTAGTGCTTCAGCGAGCCTTGCTTCAATCTCGAAGTCGCCGAGCTTCATCCTGCATCCTTTCCCATTCGGCCTCGAGCACCGCCATGGCGTCCAGGTCTTTCGCGCTCCACTGTGCCGGAATTCCCTTGCCGCAGCGTCGCCATGTCGCCCACAATTCCAGCCACGCAACGCTTTCGGGCCGGATCGCTGTCTTGGGACACTCTTCCGTAACGGAGCCGTGGGACGCCCAGATCACTCTCCCTCGCCGGCCGTCGCCTCCGCGCCAGCCGCACCGCCGCCGCTCCTCCAGACCCTGCCGCCGGCAATCCTCGCACTTCCACGCGGCGGCGTTTCCCGTGAAATAGTGGAGTGCGAGAATCAGTTTTTTCGTTCTTCTTCTCCCAGGCGGCATTCGCAGCGGATGGCCTGTGCAATCTCCCGCGCAAGCGGTTCAGGCCCCCGTTCTACCAGCGCCTTTGCGTCGCAGTCCTCCCCATCAACACTGAGGTTCTCGACCCTTACCAGCCCCCACTCGATGTACTCCCTGTCGATCCGGCTCTCGAGTTCGGCCGCAGCCAGTTGGTCCTCAAGCCCCTGGCCGGCAGCCCGGAACTCAAGTTCCGAAAGAAGCCGCCGCACGCGGCTGGTGATCTCCGCCCGCCTCTCCAGCGACGGCCGCATGATCGTGTAACGCACGCCCGGATATACAGCGGAATCCCGCACGGCGGTGCTGGAATAGTGACTCCCGCCTCTACCGTCAACCGAATGCGACACGGATTTCGTCCTCCCGGTATCCTTGGACGGGACAGCCTCGGAGCCTCCACCGCAGCCTTTCTTCCCCATCCAGAAATTCAGGAACAGACGGTACAAAATTCGCCACATGGATTCCGCACATGGCCCCTGGAGTTTCGCCCATCTGAACCATGAGGGGCATTGGCTCATGACGACTCGCACTCGCATAGATTTCTCCGAAAACATCGGCATCGTTGCTGTAGATTTCGAGGTCGATCCTCACCTCGCGTTCTCCCGGGACAACGCATTTCGGTTCCATGAGTCCGAAGTCCCGCCAGCGCATTTCCACGTGATTGCTGATCCGAATCCGCGCCGACGCAACGGTGCTCACCGCCTGGGGCGCGGCGCCAATCCACACCTGTCCGACGTGCCCGGGAACCGGCAATTCCATCAACTCTTCAAGGTCCGGCTCCGTCGGGAAACTCTCCATTCCGCCCTCCCCGGCTTGAAAACTTTTGCTGTCGGAGACTCCGGCGGCTTCCCCGCGAAAAGTCAGCTCGTGGAAATCTCCGTTCAGAGCGATTTCCACCTCGTCTACCACGCATCCTCGTAGAACTCTCTGAATCGCCGTCACGGGCGACCAATACTCGTACAGGCTCACGCTCGGCAGCTGGATTGACAAACCGTAGCTCACTGCGCCCGCTGCGGTCGGCCCTGCGTTTGCGTTCAGCGGCGCGCTCAGCCACGCCGTCTGTGCGTCGGGACATGCGGTCACGAACCGCAACTCCCCGCCAAAGCTCAGCGCGTCCCCTGGCTGCAGCCCGTGCGGCGTGCCGAACACCACGGTCGTTCCCTGCACCTGCGCGACCGGCAAAGACTCGGCGCTCGTGCGCGGCGCCCCGCCCAGCCCTGCCTGCAACAGCGGACCGATTCTCGGTGGCGTGGTTCCGGACTCCCGTGCAAAGACGTACGTGCTGAGGTCGAATCGCGTCCGCTTCCTCAGCCGGCCCGCCACCCCCTGGTTTGTGCGCGTGCCCGTCTTGTCCCGCCTCCGCGGCTCGTCCCATTGTTGCCGCACGTTGAGCCATAACGAAGTGAAACGGTTGGCGGCTGTCACCGGGCTCACTTTTCCGTATTCCGTTTCGAGGGCCGCATAGTAGCGGCTCTGTCTTGTCGATATGTAGCAAGCCATGGTTTCTCCGTCCTGTCTATGTTCGGTTGACAATCACAGTGCAGCCCAGCCGCGCCGTCTGACGGAACTGGCTCCCGCCCTTCTTCACGGGCTCGTATTGCACCTCGTATTCGCTGCTCAGATACAGCCCTTCCCCGATGCAGCCGCTTTTTCTCTCGATCAGGTCCCGCAGCGCGTCACAGTAGTAATGGAGCCTGTCTCCGATCCCTTCCAGCCGGTCCTGCGATACCAGTACCTCGAGACAAAGGCTCACCTCCCCCGAAAACCGCCGCAGCTTTTCGTTGGCGCGATTGCGGATTCTCTCGCAATACACCCACAGCGCCGGGTATCTCGCTCCCCACGCTTTTTCGGCAAGGTCGGCTGACGAGCGAAGCACCTTCACCTTCGCGGGCTCGGGCCTCTCCGGCTCCTGGCTGTATTCGCCTTTCAACTGCTCCAGGCTTTCGGCCAGTCCGCCAACGCCTTCGATCACCTCGACCAGCTTTTCCACCACCTCGCGCGTCGTGAATGTCATCTTCAGCCTCGCAACAAAATCGAGCCGCTCCGGCGGACCACCTCGTCGGGCGCTTGCCCGTCGCCCGGAGGGCGACCCGTACGCAGTCCTTCAGCGGGAACGCTCCACGATTCCTGAAGCCCCAACGGGGTTTGGTTCTGGAGCGCCGGCTCGCCATCGGAGAGCCCCACGTAAATGTTCCACCCCGTGGCGCCCTCTGGCGCGTAGGGAAGACTCGCCAGGAGGGAATGCGGCGTCGGCTGCGACACCACGATCTCTTCGCTTGGGGCGCTTTCCCGGCCCTGGCCGTCGACAACCGTCGCCACAAGACGATATGTCGCCGGCGGCAGTTCCCCGTCCCCCGCCGAAACTGCAACTTGAGGCGGCCTTCTCAGGGGCTGGTAGACGATAGCAACGCCGGCGTCGAAATACCGCGCCGCCTGTTTTTCCGCGAGTTCCAGATAATGCTTCCACTTTTCGCCAAAACGGTCGTTGAGCTGGTTGAAATACGCGTCCCGGTAAACCGCTTCGAGTGTCTTCAGCGCATGCCAGTGGCGAAGGCCGCGGTCGGCAACCACCTGCGTGATCAGTCCCCGTTCCAGATCCCGCAGAAACCGCTCTACCTCCTCCTCGATTTCTGCCTGCGCCCGCCGCAGCTTTGCCCCAAGGTCGATCCTCTCGCCGTCGGCGACATCCAGTATTCCGCTGTCCCACTCCCGAAGGTCTTCCACCCGGTTGATTTGGCCGTCCACGAGCAGCGCCATGACGCCCTCTCCCTATTCCCGTTCCGGGCTCTTGCCGGACTTCCTCATGCTCGGTTCCGCCACCACCTGCACCTGGATTTTTCTCGCGAACTCCTGGTTGAAAAATTCGGCGCGCTTCTCCGCCTGTTCTTTTTCGAATTGCTCCACCTCTTCCGTGGTTGCCAGACGCGCTTTCCCCTCAACAATCAGCTTGCAGCCGAGCTTTTTCGGCACTTGCGTGATTACGCCGGCCTTGCCACCATCCGGCGTGTCGAGGCTCACCACGTAAATTTCCTTGCCCTCGATCTCCGCTTCTTTCTGCCGCAGCTCCTGATAATAGCGCCTGAGATCCATGTCTCTCCCTTCTTCCTTTGCTGCCTTGGTGATTCTGCGGGGCGGCCCCGGCCGCCCCGCTCTTCTCTCCCGGACTAGCTCCTCACCTGCACGCCATGGCTGTTCCGGAGCACGCCCACGCCGTACAGAATGTCCACCGTGAACTGCTGCGCCAGCGTGTTGGGCTGGTAGCTCATCACCACGCGGATGCCGAAGTTGCCCACTTCCGCATACTCGGCGATGGCCCCGGTCCCGGGCAGCGGCTTCGGCAGCCGGCGGATAGCCAGGCCGATCGCATTCCGGGCGAACGCCAGATTGTTCGTCGTCACCGGCGACGAGCCCGTCTTGTTCACAAACTGCGACCGGAACACATAGAAGTCCTTCAGCCGCCCGATGCTGCCATCCACCAGCGCGCGCAGGCCGGCTTCGCCCGCCGTCTGGTATTCGCTGAACCGCGGGATCTGCCGCAGTTGCGAATACGCCGTCCCGTCGACCACCAGGTACTTCTGCTCGCTCGGCGGAACCTTCGCGTTGAACAACGCCGTCTCCGCCGCGTCCACGACCGACTCGGTCAGCGCCGTCCCGCCGGTCCCCAGCGGCGTGTTCGCCGTGAACTGGCTGTAAAGCCCGAGCAGATCGCTCTCCACCTTCTCCGCCAGGGCGATCATCGCCGGCTCCATGTACAGCCGCAGCAGGTCCGGCACTGCAATCACCTTCGTCACGTCCGGGATCTGGAACGTCGCCTCCGCGTGCGTGTTCAGCACGATCTGCGCCGTCTCCACGTTCGGGTTCTGCGTCTGCACCGACCCGCCCTCGGCGATGTTGTTCGCCACCATCGTCGGCGGAATCGGCACGTTCACCGTGTCCCCCGCCTGGGCCAGCGTCGGCTCGAAGTCGCGGTTGACCAGGTTGCCCATCACCAGGTGGCCCATCAGCGCCGGAAGCGCGTCCACCGCCACCAGTTTCACAATCGCATTCGCCAGGTTCGCTGACGTAATTGCTGCCATTCTCTTTTTCCTCTCCTTGCTCTTCTCTCTGCCTCGTCCCCGCGGCGGCTGTTGCCTTCCGCGCTATTCACCCCGCAGGCTCTGCAAAGCAACCTGGGAAATCTGCTCCCGGATTCTTTGCAGCTCCTCCCGGCTCATGCCCGGCCGGATCCTTTCCAGGTCGATTCCTGCGGCGCCGGATGAAGCCCGCGCCGGGCTCACCACCCCGCTGCCCCCGGCGATCCTCGCCGGGAGAAATTCCGGGTTCTCCTGCACAAAACTCGAAAGAAATTCCCGGAAATTCCTCTCCCCTTCCGGTGTCTTCGCCACCAGCGTCCCGTCAGCCGCCCGGACGATGTCATCCTTCACGATCCGGAACGCCAGGTCCACCTTCGACACGCCCAGCCGTTGCAGCTCGCTCTTGATCTGCGCGTGCCGGTCGCTTTCCTCCGCCAGTTGCCGGCTGCGCTTGTTTTCCTCCACCAGCTCGTTCAGGCGCCGCTCCAGCTGTTCCCGCCGCTTCCGCTCCTCCTCGAGCTCCGCCTTGTAGGCCGGCTCGCTCGCCCTTTTCTGCAAATCGAGGTACTCCTCGATTGCGCTCCGAACCACGCTCCGGATGTCTTCCGTCTGGCTTCCGGACGTGCGCATTTCCTCGCTCTGTGCCTGCTCCATCTTCCTCCTCGCTTCTTCCAACGGCCCGGCCTGCTTACTGCCCGGCCTCGATCTCGCGCGCGATCCGGTCCTTCACCTCCTGGCTCGCGTCGCAGAGGTACTTCATCGCCAGCTTCTTCTGGACTTCCGCTCGCAGCGTCGGCGAGGGCACCCCCAGCCGCAACAGCCGCTCCGCGTCCTCCAGCTCGCTGGAAAACTCGCCGATATCAAACTCGTCCAGCCCCGACACGCCGATCGCTATTTCGTCCTGCCGCGCTTCCGCCAGCGTTCGCAGCAGCCTCTTCAGCATGTCCTTCACGCGATCTCCCAGCCCCCGCAGCACCTCCTGCGTCACCAGGTAGTCCCTCTGTTTGCTCACGCCGGTCAGAGCCGCGTTCTTGGAAAAGGCGCCGCCTGCCTGGTGCAGCATGTAGCAGACACGGTAGATCTCCTCCTTCAGCCGGTCGATGTTTTCCAGCGCGATTCGGTAAACGTGCCCTTCCGGCTCCGTCCAGCCGAAACGGTCTTCCTTGCCGAGCTTGACGTAGTAGCTCTCCCCCACCACCTGCTTGAACTCGCTGTCGCTGTAAATCACCGGCATCGCGAACAGCCCCATCGTCAGCGCCCACGCCAGCGCATTCGACTTGTTGAAGTGCTCGAGCTGCAACGACGCGGCCTTGTTCATCAGCCACATCCCTTCGCCCAGCGTGAACTCGAACACCGGCACGCGCCCGATCCCCGCCAGCCCGTGCAATCCTTCCTCTTCAAGCGCAATCGGGCCCGCTTTTGTTCCGATGTCCACCTGCCGCCAGAGCTCGTACCGCTGCCGGTCGTATTTCACCCACTGCCGGATCGTGCGTCTCGCGCCCGCGGCCTCGTCGAAGACCTCCCGTTCCCCCCGCAGAATCACCCACTCGTATTCGCCGCGCTCGTCCTTCTGCCAGTTGATCACCGCTTCCGCCGGGTATTCGCTGAAATAGCCGCGGGATAGCCCCAGCGCCTCTTCCTCCGCCCGGCTGCCTGCCGGTCGCGGCCCCTTCGGGAAATCGATCACCACATAGCTCCGGCCCATCACCAGCGCTTCCACCACCTGGCGCCGGAAAAAGTCGCTCAGCGAGCTGCCCCTCCGGTCGCAGTCTTCCGCCAGCTCGTTGAAGTATCGCCGCGCCGCCTCGTCTCTGCCCTCAAAGGTCAAAATCGGCTCCCGGCGGAACAGCGTGGCGGCGTACCAGTCGATAATCGAGCCGATGTAATTCTCGTAAAACGCCCGGCTCACTCTTTCCCGGTAAACCGCCGCGGGCTCTTTCTGGCGGGGAATCAGGTAGCGGTCCGCGTTTGCTGTGAACTGCTCCCCGCCTGCGTACAGATCCCTGTATTTCGGCCAGATCGGCTTCCACGCCTGATATTCCGGGTGCTCCCGGCTGATGTTTTCCATCGTCGTTATCCTCACCAATACAGCCTCTGGTCCCGCTCGCCCGCGGACGCAGGCTTTTGGCACCGCTGCCAGATCAGGTACCCCAGGGCGTCGCTCAGGTGCGTTCGCCTCGGGTCTTTTGTCTTGTCAATTTCGCTGCTGTTTTCTGCCCATTGCACCCGCTCGAAATCCAGAATCAGCTCCTTGCACCGCGGATGGACCAGCAGGCCGACGTCCCCGGCCGCCGACTTCAGTTTCGAGTTGACCAGCGATACTCTTTCCCTCACGGGCGGGTTTCTCTTCGGAATCCGGTAAGCGGGTTTCTCCCCTCTTTCCTCGAAGTAGTTCCGGATGATTTCGCTGTCCGTTGTGCCGCTGGTTTGCAGATGCGAGGCGCACGCGTCGCCATAAATCACCAGCCCTGCCTTCCAGCTTCCGTACCGCGCCGTGAATTCCTCGCACGCCTCTTTCGTGCTGGCCCGCCTCAGCACGATTTCATCCAGCACGAAGAACCGCCCGTCCCTCTCCTGCACCACCACGCTCGACATTGGATCCACGTTGAAATCGAGCGCCCACAGCAGTTCCCTGCCCGGGTCAGGTTCGACTTCTTTCACGTTCACCCGCCTGTCGAATGCGTGGTAAACCAGGCCTTGCGCAGGGTTCAGATACTCGCCCAGCACCTCTTGCGCGTAAAAGGCCTCGTCGTAGCTGTGCTTCAGCCGTTCATAGAAGTCGGGAACCTTTTCCAGCAGGTGCCGGTTCTCGAAGGGCGCCGCCTGCACGCACTCGTAGCCTTCCACCGGGTTGTGGATGAACCGCTCCCACACCCAGTCGAATCCTTTTGGAGTCCATACCGCGAACCCGCACAGCCTCCGCGCTCCGGGATCGCGCAAACGGCCCTCCAGCCGCACCCACGCCTCCTCGGCGGCATATGTCAGCTCGTCCACCCCGAACCATGCCAGGTTCGTGCCGCGCAGCCTTTCGTACTCGTCCAGCGAGCGGAACAGGATCCGGGACCCCGTGTCTGGCAGCACGGCCTGGTTTTCCGCCTTGTTGAATTCGTAAGGAATCCCGCTCTGCCGCAACACCTCGAACAGCGCAGCCTGCGTTGCGTCGCGCAGCATCGGATACGTCGGGGCCCCGATCAGCCCCGTCCTGCCGGGGTTCAGATAGGCGAGCTTGACCGCCTCGTGGCAGAGCGCCTGGCTCTTGCCGGAACCAATCGGCCCCGAGAATCCCTTGAATCGCGCCGTCAATTCGTGGAACTTCTTCTGCGACGGCAACGGCGAATAGGGAATGGTTCTACGGATTTTCATTCCGCTTTGGGCTCCACCCACTCCACCTTCACCGCGCTCGGCCGGTCCAGCCCCAGGGCCTCCCGCAGCTGGATCAGCTTCATTCCCTCGCTGGTCGTGATTTTGCACTCGCCTTCCTCCACCTGCTCGGCGAGCTGGAGCAGCATCTTGTCCACCATCGCGCTCAGCTTTTTCCTGTCCAGCTTCCTGGCCTTGCTCCGGGTGGCCTTCTTGCTCGGGCCCTGATCCTGATGCTGGCTTTCGTTTCGTCCCGCCCCCGCCCCTGCTTTCGCTTTCTTTGCGCCTCCCCTTCCCTCCTTCCTCACGGTCTTGCTGTTTTGCGGCGTCTTCCGCGCCGCTTTCTTCTTCGTTTGACCTGTCGCCATACAGATCCGTACTCCCCCGCCGCCTCGCAGCATCTTCGCCGGCCGCAACATTTCTCCCCGGATCCGTTGTAACGGTCGAAAAACAAATCAGAAATTTCTTGCACAACCCGTGTGACGCCGCCCCTTCCTTCCGCACCCGCTCTTCAGGTACCGTGGAAGGGGATCAGCCCCGTATGCTGAGAGAAACGTTTCTCTTCCTCTCCCGCCGCCGCGCCCTCCGCCGCTGGATGGAAACTTCCCCCCTCGCCGCCCGCCTCACCCGCCGTTTCATCGCCGGCCAGCGCCTCGAGGACGGCATCGCCGTCGCGCGCCGCCTTTATTCGGAAAACATCCTCGCCACTCTCGACCATCTGGGTGAGAACGTCACTTCCCCGGACGAAGCCCTCGCCGCGCGTGCCTGCATCGAACAGGCGCTGGACGCCATCGCCGCCGCTGCACTCCCGGCGACCGTCTCCATCAAGCTCACCCAGTTCGGCCTCGACATCAGCGACTCCTTTTGCAGGACCAACGTCGAAGCCGTCCAGCACAAGGCGAAAACCATCGGTTCGCGGGTCGAAATCGACATGGAATCCAGCGAGTACGTCGACCGCACCCTGCGCATCGTCGAGGACCTCCACTCCGCCAACGGCTCCCTTCGCGCCGTCCTCCAGGCCTACCTCTACCGCACGCACGACGACCTTCGCCGCCTTGCCGCCCGCCGCATCCCCATCCGGCTCTGCAAAGGCGCCTACAACGAACCGCCCTCCGTCGCCTGGCCCCGCAAGAGCGACGTCAATGCCAGCTACGCCCGCCTCGCCCGCATCCTCCTCGATGAAGGCGATGATCCCGCCTTCGCCACGCACGACCCCCGCATGATCGACGTCGTCCTCGAACACGCCGCCCGCCACGGTCGCTCCCCGGCCACGTTCGAATTCCAGATGCTGTACGGCGTTCGCCGCGACCTCCAGGCCATGCTGGTCTCCGGCGGCTTCCGTCTCCGCCTCTACGTCCCTTACGGCGACGCCTGGTACCCCTATTTCATGCGCCGCCTCGCCGAGCGCCCCGCCAACGTCCTCTTCATCCTGAAAAACCTGTTCCGGCGCTGACGCCGGGCAACTTCAGGAACCCCGGCATCGCCGTCCGCGTCTAATCAGCTGGGCCGGACGATGAAATACTGGGCCTATCTGTTGGCCAAGCTCCTGGCAGCAGCCGCTGTCCTTCGCCTCGTCTGGCTTCTGATCGAGTTCCTCCTGCCTGAGCCCGAGATTTTCCTCTACACCCGCCTGCCCCGCTTCCCGAACGACTTGCCGTGGACCGTCGCCATCCTTCTGTTCTGGCTGTTTTCCCTCGCCCTGATTGCCCTCATCGTTTGGGATCAGCGGACCCGCTGCCGCACCTGTTTGCGCCGCCTCCGCATGCCCGTCGAAAGCGGCAGCTGGAGCCGCGCCACCCTCTTCGCGCCGCCCCGGAAATCCCTCATCTGCCCTTACGGCCACGGCACGCTCGACGAGCCGGTGGCCCACGTCTCCGCCCAGGCGCCCACCGAGTGGCATCCCCACGGCAACATCTGGGAGGAGCTTGAGGCCCTCGACAAGGAACGCCACTAGCCTCCGTGCCACAATAGGAACAGGCTCCTTCGCCTGAGAATCCCTGTGGGAAAGAAACCCGCACATCCTGAGACCCGCCGCGGCTTCCGCCTGTCCGCCGCCAAAATCCTGGCAGCCCTTCTCTCCTTCTTCATCGTCTCCGGCCTCGTCGCCTTCGCCGTAATCTGGATCCATTACTCCCGCCTCGTTGACGAAAAGTTGAAGAAGGGCCCGTTCACTCAAACCGCCCAGCTTTACGCCACCCCGGAACCCGTCAGCGTCGGCGACTCCATCACCGTCGACGAGCTCGTCGCTGCCTTGCGCCGCCGCGGTTACACCACGGACCGCTCCAACCGCGTCGGCTGGTACCACGTCCGCGCCGACGGCGTTGAAGTATTTCCGGGCGTCGACGCCCACCCGCACTCCGAACCCGGCGTCATCTTCCTCGAAAACGATACCGTCACCCGCATCGTCTCCAGCCGCGACCACACCGAGCGGCCCCGTTACTACCTCGACCCCGAGCTCGTCACCAACCTCCACGACCGCCGCCGCGAAAAGCGCCGCCTCGTCCGCTTCGAAGACATTCCCAGGGTCCTCGTCCACGCCGTCATCTCGGCCGAGGACAAGCGCTTCTTCGACCACGCGGGCTTCGACCCCGTCCGCATCATCCGCACCGCCTGGGTCGACGTCACCCAGAACCGCCGCTACGGCGCTTCCACCATCTCCATGCAGCTGGCCCGCCTCCTCTGGCTGTCCCGCGACAAGACCTGGAAACGCAAGGCCCTCGAAGCCCTCATCACCCTCCAGCTCGAACAAAAGCTCACCAAGCAGCAGATCTTCGAGTACTACGCCAACCAGGTCGACCTCGGCCAGCGCAAGAGCTTCGCCATCCACGGCTTCGGCGAAGCCGCCCAGGTTTATTTCGGCAAGGATATCCGCGACCTCCGCCTCGAAGAAGCCGCCCTGCTCGCCGGTCTCATCCAGCGGCCCAACTACCTCAACCCGTACCGCCACCCCGAGCGCGCCATCCAGCGCCGCAACGTCGTCCTCGGCCTGATGCGCGACAACGGCTTCATCACCGAACTCCAGTACCTCGAAGCCGTCAAGGCTCCGCTCAAACTCGCCGAGGGCGGCGAAGAGTCCTCCGATGCGCCCTATTTCGTCGACCTGGCTTACGACGAGCTCCAGGAGAATTTCTCCGATCTGGACTTCCAGGCCAACTCCTACCGCATCTACACCACGCTGGACATGAAGCTCCAGCGCGACGCCCTGGAAGCGGTCCAGCTCGGCATCCGCGAAGTGGACGCCCTGCTGGCCAAGATGCGCCGCAAGTACCCCGAGCCCCAGGTCGCCCTCGTTTGTCTGGATCCTCAAACCGCCGAAGTCAAGGCCCTCGTCGGCGGCCGCAGCTATGCCGCCAGCCAGCTGAACCGCGCCGTCGCCCGCCGCCAGCCCGGCTCCGCCTTCAAGCCCTTCGTCTACGCCGCGGCCCTCAATACGGCGCTCGAGGGGCGCCAGCCGGTCATCACCCCTGTCACCCAGGTCGTCGACGAGCCGACCACGTTCTATTACGATGACCGCGAGTACACCCCCAACAATTTCCGCCAGCAGTTCAACGGCCCTGTTACCCTGCGCTTCGCCCTGTCGAAGTCTCTCAACATCCCCACCGTGAAATTCGCCGAAATGGCCGGCTATGAAGCCGTCGCCAGCCTCGCTGAAGCCGCCGGCCTCAAGGGCGTGAAGCCCACGCCAGCCCTCGCCCTCGGCGCCTACGAGGTCACGCCGCTCGACATCGCCGCCGCCTACACCGTCTTCTCCAACCAGGGCGTCTGGGTCCAGCGCAACCTCATCCGCGAAATCCGCTCCGCCGACGGGGCCCTCATCTACCAGTACGAGCCCGTCTCCCGCCAGGTCCTCGACCCTCGCATCGCCTACATGGTGGTCAACCTCATGGAGGAGGTCCTCCGCTCCGGCACCGGCGCCGGCGTGCGCTCCCGCGGCTTTCTTCTCCCGGCTGCCGGCAAGACCGGCACCTCCCACGACGCATGGTTCGCAGGCTTCACGTCCAAGCTGCTTTGCGTCGTCTGGGTCGGCTTCGATGACAACCAGGAGCTGCCGCTCGAAGGCGCCAAGGCTGCGCTCCCCATCTGGGCCGAATTCATGAAGCGCGCCCACCGCCACCGCGAATACCGCGGCGTCCAGCCCTTCACGCCGCCCGATGGCGTCGCCATCGTCGACATCGACCCCGCAAGCGGCGAGCTCGCCACCGCTGCCTGCCCCAAGACCATCTCCGAGGTCTTCCTTGCCGGGACTCAGCCGGTCGAGCTCTGCCATCTCCATGGCGGCGGAGGCCGCACGCTCATCAGCGGGTGGGACACCGAATCCCAGGCCCAGCCATCTCCTCCCGCCTCCCCGTCCAGGACTCCCGCCCCTCGCGAACGCGCCGCCTCTTCATCGGAGGCGCGCCCCGCAACCCCGGCTGTCCCCGCCCCGCAGCCGGCCGAACCGAGGCGCGGATTCTGGGGCCGTATTCGGGCTATATTTAAGTAGGCTCATTGCAAGGAGGGCCTATGCGGAACCAACTGAAAATCGCCCTCTGCTTCTTCCTTGCCCTGTCCGCCCCGTCGCTGGCCGCGCAGCAGCCGCAGGAAACCGCCGCCCCGGCCCAGCAGCCCAAGCCGCAACTGACCCCGGAGATGCGCGGCGACATCTTCATGGCCCGCCGCATGTATCGCGAGGCCATCGAGGCCTACCAGTCCATCACCCCCCCCACCGCTGTCATCCTGAACAAGATCGGCATCGCCTACCAGCAGCTGGGGGACCTGAAAATGGCCCGGAAAATGTATGAGCGGGCGCTGAAACTCAACAAGAAATACGCCGAAGCCATCAACAACATCGGCACTGTCCACTACGCCAGAAAAAGCTACCGCCGCGCGATTTCCGCTTACAAAAAGGCCCTCGCTCTCAACCCGGATTCCGCCTCCATTTATTCCAATCTCGGCACCGCCTACTTTGCCCGCCGCGATTACCGCCGCGCCATCGAATGCTACGAAAAGGCCGTTTCCCTTGATCCCGACGTCTTCGAACGCCGCGGCACGCAGGGCGTCCTGCTCCAGGAGCGCAGCGTCGAGGAGCGAGCAAGGTTCCACTACTATCTCGCCAAGGTCTATGCAAAAGCCGGCCGCAACGACCTCGCCCTTTTCTACATCCGGAAATCGCTTGAGGAGGGTTTCAAGGAGAAAAAAAGATATCTCGAGGAAGACGAGTTCGCCGAATTGCGAAAGCTCCCGGAATTTGAAGAGATCATGAAAATCGAGCCACGTGTCCTTTAGGCGAATTCTCTCCCTCGTTCTTCTCGCCGCGGCCCCCCTCCTGCTCTTTTCCTGCCGCCGCCGGGAGCCGTCCGAGCGGACGCTTCGCGTCGCCGTGCTCCCGTTCGAGGACCATTCCCCCGGCGGCAGCCGGCCCTGGCTGGCGAGGATACTGACGTTCTCTCTCCTCCGCCAGCTCGAAGGCGCCCCGCGGCTCCAGCTTGCCGAAGCCCGCCTCGCCGCAGACCTGCCGGGCGCAACGCATGAACTGGCGGGCTTCCTTGCAAGCCGGGGCGGGGTGGTGGAAGCGCACCTTTTTCTTTACCAGCTGCCCTCCCACAAGCTGTCCCGCCACGCCGTTTTCGCGCAGCCCGCGGACCGCTGGCCCCGTCTGCTGCAATCCTGCGCCGAATTCCTCGCCGCCGCCCTGCAACCCGGCGCAACGCTGAAACCTTTGGCCGTCAGTTCCGAGGGAGCCGCCGAACATCTTGCCGACGCACTCTCCGCGCCCTCGCCGGCCGCGGCGCGGGATGCCTTCCGCGCCGCCGCCGAGGCCGATCCCTCCTGCGGCTGGTGCTGGGTCGGCTGGGCGGAGACCTCCGCCCGCATCGGCGACGGCAACGACGCGCGTTCCGCCCTCGAAGCCGCCTCCAGGCACCGGCAGCGCCTCGATCCGATTTCGCTCGCCCGGCTCGACGTCCTCAAAGCGAACCTGGAATCCGATCCCCGGCGCGCAGCCGCCGCGCTGAAGGACCTGGTGGCTGCTTCCCCGGCCGATCCCTTCGCGAATGCGCGTCTGGCCGAAGCGCTGGTTGCTTCACGCGAATACGAACAGGCCGCTGCCGCCCTTCGCCGCGCCATCGAGCTCGATCCGTCCAATGGCGCCTTGTGGAATTCGCTCGCTTACGCCCTCGCCTATATGGAGCGCTTTGACGACGCTCTCGACGCGGTGCGCCGTTACGCCGGGCTGGACTCCTCGGCCAACCCGCCTGACAGCCTCGGCGAAATCCTCATGATGGCCGGCCGCTTCCGCGAGGCGGCCGACGCCTTCCGTCAGAGCTACGCCAAAGACCGCAACTTCAACGGCGGCGCGGCCATGGAAAAAGCGGCCCTGTGCTGGCTCCTCCAGGGCGACCAGCGCCACATGGAGGAAACCATCCGCATCTGGCTCCGCGACCGCAACGAAGCCGGCGACCGCATGGCGGAGATCCACACCGCCCGATGGGAGTTCCTCTCCGGGCGCACCGCGGCCGCGAGGGACCGCTTTCTGGCCCTGGCCCGCGACGCCGCCAACCCGCTCGCCCCCATCGCGGCGTCCATGCTCGCCCTGCGCCTCGCTCCCGCAGAGCCCGCCGCGGCCGCCTCTCTCCTGAGCAACGCGGCTGCGCCGCGCGACGGGTTGTATCAGCTCTATGCCGCATACGCCGCCGCGGCCGTCAACCCCTCATCCATCGAGTCCGTGCGCGACGACCGGCTGCGAGCCGAACTCTCCGCCCTGTCCCTCACCTGCCGCCGCAACTGGGGCGCCGCCGCTGCCGCCTGGAAGAACGTCCGGGAGCGTTCGCCGGGCGGCACGGACGGGCCCTGGCGCGAGCTGCTCGCCTTCTCCCTCGCCTCTGCCGGCCGCACGGCGGAGGCGGCGGCAGTCATCGGAAAGTCCTGGCCTTTGCTGTCCGCGGGGCAGATGCAGTTCTACGATTTCCTCGTGTACCCGGCCCTGTTTTACACGCGCGCCGAAATCGCCCGGGCCGAAGGCCGCGCCGAGGAGGCGATCCGTTACTACGATCTGTTCCTCCGTTTCACCGGCGACCGCGCCGACCTCGCGCAGCAGGCCGCCCGCGCCCGCGCCGCCGCCCGCCTCTGAAACCGGCGCCCCTATCCGCGCCGGATGTCGTCCCGGTCAAAGTCCCACTCCGCCATCCGGCCCGTCTTCACGCTCTCGTTCACCATGTGCGCGCACGCGGCCGCATGATGGCCGCGTGCGC